>Ga0184628_10001370_pt1 | contig 12055 bp, 10 predicted proteins | sample PLM4_5_b1_FD_133149 | JGI IMG/M metagenome (GOLD analysis project Ga0184628, IMG submission 133149) | Groundwater sediment microbial communities from an aquifer in East River, Colorado, USA - PLM4_5_b1 | ecosystem: Environmental > Terrestrial > Soil > Riparian zone | place: USA: East River...
CCGAGAGGTTGTAGTAGATGGATCCCATCTCGGGCTTCGGCCACTTGCCAGCTTTTTCCAGTTCTTCGAAAGCCGCGCGTCGAGTTGCCTGAGTTGTGGCGGCCTCTGTCTTCAGGCTCACTGCCACGCGATCCAGGTTGGCAATGCTGGTGCATTCCACCGAGAACGGCTGATCGCCCATCTGGACGGGACGGTCATAACAAACCAGGCGATTCGTACCTTTCCTCAAGGTGTCGTATGTGAAGTCGCTCTTCCATTTGATAACGGTGGCGCCATCTTTCATCTGAGCTGGAGCGGCCAGCAGGGCCTTTTCGATTTCAGGAGACGTTTGAGCCAATGCGCTGACGGACAGCGCCAATACGAACACGACAAATCCAGTGACGAGTTTCATGGGTGAGACCTCCAAGGGTATGCAGTATAGACCTTTGTACCCGAGAGCATACAACTCCTTGCTTTGTAATTTCGATGTGTAGTTAACTCCACCCCAATCGTATGGCTATAGTGCGCACAGTCTTGTTGATTCTCGTGGTCCTGCTGATTGCTTCCAGCGTGACCCTGACCCAATCCAGTATTTCGTCCTGGGAGCCGATCAGCGAAGAGCGTCTGCGTCACCCGAAAGCGGGAGACTGGCTCAGCTACCGGCGAACGGATGATGTGTTCGGATTCAGTCCACTGACGGAGATTAATCGCAGCAACGTCAAAAATCTTCGGGCAGTGTGGTCTTATCCCGTTCAGGACGACAGTCGCTGGGTTCCGACACCCATCGTCGCGAACGGAATCATGTATGTCGCCGAGGGTAAGGGACGCGTTCTCGCGTTCGATGTACCGACCGGCGAGATCAAATGGATTCACAAGCGCGACTATCCCGAAGATATTCGCGCATCGCAGGCATATCTGCGTGCCCGCGGTGTCGCTGTTTACGAGGACAAGATTTACTGGGGCACTGCGGACTCCTATCTGGTCGCGCTCGATGCGCGCACCGGCAAGCAGGTGTGGGAGGTAAAGACTGCGGACTATAAGAAGGGCATCGGGCACTCGCATCCTCCGATGATTGCCGACGGCAAGGTGATCATGGGATTTATCGGCGGCGAACGCGAGGTGCGCGGCGCTGTCGCCGCCTATGACGCGAAGACCGGCGAACTCAAATGGAAGACCTACACCGTTCCGGCGCCCGGCGAGCCGGGCTCGGAAAGCTGGGCCAAGAGCCAGATGCCGCCACTGGGCGGACCCACGTGGGGCACATTCAGTTACGATCCGGAACTCGGTTTGGTTTATGCCGGCGTGGGTCAGCCGGCGCCATGGGCTTCCACACTGCGCGGAAATGGCGATGCGCTTTATACGAACTCGGTGATCGCGCTCGATATCAAGACCGGAAAAATGCGCTGGCACTTCCAGGTTGTCCCTTCCGACAACTGGGACATGGACTCGCCCTTCGAAAGCACGCTTGTGGATCTGCCGATCAACGGCGTGACGCGCAAGGCTCTCGTGCATACGAGCAAAATCGGTTGGGGCGTCGTGCTGGACAGGACCAATGGGCAGTTCATTCAGGCCTTTAAGACGGCATACGACAACATCATTACGGATTGGAGCGCAACCGGGCGGCCAACTTTCAATCCGAATGTGATTCCGGCTGCAAAGGACGTCGACTCCGGGAAGGTGTTTACGGTGTGTCCGCATTACCACGGCGCGCGCAATCTGAACTCTCCGAGCTACAGTCCGCTCACTCGTCTCTATTACCTTGGCACCAACAACTCCTGCATGGACGTCATTTTCGTTACGCAGAAGTATGAGCTTGGACAGGCGTATCAGGGGATGAACCTGCTGAAGGTGAACTTCGCTCCCGGATATGATCATGTCGGCGAGTTTGTGGCGTTCGACCCTGCGACCGGAAAGCGCCGATGGGAGTACCGCACGAAAAGCGGCGCCGCCATGACCGCTTCGGCGCTGGCAACCGCGGGAGGCATTGTGTTCGGCGGAACATCCGATCGCTACCTGTTTGCGCTGAACAGTGAGAATGGCAAGCCGCTTTGGGAGACACGATTGAACGGAGACATTTCCGGTGCACCCATCAGTTTCGAGGTCGGCGGACGCCAGTATGTCGCGGTCGGCTCCGGCGGCCGCATCGCGATGACCACCTCATATGCGGGGCTAACCCACACCGACATTCCTCTGGGATCCGGCATGATCTGGGTGTTCGCGCTGCCACAGTAAGGGCGAAGTTACTTCCACTCTGAAAGCAACTGTGTGAGGGCGTCCCGGACGCTGCTGGGGAACACCGTGCCAACTCTCGAGTCCATGATGTTGATTTCCAATCCTGCGGGTTCGATGGACGCATCGGGAAAGTACGCGATCAGCTTGTCCTTTAGTTCTCTGGCGTTCAGTTCCCGAATCATTCGAACCGCGACGATACGAGCGACCGGATTCTTTTTCTCGTCCATGACAAACATCAACAGCGCTTGATTCCGGTCTTTCACATTGGATGCCGCGATTGCCCGGACTCCGGAAATCTGGACGTGAAAGGACGAGTTCAGCAGAAACTTCGTCAGAGTGTCCAAAGGTATGGGATAGCCGACAAGATAGGCTGTTTCGAGAGCAACGTGCTGCATGAAGAATCGCTCAAGCTGGCCTGCAGCGAGGTTACCGATCATGACCGGGGGTGCAATGGCAGCCTGTTCATCGATGAGCTTATAAACTTCAGGCAGGCACTTTTCCTGGCCGTGAAGCCTCAGGAAAATGCAGGTTTGAGTCAGCTCATAAATCTTCGGGTCTACTACCGCGAGATGAAGGCTGATTCGGTAGGTCGCCACCACCTTGCCATCTGTGCCTATCAACGCATAGCCCGCAGATGGAGTCGCGATTCGCCAGGTTCCCCCGGAAGGCGCCTTCTTCAGGAAGAGGTAGTAGCTTTTACCGGCATCGAAATGCAGGGCCCACTCGTCGTCGAATCCTCCGTTGACGGAAGAAGTGCTCAAAGGCGAACCGTTGTAGAACCCGTCGACCTCCAGAGAATCTCCTGTTGCGGCGCCGGCAAGGGAGCGGACTTTTTTGAAGACGGTGCGGAAAGGCGTCGTACTCACGACTTCAAACAATCCAAAACTGTCCGCCCCGGCCACGACCTCCTTGTGCCATGGTTCATCCCAGACCGCACCGAAAGCCCGTGTCGAAAATCCGAAACACATGGCAAGGACCAAGAACGCCTTCGCCGCCAGCACCTGCCTCATTATTTTCCCTTTTCCTATTATCGCTGGCGTACTTTACGGCAAATTGCCGACGGTGTCGCAGTAGTTTGTGAGTTGATTTAAGCGGTAACGGTTGGTCACGTCCATCATGGGCTGGAGTACGGTCAGGAAATCCGATCCGGCGATCATGCGATGGATCGGCTCATCGCAGTCTTTCTCCTGGTACACGGCTCGAATGAAAACGCTCGATGAATCCAGTGGCAGAGTTGCGACATTCGCGTAAAAAGCAGGCCACGATCCGGCGACGAAAAGGTACTGCTCGACATTCGACAAATAGAACGCCGATACGACCTGCTGCTGGTCTCTTGCGAATTGTCCTGCGGCGCGGATCGCCTTTGGTCCGGCAAAGTCTCCGACGAGTGGAACGATTCGATTGGCGCGTTCCAGGCTCTGGACCGTACGATAGTTTTCTTCCGTGGCAAGATATCCGCGATTCTTTCCGGCACCATCGGTCTTGGACATCAGTTCGGCATACGTTGGAGTCCAGCCGGATCCCCAGGCGAGGACGGGGCCGCCGTCGACGAACGACCGATACACCTTCCGGATTCCGGCTTCATCCCCGGATTGTGGCTGAAATCCATGTCCCTTCAGGTTCGCCAGAATCGCATTCAAGGTTTCGGTCGCGAATGCCTGGTCGACCTTCGTCTTTCCGAATGCGGCGAAAATTTGCTCTGTCGAGGAATCCCGATCCAGGCCCGTCGGCCGCCTGCGCGCAAAAAGACGTGCAACGAAATCGGGCCGTTCCGGAGACAGGTCAAAGATGGCCTTGTACATCAGGAGCTCCAGCAGATTCTGCCTGCGGATATCGATAATGAAGGCGACGCTCGGTTGCAGGGCAAGGGCATACGCAAAATTCTGATCGGGACCAACTCCGATATAGACACTGCCGGGTTTTACCGTTTCGATGAGTTTCGGAATCACCGTCTGGTAATTCACTTCATTGGAGACGAAGTTTTCGTACGGAAACTGGCCGTCGGCTTCGGAATAATCCCGGATCATTCGCCAGAATGCACTGTCGCTAATGGAAGTCGACGGAACCTGGGAATGAACGGGGAAGACAAATGAACCCGCCAGAAGACAGGTCAGAATTGTTAGATATGCTTTCATACTCGGTTTCGTGGGCGCATCTTACCAGAGATTCGCGACGAATCCCCTCCACGCTTGACCGCCCGCCTTTAAATGGGTATCTTACATACCTTATTTGTCGATCTCCGTAATGTCTCGGAGCAGACGCCACCATTTTCACTCGCAAAGGAATTACCGACGATGCAAAGACGGATAGTCTCGATTGTACTTTCAGCAGCCTTCCTCACGACCGTGTGCCTGGCGCAAACGCCCGTGCCCGCAAAATCACTTTATGAAAGGTTAGGCGGACAGCCTGCCGTGCAGGCAGTGGCCAGCGGCCTGGTGGATCGGATTCTCGCGGACAAGCGTGTGAACATGTGGTTCGCTCACGCCGCGTCCAGTCCTGAAAACACGAAGCTGTACAAGGCAAAGCTGACCGACTTCATTTGCCAGAGCACGGGGGGGCCGTGCAAGTACACGGGCATGGATATGACGGCGGCACATAAAGGCCGCGGTGTAACGAGCGACGCATTCAATGCCGTTGCGGAAGATCTGTCAGGCCTCCTGGATCAATTGAAGGTTCCGGCGAAGGAGAAAACCGAAGTGATGACACTGATTGGTTCACTGAAGCCTTCCATTGTGCAGACTCCGGCGAGTAAATAGCTTCCTGCCGTGATGGTTGGCGAGCCCCCGGGATTTTCAGGCGGCTCGCCGACCGCACATGCCCGAAGCCGACGGCGCTTCATCATTCTTCCCATCGTAACGCTCTTCTCTGACGACAGCCCATCTCGCTTGCTATACGGCTCATTGCTCGGCTAGTCTCCGTATCACACGAGGAGGTTCGCGTTGGATTCATCGTTAAGTAACCGTCTCATTGGAAAATTCGAAGCCATTATCATTGGGCTCCTGCAGCTTTTGCTCGTCGTCGCGGTATCGGTTGGCACAGCGCAGCTCTTCGTGCTTTTTGTCGAGCGGCTCCCAGCGAGCTGGGCCGCGATTGAGTCCGCTGGCGATCTGCATTCCGTGATGCAACGGGCGTTTGGAGGCGTACTCGTCGTTGTTCTGGGGCTCGAACTTATCGAGACGCTGAAGGTTTATTTCCATGAACACCAGGTGCGCGTGGAAGTGATCATGATCGTCGGACTGATTGCGGTGGGCCGGCATGTCATCCAGGTCGACTACGAGCATGTCGAGGGCTCTAACCTTATAGGTCTCGGCACGTTGATTGTTGCACTCGCGTTCGGTTACTTCCTGGTGGGCAAGGCTGGCAAGTCCGGCAACGCCGCCAAGTAACCAAAGAAAAAGGGGAATGACCCGTCTGGCCCCTTTTTCTAAGGGCGAGCCCGCCTCAATTCGTCCGGAATTATGCGACGATGTGAGCTATGTCTGAGAAAAGAACTCTGCGTCTGGCGATTCCCAACGGCAGCCTGCAGGAACCCACTGTCGATTTGTTCTGTCGCGCCGGTTACAACATGAAGGTGGGAGGGCGCTCGTATTACCCCATCGTCGCCGATGACGAAATTGAATGCCTGCTGGTCCGCCCGCAGGAGCAGCCTCGATATGTTCAGGACGGTCTCATCGACCTTGGCGTCACCGGCCACGACTGGGTTCGCGAAACCCAGTCGAACGTCGTTGAAGTCATGGAGATGGTCTATTCGAAGGTCAGCCGAAGGCCAACCCGATGGGTGCTTGTCGTGCCAGAAGCTTCACCGGTACGCTCCGTGGGGGATCTGGCCGGCAAGCGCATCGCCACCGAAATCGTGCGGCTGACTCAGGAGTTCCTGGAACGGCACAATGTGCGCGCGCTGGTCGAATACTCGTACGGTGCTACCGAGGTCAAGCCGCCGTTGCTGGCAGACGCTATCGTTGATGCGACGGAAACGGGGACGTCCTTGAGAGCCAATGGCCTGCGCATCGTCGAGACCGTGCTCGAAAGTACGCCAAGGCTGATTGCCAGTCCCAAAGCGTGGGCTGATGCATGGAAGCGCCAGAAGATCGAGGACCTCGCATTGATGCTGAAAGGCGCGATGGCGGCGGAAGGAAAAGTCTGGCTCTCGATGAATGCGCTTCGCAGTAACCTGGATGCCGTGCTTGCCATCCTGCCTGCATTGGACAAACCAACAGTCGCTTCGCTGTCGGATCCCGCATGGGTGGATATCACGACCATTGTCGACGAAAACGTTGTGCGCGTCATCGTACCCCGGCTGAAGAAAGCCGGCGCGCGCGGCATCGTGGAATACCCACTGAACAAAATCATCGAGTAGGCGGAGATTGTTAGGGCGGTCATAGACCATCCCTGTCCAAGACGGAAAGAACAGTTCAGCGAGACACCACGCAGACTGCGGGTTTCAGCCGATTTGAAATAATTGAGACCTGTATTCGTACGTCCCTCTCCCTTCAGGAGAGGGATTCGTTCCAAACATTTTTCCATTTTGGACAGTTCGGGTCATAGACCGCCCCTGCAGTTACTTCTTCAGCAGTGGCTCCAGCGTGGTCATGACGGTCTTTACAACAATCACATAGCCGTCGGCATTGGGATGCGTTCCGTCGGAGATGGTGAGATTCGGATTTCCGGAAACGCCTGCGAGGAAGGACGGAATCAGCGAGGTGTGATACTTTTCCGCAAGTCTGGCGTAAACATCCCCACCTCCGGACAGACTGCGCCCCGCCAATACCACGGCAATGTGCGTTTTCTGGAACCTGACGATCATCTGTTCAAGATTGTCCTGAGTCTGTTGTGCGGGGATTCCATTCCCCCGATCATTCGATCCCAGTTCCAGAATCACGATATCGGGGCTCGTTCCGAGAGCTCGGCTCATGCGTGAAAGACCGCCTCGCGTGGTGTCGCCCGTGACGCCCATGTTCACGACCCGATACTTGTATCCGCGTTCGTCCAATGTTCTTTGCAGCTGCGCGGGATAGCTCATATCGCCAGGTACACCGTAGCCCGCCGTCATGCTGTCGCCGAATGCGAGAATGACGGGACGTGGATCCGGCGCCTGGCTCCACCCTGGAAAGGCGATGAGAAGCAGCAGCGTGGCAGTGGAAATTCCAGATTTCATGGTTTTCGATCCTCGAGTTTCTGGTACGGACCGGCCGCGTAAACGATTCTGCCGCCCACCATCGTCAATATCGATTCAATACCGCCGATTTGATCGACGGGAGCAGTCATGTAGTCCTTTGAAAGAACGGCGAGATCGGCCAGCTTGCCCGGTTCCAGCGATCCAACACGGTCTTCACTGTGCGTGAACCATGCGCTGCCCATTGTGTAGAAGCGCAATGCATCTTCACGCCCCGGTGCCTCGTCGATCCTTCGCAACGCGGCGCCTCCGGCAGTTTTCCCATCGAGCAGCCATTGCAGCGACGTGAATGGATTGTATGACGCCACCCGATGGGCGTCGGTGCCGGCGCCGACTGGTACCCCGAGTTTCTTCGCAGCCACGACGGGAGGCAGGTTTCGATTGGGATCATCGGAAAAATAAAGTGTGTCCTGCACCGTCCAGCCCAGCCCCAGCGCTTTCATGCGTGACAGCGACGCCGGTGACGCGTCACCGAGGTGCGCGATCGACCATCGAAGGCCCGTTATCGGAATTTCACGATTCAGCCGTTCATATAACGTCAGCAAATGATCCACCGATGCGTTGTTGTTCCAGTGCACGGTCAGCGACATGCCGCGCTCTGCGGCCCATTTCGCGATCTCGTAGTATTTCGCCTTCTCCGCTTCGCCGGGCATGTCGTTGTTGTACATCGCCCAGGTGACCCTCTCGCCGATTCCTTTGAACGTCAGCATGTCATCGCCGAACCCGCCGGGAAGCAGTCGGGTGAGGCTTTGAAATTCCTCGAATTCCGAACCCGCGGTCTGGCCATTCAGCCAGTATGCGACGCGAACCGTCATTTGATGTTGCTGCCAGACGTTGAACACGGCGCGATATTCTGCCGGCGGAAGGTTGTTGCCTCCCGGATCGCCCACGCCCGTCATTCCCAGGCGGTTGAGCTCACGAAAGAATTTCTTCGTGCCGTCGAGTTCCTGTTCGTAGGTTGGCCGCGGAAGCTTGTCGTACAGCGCCACGATGGCCGGCTGGCTGCCGGTGATTCCGCCAGTGGGAATGCCGCTGCTGTCTTTTTCGATTTTGCCACCAGAAGGCAGATCGGCATCGGATGCAATGTTTAAAAGTTTCAGCCCGGATCGGGAAAGGAGTGCCCAGCTATATCCAAGCTGCACGTAAATCGGATTGTTGGGCGCCGCCGATTCGAGTTCGGCCTGAGTCGGACGACGTCGTTCCTTGAATTGATTCGTGGTCCAGCCGCCACCGACAATTAGCCATGCGCCCGGCTTCATGGTTGCCGCGGTTTGCCGGATTCGGTTCATGGCTTCGGCAATTGTGGGCGCGCCCACCCAGTTCACCTCGGTGCTGTAGGTAAGCCCCGCGCGAATTGCATGAAGGTGGGAGTCGATCAGTCCTGGGATGACGGTACGTCCCTGCAGATCGATCACCTGTGTCCGCGGCCCTGCAGACTTTCGAATATCCACGGACGTTCCCACGGCCAGGATCCTGCCGTCATGTATCGAAAGCGCTTCGCGCACGGCAAATTGGCTATCGACGGTCAGGATCTTTCCATTCACCAGGATGGTGTCCGGCGTCTGCGCCCACGCGGGCGCAACAAAGAGACAGCATAGGACGGCCACTGCCAGAATCTTCACGCATCTCCCCTTTTTGGGGTGAGTCCCTCTCCCGAAGGGAGAGGGTGCCGCGAAGCGGCGGGTGAGGGGTACCACACGAAAAATAATTTCGTTCGGTACCCCTCACCCGGTGCTTCGCACCACCCTCTCCCTTCGGGAGAGGGATTTGTCCTGAACATCTAATTCCGTGCTCCCGCAGCCGAGCGCGGCAATGCGAACACATAAAGCGTCGCGCCGGATCGACGGAAGCGGACATCCGCGTCGGCAGCGGCAGTCGCTTGAACTTGAGTATTGCCGCCGAGCTGGCTGCTGATGATCGCGACATACTGACGGCCATCCGGACCCATGTAGCTGATTGGCGAGCCGCGGAAGTTGCTTCCTGTCCGGAACGTCCAGACAATCGCACCCGTGCGCGCATTGAACGCGCGCATCACACCTTCATTGGGCCCGCCCTGAAACAACAGATCTCCAGCGGTGGCCATGACCGGCACGTTGTTGACAACCTTCCACGGTACTCGCCATACGGTCTTACCGGTTACCGGATCGTTGGCCTGCAATTCCCCGGCAGTGGTAGCGCCTGGAGCGAGCGGGTTGGGATTGATCGTTTCCTTCAACGTGTAGTCTTCGCCCGGAACATACTTCCCTTCAATCACCTTCTGTGTTCCGCACTGATTCGATGCCGGCGTATAAATCAGACCGGTCCGCGGGGAGTACGCGTCCTGGAACCAGTTTCTGGCGTTGATACCCGGGCACCAGGTGACCGTGGTGTCTTTTACGTCCGGCAGATACTTCTGTCGATCCTCGAGTTTTGTGAACAACATCTTCGTGATGTCGTAAAGGGGACGACCCGTTTCCGTATCGACGCCTTTGATCAGGTCGTTGTGGACGAAAGGCCAGGGTTTCAGAATCATCTCTCCGGTCGCGCGATCGAATACGTAAAAGAATCCGTTCCGCGCCGGATGGACCAGCGTTTTTCGCGTGCGGCCATTGATCTGAAGATCGATGAGAATTCCCGCGCTGGGTTCATCGAGATCCCATCCATCCTGCGGCGTGACGTTATAGGCCCAGACAAGTTCGCCACTGTCGGCATCGCGCGCCAGTATCGAAGCGCAGTAATTGTTCTTAAACGTCTTGAGGCCGCCCCGTTCATCCAGATCGACCTTGCCAAATTCTCGCCGGTAATCCGGATTCCACGGACCGCAGTTGCTGGTGCCGTAATAGAACAGATTCAGATCCGGATCGAAGGTGTACCATCCCCAGACGGAACCGCCGCCGCGCTTCCAGGAGTCTCCATACCAGGAGTCGAGGGCGGGATTGGGAAGCTTATCGTCGGGGTAGAAGGGCTTGAAGCGCGGTCCTATGCCGACTTCATTGTTCGGGCCCATGCTGTAATAGCGCCAGCGCATGCTGCCGTTCGCGATGTTGAATGCCGTGATGTGTCCGCGGACTCCACGCTCTCCACCCATCACGCCAATGATTACTTTGTCGCCGACCACGAGAGGCATCGCGCTTACGGTTTCACCCGCTGCAAGATTGGCGGTCTCGGCACGCCAGACGGCCTTCCCGGTCTCGGCATTCAGCGCAAAGACCTGGCCGTCCAGAGTGCTGTAAAAGATTTTGCCGTCCGCATACGCCAGTCCGCGCGTTTGGGCTCCGCAACAGGCGGCCTTGATCGCGGCTTCCATCTGGGGCATCTCCGGTCGGAATTCCCACTTGATGACACCATCACGCTTCAGATCGAGTGCATAGACGTAGTTGGGTTTTGGCGTGACGATGTACATCGTGTCGCCGATAACGAGAGGGGAAGCCTCATGCGCATCGAGAATGCCGAGCTGAAAGCTCCACGCCATGGAAAGGTTCTGGACGTTCGTGAGGTTGATTTGATCCAGAGCGCTGTAGTTCCACCCGGAATAGTTGCCGTTGGGCATCACCCACTGCTTCGCATCGGCCTGCAACGCCACAAGGCCTTTATGAGCAACTACAAATCCCGACCTGCTTAAGAATGCGGTTAGCGCCAGAAGCAGAATCCACGCTCCACGACGCAAGTTCAATTGATTCACGCTACACCTCCGGGTTATTTGATCGATTTGAACAGACGCTCATCCAGCGGGCTGCCCAGAAACCGCTGAAGATCGTCGCGATATTTTTTCGTATGCGAGGCGGCCGAGTGTGCGTCGAGGGTCTTCTGGTTTTGCCAGACCTCGATGATCTGGAAATGATTCGCACGCATCGTGTGAAGCATGACATCGAAGCGCAGGTTGCCATTTTCGCTACGGCTGGAATCCGCAAGGGTCTTCAGCATGGGGGCGACTGCCGGATCCGGCGATACGTCAACGTGAGTGATGACAACGACGGCGCCGTCGCCTGCTTCGGCCGGATTTGCAACAACGTTCAAAGTCTTGTATGGGCGCGTGTCCCAATCGCTGAGGCGTATCGGTTGAATCGCGTCCGTGAGCTGCTTCCGGACATCGCCATTGGCGTCAAAGGCGGCCTGCGTCTTCCAGGTTTCAATTATCGCGAAGCGCCCGGTGCGTTCGGCCTGCTCGAAGATCTCCGTACGGATATGGTCGGAGTATTTGTGCGACACATCCCGGTATTGCCGGAGGGCTGTCAATGCCATCGAACGGGATTGAGGATTCACTTCGATGTACGACACGGAATAAAACCTCGTGTCGTCCGGAACGGGTGCCTGCATGGCAGAAAGCATGAGCGATAGAACGATTGCGTGAAGCATGCCGCACAGTCTACATGGGTTTTGGACCGCTGCAAAAATGGATACCGAATGCGTAGAAAACCGATCGCCCCTCCTGGCCAGGAGGGGTGGCGCGGAGCGCCGGGGTGGTGGATCAGGTACGAAAGGCAGAAGTCTTCAGAATCTGTCGATCAAGAACAACCACCCCGTCCGCTCCATCAGCGGAAGCTTCGCGACATTTTCTGGATGTCGCGTCCACCCCTCCTGGCCAGGCTGTGCTGTCCAAATTAGCCAGCCTGAACGCGGAGGCATGGCGGAAATACTGGGAATATTCGTCAGAGTTCGCGAGTTGAAAAACGACATACAAGAGAATCTGTC
>Ga0184628_10001371_pt1 | contig 12046 bp, 10 predicted proteins | sample PLM4_5_b1_FD_133149 | JGI IMG/M metagenome (GOLD analysis project Ga0184628, IMG submission 133149) | Groundwater sediment microbial communities from an aquifer in East River, Colorado, USA - PLM4_5_b1 | ecosystem: Environmental > Terrestrial > Soil > Riparian zone | place: USA: East River...
GGGTCGTGAATCGAGGAAAGCGAGGAGTTCTTCCTCGAAGAACACCAGCTTTCGGCCAAACTTCCGATGTGGGATCTCATTCCGCAACGCAGCCATATAGACCGCGGCTTTAGACGGCTTGCCGAGCAGCTCGCGGGCACGATCGACTCCGCATGGCGTCTTCCTGACCGTGTCAGTTGTAATTGATCTCAAGTAATCCTCCGTTAAGATCCGTTGTATCGCAAGCGTTCTGGTTATACAATACGCTGGCGACACTTTAATCACGTACGTATCACGGACCGCTTTTCCGCATTAAGTCGCTTGCAGAAACACACGGCATGAAAACTTCAAAGGCTAGGCTCAAGTGGCTCGTCGAGTTCTCTCAGGACAAACGATTTCGGAACTTCCCTACCGGTGCCCTTCTTGCTTCAAATTCGTCACAAGTACCTCCTGAGTTCAAGGCGTGGGAATGGCTCAAATTGAAAGACGAAGTTGCTCAGTTCATCGGCCAACCTGACGAGTGGTTCCAATACGAATTGTGCAGTCCAGAGGAAGAACTGGCCGAAATGCGGCTGGGCTATCAGGAGAGAGATCTTTCCGAAGAGCTGACGCAAAAGACGATCCGTACTATGCAATCCGTCGCCGCTCTCAACATTCAGCACGTGGTCCTCGGGATGCGAAACAAGGATCTGTCACCAGGTGAGGGAACGATTACACGTTATCGCCTTCAGATGGCATATGACCTGAAAACGGGCCACGTTGCAATCCGTGCGACCGCAAATGCTCTTTTTGAAATTCGACTAATGTTTGTGCTTCGAGACGAAGCCTCAAAGATTTCAGGCTGCCCAGAATGCTCTACGTCGTTTTACCGCAATCGAAAGCAGATCTACTGCTCAAAGGCATGCACAGATAAGGTGGCTCGCAGGGAATGGCTAAAGAACCCAGAGAACAGACAGAAGGATGCCGATTGGGCGCACGAACGGTACAAACGGCGGAAACCTGCAAATACGCGAGCTCGGATAGTTCGTCGACCGAGAATCAAAGCAACAAAGAAAGGAAAACATGGCAAAAAAACACCAAAAGAAAAATGAGTCAAACATCTTTCCGCCCAACCTCTATAAGGTCGGCAATTCATGGATGATTGAATTCGTCTTCAAGGGGAGGAGGTACCGAGAAAATATCGGCGGAGTCGCCGAAACCATCGCCGCTGAAAAGGTTGGAGCCAGGAAAACTGAGGTGCGCAACGGAAAACGAGCAATTGATGGGATGCGGTGGATCAATGACGCGTGGGAAGAAGACTCTCAATCCAGGCTCCATGATTTGCAGTTCGAAGCTGCGCTAGAAAAGTATCTGGAGTGGTACAAGGCGAATCGCAAACCGCGTTCATACCGAAGCTATGCTAAGAATGCCGCAACTTCACTCGAAGCATTCTTCAAAGGTAAGCGCCTCTCACAGATCACACCGTTCTTGATCGAGTCTTATAAATTCGATCGGAAGCGGGGCCCAGACGAAAAGGAGCCAGACAAGAAGTCAGTCACTGATGCGACAGTCAACCGATCCCTTACTCTTTTAAAGCACCTCTTCAACCTGAGTATCAAATGGAAGTTCGCCAAGGTGAATCCGATGGAAGACGTCCAGCTATTCAAGGAAGACAACGGACGAACACGGTACCTCAGCCAACTGGAAGCAGAACGATTGCTGGCTGCCTGCAACCATGACTTCCGCGTCGTGGTTCTCGCGGCACTACATACCGGCTTCCGGTCGTCAGAACTGAAATCCCTTACATGGACGAACGTGGATCTCGTCAATCGCTCAATCACAGTGGCCAGTTGCTATTCAAAGAATGGCGAGACGCGGACAGTTCCACTTACGAAGGGTCTCGGCGACGTACTTGCTAGTCTGCACTCAGAACGCAAGCCCAACTCCGCGGATCCGGTGTTTACTCATGACGGCAAAGCGTGGCACTGTTGGAAAGAAGCATTCAAAGGTGCCGTTGTAAGGGCGAAACTCAGAGACTTTCGGTTTCACGACCTTCGACATTGTTATGGTTCCTGGCTCGCAATGAACAACGTTCCCGATAAGGGAAGGATGGAACTCATGGGACACAAAGATCCCAAGATGACGATGCGCTACACGCACCTGTCGATGGAATTCAAAAGGCAGGCAGTCGAGAAATTGCCTAGCTTTGATAAGCGCATAATGGATGCCGAGTCCCCACAAATTTCCCCATCGGAGGAAAAGTCGAAAGTGTTAGCATTCAGTAAGTAGTTTGGTTTCAACGCCGCCGGAGTGGCGAAATTGGCATACGCAGCAGACTCAAAATCTGCCGGGCTTCGGCCCGTGGGGGTTCAAGTCCCCCCTCCGGCATCTTCCTGAACTTCAATTTCGGATTTCACTCCATTCAAATCCGCCGCGGAAAGCATGGGGACGGGAATTCCATCTAGGAAATTTTCGCGGAACACGATATGATCTTTCGTGCTCGCGTCTCTTACAACTGAATACAAAAGAACGGATTAAGATGGATCTGAAACGTGCTTGGAGAAATGGATTTCTCGCCCCGCTGTTGCTTGCTGCTCCTCTCTACGATTTATCTCTCGGCGAAATCAAATACCTGATCGCAGACAGCAATGCCCAGAAGCAGTTCGCTTCACTTGCAACTGGAGTGAGTGTTGGTACGAGTCTCGCCGACAGTAATGATGATGCCGATCCAAATCGGCTCATGATCCCCGAGCATGTCCTGACCGCCCTTCTGGGTTCCGGTCAACCGACAATCGACGACAGCCGTGATGCGGCAGTTCAGTTTGATCCGCAGGACATCTTTGATTCGGCGGAAGGATCCGGCGACGGATTTCAGGAACTGACGGACAATGTCCCGCGGATCGCCGATGCCCGCCTTGGTTCCGGCACTCCGCTGTCCATTGGTTTTGCTACGCCGTTTGCGGCGAACGGCTCGCATTCGCCACACTCCGCTGCACTGTTTACCGCCGGTGGAGACTCGGGATCTGGCGGAGGTTCCGGTAATTCGGCGGATGACTTCGCGGCAACTCAGCTCTCCGATCCCTCCTCCGAGGATCAGACGCAGTCCGAAAATAGTTCACCTCAATCGGTTCCCGAACCATCGTCCCTGGTGTTGCTGGCCATCGGAGCGATTGCGGTGGCATTGCTCGTTCAACGGAATTCCAGAATACCGACGCGGTCCTGACATTCAGTCTCACATCCACGATTCGCGCCGTCCGCCGGCGCGAATTACATACCTGCCAGCATTGACAGTTCAAATTCCTTCCCATGTGTCACAGACTTTGCTGTCGAAGGAAAGGACCAAAACTATGCAGAGAATAGAGACAAATATCGCGAAGGCCTCGAAAAGATCCGCGGCCACCCGGTTGTCCCTGATGTTCGCCCTGATGATTGTCGCGCTCGTCGCCATTGGGGCAGCCTCGTCGATGCAGGATCCTGCTGCCAAGGAACAGCTGCAGGCAAAGATTGCCGACATTAAGGCATCCCTTGCCAAAAACCAGGAAGCCTTGCGGCTGTACACCTGGCAGGAAACAACAGAGATCAGCCTTAAAGGCGACGTGAAGTCCAAGACCCAGAATGCATGCAGCTATGGAGCCGATGGAAAGGTCGTGAAAACATTGCTGTCTGCTCCGCCTGAAAAGAAGGAGGCTCCCAGGGGATTAAAAGGCAGAGTCGTGGAGAACAAAGTGGAAGACGTGAAGGAGTACATGGAAAGCACCGCCAAACTGATCAAGCTTTACGTTCCACCCGATCCGGCCAAAATGCAGGCATCCATGCAGGCGGGGAAAGGCTCACTCACTCAGCCGTCCGCCGGCAAAGCCGTACTGGCGTTCAGTGATTACGCCTTGCCCGGAGACAAGCTCACCCTGACATTCGATACGACGGGAAAGAAGATCGTGTCCGTGAATATCAATTCGTATCTGGATAAGCCCGACGACACCGTTACCCTGGCCGTGAGCTTCACCAGCCTTCCGGACGGAACGAACTATCTTTCGAATTCCCTCCTGGACGTAAAGGCCAAGAAGATACAGGTCAAGACGACGAACGCCGGGTATAAGCTGGCCGCGAAGTAGGGCAGAGGGAAAGGGGTGCAACAAAAGTCTTTTGGGCTGCACCCCTCACCCGCCGCCCATCTGGCGATGGTCGGCACCCTCTCCCTTCGGGAGAGGTAATTGCCTGAAATTACAGTTGGACTATCTTCATGGCACAGGAAACAATTCGATCCATGTCCGAACTCTCACCAACAATAGACGAAAATCTCCAGGCGAACGCGCCGCCGGGCTTTCATCTGCTCGCAAAACCCAGCGGGTCCACCTGCAACATCGATTGCACCTACTGCTTCTTCCTGTCCAAGGAAGCACTCTATCCGAACGAAAAGAACCGGATGTCGGAAACCACGCTGGAAGCCTACATCCGTCAGCTGCTGGAATCGCACCGCAGGTCGCACGTCACCGTCGCCTGGCAGGGAGGCGAACCCACGCTGATGAAGCTGGAGTTTTTCAGGCGGTCGGTAGAACTCGTCGAAAAGTATCGCAAGCCTGGCCAGACGGTGGAACACACGTTCCAGACCAATGGCATTCTGATCGACGATGACTGGTGCCTTTTCTTCAAGGAACACGATTTCCTGATCGGCCTGAGCGTGGATGGCCCGCGTGAAATCCATGACGCCTATCGCCTCGATCGAAGCAGGAACGGAACTTTCGACAAGGTAATGCAGGGCTGGTCGTTCCTGAAACGCCACGGAGTGCGGTTCAACATCCTGTGCACCGTCAACGCTGCAAACGAGAAGCATGGCCGTACGGTTTATCGATTCTTCCGCGACGAGATGGGCGCAAAGTGGGTGCAGTTCATTCCAATCGTCGAGCGCGCCACTCCGGAAACCATCGACATCGCCAATCAGGGGTGGAGTGAGCAACCCGGCCGAAAACGCCTGCTCTACACGCAAACCGGAAACCTGGTGACGGAGCGCTCCGTTGGCGGCAAACAATACGGTCAGTTCCTCGTGGATATCTTTGAAGAGTGGGTACGCCACGACATTGCCAATGTTTTCGTGCAGCTCTTCGATGTCACGCTCGAGGCATATTTCGGACGACATCTCCTGTGCATTCACGCACCGACCTGCGGATACGGCCCGGCACTGGAAGCCAACGGCGATCTTTACACCTGCGACCACTTCGTTGAACCGAAATTCAAACTGGGAAACATCCATCAGGAGCATTTGCTGAAGATGGTGGCCTCACCGCAAATGCGTCAGTTCGGCGACGACAAACGCGATCTGCTCACGCCCCAGTGCCAGCAATGCGAAGTCCGACAGGTGTGCAACGGAGGATGCCCGAAAGACCGCTTCGCACTTTCGAAAGACGGCGATCCCGGCCAGAACTATCTCTGCGCAGGCCTGGAACTGTTCTTCACCCACACACGACCTGCCATGCAGGCAATGGGTCGCTTGCTTCAGCAGAGACGGGCGCCATCCGACATCATGGCGCTGACCCTGGCCGAAGATGAAAAGCGCGGCCCCTACCAGAACTGTCCCTGCGGGAGCGGCCGCAAGTTCCGCTTCTGTCATGGCAACAAAACTCCGGAGACGCCATTTACCGGAGTTCACAAAGCCATTTGAGATTATCGGTCCGTGGTTGATGCGACTTCCCGAACCACGCGAAAGCCGTAATAGTCGGCAGTTGCTGTAGCCCCGATGAAATAACGCGCCGATGAACGGCCAAATTTCGAATCGCTGAGTGATGAGCCACCTCGCAACACGCGGTACTGCCCTGCGGCAGGTCCCTTTGGATCGGCGGCAGGACTGTTGGAGTAATACTTCGCGTCGTACCAATCCTGAACCCATTCCCACGCATTTCCACTCATGTCGTAAAGTCCCCACGCATTGGGTTGCTTCTTCCCGACAATTTCCGGCCGTGCCACAGCGTTTTGTCCGAACCATCCTATTGCGTCCAGAGAAGGTCCCGCGAATGGCCCGGTTGTACCCGCACGGGCTGCGTACTCCCATTCAGCTTCGGTTGGAAGCCGGTAGCGGAATCCATCCTTCCGTGCGTTCAGTCCGGCAATGAATTCCTGAGCGGTGCCCCAACTCGTAACCCCGTACGCGTGACTATCGCCACTTCCCCGAAGTAGAACGGCCGGCGGTTTTACAGTGACCGCCTGCCACTGCGCTTCGGTGACTTCATACTTCCCCAGCTCAAACATTTGCGTGATGCGCACACGATGCGAGGGCTTTTCGTCTTCGGCACAACGCGTGTCGGATGCCGAACATCCCATCAGGAACTCGCCCGGAACGATCCGGACAAACTCCATTGGTATATCGTTCGCCAGGAAGATCACCGCGTTATCAAACTGCTGCGCCGGCAAGCCAACCAAGGTTGCGCCCGCAGCCATGGCAATGCAGAGGGCAGTGATGATTTTCATTTGACGGCATTCTAACACCTGCTGCAAATGCAGAGAATTTCACACGCAGGTGCATCGTCTGGTGATATATCTGCGCGGTAAAACCGGCCCCCAAAGGAGAACAACGCTCATGCGCTCTAAACTCTTACTCGGCGGAGTTGCTGCGATATCGGCCGTAATCGTGGCGGGAAGCCTGAGCGGGAATTAAAGTTGCGTTTCATATCGGCCGGAATTCTCATCCTCACTGCCGCGTGCGGAATGCTTTTCAGCGAAGAGCTTCCACGCGATATCAGCGATACGGAATTCTGGCGCCTGGTCACGGAGTTCTCCGAGACGGGAGGAACATTCCCCCAGCAATACATGTCGAACGAAGACTCCGCGCAGTTCGTCATCCCGACGTTGAAGGAAACACCTCAGCGAAGCGGGGCGTACCTGGGCGTAGGGCTCGAGCAGAATTTTACCTACATCGCTGCGATTCAACCGAAGATCGCGTTCATCATCGATATCCGCCGGGACAACATGATTGAACACCTGGTGTACAAGGCGCTGTTTGAACTCTCGCAGGATCGCGCGGATTTCGTATCCCGTCTGTTTTCCAGAAAACGGCCGGCAGGCCTGAGCGCAAGCTCCACTGCCCAGGCGATCTTTGACGCATACCAGTCTGTCCCCGCCGATCCGGGCGTATTTGAAGACACTCAGCGCGGCGTCATCAATCAATTGGTGATCGAGCACAAGTTCCCGCTGGACGAGCCTGATCGCGCGGCAGTGACACGAGTCCTGAATGCCTTCCGTGTATCGAGCCCCGCCACACTTCGAGGCCAGGGAGACAACACGAATCCGACGTACTCCCAATTGATGACCGCGACAGACCTGAATGGACGCAGCCAGAGTTATCTGGCCTCCGAAGACACGTTCAAGATGCTGAAGGAGTTTGAAAAGCGAAACCTGATCGTCCCACTGGTAGGCGATTTCGCCGGCAGCAAAGCGATTGCCAGCGTCGGGAAGTATCTCGGGGAACGGAACGCCGTCGTCGACGTCTTCTATTTGTCGAATGTGGAACGTTATCTGTTCGAACAAAACGACGACGCCAAACGCTTCTACGGGAACGTGGGCGCCCTGCCCCTCGGACCATCCAGCACCTTCATCCGTTCCGTGACCAGCGATATCAGCCGGCGCCTTGGCATACCCATTCCCGATGGGCCGGCAAAATGGCGATCGTTCCTTTCCCCGATCCGCGACAATCTGAAGGCCTTCGATGCCGGGAGCTTCCAAAACTACACCGACATTTTCAAACTGAACCGCTGAGCTTGCGGGGCGAACCGCCCCTGAATCAGGGAAAGTTTCCCGGAACGACGGTCTATTCCGGACCGTCCAGAGTCCACCGTAGCCGCATCGTATCAATACATTACAAGCGCATCACCTGTTGGTACGCCGAGTGCATTATTGGTGTCATTCGTACCCTGGCTGATGGTGCGTCAGTTTGAATTTCTTGAATGGCCGGGTTTGTTGTCCCCCACACCAAACCCATAGGACTGCTGGGGCGGGCCCCATTCTCATTCAGACTGACGCACCCGAAGGAACCCTCTTCAATAATTGTCATATGTGCTTCTCAGATGTAGACTGCTGTCTCTTCACTCCGGAGGATTGAAAACATGAAATCTAAAAATATGAGTCTCTTTGCTCTGATCGTCGGCATGGCGGTGGTCCTGGCTTTCAATCCGGCCAGTCTTCGGGCTAATGATGAAAATGTCGAACCGGTCAAGATACAGCCGGTGGCGCTTGAGAGCCCAACGATGCAGGAACTGCTCGACGAGCTTTTTGGAACAGCGACAGAGGATGGCCTTCTGGATGGAACCCGAAAGTTCGAGTTTCGAGCGGAAGATCTCGTTCTGACTAAAGAAGAAGCGGCAATGTTTTTCGCACCCAGCGATACGAACGAAGCAGACTTCGCAGACCTGGTTGCCGCAGCAAAGCTCCTCAAAGGCATCGTCGTGAGAATCGAAGGAAAGCTTGAAGACTTTCCGTTTGAATTCCAGATGTCCGGAAAGCAGCTCAAGGCGGAGGGGCTGGTTTTAACCCAGGAACAATTCGACGCACTGGTCGCGCAACTCCGAACCGTGTCTGGTTTGCATTCGGCCAAGATTGAAGCGATAGTCGATGGAGAGCGGCTGATTGCAAAGCTGCAAAATGTACCGGGAAAGGTGAAGATTGAACATCGGGGATTCGTGGAAGGTGCCCCCACTCCAATTCCAACCCCGCTCCCAGGACAGCTTCCTGCCCCGCTCCGCGAAGTTCGTTCGGATAAGGTCAGGGTTGACGCACGGCCCACAGTGACAGATCGCGCGTTACGCTCTGAGAAGATCGAAAAGGTCGAGCGGGCTGAGAAGATCGAAAAAATGGAGCGACAGGAAAAGATCCAGCGAATGGAACGACCTGTGAAAGTGGAGCGGATTGAAAAACCGGAGGTCTCTCGCGGCGGCAAGGGCCGTGGTTAGTACGCTTCGGCTTCCATGAGCAAAACTCGATTCGCGAAAGGAAGCGGCAAGAGGTTGATCCTCTTGCCGCTTTTCTTTTTGCTCGCCTTTGCGCAGTCCATCCACGCCCAGGACACCCAAAGGGAACATTTTCAGATCAAGGTCGGCACCGCCTACGACCGCGGGGACTATGGGTCGACGGAACTCACAACAACCCGATACTTCCCCGTAACCTTCCGCTATCTCGGTGAAAAATTCGATGCCAGCGTGACGCCTGCTTTGGCACGAACCGACTCCTCGGGGGGAGTGGTGCTGATTGACGGTGTGCCCACACCCATCGGACCGGGAACCGGTGCGCTTCAGCAAACCCAGTACGGGGCCGGGGACACCATGCTTCGGGGACATTACTACCTTGTCGAAGGGACAACCCGCCGTCCATCCATCACTCCATTCGCCAAAATAAAGATCCCGACGGCTGCGGAAAGTCTGAATCTGAGTACGGGAAAGACCGATGCCGGAGTCGGAGTGGAAATCGATCATCAGATTTCGCGAACGCTCCTGTTCGGGGACTTGAGCTTCACCTACATCGGCAGGTTGGAAGGGATCCCATTACGCAACCAGGTGGGCGCCAGTTTTGGAATCGGCCAGCAGATCTCGAAGTACATCGTACTTAGCGGAATGCTGGATTGGCGGCGATCCATTGTCCTGGGCAACCCAAATCCCACGGATCTGGTGGGTGTGTTCACATTCCGGCCCAGCCGCACCATTTCCGTGAGCCCGAATGTCTATGTCGGATTGAATTCATCCAGCGCAGACTTTGGCGCCGGGCTGGAGTTCTCCATTCGTTTTGGCCGATACTAGCCGCGACAAAACTGGCTCCATTCAGACCATTCGCAACAATTTGGTCAATTGCGTTGTTGAGAATCCATTTGTAGAGTAAATGCCATGAATAGACGAACACTGCTGAAGTCTTCGGGATTGCTGGCTCTGGGATTCCCGCTGATGCGGCTGTCGGCCTTTCAGACCTCTCCCCAGTTTTCATCGGATCCGTTTGCCGCTGGTATCGCATCCGGCGATCCGACTCGAAACAGCGTCGTTCTCTGGACAAAGCTGATACCAGACACCAGTGCGGAACGAGAATGGCAAAGGGGCACCGTCCAGGTGGATTGGGAAATCGCGTCGGATGAAGGCATGAAGCGCGTGGTACGTCGTGGCCGCGAGATGGCAACGCCCGACTTTGGCCACTCTGTTCATGTGGACGCCACCGGACTCGATGCGAATCGCTGGTACTGGTATCAGTTCAAGGCAGGTTCGGCCATCAGCCCCATCGGGCGGACAAAGACAGCCCCATCCAGCGCGACCGATCGCATCCGATTCGCAGTTACCTCCTGCCAGAACTATCAGGCTGGTTACTACACCGCCTATCAGAACCTGGTTCGCGAAGACATCGACGCCGTCGTTTTCCTTGGCGACTACATCTACGAAACCGATGGAAACGGGGCCCGGAGAGTTGCCATTCCCGAATCCAAAACCCTGGAAACCTATCGCGCCCGGTATGCAACCTATCGCTCGGATGCAAACCTGCGCGAGGCGCATCGACTGTTTCCGTGGATCATGACGTGGGACGATCATGAGGTTCAGAACAACTACGCGGGCGTTGTCGCACCGGACGCGCAGTCCAGGGAAGAGTTTCTAAAACGAAGGTCAGCCGCCTATCAGGCGTACTACGAGTGGCTGCCCATGCCAAAGACCGTCGTTTCAAAAGGAACGGAATCGCGACTATATCGAAGCCTTTCATTTGGTCCATTGGCAAACTTTGTCGTGCTGGATGGAAGACAGTATCGGGACGACCAGGCATGCGGGGACGGCAACAAGGCGCCCTGCGCCGAGTTTCTTTCGGAGCGAACCATGCTGGGCGCAGCCCAGGAGCAGTGGCTGGATCATGAATTGCGTGCTTCGCGTTCGCAGTGGAATTTCCTGGCCAATCAGGTGCGCATGGCTGTCGTGGACCAGTCTGTCGGACCGAACGAGCTTTACAACATGGATGTCTGGGCGGGTTACGAAACAGCTCGCCGGCGAATTGTCTCGAATTTGGAAAATTCAAAGGTGCGGAATCCCATCGTATTCACCGGAGACATCCATTCGAACTGGGTTTGCGATCTGAAGCTGGACTACAAGAAGGAAGGCTCACCTGTTGTCGCAACCGAGCTCATTGGCACATCGATCTCGTCCGGCGGGGACGGCAGCGATCAGGCCGCCAATACCGCCGCAGTCATGGCGGAGAATCCCCAGGTCAAGTTCTTCAATGCGCAACGGGGCTATATTCGGTGCGAAGCGACCAGCAAGTCGCTGATTGCAGATTTTCGCGTGGTTGAAAAAGTGTCCGTGCCGGAATCTGCGATCTCTACACGGGCCAGTTTCATTGTGGAGAATGGGAAGCCCGGCGCGCACCGGCTCGGGTGAGGGGAATCGGCTACTTAACGGTAAACGGAAGGTCGAACTTCGAATGCAGCAGGGCGTCGTCAACCTTGTCGAACACGTCAATTTCAAAAGCCCTGTTGATCATGTTCCCGGAAAGATCGGCAATCGCCGTGCCTAAGCGAATGGTGTAGGAACCGCGTTTCCACGCCACATCGGGAGTAAAGATCCATGTCTTCTCTTCGGCTCCGATCGTAATACCGCCTTCAATAACGGCTCCGGAAGCGTCGACAACATCCAGGTCTCGCTGAAGAATGGCGTGATCCATCGGCTCCGGGAAAACCAGTGTCAGTGGATTGCGTGTTCCTGCAGTCGGCTCATTCACCTTCCACGCCCGGATGTCGATCGGCTGGCGGTCCGGAGGCCCGACGGTGAATGTCTTTTTAAAATCTGCCGCAAGCGGATTTCCCTTCGCGTCCTTCCAACCCTTATCAATCACGAGGGTGTACCGCTTGCCTTCCTGCATTGCGATGCCGAGTTGCTGCTGAGTAACCAGCCCTCGCTTGATACGGCCCGGATCGAAGAAGAGCGTGAACCGCTTTCCTGTCGGATCCCAAAGTTCCTCGATGAGTTCGAGAAACGGAACTTCAACGACCGCCCCGTCCGGATCGAGCAACTCAATGTGCCTGTAGCCGGAACCTCGAGCCATCGGTGCAGAAAAATGGATGTAAAACTTCAGCTGATTTTCCGGAAGGACA
>Ga0184628_10001372_pt1 | contig 12036 bp, 9 predicted proteins | sample PLM4_5_b1_FD_133149 | JGI IMG/M metagenome (GOLD analysis project Ga0184628, IMG submission 133149) | Groundwater sediment microbial communities from an aquifer in East River, Colorado, USA - PLM4_5_b1 | ecosystem: Environmental > Terrestrial > Soil > Riparian zone | place: USA: East River...
AATCAGAAATCAGCGCCGGCGAGATTGACGCGTACGAGGCCTCTCCGACACCGACCACGCCGCGAGCCACGAACATCTGCGACAGAGTCCTGACCATGCCGCCGGCGGCGGTCGCAAGGCTCCACACACCTACGCCGACCGCGATGAGTTTGGTGCGAGAACCGCGATCGCCCAGCCGGCCGAAAATCGGGGACGTGAGCAGATATGAAAACAGGAACGCGCTGCCGAGCAGGCCCAACTGCGCGTCGCTCAACCCGAGTTCGTCTTTGATCTTCGGCCCCACCGCCGGCAGCACGTACCGATCGATGTAGTTCACGAAGTTCAGCAGCGTCATCACCGCCAAGCCGTACGCGGCGGCCCGGCGAGGCACGGCATCGGCGGCGGTAACCGGAACGACAGGACGATCCATCAGGTGGGCATACCGTATCGCAGGATTGGGTTGGAGCGCCGGAGAAGTGCGGTGTGGGAGGATTCGCGCGTAGTATTGTGACCCTCGCCATGGACGGAGCTCTGCCTCACGATCCGCGTCCCCAAGGGGTCTTCCTGCTGGGGCGAGTCGCAGGTCTCACGCTCATTGCTTGCCTTCTCGCGTACTGGTTTCTGCAACCTGTCCCGACGACCTTCAAGGCGTTGACGGCGGTGCTCGTCGTCCTGGCTATCTTGCGGCCGGCGTGGGGTCTCATCGCGTTTGCCGCCATCGCCCCGATGTCGACCACGATCGCCAACCACTTCAGCGGCCCCGGGCTGGGGGGACAGTTACTGGAACAAGTGGCGCTGGCGATTTCGGCCGGCGTGCTGTTGCGCCGATCCGACGACCCTCCTACGCGGATCGGGGCGCCCGTGTCCCTCGTTGCGGCTGTCGCGCTGGCCTCGGCGGCGGCGATTATCGTGTCGGCAATCTGGTTCCCCATCCAGGACCTCAGGACGCCGGTCGTGTTGGCTCAGTTCTGGAATCGACAAGCGGCAAACGGGTCGCCGTTTTGGAGGCCGGTGTTGGCCGCGATCACGGCAATCGCGTGCGCCTTGTTGGCGTGGGCCGCTGAACGAACAGTACGGCAAAAACCACAACTGGCGGCTCACCTGCTGATGACCGCGCTTGCCGGGCACGCGGCGGCGGCCCTGCTCGGTCTCAATGCCATCCGGGAAATGGCGGTTCAGGCCGGAGATCTCTGGGCCACGTTTCCCGTGCTGCTCAGAACCACCCGCCTCAGCGTCCAGATGCCGACCGACGTGCACGCGGCGGCATCCGCTCTGCTCCTCGTCGGCATCGCGAGCTTAGGACTGTTCAAAAACGGTTCGTGGTTGTGGCGAGCCATCGTCGGGATCCTGCTTCTGCTGATCGCGACGGGTTTGTGGACCACCGGGTCGCGCGTAGCCATCCTGGTCGCCGGTCTCTCGGTCATGGTGATCATGGGCTGGTGGGCGGCCCGGCGGAGCTGGCGCCACCTGGCGCTCACCGCGGGTGCGATGGCGGTCGTGACTGCCGCACTCTGGTTCGCCATGGTCCACTCGTCATCGAGATTCAACCCGACGTCCTTCTCGCTCAATGCTCGACTGGTCATGATGAAGGCGGGCCTCCAGATGTTCGCGAGCGCACCAGTCTTCGGAATTGGCGTCACCAGGTTCTATTTGGAGTCGCCAGGCTTCGTCGGGCCGGACATCGTGAAGCTCGTCGGCTACGTTCGAGAAAACGCGCACAACAACTTTATTCAGGTCCTGGCCGAGCAGGGAGTGGTGGGCCTGTTCGCAATGTTGTGGTGGCTCGCGGTAATCGTTGTCGGTGGAGCGCGTGCGCAGATTGCCAAACCCGACGTGCAACGCGGAGCGTTGCTGCTCGCGGTCGTCGCCTGCGTGGCCACGTGGCTTGTCGGGCATCCGCTTCTCGTTCCAGAGTTCGCACTGGTCTTCTGGCTGTATGGCGGCGTGCTCGTCGCAATGACGCCTAGCCAGGCCACCGGTCGTCGCATATGGTTTATGACGGCGCTGATCGCGGCGCTGTTCCTGACCGTCCCCTTTCGTGCCATAGGGATCCGGAACGCAGCGGATCTGGAGCATTACGGCGTCGGGGTTTCGGTTTGGCACCACGATGACTCGCAACGCTATCGCGAAGCTGGAGCTGCGTTCTCTTTGTATCTGCCCAGTGGCGGCGCACCAACGAAGCTGCCGATTCGTCGGGCACCAAATGCTCCTGAGCCGCTCGTGATTGACGTCGCGGTTGGCGGGCGTCATCTGACGACCATCACGGTCGAAGGCGACAACTGGCGCGAGGCCGCGATCGCCGTGCCGCGGTCGGGCCGCCTCTTCGAACTGGTCGACTTTTCGATTCGCCAGCCGGCAGCCAACCCGCCAATGCCGAAAAGTCTTGTGCGAATTGGCCGCACGGCGGCTCGTTAGACCGGCTCCCCGTCATACCCAATCAGGCGGATCACCCTGTCATCGCGCGCCGCCGCGCGTTGGCGACTGGGGTCGCCGTTGGGCTAAACTTCCGCTTTCACAGCATCAGGGTGGGTAAATGAACGATCAGGGGCGCAATCGAACGGACGCGACTGCCGACGACGACTCGATTTCGCTGCAGCCCTATTTGGACACGCTCCAGCGGTACCGCCGCATCATCTCCTTGGCTGTTCTCGCGATGTCGGCCGTATTCGTCGCCGGCATCCTTGTCCTGCTGGCCATCTATCCGACCGAACGCGTGGCCTCTGTTCGGTTCAGGCTCTTGTTCGATGGAGCGGGGCTGGGCCAGTACCCAAACAAAACGCCATTTAGTTCAGCAGAAATCGTCGCGCATCCCATCGTCACGGAGGTCTTCAAGGCGAACGATCTGCAACAGTACGGCACCTATGAGAGCTTCAAGAACGCGCTCTTCGTCCAGCAATCGAACCCGGCACTCGACCTGCTCGCTCTCCAGTACCAATCGATGTTGACTGACCCGAAGCTGACGGCGGTGGATCGCACCCGCATTGAGGCCGAGTTTGCCCAGAAGCGAGCTGCTCTGACCGACCCTTCTTTCTCGCTCAGCCTGCGCCGGAGCGAGCGATTCAAGACACTCCCGGACTCCCTTGCTGAGAAGATCCTGAACGACACGCTGACCGCGTGGGCGGTCCAGGCTGAGCGCCTGGGCGCCATGAATTACGAAGTGCCGATCCTGTCCGGCGACGTCCTGTCCAAGGACAAGCTCGACGGGGAGGATTACTTGGTGGCGGCCGAACAATTGCGCGCGTTGGTCGTTCGTCTGCTCGACACGGTGGCCAAACTCGAGAAGATCCCAGGCGCACTGACGACCCGCACGTCGACAGGCGGCGTTTCGCTGCCAGAGATTTGGGCGAATCTCGACAACACGCTTCGGTTTAACCTGGAACCACTGCTCGGCATGATCCGGTCAGAGGGCGTGACCAAGAATGCCCGGCAATTGAAGCTGTACGCGTCAGCCCAGGTCTACGAGCGGCAGCTCGAACGGCAGGCGGCGGAAGCACGGGCTCGGGCCGTGCAGAGCGCCCTGGGCGTCTACACGGCGCAACGCGACTCACGCGCCAGCTCGGACGCGGTACGAGGCGGTGCGAACGGTGGCGCCAGGCCGCAGGGATTCGATCAGCCGGCCTTGATTCCGCAATTAAGTGAAGCGTTTCTGGAACGCCTGGCCGAAATCTCAGCGACGAGCCAGAAGAGCGAGTTCGAATACCGCCAAAAGCTGACGGACATGGTCATTAAGGAGAATATCCAGGTGACCGAACTGAACAAGGACATGGCGTTCTATGAGGACATCCTCAAGTCAGTGCAAGGCGCCGGAAGCGGGCCAGCAGGATCAGCAGAAGCTGTTGAGCTGGTGAAGACGAGAAGCCAGGCGGCGTTTTCTTCGATCGAAAAGAGCGCCAAACAGCTCATCGACATGTACACGGAGTTGTCGGCAAAGAATCTGAACCCGGAGGCGCGGCTCTACACGATCACAGGCCCGTTCGGCCGGCACACGGAAGGCTCCCTCTCGTATCGATCCGTGGTGCTCTCGTTCGTACTGATGCTGATGCTGACGCTCACCGCATCGATTGCCGGATGCTTCATCCACGATTCGATGAAGGCCGTCGCGCGGTAGAGCGCCTTCGCCTTAACCAATCAGCCGAATGACCTGAAATCCCTCGCCGAAGCCGAACCCGGCCTGCGTTCCGCGGAATCTGGCCAGCGCATCAGCGGCCTCAATCGAGCGCGCGCCTGGAAACACCGGAATCTGCGACTCGTAGCATTTGAGCGCCTGCAGTTTCTTCTCGATGAAGCCGGAAATATCGACGACCCAATTCGGACCGAACGCCGGTTCGATGTGCGGTGCGTTCCAGTGCGTCTCGGACAAGGTCTCATACGCCGCCAGCATCTCGATGTTGCGGGCGGCACCCACCGGTCGTGTGGCAACCATCACGCTGTCAAAGATCAATCGGTGATCGATGTGGCGGTCCGGAAACGGACACAACACGATATGTGGGTTCACAGCCTGAATCGCCTCCGCGATCCGCTGATTGACGACGTGCACCGGTTCGCTGCCGATCATTGTTGCGGGAATCTCGAGGAACCGGGATCCGGCGACGCCGAGGATCGCGAACGCGTTCTGGGCCTCCCGCACCGTGGTCTCGTAGGCCTCTCGCTTGTAGAGCGGCGGGAGATGTCCCGACACGACGAGGACGGACACTTCATGTCCTTGCGACGCATACTTCGCGATAGTGCCGCCGCATCCCAGCGTCTCGTCGTCTGGATGCGGCGCGACGACGAGGACACGTTTGGTCGCTGTGCTCATGGGGTCACCCGTGGGACTGGCATCGGCAGAATGAATTTTCCGCCGAGTTCGGCGTAACGCCGGTGCGCTTCCATGATCGGGTCGGCGAAGTTCCATGCCGTAATCAGCAGGAACTCAGGACGCCGGCTGTACAACTCAGACGCTGCGACCACGGGAATGTGCGACGCTGGCGACAACAGGCCTTGCTTGAGCGGATTGTCGTCGACGATGAAATCGAGTTCCGCCGCGCCGATTCGGAAGTGTGACAGCAACGTCGTGGCCTTCGTCGCGGCGCCGTACGCCGCAATCGATCGGCCGTCCGCCTTCAAGCCCTGCACCAGACTCCTCAGTTGGACTCCGACCGCATCGATGCGCTGCCCGAACTCGACGAATGTCTCAGGACGATCGAACCCTTTGCGCCGTTCGATCTCGATTAACGCGTCGATCGAGCCATCGGCCCGCCGCGGCCCGTTGACCTTCTGCGCGAACACGCGGATTGATCCGCCCTGTGGACTCACCCGCTGAACGGCGATCGCTTCCAGGCCGAACCGGCTGAACAGCCGCGTGAACGGTTCCACCGTGTGATAGTCGACATGCTCGTGGTAAACCGTGTCGAACCACACATTCTCGTAGACGTCGAGCAGGTAGCCGACCTCCAGCACGAACAGGCCGTCATCGGCCAGCCAGTGCTCCACCCCGCGAACCACGCGATCCAGCTGGTCGATATGCGCACAGGCGTTATGGGACGTAATGAAGTCCGCCGGACCGTATTTGGCCCGCATCTGAACGGCCAAGTCGTCCGAAAAGAAATCACCGACGGTCTCGATCCCGGCGGCTGTCGCGCGCTTCGCGATCTCGGTCGCCGGATCGACGCCAACGACTCGCATGCCCGCGGCCTTGAAGAAGCTGAGGCATGTGCCATCGTTCGATCCGATGTCCGCCACGAGCGAGCTCGGCGTGAGTGCGAAGCGCGCCACCATATCCGCCGCGTATTGCCGGAGATGATCGACGAACCGGGACGAGGTGGCGGAGACGTACGTGTAGTCGTTCTGGTACAGGATCTTCGGATCGACCACATGGCCAAGCTGCACGTGATGGCAGGACCGGCAGAAATACAGGTCCAGCGGGTACGCCGGCTCCGGTTCCTGCGGGCCTCCGGCCTTGAGAAAGTTGTTACCGGGCGGCGTCGGCACGAGTGAGACGACCTTCTGCAGGTCGACGCTCTCACACATACGACAGTCCGTGCGGAGGTAGCAGTCGGCCATGCTCAGACGGTCACGCTGGACGGATCGACGAGGGTGATGCGGCGAACGTCCTCTTCATACGCTTCCTGGTCCCGCGGATTGCGGCTGGCAACCAGAATCTCGGTGTCCTCCAGGAACACCGTGGCGTGATCCTCCATCGGCGGCGTGAACACCATCTCGCCGGCCTTCAACCGAGTGACTGTCGGCTTGGCGCCGCTCCCGGTCGGCCGGTAGTAGTAGTCGAATGAGCCGGAGAGGACGTACATGTAGTGCCAGTCGGTCACGTGGTAGTGGTTCGACCGCACGGTCCCCTTCTTCGACGTGATCAGCGACAAGTTCTTCATCGGGAAATTCACGAGGGACTGAATCGCGCCGCGCTCGTCCGCATGCGCCGGATCCAGTTTGACCACATGTTCAGTCGGCCACATTGATGCTTCGTCGAGTTTGACGTTCTTCCAGTCGGTCATTGCTCTCGCTCCTCTTTCCGCCAGATCCGATCCATCAGTTCGGCCGTCCCCAGAATTCGCCGTCGCTCTGCCTCGACGCGCCCCAAATCGACGACGCAGCCGGCAAACGACTCCAACATCGCCACGAAATGGTTGGCGGCCTCGCAGGGCACCAGCGTCATCGAGCCCCGCACGTCTCGCAGTTCGAGAACCGGCACATAGTCGGCCGGCTTCGAGAAAATTTTATCCGTAAACACCGACGCGGCGTCTCCCCACAGGCTGATTTCGTTGCGATAGGCCGAACCGGTCCGCCACTCCAACTGCGCGACCACGCCGCTCGAGAATTCGACGACAGCTTCGCCGTCCGTATCGACCGCAGAACCCGGCCGAGAGCGGACGCGCGCGTGGGTCAGGCGATACTGCACATCGTGAAACAGCGCCAGAATGGCCGATACGGGATAACAACCGACGTCCAGCAGGGCGCCCCCGCCCGCCGCAGGATCGGACCGGAAGCTCTCGAAGGTCAACGGCGGAATGCCGAAGCGGCAGGTCACCGATCGCAGTTCGCCCAGCCGGCCCTTGGCAACCAGATCGGCCAATTGCCGGAACTGCGGATGGTAGAGGTACATGTGCCCCTCGCAGACGGCTGTCCCAAGCCGACGCGAGTCCTCGATCAGCCCGACCGTGCTCTGCAAGTCCGAGGTCAGCGGCTTCTCACACCAGAGGTGTTTGCCCGCAGCTATGACGGCAGCACCGTGCTCCGCGTGGTACCCGGTTGCCGTGGCGACGTAGACGACGTCAACACCGGCGTCCCGTAGCATGTCGGCTGGATCGGTCCATCCCTGACAACTCCAACGGGAGGCGGCGGCCGCAACGCGCGCCGGGTCGCGACCGCAGACACCACGCAGTTCCAGTCCCCGGGCCGATGCGATCGCGGGCAAGATCCGATCGGCCGCATGGCGCCCAAGGCCCCACACGGTGATACCCAACGCACTCATTCGGTTTTCCGCCGCGTGCGAGGTCCACGCCACTTTTCAATCGTCACCTGACGGGCACGCGCCACCGTCAGCTTCGCCGGCGGCACGTCCCGCGTGATCGTGGAGCCGGCACCAACCGTCGCATCCTGACCGATGCGGACGGGCGCCACCAGCCGGCAGCCAGAACCGATGTACGCGCCGCGTTCGATGATGGTGTGCGCCACACCAACACCGTCGTGGTTACAGGTGATCGTTCCGGCGCCGATGGTGGTGTTTTCGCCGAGGTCGGCGTCGCCGATGAATGTGTGATGGTTGATCCGGCTGCCCTCACCGATGCGCGAGCTCTTGAGCTCCACGTAATTGCCCACCTGAACGCGCTCGCCAATCACCGTGCCCGGCCGGATCCGCGCGTACGGACCGACCTGACTCGCGGCGCCGATTGTCGCCTCTTCAACCATAGAGAATGGTTTGATCTGCGTGCGATCGCCGATCGTAGCATCCCTCAGAATCGCATGCGCCCCGACCCTGACGCCGTCGCCCAGCGTCACCGTCCCCTCGATGACAACCCCAAGATCGATCTCAACGTCTGTGCCGCATATGAGGCGGCCTCGCAGATAAACGTGCCGCGGGTCGCGGATGCGCACGCCGCGCCGCATCGCGTCAGTCGCACGCTCGAGCAACACGTCCTGCTCGGCCTCGGCCAACGCGGCGATCGAATCCAGGCACTGCACGCGCCTGTCGCCTTCGGGCGCGTGCGCCACGGCCACCGCGACACCACTCGACTCAAGCAGTGCAGCCAGATCAGTCGACGGCGGGCGCTCGGCCCCGGTCGGCAACCACACCGCGAGCATCCGCCCGGCGTTCATCAGGCACACGCAGCGCTGTTCGCGCACCGCCTGGGCGGCGGCATCGGCAAGGGCGCGCTTGGATACCCACGCGCGCGCGTCGATGACCAGTACATCGCCGGCAATATCAGTCGATGCGAACGCCGGGGCGCCGGCTCTGTCGAGGACGATCGTCTGCCGAGCCATTTCAGGATCCGCCAGGCTGTCGAGCAGATAGCGTCCCGCCGGCTGCCCCGCCAGGTCCGCGGCGAGGATGCGATCCTCCGCTGGAGATACCACCAATGCAAGAAAGGATGACGGCATGGCTAGGAACTCGACAGCAGCGGACCGTATCGCAGCGTCCACATCACGACGGGTCCGAGCGCGAGCAGAGCCGCCACGGGCGCGAGCGACGGAACAAGGGCGGACCAGAGCGCGAGCGGCAGGAGCCAGAGGGCGTGGTACAGCATGACGCCGCGCACCACGCGCAGATGGCTGCCCCCGATTCGGGCAAGATTCTGGTAGGCGTGGCTTCGATGCTCGGCGTACCATTTCTTCGTCACGAAGATGCGCAAGATCGTCGTCGTCGTTGTATCCCCCGCGAAATAGCCAAACATCACGACCCACGAAAATAGGCCGATCTGATCGCGCAGCACCGTCGCCGTGATCAAGGCACCGAAACTGAGCCCCAGAAACTGGCTGCCGGCATCGCCCATGAAGATCTTGGCGGGCGGCCAGTTAAACGCCAGGAAACCCAGGCTACACACGGCGACCAGCGCCAAGACCATCACCAGTCCCGAATCAAAGCTCGACGCCCACACGACAAGGATGGCGCTCGAACTGATCATGACCGCGCCTGCCCCGGCCATCCCGTCGATCCCGTCCATGAAGTTGTAGAGGTTCATCAGCCACACGAGGCCGAGCCAACTCAGAGCCAGTGCGGCGGCTTCCGGAACGAACGGCAGATTCACCAGCGGCCGCCCGCCAAAGGCCGCGAGCACCAACGCCGCCAACAACCACTGAACACCGAACTTGATGGTGGCTCGAAGGTGCACCACATCGTCGATAAACCCAAATGCGGCCGCCGCGCCACCTCCAAAGACGAGGGCGAGGATTAGTCCGTCGCCAATGGACATGCGCCAGGCGATCGCGGACACGAACGTCACGCAGACCAACGCGAACACGATGCCTCCGCCGCGCGGAATTGGCCGTTCGTGCAGACTCCGGAAGTTCGGGTTCGCGACGATGCCGCGGCGAACTGCGAGCGCACTGTAGGCCCGCGTGCCGCCAATCGTGGCCAGACACGCCGCCGCAAGCACAAGGACCGCCACGCCGACGCCCACCTCACTGCCTCCTTGATGCCCGCGTCACGATGTCTGCGGCCATTTGGCGCATGATGGCCCGGCGCGAGAACTTCGTGATGAATTCCCCGCGCGGCGCGTCGCTGATCTCAAGCCGGCCAAACACATCGAGAGCCTGGTCGACTGCGCAGGGCTCGAAGACCGCCACATTCGACACTTCCTGGCGCAGGAAATCGGCGGAGTATCCTCCGACACCCGCCCAGATTGGCTTGCCGAGCGCAGCGTACTCGAAAATCTTCGACGGCAACACTGTTCGGAATGCGTCGAAGTCATTCAGGTGCAGGAAGAGCACGTCGGCGGCCAGATACTCGGCAATCAGCGCCTCGCGAGCCATCGGCTTCACAATTGCGATATTCGTGAGGCCGTCGGCGGCAATTCGCTCTTCGAGCTGCTGGCGTCGTCCACCGTCACCGATCAGCGTGAATCGGGCTCGCGAACCCAGTCGGGCGGCGAGCGCCGGCACGATCAGGTGCAACCCCTGCGCCTGGCCGAGGTTGCCCGCGTAGAGAATGTGGATCGGACGCCCGGACAGGCTGGACTTGATCGGTGCCTGAGGCAGATTCTCGGGCAGAAACTCGTCGTCAACCCCGTTGGTGAACCAGGACAGCGATTGCTTCGGATACCGCTCGGCAAAATACGGTGCGAATCCTCTCGACACCAGGTTGATATGCGCCGCACTGTTGAACGTCCAGCGTTCGAGGCCAGAGAAGATCGGCCGCAGCGCAAAGCCAACGGGGCGCGGCAGGACGTACTTGAGATTGTCGACGAACAAATCCCGGATATCCAGGTACAGCGGTGCACCGAGGCGTTTAGCAATCGACGCGCCGAGGGCGGCGGTCATGAGGCGACCGGAAGTGGCCACCACCATGTCGTATTTCTGCGCGCGCGAAAATCTTAAAGCTGCCCGGGCGAACTTCCCGAACGACCACGCCTGGTCCACCATCCCGCTCTTATGTGACGGCAGTTCGATCCGCCTGACGGTGAGCCGCGTACTGACTTCCGTCTCCGCCGCGGACTGGCGAAAACTTTGATACCGATTCGGCAAGGTCGTCAGCACATCGACGCTGACCGTGGGCGATTCGTGCTCGAGCAGCGCCTTGACCAGCGCCGCTGTGCGAAACGAGCCCGCGGACAGGTCCGGTTGGTAATAAAACGTGACCAGCAGAATCCGCATGCTCGGCGTCACCAGGTCACGACGGTTTCGAGCGCGCCAGTTGTACCGATCGGCACGCTCAGCACAGTCGCCGGTTCAGTTCTGCCGAATTCCGGATGCCAGGTGCCTGCCGCGGACGCAACCCGCGTCGCGGGACTCGTCTTGAGAAGCGCAAGGCCATCGTCTCCGGGCATCGATAAACGGACGGTCCCATCAACGGCCGGATTCGCGGCCACGGTTGGGTGCAGATGAAACACGGCGAAGGCCGACGAGAACGCGCCGTCGATCCGATCGCGAACCCGCAGGCCGGCTGATTCCAAACGCCACTCGCGGGCATGGACCACCCGGCCCGGCAACCGCCGGTATCCATCATGCGACGCTGCGAGCCAGCAGGCACCCGCATCCTGCCCCCATGTCACCCCGAACGGCCGGGCGCGGCGTGCCACCCGGAAACTGCCCCACACTTCCGATGAGTCCTGCTCGTCCACGACGACCGTGTTGTGGGCGGCCGTTCCACGTTGGCGCTCGCGCTCGGCTCCTCGCTCGTATGTCGACGTGCCGCCGTTGACGAACGTCCGCACGTTGTCGATCGACAACTCGAACGACAACGTGTCGGCATGGGCATGCCCCGGCAGGTAGTCAGGACCAACCGGCGCAACGTCGCAAATCGCGACCGCCCGCGCATTTTCGAGTCGGGCGTAGCCGGAGGTCTCGAGCACCTCAATCGGCGCCAGTGGTGCCGCGTCGACCGTCAGGCCCAACTGATCGGCATATCTCGCCAGATCGCCGTATTCGGCGGCGATGCCGAATGCCGCGTCGTTGAAGAACGAACGCTTCCCATCGGGATGCGTCATGACCCGTAGCCAGCGCAACATCCGTGGCGCAATGGCCCGGAATCGACCGGCGAGGTCCGAAGCGGTCGCAGGCGAAAACGCTGCGTACACGTTGATGAGGTCCAGCACGTCCTCGGTCAACGTCGCTTGATACATCGTGCTGCGCTCAAAGTGTCCACCGTCGGCCAAAACCTGCTCGGGAATTTCACGACGAAAGACCGACTCGGCCTTCCGCAGCCAACTGTCAGCTTCAGGTCCGTCAAAGAAGAGGCCCGCGAATGCCAGCGCTTTGGCGTTGGCCCACAGGTGGTTGGCCAGGATGTGGATCTCGAGCTTTTGTCGAAGCCATCGGACTTGGGCCGCGAGACTGTCCAGGCTGCGGCCGTCCAAAGCGGTTTCGCCACGCGCCTCGGCCGCCAACGCCCACTTGATCCAATTCACA
>Ga0184628_10001373_pt1 | contig 12034 bp, 8 predicted proteins | sample PLM4_5_b1_FD_133149 | JGI IMG/M metagenome (GOLD analysis project Ga0184628, IMG submission 133149) | Groundwater sediment microbial communities from an aquifer in East River, Colorado, USA - PLM4_5_b1 | ecosystem: Environmental > Terrestrial > Soil > Riparian zone | place: USA: East River...
CCGTCGCAACGCTTGCAAAACAACAATTAACAGGCTCGCTCTGCGACGCCGCTGCTATTGCCCACGCCATCGCCATTTCCTGATTTCGGCCGCCCAGCCCTATTCCCTCAACCTTCACCGTCGTTTCACCGGCTACCAGAATGCAAGCCGGTGATTGCACCGGGTTCCCGCTACGGGCGACTTCCCTTCCAATCACCGTCAGGAATCGAGCTACATCCTTGGCCTCGCCTTCCAGTTCCGTGCCGAGAATCAGTGTATGAAATCCAAGCTCCTTCGCTCTTTTTGACGCCGCATCGACAAGAAGCCGGTTGTTCGCAATGATTCGATTCTCCACATGCTGAAATATCGGATCGCCCGGCTTGGGATTCTCGGGAATTTGTCCACGGGTACCGGCTTCCAGCCGCTGCAGAATCGCAGGAGCGGGCTGAACACCATACTTTCGAATTGTCGCAAGCGCCTCGTCGAACGAAGTCGTATCCGGCGCGGTCGGTCCCGATGCGATGAAGTCGAGAGGATCGCCAATCACGTCGGACATGATCAGTGAAATCACCTTTGCCGGCGAGGCCCAGCGCGCGAGCTGGCCTCCCTTGATTCCCGAAAGATGCTTACGCACGCCGTTAAGTTCCTGGATGGTGGCACCGGCGCGCAGCAGCAGCTGAGTAACATGCTGTTTTTCTTCCAGTGATATTCCATCGGCGGGAGACGGCCACAGCGCGGACCCTCCGCCGGATATCAGGCTCAGCACAATGTCGTTCGGCTTAAGATCGGAGAGCAGTGCCTTTGTCTGGCGAACGGCGCCAACGCCCATCTCATCCGGAATCGGATGACCGGCTTCCACCAGCTGAATCCGGTCCAGGTTCAGCGCGTGACCATACTTGGTGACGACAAGACCGCTGGAAATATGCTTCCCTGCAATTTCCTCAACGACCTGTGCCATGCGTGCCGCGGCCTTGCCCGCGCCGACAACAATCAGGCGTCCATCCAGAGGAAGCAGGCGCCCGGCAACCGTTAATGCTCCATTGGAAACCTGAATGGCATTGTGAAGACTCGTGGAAGGATTCGCGGCGTGTAGCGCGGCCTCCCATATTTCGCGGGCGTGCTGCCGAAGTTGAGAGACCGTCATCCCTTGGGGTTATACGCGTGCTCCGGAATCAAGTCAACCGAAGCAACGTGCTACACTGGCGGCCATGAAGGCGGGCATTCCTGCGGCAGATTCCACGTTTCTGACTGCGCTTGTTGAAATCAACCACGAGATCACTTCCATTCTCGATCTGGATCAGCTGCTGCGAAAGATTGCCGAACTGACGCAACGCGTCGTCCCATACCAGATTTTCGCCATTTTTCTCGTGGACGAGGAACGCCAGGATCTCTACTACCGCTTTGCAATCGGCCACACCAAGGAAATGGTGCAGACCCTCCGCATTCCCTTTGGCGAAGGTCTGATCGGTACAGCGGCCGTCGAGCGCAAGCCTGTGGTCGTCGATGACGTACGCTCCGACCCAAGGTACATCGTCGCAGTCGAAGCGGCGCGTTCCGAACTTGCCGTTCCCCTGATCATCAAGAATCGTGTTGTCGGGGTGCTGGACATCGAAAGCCCGGAGGTGGGTTACTTTCGCGACGAGCAGGTTCGCCTTCTGAATCTGCTGGCAAGCCAGATCGCCATCGCCATTGAAAACGCAAACGTCTACGAAAGCGAGCGCAGGAATCGGCAGATGCTGGCACTGCTCTACGAAGCAAGCCAGGACATGAGCTCCACCCTCGAGGTCGACGAGGTTCTCCACAAGATCGCCGCGGCCGTGAAATCAACGGTCAATTACCACATCTTCTCGATCTTTCAACTCGACGAGCGTTCCGGACTGCTTCAGATCAAAACCGTCATCCGTTCCAACGAACGCGAGAATCGCAAGCTGACTGTTCCGCTGGGAAAAGGACTTGTCGGCGTCGCAGCCCTCCTGAATGAGCCGGTGAGAGTCAATGACGTCACACAGGATCCGCGCTACATCTCCGTCCATCCGGAAACGCGTTCGGAAATCGCAATCCCGCTGGCTCACAAGGGACGCGTCATTGGTGTGATCGACCTGGAAAGCACCGCGCTGAATTACTTCACGGAATATCATCAGCGCCTGCTGCAGACCCTCGCTTCCCGGATCGCAACGGCTTTGATCAATTCCCAACTCTATGCCAAGGTGTCCGAGAACGAGCGACGCATGGATCGCGAGATGAAGATCGCGCGCGAAATCCAGATTCAGCTCATGCCGGAAGAAATCCCGACCGTGCAGCGGCTCGACATCGGAGTGACGTTCAAGCCGGTGGCTCACCTCGGCGGTGACCTTTACGACTTCATCACCTTTGATGATGGACGCCTTGCCATCGTTGCCGGCGACGTTGCGGGAAAGGGCGCTCCCGCCGCGTTGTATGCCGCGCTGTCGAGCGGAATCATTCGTACCCGCGCCACAAGGAAATATCCGCCGGGACAGATGCTGGAACTGGTCAACAAGACGCTGTACTCACGGCCCATTGAAAGCCAGTATTGCGCCCTGACTTATGCCATCTACGATCCCCAATTACACAAGGTCACACTTGCAAACTCGGGCCTGCCCTATCCCATCCTGGTGCGCGATGGAGTTCCGCGATTCCTGGAGCTCGGAGGCATTCCCGTCGGCTTGTTTCCGGATTCGAAGTACCAGGAGCTTGAACTGGAACTGCAGGAACGCGACGTTCTGGTCTTTTATACCGACGGCCTGGTGGAAGCGCGCGACGAAGGTGACGAGGATTTCGGGATCAAGAGACTCGTCCAGGCCGTTCGTGAGCACTGCAACGAAAGCGCCCGCGATATCGTGAAAGCGGTGAATGAAGCCGTCGACGGCTTCATTGGCCGAGTGAAGCCCCACGATGACAGGACCATGATTGTCGTGAAGATGACTCAGGAAGCGGCGAACTTCAACACCGACAACATCTCGTCGTGAATGCGTCCGTTTGAAGCCAGGATCTCTTTCTTGTAGATCGAGAAATCTCCGCCCGAAAAATCCGTGAAGCGTGCACCGGCCTCCTCTGCAATGACGCGGCCTGCAGCAGTATCCCAGGGTTGCAATTTCATCTCCCAGAATCCGTCGCATCGCCCGGCAGCCATGTGGCAAAGATCCAGAGCTGCGGAACCACCCCGGCGAACCGCCTGACTTTCCATAAGAAAACCTCGAAACATCCCGAGCGGCGTGTCGATCTGTTCGCGAAAGTCATATGGAAACCCGGTGAGAAGAAGAGCGTGAGAAAGTTTTTCGACATCGGAGACTCGAATGGGTTCGTCGTTCATGAAGGCTCCGGCACCGCGCGCCGCACTGAACATTTCGTCACGGCATGGATCATAAACGGCGCCACAGGCGACGACACCATCCACTTCAACTCCGATGGAGACACAGTAGAACGGATACTGGTGAGCAAAGTTCGTCGTTCCATCCAGGGGATCGATAACCCAGCGAATTTTGGCGCCTTGAAGAGATTGCAGAGATTCCGTCGTGCCGGATTCCTCCGCGAGTATGGAATGACCGGGATAGTGTTTTTGAATGCCGCGAATGACGAGCGCTTCACTTTCCTTATCGGCAATGGTGACCAGGTTGGCTCGCCCCTTGAACTCCACCTGTTTTTCCCGGCGAGTGTAGTGTTTGAGAATGTCACCGGCATCGCGTGCCAGCTGTTTGGCCAGGTCCAGATATTCCACGAGGTATGAAGTGTATCACTCGATGCGGAGGCGGGCTTATTTCGAATACCTCTCCCGAAGGGAGAGGGTGGCCCGAAGGGCCGGGTGAGGGGTGAAGAAGAGGCATTTCTTCACCCCTCATCCGTCCCGCCAGCAAGCTGGCGGGACACCTTCTCCCTTCGGGAGAAGGATGCGCCGGAAATGCCTTCGTATTTTGGAGAGCTCTGGGATTGATCCCTTTGCACGTGGAGAGAGATCAATCCAGCTTTTATCGCGTGCAGGGTCAGGTCCGCTGTCGTTCGCGCGCCCACCTTATCCATGATATTGCTCTTATGGAATACCACCGTCCGTACGGCGATCTGCAGTATGGCTGCGATCCCCTTGACGGTGCGGCCCTCGGCCACCAATTGCAGCACCTCGCGTTCCCGCTGTGTCAGTCGAAGGGAAAGCCCCGCATTTTCCAGCGAGTCTTCCATCGCATTCGTCCGGACATCCCGGGCAATCCGCGCACTGACGTAGGTTCGTCCGGCCAGGGCTTCCCAGATGGCATGGCTCAGCGCCTCTGTCGCCGAATGTTTCAACACGTACGCCGACGCTCCTGCACGAAGCGCTTCGCTCGCGATCTCAATATCCAGATGCATGGAAAGAAACACGACTTTGGAATGCGAACTGGCACCATTCAGGCGCCGGATCGCGTCAATACCGTTCAGGTACGGCATCGTGACGTCGACAACGATCACATCCGGTTTCAGTTTCTCCGCGGCCTCCAACAGCGCCCATCCATCCCCGACGGAGCCCACCAGTTCAAACTCGGGTTGAAGCAGTTTTCGGAGTCCTTCAATGACGATATCGTGGTCATCGGCCAGCAGCAGCGTGGGCTTTTTCCGAGTCATTCTCATTGGTACTTCTTTTATCCTTCCATTCCTGTAACGCGACGAATGGTCGACAGGACGTCCGAACCGGAATCCGTCTTGCGGAAGAATCCGACGCAGCCGGATTCTTCCGCCTGCTCGCAAACCGCGGGGTCGTCGTACGCTGTAATGAACACAACCGGGGTAGCGTCATTGCGGATGGAGAGTCTTTCTTTCAGCTCCACGCCGGACATTCCGTCGAGCTGAATGTCGAGCACGAGGCAACCGAATTTTGGATGATTCGTGTCCGCCAGGAACGCTTCGGCGGATTCATAAGCGATGGGTTGAAAGTGCGCTGCCCGCAGCAGTCGGCTGAACGACCGGCGAACGCTCTCGTCATCGTCCACAACTGCGACATAGATGTTGGGTTTGCTGCTCATCGGCTTCGGTGAAAAGAATAGTTGCAGCGTGGCAGGCAAACTACTGCCCTTAAGGGAAGGTCAGGATTCCTGCTCGGCAACCGCAATCCACAACCGGGTCAACTCGGCAGTGGATTGAACCCCCAGCTTCGTCGTGATGGCGGTTCGATGGAGCTTTACCGTGCGTTCGTGGATTCCCAGGTCGAAGGCAATCTGCTTGTTCAGCTTTCCCTGTACGACGTGCTGGAGAACTTCCGATTCACGTGGAGTGAGCGCGGCAAAGGGCGCACGTAAAGCTTCCTGCCTTGCGCGCTCCGCACGTTCACGAGCATCGCGGGCAAGAGCGCGATTTACCGCATCCAGGACTTCCTCTTTTGGAGCCATCTTTGTCAGAAAGTCTTCCGCGCCACCGCGCATCACCTTTACGGTGGTCCGTATATCTCCATGACCGCTGAGAAAGACCACGGGCAACGCGTGTCCTGTTTTCGAGAGGGCGGCCTGCAGGTCCAGCCCGCTCAGTCCAGGCATCTGCAGATCCACGAGGACGCAACCCGGCACATCCGGTTCCTGGCATTCCAGAAATTCCGCCGCCGATCCAAACGTCTTCACCAAAAAGCCCGATGCCCGCAGCATCCGTGCGATGGCCTTCAGAAAGGATGCGTCGTCATCGACAATTCGAATCAACGGCGCCGGTACGGTCACGATGCAGCTCCTCCATTCGCCACTGGCAGCATGAAGCGGAATGTGGCGCCGCCCTCCGGGTGATTCTCCGCGCGTATGCTCCCTCCGTGCGACTCCATGATCGTGCGTGAGATTGGCAGACCCAGTCCCATGCCGTTTTGCTTGGTCGTGAAAAACGGTTCAAATAGCCTGGCCAGCTTCTCTTTAGGGATGCCCGCACCGGTGTCGTTCACGGAGACTTCAATGTGAGAGTCCACATGTTCGACACGCACGGTGACACGGCGGCAATCCGGCTCACAATCGCTGACGGCGTCCATTGCGTTGAGCAGCAAATTCAGCAACACCTGCTGGAGTTGAATCCGGTCGCCGAACACGGGCGGAATGGATGAAGCGGGTTCAATGATCAACCGCACTTTGCGCAAGTCGGCATCGGGGCGGACTATGCTGATGACTTCACCAGCCAGATGATTGATATCAATCATCCCATGCTCGACATCGCGCCGTTTCATCATGGAACGCATCCGGCCGATCACTGCCCCCGCACGCTGGTCGTCCTTGCGGATATCGGAGAGGATGGCGCGCAATTCGTCCAGATCCGGCGAGGGCTCCTGTAGAAAGAGCTCCGCCGCTTCGGTATTGCGCAGGATGGCACTGAGAGGCTGGTTGAGTTCGTGGGCCAGCGAACCGGAGAGTTCGCCAAGCATCGTGATTCGTGAGAAATGCGCCAGCTCCACCCGATGCTGCTGCGCTTCCGTTTCGGAAATGTGTCGCTGGGTGACATCAACGGAAACGCCTCGCAGGAGTGCCGGCTTGCCGGACGCGTTGAATTCGACCCGGCCGCGTGAAACGATCCAGCGAGTTGTGCCCTCCGGTTGCAGCAGCCGATACTCTGTTTCGTAGCTGCCTCCCTCCTCCAGCACGCGCTTCAATGCCTGCTGGACAACGTCGCGATCCTCCGGGTGCAGGCGCTGTAGTATTCCGTTGAGATCGATTCGCTCCGAATCCGAGAAACCAAACATCGCGCGCCATTTGTGCGTCGCCCAGATTTCCTGCTTTGCACGATCGAAAACCCAGAATCCCAGGTTGGCGGCTTCGGCGGCCATGGTCATTCGCTCTTCGCTCTCGCGCAGTTCGGCGACAAGCTGCGATGCGCGGAGCACATCCGCGCTGGAGCCATAAGCCATGGTCAGGACGACACCCAGGAATGCAACGCTGATCACGTAAGGCGATTGGACGATGCCTTTTTCAACGAGAGCCGTATGCAACGCCGCGGCTGTAATGAAGAAAACCATGCTCCCGCAGAGAAAAAGATGCAGCCTTTGTCCACGCCTCTTCCACACTTCAACGGTCGCGGTGACCAGAAACAACAGCAGCAACAATGAACTCGCCTTGCCGATATACGACCAGGAGCTAAACACGCCCTCCGGTATGGAAATGGATTCCCCCAGGAAAGACAAATGATTCAGGCTGGTAATACGCTTGTAATTGATGTTCGGCGTTGAGAAGAAATTCACAATCATCGCCAACGTGCGTGTCGCTGTCGCGGCCCACCCCAGCCACGGCCAGCCGGCGCGGAGGTGGAAGCGAGTGAACCAGACGACGGACACGACGAGCACCCAAATCGGTATATGGGTGAGCCACATCACCATTCCAAATCTTTCGACGGATTCCGTGCGCATCAGGACCAGTTCGCCGGCTGCAACCATCGCGGACGTCACCGCGCTGAAAGTAAAGAAGAGGTGTCCCCAAACGCGTCGCGCCTTGAGCCAGACAGTGAAATGAATTCCTGCCAGCGTCAGGCACACGGCCGCTTCCATGGACCAGATGATGGTGATCCAACTCATTCGGGCATAAGAGTAGCAAACTGAGCCGCTGTCTGTTGAGGTTCAGCCTGTCACCTCATACAGTTTCGTTGCGTACTGCGATGATGCACAATCCCCAGCGTTCAAACTGAAATAGAACAAGGAGAATATCGCGATGCTGGCTGATCGGATTCGTCCCGGAGTCCTGGCTGTCCTTATATTGCTTGTCGGTCCCTGCTCCGCTCTCGCACAAGCACAGACGAGTACAGACGCGGCGATTGCGGAACTGCGACAGCTTCTTGCCGATCAGCGCAATGCGCTCGATCGGCAGGCGCAGATTATCGAGGAGCAGGGACGCAGGCTCACGGCACTGCAGGAGCGCGTCGAAGGACGGGACCCTGGACTGCCGGCTGCCGCGACGGCGGTAGTCCCAGCTGCAACTCCGGCTCCGGTGCCGAAGCAGCAGACAACCCGAACTGCCGCTGCTCCCGATCCGGATCTCCCTACCACGATTGTCTCCGCTGGTGACTTTCCGGGTTCGATCCGTATTCCCGGAACTGAGACGTCGATAAAATTTGGCGGTCAGACGCGAATGGTTGCCGTTCAAACGTTGAAGGCCCTCGGCACGGACGATCGTTTCGTCACCTCCTCGATCCCCGTCACAGACCCGCGATCGGGAGAGCAGGCACGCACGGTCTATTCGCCCATTGCGAGTCGCCTGAGCACCGAAGTTCGAGCGCCGAGCGCGCGAGGGGCGCTGCGCCTGTTTATCGAAAGCGATTTCGCCGGTGCCGGACGCGCGATGAGGCTTCGTCACGCGTATATCCAAACGAAAAACTTCGTCGCTGGCCAGACATGGTCCACGTTTTCGGATCCAGAAGCGGACACCATCGGAATCGATTTTGAGGGCCTGAACGCGATCTCGCGTTTTCGCCAAACGTTATTTCGCTGGACGCCGAGCAGCACGAGTTCACCGTACCAGTGGGCATTTGCCGTCGAGAATCCCGCACCGGATCTCACAGGCGCCCAGGGTCTCAACTTCACGCCGGACTTTGTCGCCAGATTGAAATGGCAGCCGGGCCGAACCCGGGAACTCGTGCTCCGCACCTCTCACATCCAGACTTCGCTGCTGGTCCGGCAGTTGCGGGGCCAGACGACCGCCCAACCCGGCGTCGGGCTCAACACGGGTGGCATTGGCGGAAACATCAGCGGTGTCCTTGTTCCCAGCTGGGATGCCGACGATCGAGTCAAGTTTGCCGCGATCGGGGGAACCGGGATCGGCCGGTATATCGCGGACCTGAGTTCACTCGGTGGGCAGGACGCGGTATACGACCCCGTTCAGCTCCGACTCCGTCCGCTTCCGGTCTTGAGCGGGTACTTCGGTTATGAGCACGCCTGGTCGCGGACCTTTACATCCGCGGTAACGTACGGTGTGGTGAATGTCCGCAACCTCGACACCCAACCTGACGATGCATTCCAGCGAACCCAGCGGGGATCGATCAATCTGATTTGGAACCCGGTTCCGTTCACAGACGTCGTCATCGAGTACCTTGGCGGCCGGCGCGTCAACAAAGACGGCCAGAGTGCGACATCAAGTCAGGTTCAGATTGGATGGACGCTCCGGTTCTGACACGAGACCGCAACTGCCCATATGGGCAGGTGTATTCCCTCTCTACAGCGCTTAAGATTCCTTCGCCCGTAGAGCACAAAATCAGTAGAGGAGCTTCCGATGAGCAATCCAGACGACGTGTCCAGAAAACAGTTGCCGATTCCCGACATCAATCATCACGGACTGATGACTTTCGACGCAAAAGACCCGGACACCAAATTTCCGCCGATTCGAGATTTGCTACCTCCGAAAGGCGCACCCAACGTCCTGGTGATTCTCATCGATGACGTCGGCTACGGCGCCACCAGTGTCTTTGGAGGGCCTTGCCAGACTCCGAACTTCGACAAGCTGGCAAAGAACGGACTGCAGTACACGCGGTTCCACACCACCGCATTGTGTTCGCCGACGCGGCAGGCGCTGCTTACGGGACGTAATCATCACTCTGTCGGAATGGGCGGCATCACGGAAATCGCAACCGCCGCTCCAGGCCAGTGTTCGGTGCTTCCCAACACCAAGGCGCCGCTTGCGCTGACTCTTAAGCTCAATGGCTACGCCACTGCGCAGTTTGGAAAGTGCCATGAAGTACCCGTATGGCAGACGAGTCCGGCTGGTCCGTTCACGGCCTGGCCGACCGGTGGTGGTGGCTTCGAGTATTTCTACGGATTTATCGGCGGCGAGAACAACCAGTGGGATCCCGCGCTCTATGAAGGCACCACACCGATCGAGCCTCCGAAGACACCGGCCGAGGGCTATCACCTCACTGAGGATTTGACCGACAAATTCATCTCCTGGACGCGCCAGCAGAAAGCGCTGCTGCCCGACAAGCCGTTCTTCGTCTACTTTGCGCCTGGCGCCACGCACGCGCCGCACCACGTGCCGCAGGAGTGGATCGAGAAATACAAAGGCAAGTTCGCACACGGCTGGGACAAGCAGCGCGAGATCACCTTCGCGAAGCAGAAGCAACTCGGACTCATCTCCGCCGACGCACAGCTGACGCCGCGGCATAAAGAGATTCCCGCATGGGATGAGATGGATCCCAAATTGAAGCCGGTACTTGAACGCGAAATGGAAGTGTATGCCGCGTTCATGGAGCACACGGATTATCACGTGGGCCGGATGATCGATTCGCTCAAGGAGATGGGTGAGCTCGACAATACGCTGATCTACCTCGTCATCGGCGACAACGGCGCATCTGCGGAAGGCACGCTCCAGGGCGCATTCAACGAGATGGCCAATTTCAACGGAGTACCTGAAATCGAAACGCCGGAATTCATGATGTCCAAACTCGAAGAGTTTGGCGGCGAAGGATCGTATGGTCACTATGCTGTGGGCTGGGCCTGGGCGATGAACTCGCCGTACCAATGGACCAAGCAGGTCGCCTCGCACTGGGGTGGGACGCGCAATGGCGTCGTTGTGCACTGGCCAAACGGGATCAAGGAAAAGGGTGGGATTCGCAATCAGTTCAGCCACGTCATCGACATTGCTCCGACGGTGTTGGAAGCTGCCGGGATTCCCGAACCGTCCATGGTCAACGGGGTGATGCAAAGTCCATACGAAGGAACGAGCATGCTTTATTCCTTCAACGACGCTGCCGCGGCGGAGCGGCACGAGACGCAGTACTTCGAAATGTTCTGCAATCGCGGCATCTACCACAAAGGCTGGAGCGCCGTGACGAAGCACCGCACGCCGTGGGACATGAAGGGCGGCAAGCTGCCGGCCTTCGATGAAGACGTGTGGGAACTCTACGACGGCAGCAAGGACTGGACGCAGGCCAATGACCTGTCGAAAGAGAATCCGGAAAAACTTCGCGAACTGCAGCGACTGTGGCTCATCGAAGCCGTGAAGTTCAATGTGCTGCCGCTGGATGACCGCCAGATTGAGCGATTCATTCCCGAGTTGGCCGGTCGACCGGCGCTGATCAAAGGCAACACGCAAACGCTCTATGGCGGTATGGGACGACTGTCCGAGAACAGCGTGATCTCCATCAAGAACAAGTCCTTCTCTGTTACTTCAGACCTGGAAGTGCCGGCGAAGGGTGCCGAAGGCGTGATCATTGCACAGGGCGGCCGGTTCGGCGGGTGGAGCCTCTACGCGAAGAGCGGCAAAGCCAAGTTCCACTACAACGTGCTCGGCATCAGGCAGTTCGTCATCGAGGCCAACAAACCTGTTCCGACTGGCAAGACACAGGTACGCCTGGAATTCGCCTACGACGGCGGTGGCATGGGTAAGGGCGGTACGGCGACGCTGTACTGTGACGGGAAGGAAGTCGGCAAGGGTCGTGTCGAGCAGACGCAGGGGTTTGTCTTCTCTGCAGATGAGACCACGGACATCGGCTACGAGTCGGGCACAACCGTGAGTCCCGATTACACCGCGCACACCAGCCGCTTCAACGGAAGGATCAACTGGGTGCAAATCGACCTCGGCAAGGACGCGGAGGACGCGGACCATTACATCTCGGCGGAAGAGCGTCTCCGCGTCGCCATGGCGCGACAGTAGGACATGTAGGGGCGGTCTATGACCGCCCGCCATGTTTCGTTTGAGTTCCGGTGACGTTGATCGAATTGAATTCGATCAACGTCGCCGGAACTGGTTGGGAGCGCCGGGTGTGGGAACGTGGCCGGCGACCTGTGCGCCGTTTGCATGCGCCTTCGCCAATGCAGCAGTGAGCGTGATGCCACTGCCGGACACCTGAACACCAGCAGCGTGCGCAAACTTCAGAGCCGCAGCGACCGTAATTGAAGCGCCACCGCCCCTGCCACCGCCGGTGGTGGAAACAACGATCGCCGATTCCTGGTTCGTGCCACTGTCCATGGTGATGGTCTGACCTGCGACAAAGCCCGCCGCGTTGCCGACAGGAATGACAGTCGCACCCGCGTTGACAGCGGTTCCTGTCGTTGAAGCTCCTGCCGTGCCAACGCTCGTCAGAACCGCAGTCTCGAGGTTCGCACCCGAATCCACAATGATCGTCTGGCCTGCAG
>Ga0184628_10001374_pt1 | contig 12027 bp, 7 predicted proteins | sample PLM4_5_b1_FD_133149 | JGI IMG/M metagenome (GOLD analysis project Ga0184628, IMG submission 133149) | Groundwater sediment microbial communities from an aquifer in East River, Colorado, USA - PLM4_5_b1 | ecosystem: Environmental > Terrestrial > Soil > Riparian zone | place: USA: East River...
ACAAGGAAGACCGCACCGCATCGGCGGAGTACGAAGGAACCCGCGGGCCTGTTCTCGGTGTGGCGGCGACCCTGCCTGTCCTCGGTTGGACAGTGATCGTGGAGCAACCGCAGTCGGAAGCGTTCGCAATTCCGATCCGTTTGCAGAATCAGCTTGGGATCGCGATCGCACTGGCGCTCATGGCGATGCTCACCGTCGGATATTTCTGGGGCCGCAGCTTCATCAACCCGATCCTCGCGCTCACACGAGGCACGCGCGCCCTGGCCAGCGGTCGCCTGGACGAGCGCGTCGTGGTCGCCTCAACCGACGAGCTCGGTCAGCTGGGCGACGCGTTCAACAACATGGCGGACAGGCTAGTCGAGCTCCAGGAAGACGTGCGGAATAAGGAGCGGCAGGCAACATTCGGCCGCGTCGCCGTCGGCCTGGTCCACGATATCTCGCACCCGATTCAGAACATCGGCAACAGCTGCAAGCTGATGGTGAAGATGTTCGACGACCTCGAGTACCGGGAGAGCTTCAAGCGAACCGTGGAGCGGGAGTTCGATCAGGTCAAGCGCGTGCTCGAGGACCTGCGAAATCTTGCTCGCCCGAAGCCGATCGAAAAGTTCCCGCTCGACTTGAACAAGGCGCTGCACGGAGTGGCGGAGTCGATGCTGCCGAGCGCGGAAACCTCCGGAATCTCATTCGAAACTGAGCTTGTATTTGGCCCCCTGTACATCGAAGGAGATCTGTACGCGTTGAACCGCGTCCACCGCAATCTGATCATCAACGCGTTTCAGGCGACGCCTCCGCGTGGCCGCGTCATCATCCGCTCGATGCGCAAAGACGATGAGGCGATCGTTGAGATTTCCGATACCGGCACCGGCATTCCACCGGAGCGCCTCGGCACGATTTTCGATGACTTCGTCACCACCAAGAAGCAAGGCCTCGGTCTTGGTCTCGCGCTCTCGAAGAAGATGGTCGAGCAGCTCGGAGGAACGATCGCCGTCGTCAGTCAGGTGGGCGTCGGAACCACCTTCACGATGCGCTTCCCCATCACGAAGGCTCGCCCCGCGCAACTCGCCGCCAGTTGACCCGCAAGTTACAGGGAAAAAACAAAACCCGGCGCGCGAAGGCGCCGGGTTCCAGGGGGAGTTTCAGCGCTCCTGGCTACTACTTCTTCGGCAGGACCGTATCTTTCAACTGCTTGGCGATGCGCGCCTTGACGACCGTCTTCGCGGGAATCTTGATGGCTTCGCCGGTGGCCGGGTTGCGACCCATGCGCGCCTTCCGCTTCTGCACGACGAGCTTCACCATGCCCGGCAGGACGAACTCACCGGATCGCTTCAGCTCCTTCTCAGCGAGCGTCGTCAGCTCGTCGAAAAATTCGCGCGCCTGCGTACGTTTCACTTCGAAGCGCTCGGCGAAGTGAGAAAACAACTCCGATTTGCCCATGCGTCGGGCGTCTGCCATCACGTCCCCCCAGTCCTGGTGCGCGCCGTCGTCGGCCGCGGTCACAGTTGCGCGCGCTCAAACTGTCGCGGAAACTCTTAGAAAAGCGTCGTAATGCTAGCGCGCACGTCGCGGAGTGTCAACGAAACACGCGTGAAATCGCTGTGTTTCCTGCTGGGGTGCTAGAATTTTCGAACCGTGCCCGCCGCGACACCGCTCGAGACATTTCAGAATCCCCGCCCCGAACGTGACTTCGAAATTGCCATCAGTTGCCCCGAGTTCACGTCGGTCTGTCCCAAGACTGGACTGCCGGACTTCGGTGAAATCCGCATCACGTACGTGCCCGGCGATCGCTGTATCGAGTTGAAGGCGCTGAAGTACTACATGATCGAGTTCCGCAATCGCGGCATTTTTTTCGAGGCGGTGACCAACCAGATCCTCGACGATCTGGTCGCCGCGTGCCAGCCGCGGCGAATGACCGTCGTGGGCGACTTCTCGGTCCGTGGTGGCATCAAAACGGTCGTGACGGCGTCCTACACCGCGCCGTGACGCGTCGGATTCCGATCGAGGACGCCCTCGACCTCCACGCCTTCGCTCCGCGGGATATCCCGTCCGTTGTCGACGAGTACGTCACCGCCGCGTGGGACCGCGGGCTGCGCGAGATCCGACTGATTCACGGCCGCGGCCGAGGCGTGCAGCGCGGCATCGTGCAGCAGGCGCTCGAACGACACCCGCTCGTCGTCGAATTCTGGGATGCCCCGGAGACACACCTTGGAGCCACCGTGGCGCGGCTTCGCGACCGCAAAGACGTGTAACGAATCGCGATCCATCGCCGGATCAACGATCGCGGATTCTGCGTGTTCGGCCGCATATTCCGAACGATTTCAACGCTCTAGCGGCGGAACGGTGCCTGCACCACGGCGGGCGTGCAGGGTACGAAGCTTCGTCCCGGGGATGCCGTACGGATCCGCGGCGAACGGTGGCGCGTCGCCGGCGAGTCGGCTTACGACGCGGCATCGATCGTAGAAGTACACGGCTGCGACGCCCTCAACCGCGGCGCCAGAGCACGGTTCATCCTGCCGTTCGAGCCGCTGGAGTCCCTTCCGCCATCGTCCGCCGTTCCTCGCGTTGTCGGCATTGCCAGGTGGCGCCGCGAGGCGTGCGCGCGCCTGGCGGCAGCCGTACCGTACTGGACCTCCTTGCGCGCGGCCGCCCGCGCACAGCTGACGATCATCCCGTTCCAGCTCGAGCCTGCGCTTGCTGTGATGCGCGGCGACGGGTGCCGCTTCCTGATCGCGGACGATGTCGGTCTCGGTAAGACGGTCCAGGCCGGCCTGATCGTCGCCGAGACGATGACCCGCACAGCGGACGCGAGAGTGCTCATCGTGGCGCCGGCCGGCCTCCGCGATCAGTGGCGAGACGAACTGCAATCGCGCTTCTCTTTGCGCCCTGAGGTGCTCGACGCCGGCGGCATCGCGCGCGCTGGAACCCACCTCGGTCCCGACGTGAACCCATGGTCCGTGCACTCGATCGCGATCGCCTCGATCGACTACATCAAGCGGCCAGACGTCATGCGATCGCTCGAATCGCTCTTGTGGGACGTCATCGTCTTCGACGAAGCGCACACGCTGAGCGGCCGCTCTGACCGCGCTGCGGCGGCGGCGGGCCTGGCGGCGCGCTCGAGATGCGTCGTCATGCTGACGGCTACTCCGCATTCCGGTGATGACGACGCCTTCGCGCGCCTCTGCGATCTCGGAGATCTCGGCGGTGAATTCCCGCTGATACGGTTTCGCCGAACGAGAGCGGACGTCGGATTGCCTCACGGCCGGCGGTCAATCGTGCTTCGCGTCCGGCCCACCACGGCGGAGTTGGCAATGCACGCCGCCCTGGCTGACTACACGCGGCTGATGTCAGCGCATTCTGAAGGGACCGTCCTTGCGCCGGCGGCCGGCCTGGTCGCAGCGATCCTCATGCGCCGGGCATCTTCGAGCGCAAGCTCTCTCGTGCGTTCGCTGGAGCGCCGCATCTCATTGCTCGCTGAGAATACGGCGGCGGATCGCGAACAGCTTGCGCTGCCGTTCGTGTCTGCTGACGATGACGACGAGCCCGGCGCTGAGCTCGGCATCGCAGGGTTGCGAAGTGCGGACGAGGAGCGGCGGTGGCTCGACCGCCTTCTGTCGCTTGCCCGCGACGCGTCGCACTCCGAGAGCAAGCCTCGGGTACTTCAGCGACTCCTCCGGCGGGCAAACCAGCCTACCCTCGTGTTTACCGAGTACCGCGACACCCTGCAGCATCTCGCTGGAGTCCTGGTCGACTTCAACCCTCTACAGCTGCATGGCGGCCTGACGAACTCGGAACGACGCCGGACGCTCCGTCGCTTCAACGAGATCGAACGGTGCCTCATGCTTGCGACCGATGCGGCCAGCGAGGGATTGAACCTCCAGCACCGATGCCGGCTGGTCGTGAACCTCGAAGTCCCGTGGACACCCACCCGTCTCGAGCAGCGCGTTGGTCGCGTGGATCGTTTCGGTCAGCTTCGGCGCGTTCACGCGGTGCAACTGGTTGTGAGAGACAGCGGCGAGGAAGCAGGAGTCGACAGGCTCGCCGATCGCAGCGGGCGCATCCTTGCGGCGCTCGATGTGACTCGCGCCGAGAGCACGGCGCAACCTTCGTCGTTGCGAGCGCTGGCGGAGTCAGAAGGAGAGCGAGTGCGATGCGCGCGGGCGCTTTCAGACAATCGACACGAGGGTGCGCCCGCGGAGCGCGCTGTTCTGGCATTCACGAGAGGGCGAGGAACATCGCACCGGTGCGTCTGGGCATTCCGCCTGCCGATCCTCGACGCAGATGGTCATCTCGTATTCGAAACGATCGTCGGCCTGAGCGACAGTCGCGGCCTCGTGACCATGGATGACGCGCTGGAGCAGACCGCCGCCCTCACCCATCAACGCGTCCTCGCGGTCCTTTCGAACAACATCCAGCCCTGGCGTCTCACGATGGAGCACCGTGAGACAGCCATTGCCGATGCGTTGCGCTTGCGGCAGGCCCGAATTGCGGCCAGCCTGCTGCAACCGGGCCTCTTCGATCGCCGGACGGAGCGCGCGGCTGCGGCGCAGGCGTTCGTCGTCAGGGCGACCGTGCAGAAGTCGATCGCGCGCCTCGCGCTGCTCGACCGCCTCCGATACCTGCGCGAGGACAGCAGGGCGGTCGTCTTCGGCATCGCCTTCCGCTGATGCTCGCGGGTATCCGTGGCCGTCTGATCACATCGTCATTCGCCCTCACCGAGCTGCCGGCAGTTCCGGGCGCCGGCGTCGTGCCCGACAGCGTCATTCGCGACGTCGAAGCGTGGTCCGCAAAGCGTGATGCGTCGTTTGGTCCGGCGTCGAGCATCCGCGCCGTGACCGACGGGGTGGTCATTCCGCTACTGAACATCCTCGGATTCACGACAAGCCGTCGCGCCGACCGTGAGGAATCCACGTGTCTCGAAACCGCCTGGCGTGGCGTGGCATCGGTGCCGGTTGTGGTCGTCGGATGGGATCACGCACTGGACGCTGCATGGCGGACATCGGTGCTCGATGCGATCCGCTCTGACGCGCGCTGGTGTCTCTGCTGCAACGGCACGCAGCTCCGCATCGTTGATGCCCACCGCACGTGGTCGCGCCACTACCTTGAATTCGACCTCGCCGTTCTGGCACACGAAGCGGACGCGTTGGCGCTGCTGTGGCGTGTCGCCAGAGCGGAGTCGTTGGCATCGAGGCCGTCATTGCTCGACGAGGCGGTCGTTCTCTCGGCGAAACATGGAACGGAAGTCTGCCGGGCACTTGCCAGCGGCGTCCTCGAGGCACTGGGGCTCATCCTGCAAGGATTGGCGCCGAGGATCAAACGGACCTCCTGGCCTGACCTGCTGTTCGAGCAATCGCTCACGGTGCTGTATCGCCTGCTGTTTCTCCTCTTCGCCGAGGCGCGCGGACTCGTTCCCGTGTGGCACCCGGTCTATCGGGATCGGTACACCATCGATGCAATCGTCACGACGCTCCTGACGGGCCGGCACTATACAGGCGTCTGGCCCGCGATCAACGCAATCTCACGCCTTGTCCACGCCGGGTGTGCGGCGGGGGAATTGAAGGTCACGGCGTTCAACGGGCGCCTGTTTTCACCGGCCGGAACGGGCGCGTTCGGACGGGAGCAAATCGACGATGCGGCGATGGCGAAGGCGGTACTGGCGGTCAGCACAACGCCGCCGGTCCGAGGCGCCGTCAGAAACCGAATCGTCTATCGCGATCTCGATGTGGAGGAGCTGGGCGCTGTATATGAGCACGTTCTCGAATACGAGCCCCTGTGTCGCGACGGATCTCCGTCCCTGAATCACACGCGGGACCTCCGGAAGGCGACCGGCACGTTCTACACACCGCGATCAATGACAGCGTATCTGGTCCGCGAGACCTTGGCACCACTCGTCGCGAATCGCACGGCGGAGCACATCCTGCGGTTGCGGATTCTGGATCCAGCGATGGGCAGCGGCGCGTTCCTCGTAGCTGCGTGTGTACAGCTTGCCGAAGCGGCCGAGGAGGCGCTGATTCGTGACGGACGATGGCACCGATCCGATGTGACCTCGGCAGACCGCGTAATGCTCCGGCGCGAGGTCGCTCAACGATGTCTCTTCGGCGTCGATCTCAATCCAACCGCGGTGCAGGTCGCGCGTCTCTCGTTGTGGCTGACGACGCTTGCTGCCGACAAACCGCTCACGTTCCTGGATCACCGGCTGGTTGCCGGCAACAGCCTGGTCGGCGCCTGCTTGGATGATGTCAGGCGCCAGCCTGGGCGTGGACGCTCGCGGACGATGCGCGCGCAGCCCTTGCCGCTTTTTGACGCCGGCGACCTCGCGCCCGCGCTCCGCCACGTCGTCCAGGCGCGCGTAGAGATCGCGAGTCAGGCGGATGAATCCGCGGCGATTGTTCGTGCAAAGGAAAAGACGCTCGCCGCCCTTCAGGCACATGAGGGGCCACTTGGCCGGTGGGCCCAGGTCCTCGATCTATGGTGTGCCGGCTGGTTCCGGGGTGCCGGCTCTTCTCCACACCGCGGCGCGTTCCTGGAGCTCGTTGAGCACGTCCTCCACCGGCGCTCGGCACTGGCCGCCTCTACAGCGGCGCCGCTCATTGACGAGGCGCGCGCCGTCGCCGCGCGGCATCGTTTCCTGCACTGGCCTGTCGTATTTCCAGAAGTGTTCAGCAATGAGGACGGCGGGCCACTGAGCGACGCGGGGTTCGATGCGATCCTCGGAAATCCGCCGTGGGACATGGTTCGCGGCGACAGCGGCGACGCGACGACTCGCGCCACGCGCCGCGACGAAGCGCGGTACCTGACGGACTTCGTTCGCGAATCCGGCGTCTATCACATCGATACGCGCGCGCACATCAATCGATACCAGCTGTTTGTCGAACGTGCACTCCAGCTGGCGCGGCGGGGCGGGCGAATCGGGTTCGTACTTCCAGGCGGCGCCGTGACCGACAGCGGTTCCGCACCCCTTCGTCGATTCCTCTTCGATCATTCGCGGATCGATCGCGTCATCGGCCTGGACAATCGCCACGGTATCTTTCCGATACACCGGAGCGTGCGCTTCGTGTTGCTGACTTGCACGACCGGCGAAACAACCGATGTCGTCCAGTGCCGGTTCGGTATCAATCGCCCCGGGGATCTCGATGATCCCGCCGCGTTCGATCGAAGCGCAACCTTCACGCTGACACGGGCATTTCTCTCGCGGCTGTCCGGCGACGACCTCGCGATTCCCGAGATTCAGTCGCCCTCCGACCTGCGAATCCTCGAACAGATCGGCGCACATGTTCCGGCGCTGGGTTCGCCGCACGGCTGGAACGTCTCCTTCGGGCGTGAGCTGAACGCGAGCGATGATCGAGATCTCTTCGTTCCGTTCGCGAAAGACGGGCCGGGGCGATGCGTGCTCGAAGGCAAGCAGATAGAGCCCTTCAGGACCACCGTCGAAGGATGCCGTTATCAGCTGGCGTCCGGCGCGCGGGTAAAGGTGCCCCGGCGGCCACGCCTGGCCTATCGCGATATCGCGAGCGCGACAAACCGGCTCACGCTCATCGCCGCGGTCGTCCCCGCCGATGCCGTGACCACGCATACGTTGTTCTGTCTGAGAACGCCGCTCCCGCTCGACGCACAGCACGTGCTCTGCGCGCTGCTTAACAGCTTCGTCGCGAATTATCTCGTGCGGTTTCGTGTCAACACACACGTCACGGTGTCGCTTGTCTCCATGTTGCGCGTGCCCGTGCTCGATCCGCACGGCAGCGACTTCTCCCGACTTGCCGCGCTCGCGACAACGCTCATGCACTCACCCACGGTCGCGGAACGACAGCCGGAATACTTCGAGCTCCAGGCGCTCGTCGCGCGACTCTACGGATTGTCGGAGGCCCATTTCGCGCACGTGCTGTCGACGTTTCCTTTGATACCTTCTGACGTGAAGGGACGATGCCTCGAACAATTCAACGGCCTTCGCTGAGCCGGGCCACGGAGACACTGAGACACGGAGGTAACTTTGCTTTACGGTGACCCGGCCGACAACGCTATCACCGACGAGATCATTCGCTGTGCGATTGAGGTCCACCGTGAACTTGGCCCTGGATTGCTCGAATCGGTGTACGAATCGGCGCTATGCATGGGAGCTTCACGTTGCCGGCATTACCACGAAGAGACAGATCGGAATCCCTCTGTACTACAAGGGCATGCTCCTTTCCGAGCATCGGCCGGACTTGATCGTCGGAGAGCGAGTGGTAGTGGAGGTAAAGAGCATCGAGCGATTCGACCGAATTCACATCGCGCAGTTGCTGACGTACCTCCGCATTACTGACCTCAAGGTTGGGCTGCTACTTAACTTCAACAGCGCGTTTATCAGACAGGGTATTCGTCGAGTGATGCTTTGAGACACAGAGACTCCGTGCCTCCGTGTCTCCGTGGCCCGTCTCAGTTGAGAGTTCTTCCCTAATTACTTCCCGAGCGCCAGCCTCCGAATCGCGTCGGCGAGCCCGGCATGATCGTTGTCGCCCGTGACCGCCCACCCGCGCTCCTTCAGGCCAGACACGGCGTTCGCCATCACAACCGGCGTCCCGGCAAACTCGAGCATCTCGAGATCGTTGAAGTTGTCGCCGACCGCCATCACTTCGTCGCGGGTGATACCAAGCTGTGTCGCACGCCACGCCAGCGCCTGACCTTTCGTTGCCGAGGGCGCGGTCACGTCGATGAGCGAGAAGTCGCGATGCACGTACTCGGTCAGCGCCACGGCACAATCACGCGCCTCCGAGCGCAGCGACTCGACAAGCGATCGCATGGTCTCGACGCCGCCGTTGAACATCACCTGTATCGGATCCTCGACGAGCGCATCCTCGAGGGGAACCGACTGTGCGATCAGTGACTGATTCCTGGCCCAGTACGCCTTGCGCCCGGGATGTTCCCAGTCCATTGTTTCGAAAATCACCTGTCGATCTGCATCGCGATCGAACACGAGCGCCGCCGCGTGGCGGAACGATCTCGTCGAATTCAGCACGGAACGCGCGACGCCGCGATTCAGCAGCCGTCGCGCGAACGTCGACCCGTCCATGCTTCGCTCGACGGCGCCGTTGCTCACGATGAGCGTCAGAGACGACGGGAGCGGGTCCGCAATCGGGCGCGCGAACGGATAGCTACGTCCGGTGACGAGCGCGACATGAATGCCGGCCGCGACCGCGTCGTGAATCGCGTCGATGTTCTGCTGCGGCATCTGCCCGTGCGTGTCAAGCAATGTGCCGTCGACGTCGATACCAATCAGGCGAATCATTCAGCTTCGTATTCTGCGCCGACACAAGCGGTGCCCCGTGTCTCCGTGGTCCGTCGATCGATGCGTTAGGATAGGAATGTTATGCGTCTGGATGAGTTCCAGGGAGTGAATGCCGGTTACGTCCTGGAGTTGTACGAGCGCTATCGACAGAATCCGGAGTCGATCGATCCCGAAACGCGACAAGCATTCGAGTCGTGGACACCCCCGTCACACGATACCGCGAGCACGCAGCCGATCTCGGGCAATACCAACATCCAGAAGATCGTCGGCGCCGCGAACCTCGCCGAATGCATCCGTCGCTACGGCCATCTTGCCGCGCGAATCGATCCGTTGGGATCCGAACCCATCGGCGATCCCTCGTTGTACCCCGGCGCTCACGGTATCACCGATGCGGATCTCAAGGCGCTGCCCGCATCGCTCGTCGATGGTCCGGTTGCAGAGTCATCGGCCAACGCATTCGAGGCGATCGCAAAACTCCGCCGCATTTACTGCTCGACGACCGGCTTCGACTACGCGCACGTGTTCGTGCCTGAGGAGCGCGAATGGGTCCGCCATGCGGCGGAGTCTGGCCGATTCCTGCCGCCGATGGACGCAACCAGCGCCGAGGCAGTCCTCGACCGCATTACCCAGGTCGAAGTCTTCGAGCGCTTTCTTCATCGGACCTTTCCTGGCAAGACCCGCTTCTCCGTCGAAGGACTCGATATGCTGGTGCCGATCCTCGACGAAATCATCTGCGGCGCGGCGGATCACGGAGCCCGCAATGCGGTGCTCGGCATGGCGCATCGCGGACGGCTCAATGTGCTCGCCCACGTCCTCGACAAGCCGTACGCCCAGATCCTTGCCGAGTTCAAGGATCCGGTTGCCGCCAAGTCGTTCCGGATCGATCTCGGCTGGATGGGCGACGTGAAGTACCACGCCGGCGCACGGACGGCCGCGCCCCGCGGCCAGATGTACGTGACGTTGGCGCCGAATCCGAGTCATCTCGAAGCTGTTAATCCGGTGGTCGAGGGAATGGCGCGCGCCGCCGGCACTTCCGTGGATCGGCCCGGCGCGGCGCATTTCAATGGCGGCATCACGCTGCCGATCCTCATTCACGGCGACGCAGCCTTCCCCGGACAAGGCGTGGTCGCCGAAACGCTGAACCTGTCGCGACTGGCCGGTTACGACACTGGCGGCACGATTCACATCATCGCCAACAACCAGCTCGGTTTCACGGCCACCCCCGCTGACTCGTACAGCACCAGCTACGCCAGTGGCCTCGCGCGGGGCTTCAAGATTCCAATCGTGCACGTGAACGCCGACGATCCGGTCGCGTGCCTCGAGGCGGCACGGCTGGCGTGGGAGTATCGCGCCCGCTTCGGTCTCGACTTCCTGATTGATCTCGTCGGCTACCGTCGTTACGGCCACAACGAGGGCGACGAGCCTTCGTTCACTCAGCCGGTTGTTTACAAGGCGATCGCATCACATCCGACGGTTCGCGAGATCTGGGCACACACGCTCGTGGACAAGGGCACGATTCGACCAGAACTGCCGGACGCGCTGTTCAAGAGGCACCTCGAAGTGCTCGAGACCGCCTATGCCTCGCTCAAGCCCGAGCAGGATTACGTGCCGCCGCTTCCGCCGCGGGCGGTTGTTGGCGTGGCAGGACTGGTCTCGACCGGAGTCCCGCTCGATCGCCTGCGGGAGATCAACGACGCACTGCTGACGCGACCGCACGGGTTCACGTTTCACCGCAAGCTGGAACGGGGACTCGAGAAGCGGAAGACCGCACTTGCGAATCCGGTTGAGCGCTCGGTCGACTGGGCAACCGCCGAGGAGCTGGCGCTGGCAACGATCCTTGCCGACGGTATCCCCATCCGCATGACCGGAGAGGACGTCGAGCGCGGCACCTTCAGCCACCGGCATGCGGTGTTCCACGACGCCGACACCGGCAAGCAGTTGATCGCCCTGCAGGAGTTTCCACATTCGCGCGCGGCATTCGAGATTCACAACAGTCCGCTCAGCGAGAACGCGGCTATCGGCTTCGAATTCGGCTACAACGTGCAGGAACCTCGGCGCCTGGTGATCTGGGAAGCGCAGTACGGCGACTTCATCAACGGCGCCCAGGTGATGCTCGATCAATTCGTCACGTCCGGTCGCGCGAAGTGGGGCCTCACGCCGTCGCTGGTGTTCCTCCTCCCTCACGGCTACGAAGGCCAGGGACCTGAGCACTCGAGCGCACGCCCCGAGCGCTTTCTCGAAGCAGCGGCCGACATCAACCTGCGCCTGGTCAACTGCACGACCGCCGCGCAGTATTTTCATCTCCTCCGCAGGCAGGCCGCGCTCCTCGAGCGCGATCCGCTTCCGCTGTTCGTTCTCACGCCCAAGAGCCTCTTGCGCCATCCAGCTGTCGGGTCGACGCCGCAGGAGCTCGAACAGGGCCGTTTCCTCTCGGTCATCGACGATGACGACGCACGCGGCCGTGGAGGCGCAATCAAGCGTGTTGTGCTGTGCAGCGGCAAGGTGTACGTCGATTTGATCGGCAGCGAGCGGCGCGCCGTGTCGAGTCATATCGCGATCTGCCGCGTCGAGCAGCTGTACCCGTTCCCGAACATCGCCCTGAAGGAGGTGCTGGGGCGCTATCCGTCGGTGCGTGACCTTGTCTGGCTGCAGGAAGAGCCCGAAAACATGGGTGCGTGGGCATTCATTCGCCCGCAGCTCGAAGAATTGATTGGAGATCGCTGCCCGCTCCGTTACATCGGCCGCGCCCGCAGCGCCAGCCCGTCGGAAGG
>Ga0184628_10001375_pt1 | contig 12025 bp, 7 predicted proteins | sample PLM4_5_b1_FD_133149 | JGI IMG/M metagenome (GOLD analysis project Ga0184628, IMG submission 133149) | Groundwater sediment microbial communities from an aquifer in East River, Colorado, USA - PLM4_5_b1 | ecosystem: Environmental > Terrestrial > Soil > Riparian zone | place: USA: East River...
CTGATCGCCGCGATCTGTTTTGAGGGCCTCGGCCGCAGGTATCTGCCGCAGGTTCCTTCGGCACTTTTCTATTTCCTGAAGGACGTGGTCCTGCTCTACGGTTTCGTGCGCTACCGTCCTGCGGCGCCGGTCAGGCGCACGGCGCGCTTGCTCTACCGCGGCTTCGAGATCTTCTGGCTGATGGCCTTCTCTTGGACCGTCCTCGAGATGCTGAACCCGGAACACGGGTCGGGCACGCTGGCCGCGATCGGGTTCCGCGCCTACTGGCTTTGGTGGCTCGCGCCGTCGCTGGTGGCGCAGGTCCTGCGGGAGGAAAAGGAACGACGCGGAGCGATCTACATCCTCCTCGGGGTGTCCGTGGTTGTCGCGATTGTTGCCGCCGTGCAGTTCGTCTCTCCGGCCGAGGCGTCGGTTTACTCGTATGTGGACGGTGAGGAGGTGGCTCAGGCAACCGTCTATTCGACGGGGCGCGCGCGCGTCGCGTCCACGTTCAGTTTCTTGAGCGGCTTTTCGGACTTCGTGATTCTGATCCCGACGCTCACGCTCTCGCTCGGCCTCGACAGCCGCGAGCCCCGGCTGCGAAACGCCGCTTTCATCGTCACGGGACTGACCGCCGCGACGATTCCCATGGCCGGGTCCAGGCTGACCGTGCTGGTGGGCGGCGGCGTTCTTCTGATCTCCTTCTGGACAGGTGGCCTTTTCTTCACCCGCATCGGGCGACGGATCTTGATCGGGAGTGTCGCGGCTGTGGTCGTCTCCACAGTGGCGTTCCCGGACGCGATCCTGGGCGTGCAGAGCCGGTTCGCAGACCAGGAAGAGACACGACACCGCTACCTGCTGACCGCCGCCTCGGTGCTGCCCCCGCTGGCCATCGCGATGGTCGACCACCCGGCGTTCGGGGTCGGAACCGGAATGCTGCAGAACGCGCGCATTTCGCTCGGGGTGCCGGCGCCCTACGAGGTCGAGCAGGAGTTCGAGCGGCACCTGGTCGAGCTGGGGACGATGGGTTTCCTGCTCGTGTGGGCGGTGAAGCTGGGATTGATCATCGCCCTGTTTCGCGCCCACCGCATACTGAAACGGGCGGGTCGCAAGGGAGCCGCCACGGCGGCGCTGTCGTACGGGATCCTGACAATGGTCGGGAACCTGACCTTCGACCACATCTGGCAGGCGCTCTACTTCATGGGTTGCGGATTCATCCTGGCCGAGGTCCTCGTGGTCGTGCGGGCGCGGACGGCGATGGTGGCAACGGCACCAGAGCGGTTGCCGGACGCGGCGCTGGCTGCGCGATGACCTCGCTTCGCGAAGACGTGTCGCTGCCGAGATCGTGTCTGGCTTGAGCGCGCGCGGCGAAACGGCCGCGGGTACGCGCGCGCTGGCCCTCGGCATGTTCTTCTGGCTTGCCGGCGTGGTGATCTTCTGGCCGGCCGTAGCCTCGTTTGCAGACGACGTCGGCTATCTCGGCGAGGCCCGGTTGCTGACCGAGGGACACTTGCGGCCGCAGCCGGCCGACGTCGGGACGTGGCAGAACGGCGTATCGAAATATCCGCTGCTTCCATCGGTGTTGCTGGCACCGCTGCTGGTGGTCTGGCCGAGGGCCGTGTTCGCCCTCGGAATCGCCGCCGCGCTGGTGATTTGCTGGCTGGCAGGGAGAGTTCTCGAGTCGTGGGGCGACGATCCGGCGTGGGCCCTCTTGCTACTGGCCCATCCCACGATCGTGCTGATTGCCCGGACCGCGACGGCGGATCTCCCGCAGTGTGCCTTCATGCTCGGGGCCTGGTGGTGTCTCCGCCGGAACCGCTGGGGTCCCACCATCGCCTGCTGCGCGGGCCTGTTCGCGGTGAAGGCGACCGGTGTCATGCTCGGTGCCGCCCTGCTGGGCGGCGAGATGCTGCGCCGTCTGCCGGCGCTCCGCCGCGGCGAACGGGAAGCGCGGCTGGCGCTGTTCACCGCGGCGGCTGCGTTCGCCGTCGGGATCGCGGCGGTGATCGTGTGCAATGAGCTGTCGGCGGGGCGCGCCTGGTTCGGCTACGACTTCGGCGGCGTTCGCCCCTTCTCTCTGTCGCACTTTTCGTCCACCGCGCCGCTGCAGCTCCTCAACGTGGTCGTGATTCCCCCGCTCTTGATCGCGGGGGCGTCGCCCTTCTGGCAGCGCCGCGAATATGGTCCGCTCGCCGTGATCGCGGGCTTCGGCGGGGCGATGTGTTTCTACTTTTTCGTCGACTTCGGCGCCAATCGGCTGGAGTCGCTCGTGCTGGCCCCGCGCTTGCTCCTTCCAGTGATTGTGTTCCTCCTCATCGGCTATGCGGATCTTCTGGCGCGCCTGTTACGCCGCGTGACGGGGCGGGCGGCGATCGTTCGCGGACTGCTGATCGCAGGTGCGCTGTCGGCTGCATTCGCGATCGGCGTTCCACATGCGCGCCAGCAGCGTCCGGCCGGTCAAGCCCTCGCCGCCGCCGAGCGGATCGCGCGCGATCGCGGTGTCGCGGAGATCGGCCTCGTGGCGGAGGCGGACAAGCCCGGCATCATGTTTTCGGGCCGCGTCAGCCGGGCGGACCGCACCGCTCCGAGGCAGGCGGTTCTGCTGTGCAGCAGCCGGTCCGCCTCGCATCGAGCCCCCCTGCCGGAAGGATCGCAGTCGTGCGATCTGCCGGGGTATCGCGCCGCCTACCAGGCGGACGGGTTCTTTGTCATGACACGCGACTAGGTCTGCCGTCGATCTGGGCCAGCAGCTGCTCCCCGATCTTGTCCCAGCGCAGATGCGCGTCGTACAGCGCCATCGCGCCCTGCGAGAGCCGCTCGGCCAGGTCGTTTCGTTCCGCGAGCGCGAGCACCGCCGCCGCGAACGAATCGCCGGACAGTCGATCGGCGAACATCACGTTGACGCCGTCGACGAACAGGTCGTCGGTCTCGACACCTCGGGTCGCCACGACGGGCAGGCCGGTTCCGAGCGCAACCGGCAGCGTGCTGCTGCGGGTGTTGGCGCCGGTCTGCATGGTGAACAGATAGACGTCCAGCTCGGCGATCTCGCCCGCGATGGTCGCCAGATCCTGCTTGCCGGGGGTCCGAATGTTGGCGGCGGCGGGATGTTCGGAGATGGCGCGGCGAAAGGCGCGCACCCGGCGATCGCTGTCAGCGCCCAGATCGCCCAGAATCACCAGCTCCGCATCCGGCCGGCGCGCGTGCACGATCCGGAAACAGTCGAGCAATGCGTAGAAGCGCTTGTCTTTACCGAAGGTCGAGAACGTACCGAGTCTGAGGCGACGACCTGCGCGCGCGGCCTTCTTGATGGGAAGCGCCCCCGGACCCACGCGCACGACGCCGATGCGATCGCGCCGGCCGACGGCGCCGGCGAGGGCGCTTATCTGGTGGGCGCGTCTCTCCACCGTCACGAGCAGGCGATCCGCGGCGGTCAACACGGCCGCGAGCTGAGGTGCATCAAGGCGGGCCCCCGGGTGACGTCCGGGCGCTTGCTCCATGGAAGGAACAGCTCGTGCGCCAATACGACCACGTTGCAACCCAGGCGCCGCGCGGCGTGCGCCAACCAGACCGACGCGGGGCTGCCGAAACGCGACGCGCCGAACATCTGCGGCGTGTATTGAAGCACGACGTCGGTGGGCGCGAAGGCTTCCACCTGGCGACGGATGCGCTCGGCGATGACCAGCGGGGTGGGGCCGGACACGCCCGTGACCTTCACGTCGAGGGCGGCAGGGTTCGTCTGCGCCGGCGTGCGCGTGAAGATCGCGCACTCGAATCCGCGGCGCTGCAGCTCCTGCACGAGGCGCATCGAGTGATCCGCAACGCCGCAGGTGCGCGGATGGTAGTTGGGAGCGACGAACGCGAAACGCCGGGCCGGCATGGAACAGCCGTGCACCATAACAAGCAGAGTCAGGCGGTGCCACCCAACGCCCAGCCAACCTAGGGTCAGGAAGCTTTCGCGGCGACGTCCCGGTAGACCGCGATCATCTGTTCAGCCGCGCGATCCCAGTTGAATCGAGCCGCGTGCGCCAGACCGCGGTCGATCAACGTCGCGCGCAGCGTCCCGTCGGTGAGGGCGGCCGCCGCGTGGTGGGCGAGGGCGTCGATGTCCTCGGGATCGGCCGTGAGCGCCGCGCTCCCCACGATCTCGTCCAGCGAGCCTGCGCGGGAGCAGACCACGGGCGTGCCCGACGCCATCGCCTCGAGGGGCGGCCATCCGAATCCCTCGTACAGCGACGGAGATAGCAGCAGATCGATGGCGTTGTAGAGCGCCGGGATCTCTTCGTCCGGGACGCTTCCAAGCTCGACGACGCTGGCCGTGACGTCGAGCCGGTCCGCGAGCGCACGATCCTCGCCCGCCAGCGCAGTGCCCACGCGGGCCAGGCGGACGTCGAGGCCACCGTCGCGCAGGCGATGCAGGATCCGCAGTACGCCCGGGATGTTCTTGTAGAAGGCCCGGCCGACCTGAAGCATCAAGAGGCCGTCGCCGAGGCCGCGCCGCTGGCGAAGGGCGCGGCCGGCGTCCGGGTCGCGGCCGAACGCCTGGTTGAGCCCGGGGTGGATGACGACGATCTTCTCCGGGTCGACGCCAACGAAGCTGACCAGATCGCGCTTGGTCTGCGTCGAGTCCGCCACCACCACGGCGGCCAGCTTCACGTGTTCGAGGGCGATCCGGAACAGCTGCAGCGCGACGGGGGGGATGGGGGCGCCGCCGATGCGCCCCGCCGCGAGCACCAGCAGGATGACGTCGTGACAGGTGACGATGGCGCGACGGCGATTGAGACTGCCGACCAGATGCCCTTCCCCGTGGTCGACGATGTGAACGACGTCGGCGTCGATGTTGCGCAACAGGCGCGGGTAGACGGCGTAGCGGCCCGCGTAGCTGTCGAGCTTCGACCAGAACGCAGATCCCCGGCGCCAGCTGTCGGGCACGACGCCGGGCGGTCGGATGCGGGTCACGTGCACGTGCCGCCTCCTCAGCGCGTCGCCCAGCCGCTCCGCGTACAGCCGCATGCTCGGCTGCTGCTCGTCGCGATAATTGTGTAGCAGCGCAACGCGCAGGGGCGGGTTCATCGCGGGCGCGAATGCAATTCCAGGCGCTGCTGAACGCCCGGCCGTTCGAACGGGACCGCGCAACCGAACGACTCGAGGTCGTGCGCCAGCAGGGTGCGCAGAATCGCGTCGAACTTCACGCGCGGCGTCTTCCCCAGCGCGCGTTCGAGCTTCGCGGTGTTGCCGATGATCGGAAGCTGCTCGCTGGGCCGCAGCAGGCCCTGGTCGACGCGGACATACTTCTGCCAGTCGAGCTTCACCAGGCCGAAGGCGCTCGACACCAGATCGCGCACCGTGTGTCCTTCTCCGGTCGCGATCACGAAGTCGTCCGGCGCGTCGAGATCCAGCACCGCCACGGCCAGCGCCGCGTATTCGGGCGAGTATCCCCAGTCGCGGATGGTATCGAGATTGCCCAGCGAGAGCGTGTCGCGCTTGCCGGCCACGATCTCAGCCACCGCGCGCGTCACCTTCCTGAACACGAACTCCGGGGTCCGGCGCTGGGATTCGTTGGTGAAGAAGATCACGTTGGTCGCGAACTGCCCGTAGTGGGTCCTGTAGGCGCGCAGCGTGTGGTACCCGAATGCCTTGGCGATCCCGTACGGGTTCAGCGGCCGGATCGGGACCTCCTCGTCCTGCGGCGACCGGTCCGCCCCCGCGAACAGCTCGCTGGAGCCGGCCTGCAGCACCCGACACTTGGGGACGGCGCGCCGGGCGGCCTCGAGGAGCCTCACGACGCCCAGGCCCGTGTATTGCGCGGTCAAGATCGGCTGCGTCCACGATGACGGGATGAAGCTCTGCGCGCCGAAGTTGAAGATCCGATCCGGGCGGACCTCCTCCAGGATCGAGAGGAGTGAGTATTCGTCCAGCAGATCGCCGGTCAGGGGACGATAGGGGAGCGGCTTCTCGTGGCTGGCTCGCCCGACCGTCGACTGGCGGATCAGGCCGTAGACCGCGTCGCCGCGAGCCGACAGGTGCTCGGCCACGTAGTAGCCGAGCTGTCCGGTCACTCCCGTGACGAGGGCGGTAGCCATTTCGGGGGCAGTGTACGACGCTTTCCCCTATAATGTCCGACCTCTATGAACATTTTAGGTATCAACGCGTTTCACGGCGACGCCTCCGCGGTGCTGGTCAAAGACGGAGTGCTGGTCGCGGCGATCGAGGAGGAGCGTCTCAACCGGCGCAAGCACTGCGCCGGGTTCCCGGCGCTCGCGATCCGCGCGGTGCTGGAGAGCGGCGGCGTCGGTCCCGGCGACATCGATCATGTCGCGGTGTCGCGCGATCCCAAGGCGAACCTGCACAAGAAGATCTTGTTCGCGATCCAGAAGCGGCCGTCGTTCACGAAGATCGTCAAGGACCGTCTCGCGAACGTCGCCAAGGTGCGGGGGATCGAAGCCGAGCTCGCCAAGGCGCTGGGTGTGGAGCCGCGGGCCGTGCGCGCAAAGTTCCACGGCATCGAGCATCACAAGTCGCACATCTCGAGCGCGTTCTTCATCTCGCCGTTCGAGGAGGCGGCCTGCCTGTCGATCGACGGGTTCGGCGACTTCGTGTCGACGATGCGGGGCGTGGGGCGCGATCGCAAGCTCGAGATCATCGATCGGATTGAATTTCCCCACTCCGCTGGCCTGTTCTACACGGCGGTCACGCAGTTCCTGGGGTTTCCCCGGTACGGCGAGGAGTGGAAGATGATGGGGCTCGCCCCCTACGGCAAACCCAAATACGTCGACAAGCTGCGCGAGGTGATCCACCCGACGGACGGCGGACGCTTCGAGCTCAACCTCGATTACTTCCGGCACCACAACGAGGGCATCGAGATGACCTGGGACGACGGGTCGCCCCAGATCGGCAAGGTGTTCTCGCCGAAGCTCGCGGAGCTGCTGGGCCCTGAACGAGACGTCGAGGATCCGGACTTCTTCGGCAAGTGGGCCGACATCGCGCACAGCGCGCAGGTGGTGTACGAGGAGATCTTCTTTCACGTCGTCGGCGATCTGCAAAAGCGGACCGGGCTCGACAAGCTGTCGCTGGCGGGTGGCTGCGCGCTGAACTCGGTCGCGAACGGCAAGCTGTTCGAACGTACGGGCTTCCGGGAGCTGTTCGTGCAGCCCGCGGCCGGCGATGACGGGACGGCGATCGGCGCCGCCTTTTACGTCGAACACGCGATCCTGGGACGACCGCGGCGGTTCGTCATGCGCGACGCGTACACCGGTCCAGGCTACGACGACGCGGCGGTCACCAGTGCCATCGAGGCCGCCCGGCGCAACGGCTGGGACGCCGGCATCGACGTGAAGCGGCTGGACGACGGCGATCTTTTTCGCCAGGTGGCGGAGGCGGTTGCGGCCGGCAAGGTGGTCGGCTGGTTCCAGGGGCGGATGGAGTTCGGGCCACGCGCGCTGGGCAACAGATCGATCGTCGCCGATCCGCGCCGCGCCGACATGAAGGACATCCTCAACACCCGGATCAAGCACCGCGAAACCTACCGTCCGTTCGCGCCCAGCGTGCTGGAGGAGAAGGCCGCGGATATCTTCGAACGCAGCGAGCCTTCGCCGTTCATGCTGATGGTCTACAAGGTCAAGGAGGCGCAGCGCGCGCGCATCCCGGCGGTCACCCACGTCGACGACACGGGCCGCCTGCAAACGGTCCGCGCCGCCACCAATCCGCGCTACCACGCGCTGATCGCCGAGTTCGAGCGCCAGACCGGTGTGCCGCTGGTGCTCAACACCAGCTTCAACGAACACGAGCCGATCGTGGCGACGCCGGGTGACGCGCTGGCGTGTTATCTCAAGACGCGCATGGACGTCCTGGCGCTGGGGAACTGGGTATTGACGCGCGCGAGCTAGTCGCCCGCACGGACGCATCGCATGAAGACCGCAATCTTTGCTTTCATCCTGTCGATGCTGTGCGGGACGATCCTCACCCCGCTGGTGCGGCGCCTGGCGCACCGCTACGGCGCGCTCGATCACGCGCGTTCGTCGCGCAAGATTCACGGCAAGCCGATCCCGCGGCTGGGCGGCATCGCCATCGTCGTCGCGTTCTACACGCCGCTGGTCGCCCTGCTCATCTTCCAGACCGAGGTCGGCCACCTGTTCCTCGCCGAGCGTGAGCACGTGATCGGCCTGTTCGTGGGCGGTCTGGCGATCGCGGCGCTGGGCCTTTATGACGACCTGCGCGGCGCCAACGCGTGGAAGAAGTTCCTCGTCCAGTTCGCGGTGGCGGGGTTGCTCTACCGTCTGGGCTTTCGCATCGACGCGATCGCCAATCCGCTGGGCGAGCCGATCGCGCTCGGCTGGGCGAGCCTGCCCTTCACGATGTTGTGGTTCGTCGGCGTCATCAACGCGCTCAACCTGATCGACGGGCTGGATGGCCTCGCCGGGGGCGTCGCGCTGGTCGCGGTCATCACCACGTTCCTGGTGGCGTTGCAGCGCACCCACCCGCTCATGATGTTGTTCTCGTCCGCGCTGGCGGGCGCGATCATCGGCTTCCTGTTTTACAACTTCAACCCGGCCTCGATCTTCATGGGCGACACCGGGAGCATGTTTCTGGGCTTCGCGCTGGCCGCGACCGCGATCCAGACCAATCAGAAGTCGACGACGGTGGTCGCGGTGCTGATCCCCGCGATTGCGCTCGGGCTTCCGATCATGGACACCCTGCTCGCGATCGGACGCCGCGCGATGCGCGGCCGGCCGCTGTTTCAGGCGGACAAGGAGCACATACACCACCGCTTGATGGCTGCCGGATTGAGTCACCGGCAGGCGGTGCTGGTGCTCTACGGCCTGTGCGTGGTGCTGGGCGCGGCGGCCCTGATCCTCACCTATGCGAGCAGCGGGCAATCCGCATTGTTACTCATCGTTCTGGCGCTGGTGGCCCTCGTATTTCTCCGCTCGCTCGGCTACATGCGCTTCGATCGGGTGTCCGCCTCGGCGGTCGATCGCAAGCGCAACCGCGCGCTGCGTGGGGCGCGCCGTCCGCTCGGCCGCCGGCTGCGGCAGGCGCGCGCGACCGAGGAGCTTTGGCCGATCGTCGTCGAGGCCGCCGGCATCGTGGAGGCCATCGGCGTGCGGCTGCGGTCGGAGACGCCCGGCGCCGCCGAGGCCGAGGCGTTCAGTCACGGCTTCGCGGCCGACGGCGACCCTCCCGAAGGCGTCCGGTTCGTGGTGCCCGGCGGCAAGGGCATCGAACGCATCCTCGAACTGGCGTGGCCCGACGGCCGCCGGGAGGTCGATCGCGACACCGAGATCGCCATCGACATCTTCTGTGAGCACCTGGGTGACGCCATCGAGATGTTGACCTCGGTTCCCGTCGGCTTGCGCGCCGAGCGCGCTCTCAAGCCGCGCGTCTGACGAGATCGTCTACGACTGCGCGGGCTTGCGGCCCAGGAGGTAGAGGTCGGCGCACAGCGACGGGAAGAGTTGCAGCGGCCGGTCGATCGCGGGCGTCAGCAGGCGCACGAGCGGAAAGCGCGAGATGTAGCCGAGCCAGTTGCGCCCCACGATGCGAACGCCCTCGAGCGCCATGTCGCGCGCGATGTAGCGCAGATCCGTCACGTCGGGCTCCCGCACGTGGCCGCGAAACGTCTTCTCCTCGTACCAGTCCTGCATCAGCGACCAGCTGCCGATCCCCAGCGGCACGCTGATGCGTTTGCGCAGGTTGACGCAGTTGGGGACGCCCAGAACGAACAGGCCCCCCGGCCGCAGAGCCCCGGCCACGTCATGGAATAGCCGCTTGGGCGAGTTGTGCCAGTGCTCCATCGAATCGAAGGTGGTGATCGTGTCGAAAGATGCCGGAGCGAAGTCGAGAGAATCCTGGACGACGTTGCGCTTCACGACGGTCACGCCGTATTTGGCGTGGAGGGCGAGCGGGCCGCCGCCATGCTGCAGGTTGACGGCGTCCTCGAAGTCGTCGACCAGCACGGCGTCCATGCCCAGGGCGGCGCAGCCGACCGAAAACATCCCGATCCCGCCGCCCAGATCGGCGACGCGGCAGCGCGTCCCGTGCTCCGCGGTGACCAGCGAGATGTTGAATGCGATGCGCGGGACGTCGCGGAGCTGCGCGTCCACCAGCTCGGGCGGGTACTGTCGCGCGATGTCGGACAGCACGCGGGAGATGGTGGCGATGTCGCTCAAGGCAGCGCCGAGTCTAGGGGAATCGCCTGCGGCCCCGCAAGGTCGATGTCCGGGGCGCGCGGTCTAGCTGGTCGTCGCCTTGGGCTGGTCCGGCCCGTTTCCGTAGGTGTAGCCGTAGCGATAGTAGTTCCGGTAGTAGTAGTCGTACCCGTAGGCCGGGTTCGAGAAGTCGATCGCGTTCACGATGACGCCGAGCAACCTGGCTTTGGCGCTGGTCAGCTGGCGCCGCGCGTGCGCGCCCGAGTCGCGGGTGGTCTCGCCGGCCTTGATGACCAGCACGACACCGTCCGCGAGGTTGCCCAGCACCGCCGGATCGGTGACCGCCGACGTCGGGGGCGAATCGAGGATGATGCGATCGTAGAGGCGCGCGCAGTCCGCGAGCACCGCCTTGAACCGGTCGGTGTGAAGCAGCTCGGAAGGGTTCGGGGGAACCGGGCCACACGGCAAAACGTCCAGGTTCGGGACGTCGGTGCGCTTGATGGCCTCTTCCAGCGTCGCCTTCGAAACGATGACACTCGAGATGCCGGTCTGGTTCGGGACGCCGAACGAGCGGTGCAGGCGCGGCCGGCGCATGTCGGTATCGACGATCAACACGCGTCCGCCGGCCTCCGCCATGGTGACGCCGAGGTTGATCGCGGTGGTCGTCTTCCCCTCCTGCGGGCTCGGGCTGGTGACGACGATCGTCCGGGGCGGATTGTCCGGCGACATGAACAAGATGTTGGTGCGGATCGAGCGGCAACACTCGGCCGCGACGGATTTCGGATCCAGGAACACGCCCAGATCGCGTTCGCGCACGTCATCGCGGGCTTCTGTCGCAATGCCGCCGGTCGCGGCGCCGATGATTGGCACGAGACCGAGCACCGGCACGCCCAGGAACTGCTCGACGTCGGCCTGCGTCTTCAGCGTGTTGTCGAGCGCCTCGATGGCGAACGCCAGGCCGATGCCGGTCGCGAGGCCGAGGAGCAGGCCGAGCAGCAGGTTCTGCACGGGCTTGGGACGCACCGGTGAGCCCGGCACGATCGCCCGCTCCAGGATGCGGACGTTATTCGTCTTCATCGGGCCGGTGATGTCGATCTCTTTCTGGCGGCTCGCGATCAGGCCGTACATCTTCGTGTTCTGATCCGCGGCCCGCTGGAGCGGCTTGTATTCGACCTCGATCTTGGACAGCTCGATCGCCTCTTTTTTCTGCGACTCCATCATGGCGCGCAGGCCGCGCTCGTTGTCGACGAGGGCGCGGTACCCCTTCTCGAATGTCGCGAGCACGCCGTCGATCTCAGCGACGTAGATCTTGCGCGTCGTCTCCATCTGGCTCGCCAGCGCCTTGATCTTCGGATGCTCCGGTCCGTATTTGCTCGATAGCTCGGCGCTTTCTTTCGACTGCTGGATGAAGGCATCGCGCAGGGCGCGGATGGTGTCCTTCTCGCGGATCTCCGGGATCGTCTCTTCTTCGGCGATGTTGGTGCGCGCGTTTTCGATGATCTTTCGCTTCGAATCGAGCTCGAGGATCTTGATGCGCAGATCGGTGAGCTTCGCGTTGACGCTGGAAAGGTTGGCGCTGAGCATGCTCTGCTTGTCGTCCAGGCTGACCGCGAGCAGGTTGCGATCCTTCTTGAACTTGTAGAGGCTCATCTCCGCCCGCTCGAGCTCGCGCTTGAGATCGCCTTCCTGCTCGGCGAGCCACGCCATCGCCGAGCGGGCCCCTTCCAGCTTGTAGTCGAGGTTGTACTCGATGTACGTGTCGGCGGTGGTGTTCGCGATCAGCGCGGCGCGCTGGGGCTTGCGATCCGAAACGGTGATGACGGCCAGGCGCGAATCCTTGACCGACTTGACCGTGAGCTGCCCGGCCAGCGCGCGCCCGATCGCGGTCAGCTCCGGGCTTC
>Ga0184628_10001376_pt1 | contig 12007 bp, 13 predicted proteins | sample PLM4_5_b1_FD_133149 | JGI IMG/M metagenome (GOLD analysis project Ga0184628, IMG submission 133149) | Groundwater sediment microbial communities from an aquifer in East River, Colorado, USA - PLM4_5_b1 | ecosystem: Environmental > Terrestrial > Soil > Riparian zone | place: USA: East River...
ACTAGACATGACGGCAGTGTAACCCGCCGCTCTCCCCCGAAGGTTGGGGTACGTCGGTCAGCGGGCGATGAACGAACCGCGCAGACCGGTGTGCTGTGCGAAGCTGCTGTCATGGGACGTTCGAAACGCGGGAGCAGTGTTCTGCTCGGGGTGACTCTGGCGTTCGCGATCGAGGCGCCGCCGAGTCTGGCTGCCGCTCCCTCGCCGCCCGAATCGTCGATCCTGCGCACAACCGGCTTCGTGACAGTGCGCGGCGGTACCCGCCTCTATTACGAGAAGAGCGGGTCAGGTCCGGTCTTGGTTTTCCTGCACGGGCTGGGCGGCAACCACGCTGTCTGGTTCCATCAGGTTCCGGTGTTCGCGGCGCACTTCACCGTGATCACGATGAGCCAGCGAGGGTTCGCCCCGTCTACCGGCCGCCAGGATCGTTATGACGTCGGCGTATTGGTCGACGACCTGCTGGCCGTCATGGACGCCTGCGAGGCTCGGCAGGCTTCCGTCATCGGTCAATCGATGGGCGGTTGGACGGCACTGGGCTTGGCCTTGCGCGTGCCCGATCGCGTTCGCGCTTTGGTCCTTACGGACACGGTCGCGGGAATCAGCGACGAGACGATCGCCGCCAACGAAAGCCGCGTGTTGGGGACGCCTCGTTCGTCCGGAGCGACTTCGGTGCCGCTGGGCCAACATCCAGGGCTGAGCGCGGAGTTCTCCGCGGTCGATCCGGCCCATGCTTACCTCTACCAAACGCTATCTAGCTTCGGTACCCCCAACCCCGCAGCATTAGGCGGCCAATTGTCGGCAACTCACTTCGACAATGGCTTGCTGGCGCGGATGAGAATCCCGACCCTGTTCGTGGTGGGTGGCGCTGACAAACGGTTTCCGCCCGCCGTTGTCAGACAGGCTGCCACCCACATCCCAGGCGCGCGCGTGGTGGAAATCCCACGAGCAGGACATTCGCCCTACTTCGAGCAGCCCCAGCGCTGGAACGAAGTCGTCACCACGTTCCTGGGCCGCTCCAACCTCGGAGCCACCGCCGGGGCCCCCCTGTCGAAGTGACAATTCAGCACCGTGCCGCACCTCGACCGGTCCCTGCGGCGCCTCGACCGTCACGGTCGCGCGCTGAGCGCGAGTAGGGTCTCGCCGCAAACGCTGGTTTGGCCGCGGCCTTCGATTGACCAGGCCAACAGGGGGCGCAGCTTGGTCGCATGCCCTCTCCAGGTTTTTTCGAATCGATCGCGCGCGATCTCTCCGGGCCGGGGATGTTCGGCGGGAAGTTCCAGATTCGCCTCATCCTGCAGCCGCTGATCGCGATCATCCTCGGGTTCCGCTTCGGCGTCCGCGACGCCAAGGCGGGCAAGCCGCCCTTCTTTCAGGCGCTCGTGCAGGACGAAGACAATCGAGGCGCACTGCTCAGGTACGCCGCCCGCGACGCGTTGATGCCGCTCATCGTCGCGGTGATCATCGATTCGATCCTGCAGCAGTTGATCAATCATCGGATCCGTCCGCTCGTGGCCGTGATCGTGGGCGGCATCCTCGTGTTCCTGCCGTTCCTCATCGTGCGCGCGCTGGCGAATCGCGCCTGGACGCACCGCCACCCCGGGCGCTCGCGCCCCGTCGGCGGAGCGCATTGAGCGCGGCGATGGTCGGGTGATGTCCGATGTCCACCCGGCGTTCTCGCTGGTCGATGGCGGTCCTCTTTGCCGCCTGATCCGGCGCCTGGGTTGGGTTCGACCTGACGGCGGATGCGACTATTTCCGTGCGTGCCTCGCCGTCGTGGCGGTGCCTCCACAATCCGTAGGATCCCGACGATCGGCGCGTTAGTGTGTCGCCCACCAGTCGCCCCGGACAATCGAGCTTCCGTCCATGGTGGAGATCGTCGAAAGCACGCCGCGCCGTCTCGTCTTGCGCAAGAGCGGTCGCACCATCCGGCTTTTCCTCCTGGGCGGGGTGGGCATGTCGCTGGTGGGCTGCCTGATTGTCTATCTGACGGTGCGAACGACCAGCGTGCGCTGCGCGCGTGGTCCTGCCGGGCTGACCTGCGACGTGACGGAGAAGCTGCTAGGCATCATTCCGCTCGCCAGCCGGCGCGTCGAAAACGTCAAAGGCGCACGCGTCGGCTACACAGGCGAGGCGAGCGATCCATCGTACCGCGTCGAGCTGGCGACCGAAGACGGCCACGCGACGCCGCTCTCGAGCATCACGGCGAGCGAGCAACAGTGCGCGTCCTTCGTCGGGACATTCAACGATTTCGTCCGCAGGGGGCAAGGCGCCGACGATTTCCTGCAGCTGCCCGACTGGATCGCCATCGTGGTGCTGCCCGTGCCGTTCGTCTTCGCCCTGTTCTGTTTTGCGATGGCGCAACCCTACCGTCTCGAGATCGATCGCGATCTGGCGTGCCTGACCATTCGCGACGGTTTCACCAGCAAGGCGTCTCACCCGCTGGCGGATGTCGACGACCTCCGCGTCGAGGAGCGCGCGCACGACGGCCAGACCATCCGCGAGGTGTTCTTGCTGCTAAAGGGCGGCGAGCGCTTGCAGCTGGCGATCGAGCCTGCCCTGGTCGATCTCGTCGGCGACTACATTTGAGGCTGTTGCGTGACGGCAGTGCTGCGCGACGCCGCTCGGTCCTCCGCCAGCGACCCTCTCCCGCCTCGTCTCGAATGGCCCAAGTCGCCGGAATGACCTGCAAGTCGGCAGGCTCGACTCCCGGCGCCTCTACCGCTCCGGCCCATCCAACGCCCCCTTCCCAGCGGATGTGTCAGAGTGCCCATGGGCCGCATTGTCGGTCCGCAGCAAGTGGTGGGTCGTGTGAAGGGGGATTCATGAAAACTTCATTGTCTCGAATATTCGTCCTGGGTGTCGTTGGTTGGGTCGGTGTGATGACGGGGGTCGGGTGCAGCAAGACCGACGTCGGCGATCCTGGCGCCTGCCGCGCCGCGGAGGCCTACCTCCCGACCTGGAGCAAGGAGCACACCAGCGCAGGCCACTCGGCCATCAGCAACGTGAGGTGCGAGGAGTTCACCTCGAACGTCGCCGCCGGTTCGGCGGAGACCACGATCCGATTCGACGAGGACATCACCGGGATCGGGTCGTTCCACCGTCGCGGCACGGTTCACTTCAAGAAGGCCGACAGCGGCTGGCAGGTCACGCTGGCGAACATCTCGTAGCGTCGCACCCGCGCACACTACGTCAAGCGCTCACCTCGTCGGTCCATACCCGAAAGCTCTGCAGGGTGTTCGGTCCAAAGGTCGTTGCGATCGCGACGTCGGCGGCATCGCGACCGCGCGCGATGAGGACACGTCCGATGCGCGGGACATTGTTTCGTGGATCGAACGTATGCCAGGCGCCCCCGAGGTAAGCCTCGAACCATCCGGCAAAGTCCATCGGCGATGGGTCTTTCGGCCGGCCGATGTCACCCAGATAGCCGGTGCAATACCGCGCGGGAATGTTCATGCAGCGGCAAAGGGTGACGGCCAGGTGGGCGAAGTCGCGGCAGACGCCCCTGCGTTCGTTGAACACCTCCCAGGCGGTCTTGGTGGGGCTGGCGAACTCGTAACCGAACTTGATGTGCTGGTGGACGAAGTCGCAAATCGCCTGTACGCGTCCCCAGCCGAACGGGCTCTTGGAGAACAGGTCCCATGCGATCTGGGACATCTTGTCGGTCTCGCAGTAGCGACTTCCCAGAAGGAAGACCAGCGCCTCCTCGGGTAGCTGCTGGACAAGGTGCTGGACTGCGGACTCTTCGACGGGGTCCAGTGCGCCCGTGTCGTTGACGGTTGCATCACTGCTGACAAGGAAATGGCCGGCCGGGGCCACCAGGCGCGTGCACCAATTTCCAAAACCGTCGCGGTATGCCGCGGTCGGGACCGCCGGCGTCGTCTTCACATAGTCTGGCTGCGCGAGGTCCGAGACCCGGCTGTGATGGATGTTCAAGGTCACGATCATTGGTGTGGATTGGGGAAATTCGTAGTTGAGCTCGTAACCAACACGGATCCGCATGGTGTTCCTCATCGTGATGGTGGTGTGGTCGGTGTCGGTAGGGCGGCAATGGCGGCGGGCAAGAGCCGCGCGAGGCGCTCGGCCCATGTTTCCTGGCCCCGTCCATCGGCGATGAGGTCCTGCCGGATCTCGATCTCGACGTACGGCAGCCCTCGCCGTTCACCGTGCTCGACGATGGAGTGGTCGGTCAGATCGCCGGCGGCGTAGGGTTCGTTTTCCCCGACGACGAGATCGCCTTCACCCCGGAGCGCCCCCAAGAGGGGCCTCGCCATGCGTGCGTCGCGATTGTAGAGCACGCCGACATGCCATGGGCGCGCCACGTCCATGAACACGGGCGTGAAGCTGTGCATCGCCACGAGGACCGTCGGGCGCCCCTCCGCAGCCCGCTCGTCCAGGGCCCTTCGGATCTCGTGGTGGTAGGGGTGAAAGATCTCTTGCGCGCGCTCTTGCGCGGCGTCGGGCCCGACGGTCTGGTTCCCGGGGATGAGGGTTCTTTCGCTGCGGGGAGCGATGGAGTCGGCTGCGTCCAGGGGCCGGTTGCAGTCGATGACGAGGCGGGAGTACCGCTGGCACACCGTGTACGCACCCAGGGCCGCCCCCAGGCGCCGCGCAACACCCGCCGCTCCGGCGTCCCAGGCGATGTGGCTGGCAAGCTGGTCCTCGGACAGCCCCATGGAACCTAACGAACGCGGAATGAGCCTGCCCGCGTGATCACAGATGATGAAGAAGGGCGAGCGCCCATCGCCTCCCTGTACATCAAAGGGGTCAACATCATCCGGCGAGAGAAGCACGCCGACATCATGACCGACCGGAGCTCAACCGCGGGCACGATCTGTCCCCCCCGATCTCGCCCGCCCTGCAGCTCCTCGCCTTGCCCGGTCACCTCCGGTAGGCTCGGTCCAGGACATTGAAGGGATTCTTGCTGCTGCTCGTCCTCGCCGCCGCGGGCCTCGCCGGCGTCATCTACTGGCGGCAGTCCCTCCAGGCGCCCAGCGCGCCGGTCGTCGCTACCGCCGGCAAACCCGCCAAGGAGGGCAAGCAGCGGCATCGGCGGCGGCGCGGCGTGCGGCGCCTCGCGCGCAACGAGGTCGCTTTCGAGGCGGCGCCGTCCGGCGAAGCGCCCATGGGCGAGGGCTCGTCCCCGGCCTTCGCCGCCCCGCCGCCGCGGCCGCCGCCCGAAGACCGCGCCCCGGTTGCGCCCGGCGGCTCCACGACGACCGAGGCGCCGCCCTCGGAGCTGTTCGGCGCGCTCTCGTCACCGGCGCCGGCTGCGAGCGGCGTGCGGCGTCAGCCGATCGACGAGCCCGAACCCATCAAGCTGCGCGCCGCCGACCTCAAGATCGTCTGGCAGGGCGAGGATCTGTCGCGGGCCGACGCCGTGCGCCTCGACTTCTCGAAGGACGCGGTGGGGCGCGAGCTGTCGCAGGACGAGATCGACGCGCGCTTCCGCACGAAGGAGGCCGCCGTGATCGGTTGCGTCACGCGCGCGCATCCCGACGCGTATACGTTCGTCCCGGGCCGCGTCACCGTGAAGTTCCGCATCCAGCGCACGGGCACCGTGAAGGGTGTGCAGGTCGAGGCGCCCGTCATCTTGCACAAGGGCGGGCTCACCGGCTGCATCAAGGGCGTCGTGGGCGGCCTGCGGTTCCCGGCGTCGAACATGAGCCAGGTGATCACGTATCCGTTTTCGCTTTTGTAGCGGCGTGCGCCGGCCGGATCCGGACGGCTCGCGGAATCGTGTTACCGACCGCGGCGTGAACGCGGGCGCCGGAGCGCGCCCGCCGTCAGCAGCGCGAACGTGAGCAGAGACAGCGGCGGCGCGCTGTCCGCGACGCCGCACGAGCAGCCACCCGAAGAGGTGTCTGGGCCGCCGCCACTTGCGCCGCCTCTTCCCGTCGTCGCGCCGCCCGTGCCGGTGGCCGTCGCGCCGCCGCGGCCGCCCGCACCGGCGCTTCCGGTCGTCGCGCCGCCGCCCGTGCCTGTCGCCGCGCCGCCGCCAGTGCCCGCGGTCGCGCCGCCAGTGCCCGTCGTTCCGGCCGCGCCGCTGGCCCCCGCCGCGCTGCCGCCCGCGCCCGCGGTCGCGCCACCAGTGCCGCCCCGACCAGCGGCGCCGCCCGTCGTCCCGCCCGCACCCGCCGTCGCGCCGCCCGTGCCGCCCCGGCCACCAGCGCCCGCGGTCGCGCCGCCCGTACCGCCCCTGCCACCCGCGCCGCCCGTCGTCCCGCCCGCGCCGCTGCCACCCGTGCCGCCCGTGCCGGCCGCGCCACCCGTGCCGCTCGCGCCGCCCGTGCCGCCGGTGCCGCCGGTGCCCGCCGTCGTCGGGCCGAGCTCGAAGGCGCCGATGTCGATCGTTCCGGTGGCCGGCCGCGCCATCGCGCTGCCCGCTGGAATCAGCGCGCGCAGCGGCGGGTGAAAGCCGGGCGGCCAGAGCGGGTTCGGGAACGCGAACCCGGCGGGGCCTGACAGGCTGGCGTTGCCCGCGTTGGCGATCGGGCTGCCCGCCGCCGGCCGCGGATCGCTCGTGAGGTTGGTGAGCCCGGCCGACGCGCCGCTGACCGTTCCCGTCCACTGCGTCGGAATGTTCGTCGCGCCCGTCATCACCCAGTTGTTCGATCCGGCGATGTTGACGCCGTTGACCCACATGAACTCGGCCGCGTTGGCCCGCATCACGTTGGGCCCGCCGGTGCCGTTGGTCACGATGATGTTGTTGTGCATCTCGACGCTCTCGAGCTCGTCGAACAGCCGGAACACCGCGCCCGAGCCGGTCGTCGTGATGATGGTGTTGTTGACGAAGCGGTAGCGCCCCTTCGACCAGCCCGTGGCGTCGCCGCCGATGCGCGCGACGAACGACGTCGACGTCTTGCGCAGCACGTTCCCGACCACGTCGGAGTCCTCCCGCTTGAGATCGACCGACCAGGCGCTGGCGGCGCCGTCCGGGTCGGGGCCGATCAGCTCCAGCTCGTGGTACATCGCGCCTTCGATCCAGTTGAAGTAGATCTCGTTGCGTTCGGCGCGCGACTTCACGCTGTTGCCGCCGTTGGCGTCGTGGACGTAGCAGTACTGCATCCGGAACACGGCGCCCGGGTGCGCCACCTCGTCGGTGGCCATGTAGATCTGATGATCGCGGTCGCCGCCGCCGCAGTGGTGGACCTCGACGTATTCCAGCAGGAAGCTGCCCGAATCCTGGTCCGCGCCCAGGATGCCCTGCGCCGGGCAATCGTGCACGACGCTGTCGCGCAGCGTGTTGCGGTCGCCGTGCTGGAAGAAGCAGCGCGACGAGCCGCCCGAGATGTCGAACCCCTCCATCCCGACGTAGTCGGCCTCGATCTCGACCGTGTTGGTGCCGCCCTGGATGCGCGGGCGCACGCCCGCGACCGGAAGGCCGACGATCCAGATCGGTTGCACGGCCGTGCCCGACCGGGTCCAGCGCACCGATGAATACGTGGCGTTGCCGTCGACCTCGATCACGTCGCCCGGCGCGGCGTTCGAGATCGCCTGCCCGATCTGCGTCAGCGTCCGCGTCGGGCCCACTGGGTACGTCGTCGCGTGGGCTGCCGCGCTCCCGAGCAGCAGCGTGACCAGCAACACTCGGGTCATCGTGACCATGGTATCGCAGCGCCCGCCGGTTGTACGCACCTCGGTTGTGCTGGCGGCGCGCCGCGCAAGAAAGTCGTGCGCTGTGAGGTTTCGCAATTGACGAAGGGCGCGCGCCTTCGTTCCATACGACCAGGCGGACGATGAAGACGCGGATCTTGATGGTGCTGGGCGCGGCGGCGACCGCGCTCGCGGGGTGCGGGTCGTCGCCCGACCAGCCCGTGTCGGCGAGCGAGGCGTGCCGGCAGATCCACGAGGCGACGGCCCGCTACTATGCGCGTTGCATGGGCGGCGCCGTCGCCGACTGGCGCACCTTCGTCGACTACGGGTACGACTGCGCGGACTACGACGCACAGGTGGCCGCCGGTGAGGCCGCCTATCAGCCAGCGGGCCTCGCCGCCTGCCTGTCCACATACGAACGGGCGTGCGATCAGGTCACCGGGTGCGGGCCCGATATTCTCGGCGGGCGGGTCGCGGACGGACAGCCGTGCCGGAGCCAGCAGGTCTGCGGCCCCCTCTCCCTCTGCTGGCAGGTCGGCGACAACGTGTGCGGCACGGTCTGCGCGAGGATCGCGGCCGAGCACCAGACCTGCGGGCTCTACTGCGACGCCGGCAGCACGCCCTGCTTCGACATCTTGGCCTGCGAGCCCGGTCTCTCGTGCATCGATTCCGTGTGCGTGAAGGACAAGGGCGTGGGCGAGAGCTGCGGCGCCTCCGATCCCGTCCCGTGCGCATACGGTCTCTTCTGCCCCACACCCGCCGGCGCGGAGAGCGTGACCTGTCAGACCCGCGCCGCCAATGGCCCGTGCGCGCTCGATTCCCAGTGCCCGTCCGACCAGTTCTGCTCGCAGTCGGTCTGCACCCTCCGGCGCAGCGCCGGCGCGACCTGCGGCGATGCCCCCTCGGGCTGCGCGCACTGGACGAGGTGCGGCGCCAGCGGCGTCTGCGAGCCCGCGGGCCGGCCCGGCACGCCCTGCGCGCCATTTCCGTGGTCGCCGGAGTCCACCTCGTATTGCAACGCCGGCGCCTGTGTCGACGACACCGTCTGCGAAGCGATCGCGGGCGAAGGCGACAGCTGTCTCTCGAATCTCTGCGGAACGGGAACCAGCTGCGACACCCAGACCGTCACCTGCGTCGCGTGTGGTCGATGATCGCGAAGCGCTAGTTCGGCGGCGCGCCCGCGTCGACGACGGGACACCCGGCCGCGCGGGGCGAGCAGGTGCCCTCCCGGCGTGGCTCGTTGCAGGACATGCACGGATCGGTGCAGGCGGTCTGGCAGCACACGCCGTTCGAGCAGAAAGCGGAGGCGCATTGCTCGTTGCGCGTGCAGCGAACGCTGCTGTTGACGTGACAGCTCCCCCACGTTTCGCAGTAGCTGCCAGGACACTCGGCGTCCGTCGCGCAGCCGGTGCGACACGCGGCGGTCGCCGGATCGCACATGTACGGCGCGCAGATGAACGTTGCGCCCGGCCTGCAGCGACCGTTGTCGTCGCACGTGTACACCCCGACGACCGCGTCGCCCTCGCATTGGCCCGGCACACAGACGGTGTTGACGGGCCAGCGGCGACAGGCCCCCACCCCGTCGCACGTGCCGTCCCAGCCGCAGGTCGACGGCGATGTCGCCGGGCAGAAGGTGGGCGTCCTCGCCCTGTCGCCCGCCAGCCTCGACACGCAGATGCCAGGCCCTCCCACGCCGTTGCATCTGAAGCACTCGCCCGTGCACGCGCTTTCGCAGCAGACGCCGTCGGCGCAGAAACCGCTGGCGCAGTCGCCCGCTGAAGCACATGGCGCGCCGATCGTCAGCGTGGGCAGGATGTTGCCACGATCGAAGCCACCGTCGGTGGCTGTGCCGCCCGCACCGCCCGCGCCCCCGTCCCGCGCCCCCGCGCCACCGTCAATCGTGCCCTGGTCGACAGGATCGAGCGCCCGCGACCGGCAGGCGCTCGCCACCGTCCCGATCGCGAAAGCCGCCAGCACCCACGCGCGCATCGTGTCAGCCGCAAGAGCCGTTGCGGCAGATCTGTCCAGGGTTGCACGCCTTGCCACAGCCGCCGCAGTTCCTGGGATCGGTCAGCACGTTCACGCACGCGCTCCCGCAGAGGTTGGTCTCGGCGCCGCACGCGCAGGTACCGTTGTTGCACGATGCGCCGCTGACGCAGGCGCGGCCGCACTGGCCGCAGTTCGCTGGATCGATCTGCAGGTCGGTGCAAGCGCTGCCACAGACTTGCTGGGCGCCGGTACAGGTGCAGCGCGAAGCGACGCAGCTCTGGCCGGAGGCGCACGAGGTGCCGCAGGCGCCGCAGTTGGTGACGTCGTTCGTGAGGTTCGCGCACCGGCCGCCGCACAGCGCGCTGCCGCCCGCGCAAGCGCAGGTCCCACCGGCGCAGACGCCGCCCGCCGCGCATGCGTTGCCGCAGCCGCCGCAATTCGCCGGGTCATTCACAGGATCGATGCACCTCCCGTTGCAGGCGCGGAAGTTCGGGTTGCACGTGCAGGCGCTGCTGATACACCACTCGCCCACGCCGCAGGCGTGTCCGCAGGTGCCGCAGTTGGTGCCGTCGTTGCGGAGCTGGACGCACTGGGTTCCGCAGACCGTCAGGCCGTCGTCGCAGGTTGCCGCGCAGTCGCGGCGGCTGCAGACCTGGTTGGCGGCGCACGCGCGCCCGCACTGCCCGCAGTTGTCGTGATCGATCCGGAGATCGACGCACGCGCCATCACAGAAGGCGGTGCCCGGGGGGCACCGGCAAGCGCCCGAGACGCACAGCTCGATCCCCGCGCACGAGCGGCCGCAGGTGCCGCAGTTGCTGGGATCCGCCAGCAGATCCGCGCAAGCGTCAGTGCAGGCGGTGAGCCCGTTCGAGCAGGCGCAGATGCCGTTCGCGCAGGCGGCGCCAGACGGGCAGACGTTTCCGCAGCGGCCGCAATTCTGGGAGGCGCTGCTGAGATCGACGCAGGCGTTGCCGCACGCGCTGGTCCCGCTGGGGCAGCCACAACGGCCGCCGTTGCAGATCTGGCCCGCGCCGCACGCGATGCCGCAGCCGCCGCAGTTCCGGGGATCGGTCGCGGTGAACGTGCAGGTCCCGCCGCAGGAGATCGCGCCCGACGGGCAGACGCACAGCCCGTCCGCGCAGCTCGTGCCGCCCGCGCAGGCCCGCCCGCACGCGCCACAGTTCTGCGAGTCCGTACGAATGTCGAGACATCGCCCCCCGCACCGGGCGGTTCCGATCGGACAGCCGCAGCGGCCGGAGAAGCACTGCTCGCCTTGCGCGCAGGCGAGACCGCAAACGCCGCAGTTCGCGGCGTCCCGCTGCAGATCGACGCAGGCCCCGCCGCAGCTGGTGGTGCCACCCGGACAGATGGTCAGGCAAACGCCCATCGCGCAGACCTGTCCGGCGGGGCAGAACTTGCCGCAGCCGCCGCAGTTCTGCGGATCGCTGGTCGTATCCGCGCAGCTCGCACCGCAGGCGGTCGCCCCGGCGGCGCAGCCGCACGCGCCGGCCGCGCAGATCTGGCGCGTCCCGCAGGTGCGCCCGCAGGCGCCGCAGTTCGCCGGGTCGCCGGTGACGTCGGTGCAGATGCCGCCGCAAACACGCTGCGCGCCGGGGCACACGCAGATTCCCGCCTGACACGAAGCGGGCGCGGCGCAGGCCGCCCCGCACGCGCCGCAGTTCGCCGCATCCCGGCTGACGTCGACGCAGCTCGTGCCGCAAGCGACCGATGGGCGCGTGCAGCTCGTCGCGCACGTGCCGCGCGTGCAGACCTGGCCCGCGGCGCACGCGCGCCCGCAGGCGCCGCAGTTGGCACCGTCGCTGCTAACATCGACGCACTTGCCGGCGCACGCAATGGTGGGCGCCCGGCACACACAAACGCCCAGCGCGCACGCCGAACCCGTGCCGCAAACGACCCCGCACGCGCCGCAGTTCGACGTGTCGCTGTCGACGGAGACGCACGCGCCGCCGCAGTCGACGAAGCCGGCCGGACAGACGCACTTCGCAAAGACACACGAGCGGCCGCCACCACACACGACGCCACAGGCGCCGCAGCTCGCCGAGTTGCTCGTCAGATCGACGCAGCTCTGGCCGCAGGCCGAGAAAGGCGGGATACAGCCGCCGACACACGATCCCGCCAGGCAGAAGCCGGCGCTGCTGGGGCAGGCTTTGCCGCAGCCACCGCAGTTTTGCGGATCGCTGTCGAGCGAACGGCAGACGCCGCCGCAAACGACCGTACCGGCCGGGCAGGCGCACGCTCCCGAGATGCACGACTGGCCGCCGCCGCAGGCACGGCCGCAGCCGCCGCAATGGTTCGGATCGGTGGCGGTGAGCACGCATTGATCGCCGCAGCTCGTCTGCCCGGGTGCAGGGCAGCCACAGCCGCCGTTGCGGCAGGTCTGGCTCGCCCCGCATCGATTTCCGCA
>Ga0184628_10001377_pt1 | contig 11998 bp, 7 predicted proteins | sample PLM4_5_b1_FD_133149 | JGI IMG/M metagenome (GOLD analysis project Ga0184628, IMG submission 133149) | Groundwater sediment microbial communities from an aquifer in East River, Colorado, USA - PLM4_5_b1 | ecosystem: Environmental > Terrestrial > Soil > Riparian zone | place: USA: East River...
ATAAAGAACGAAAATCCTTCGTCCTACTGCTGTTTGCAAGCGTCGGAGCACTTCTGCTGATTTTGACGTGGGATTTGCGTCCGTTCCCATTAGCGGCAAGAGTGGATGATTACCGGTACGTCTTATCCGCGCATGAAATCAAAAACGCGGTTTGGGAACTGTTTCACAATGGCGGGATAGTGCCCTGGCTGGGTAGCTATGAACCCACTACACTGTTTAAGCGTCCCGGAATTTCAATTGTGCTTGCCGCATTGTCCGCACTGCGCCTGCCGTTTATTCATACGATTCTGCTCTTGTATTTGATTTCTCTCGCGGTAATGGCTGACGGACTTTTGCGTCTGAACTGTTCGCGGACAACCGTGGGGGCTCTGTTCCTGGTCTGTGGTCTGATGCCGACACTCTATGATTCGAACGCCGTAAGGGTAATTCGTGAAATTGCGACGGCGGCGCTGGAAACTGGGATTCTCGGTCTCTGCATACGACTTTTTAGCGTGAGCACACGAACACGTACAGCACTCCGTTTGTTTGGCAGTCCCACCTTTATTGCGCTGTTCGTGCTCCTGGGAATACATTGGAGTCTGCGTGAAGAAGCCGTACTGTTGCTGGCTCCAACAATTCTGTTGGTATCCGCTGTATTTTGGCTACGAAATGATGAAAACCTAAAGCAGAAGGCTTTCGTCATTTGCCTGGGAATAGTCGTGCTATTGCTTCCTGCGAGACTCGCATATCTTGGCATTTCAAACCTCAACCGTGTCAGTTACGGCATAAACCTCGTTAATGACGTATCGGAAGGCAGTTTCCCTCGCGCTGTCAGCGCATTGAAGGGCATTGAGGAGAGCCCATGCGATCACAGTCTTGTCAGTGCGGACGAGGCACGAAAGGCGATGGCAGTGAGCCCGGCCTTCAGAACTATTGGGGAAACCGTCGCTTACGCCGTAACGCAACGGCCCGACCTGATCTATACAGATGGTTTTTCAGGATTGAGGCTCTTGACGCAGGAGCACCCGAGCATTGGTACCTCTGCGGCCTTGACTCAAAAATTGTTTGGGCAAATCGCGGACGAAATCGGTGAAGCGTGCCGCAATCGCACACTGCGCTGTGCGAGCCGAGTTTCAGGAGGGATAGTTCCTCTCCTTTGCTCCTCGCAATGGCGACTCGTTCCGGCCAATGTTGCAGGTTACCTCGGATATGTTGCCGAGGTGGTGGCCGTTGGATTCGATCCTTTGTGGTCAGGGAACCCGGGAATTGACCGGCTGGAGCCTGCTCAGATGGCCAACTTTGAGGAAATCGTTCAACAAGAGATGTCTGGAAGGAAAGGCATGGAAACGGAGTTTTCAAGACCGGCATTGGTGAAATGGCTTCAACGCCAGGATTATCTCCGCAGGTCGATAGCGTCTGTTTACTCGACGCTGATGCCATATCTGATCGTTCTCGGTGGGATTGGGTTGTTAATACGGCTTCCATTCTGGCGTGATTCGGGTCGCCGATTGGATCTCATCATCCTTCTGGCTGTTGCCGGCCATGTCCTCTGCCGCGTCGTTGCATTTTCGTATCTTTCTGCTGTCGATGGGTATCTGAACAGCCGTTACATCAGCGTCTGCTACCCGATGGCGGCAGCTTTCGCAGTTTTGGCAATTGGCGAAACACGTCAACTGTTCTATCGCCCGAAACCTGCGGCCGGAGATTTACGAAAGACTCCGTGGCTTCGAAATGCAGGTCTGAAATGGGCACTTGGCACTGCCGTTCTTGTTGCCTGCGGATTCATCTATGCTGGAGCGCGGTCCGGTGTCGTCATCGCTCCCGAATTTGTTCCAGATTCTCAACACGGAGAATTGGCAGGGAATGCGGGAGCTGAGTATGTGCAACTCGAGGGGCATCACGTCGAAATAGTCAGTCAAAATATGGGATTCTTGTTCCCGGATGCAGGAGGGATCAAAGGGGATTTCGCCATCTTTGATGGCTGGGCCAAGGATGTAAGTACGGGCCGCCCCGCGAAAAGCATTTTGCTCTTCGAAGGCAACAGATTGTTGAGGAGTGTGAAACCCTCGAATTCAATTCCATCGCTGGAGCAGGGCTTTCCTCAGGTTGCACATGCTGGGTTCAGCATTACCTTGCCACGTTGGGTCGTTAAGGGTAAGTCCATACGAATCTTCGCTCTGCTTGAAGGGAATCGGGCTGGAGAACTGAATTACGCTCCGAGTTATGCGTACAGGAACTAGAGACGCTTCACGAAATCAAGAACGATATTTTGGGAATGGAGCAGCCCGCCGCGGAGAACTGCTGTGGGTGGAAGAGAGATCTCTGGCTGTTCGAATGGAGTATCCGAATTGGTTAGTACCTAAAGGCGTATTTGAAAATGGGGGCAGCTGAGATGTACCGGGACCTCTTGCTGGTGTTTCTGCTCGGCGTTCTGCTCCTTGTTCGTATTATTTGTATCCTTTCTTACCCATTCTTCATTGAAGGTGACGGCTATACCTATTACCAATTGATATTGGAATCCCAGGCGCACCTGCTTCATTCAACTGGGTATATATTTTTCGCGCTTGTTCCCCGGTTCCTGGCTGGACTTGTTGGTATTGAACCCGCGTTCCTCCTTCTTTATTTGCAGCAGGCAATCTCCGTTGCTTCTCTGATGGCATTGTATCTGGCACTGAAGCGCGTCGTCCCCCGATGGATCAGTTTTCTAACTTGCCTATTCCTGGGAGTAGATACTCAAATGGTTTTGGCAGCCGGCACAACGAGACCGGAGTTCTTCCAGGCCGACATATTGATGCTGCTGATAAGCGCGGTAATCTTCGGACTAACCTCGGCCAGGGAACGAATCAAAACGAGTTTCTATTTTGCAGCTGGAGCCCTTGTAGCAGCTGGCTACCTCACGAAATATAATTTTCTGCCCGCTACTCTATTCTGTCTCGTTCCTTTGTTTGACCGTGGGTTGAATTGGCGAGGCAGTTTACGAATGGTGGCTGGCTCCTTCGTTGGTGCAACACTGTTTCTTTTTGTATTTATCGCAGCCTTTCACTATCCGACCACGGGTTCATTCAGTCTCAATCTGGAGCATGGATGGATTCATATCATGAAGCTGGAGGAAGCTGGAATTCCACTCTTGCCGGCCAACGGCATCGCCACTGAAAAGTACATCGTTCTTTCTGACGAGCTTCCGCCGTTGGGTGCGGGGCCGGGTCCATGGAGAAAAGTCGATGAGGTTTCTGACGACGTTCGTGCTCCCTTCAGGCAGGAATGGTCTGTTCTGATGACGTCCAATGATGCCGGTTACGTTCAATCTGTTTTTGACAGATTCGGAGTATTGCAGCACCCGGAGAAGAGCTATCACAGTCCAGTTGCTTTTTTCCCGATCTATTATGATCTCGGGCTGGCAGAGGGCGAGAGATTGCTTGGCGATGTGTATTTGGAAGGGATTCTCGCTTATCCTCGGCGGTACGCGGCGAATGTCTGGACGTCGTTGCTGGAAGGAGCACACTTTTCCGCGCAGTACGTTCCCTATTTGCCGGTACCTCAAGTCTATGAACCTTATTCTATTTTCAAGTTTACGACGGCTCAGCGCCTGCCATCTCAAGTGCGCGTATTTCAGGCGGTGGATTGGTCGTTAATGCGACCTGAAGACCTGGCGGCCCAGATTTGGTATCCGGGAGCAATATTCTTTTCATGGCTCGCCTTCTTCAAATACATTCCCAGCATCTTAATCTGGATTGTCAATGGCATCGGTTTGGCAGTTCTGCCTTTTTTAATTTCACGCCGCCCGCAATTGCGGAACGCGGGACTGATGCTGGTTCTTACGACGATTGTACTTTTTGGAGAATTGAGTTTTTCTGCGATGGTTTTTGTTTTCCGAATGAAGGAGCTGATTCTGTGTCAGCCTTTGATCTACATGACGGCGGGAATATCCATAGCGCTTTGCATCGAATTCATCGTGTCATTTCTGCCCAACTATGAACGAATTAAGGTCGTTTGAATGGACATGCTTCAACGAAGTTATATCGTTCAGATTCCGCCTCTGTTTTGTAACACTTTATGACTGCTGCTCAGCCACCTGTTTCTGAAAGTGCTCTCCTGCCATCCGCCCGTAAGGCAGCAATACGTGATTTGGCCAATCTTCAGGCGCCGGATCGTGACCGCTGGATAAAACGAAACTCGTTCTATTACGACGAAGACTATCGATATATGCGATTCCTCATTCCCGAAGGATCGCGTGTACTCGATTTAGGTTGCGGTACCGGCAGATTGCTTGCAGCGCTCAAGCCATCGCGGGGAATTGGAGTCGACTTCAGTTCCAGGATGATCGACATCGCTCGGGGAAGATATCCGAATCTCGAGTTTCGAGTCGGCGATATCGAAGATGACGAAGTGATTAAAGGTATCGAGGGACCCTTTGATTACATTGTGCTTTCTGACACGATTGGCTCCCTGGACGATTGTCAGACATCGCTTCGCCAGCTGTATCGTTTGTGCGATCGCAATACACGTGTGGTGGTGGCTTATTACTCCCGCATGTGGGAGCCCATACTGGCATTGGCGAAGCTCTTCAGGCTTCAGATGCCGCAAGTCAGGCAGAACTGGTTATCCAGCGAGGATATTGAAAATCTTTTCGAGCTGGCCGATTTCGAAGTAGTCAAGCGCGAGTGGCGGCAGCTCTTGCCTCGTCGAGTGTTAGGTTTGGGTTGGTTGATAAACAGGCTGCTCGCGCCAATTCCAGTGATCCGGCGAGCATGCTTGCGGGATTACGTTATCGCCCGGCCGGTGCGCGTAAAGCCCCACGATGAACTTTCAACAACGGTTCTGGTGCCTTGCCGCAATGAACGAGGCAATATCGAAGCTGCCGTCCGCCGTATTCCCAGATTTTGCTCAGATCTGGAGATCCTGTTTGTGGAAGGGCACAGCAAGGATGGAACTCTTGATGAGATTCGGCGAGTCATCGCAGCCCATCCGGAGATCGATATAAAGGTTCTGGTCCAGGACGGAAAAGGGAAGGGTGACGCCGTTCGGAGAGGATTTGAGTGTGCACGCGGCCAGGTGCTGATGATTTTGGACGCGGACTTGACCGTACCACCGGAAGCGTTACCCAAGTTCTATCAGGCCCTGATGCAGGGCAAGGGCGAGTTCATAAACGGTACCCGACTCGTCTATCCAATGGAAAAGGACGCAATGCGGATTCTCAACTGGATCGCGAATCAAGGCTTCTCCTCGCTGTTCACCTGGTTGCTCAATCAGCGTTTCACCGACACCCTGTGTGGCACCAAGGTATTGACCAGGTTTCATTACGAACTGATTGCGGCTAACCGAAGCTATTTTGGTGACTTTGATCCCTTCGGAGACTTCGATCTGATTTTCGGGGCAGTCAAACAAAACCTCAAAGTCATCGAAATCCCGATTACCTATGCCAGCCGGTCTTACGGTGAAACGCAGATTTCGAGGTTCAGCCATGGCTGGCTTCTTCTGCGCATGGTGGTTTTTGCATTCCGCAAGCTCAAGGCATTCTAGTGTCCGAGAAAATTCTGATTGATCATCGCCAGACCTGGTACCAAAAGCCGGTGCTGCGTGCCATCTATGTGGACTTCTATAGACAAATAGCCTCCGCACATAAAAGTGGACGTTCTCTCGAAGTCGGGGGAGGTTCAGGGAATCTGAAGGATTTTGCGAATCTAGTCGTTTCGACAGACATCGTTTACATGCCGTGGCTGGATGTTGTTGCTGATGCTCAGGCGTTGCCTTTTGAAGCTGCTAGCTTCTCGAATATTGTGGGTGTAGACGTACTCCATCATATAGAACGGCCAAAGCTATTTCTATCGGAGGCGCAACGCGTATTAGCGTCCGGCGGACGAATTATTTTGATCGAGCCGGCGATTACTCCGATTAGTTGGGCCTTCTATCGGTTTTTCCATCCCGAGCCTGTGGTGATGAGCGCAGACCCCCTGGAGGATGGGCCAGGCGATCCAAACCGGACCCCTTTCGATGCAAACCAGGCGATCCCGACGCTCTTGTTAGGACGGCACCGCCAGCACTTGAACCAGTTATTTCCGCACCTGAAGATCGTTCGATTGGAGTGGCTAAGCCTGTTTGCTTATCCATTATCTGGTGGATTCCAGCCATGGTGCCTGATTCCGTTAGCCTGCATCGGGCCATTGCTGAATGTCGAGCGACGCCTGGCCGGGTGGTTTGGCAAGATCATGGCCTTCAGGCGTCTGATCGTAATCGAGAAGGTATAGCCATGACGGACTCGTTTATGTGGCCACAGCGCTTTGCGTGTAGTCCTGATTCGGTCGATTGAAAGGTAGTAGACAGTCAATAGGCGGGTCAATACGACTAGATATTTCCGCTATCGGCTGGCCCTTTCCTGCGTGGCCGCCACCATCTCTTCCAGAATTCGTTTGAGATCGTACTCGTAAGACCATCCCGGGTAGTCTCGCTGAAACTTACTCACGTCGCTGATCCACCAGATGTGATCACCGGAACGCGCTTGATCGGAAAGAGTGTAATCGACCTTCTTACTGGTTTGATTCTCAATGAGCTGTATCGCTTCCAGCATCGAACAGTTGCTATGCCGTGATCCACCCATGTTATAGACCGCTCCGGGCCGCGGGTTTTGAAAGAAACTCCAGAAGGCTTTAACGAGGTCATAGGAGTGGATATTGTCGCGAACTTGTTTGCCCTTGTAGCCGTATATCGTGTACTTCTTGTTGGTCACCGCGCACTTTACCAGATAGGCCAGGAAGCCATGCAGCTCCGTGCCGGAATGCGCAGGTCCTGTCAGGCAGCCCCCTCTGAAAACGCCCGTCCTCATGCCGAAGTACTGCCCGTATTCCTGAGTTAATACATCCGCGGCAACTTTGCTGACACCAAACAAGCTGTGTTTCGACTGGTCAATGCTCATTCCTTCGTCGATACCATGAGCAAAATACCGATGAGTATTCTCAACTTCCCAACGCATGGGATGTTCGACCAGTGGCAGGTCGTTCGGCGTATCGCCATATACCTTGTTGGTGGAAGTAAAAATAAAAACGGCATCGGGGCTGTATCGCCGGGTCATTTCCAGCATGACGAGTGTTCCGTTTGCATTGACGCTGAAATCTGTTAGAGGCTCTTTCGCGGCCCAATCGTGGCTGGGTTGAGCGGCGGTGTGAACCACAACGGCAATGTCTTTGCTCCTCTCGCGAAAGACAGCTTCAATGCTTCCCTGGTCTCTGATGTCCGCGGAGACATGGGTGAAATTTTTGAGAGATCGCTTCAACGTTGCAGTGTTCCATTCCGTGGAAGCATCCTTCCCGAAAAAGTACTCACGCATGTTGTTGTCGATGCCAACAATGTCCATGCCCTGACGATGTAAGAATTTTGCGGTTTCACTCCCGATTAAACCGGAAGAGCCCGTTAGAATCGCAACAGACATTTCCAACCTCCAACGCAGTATTCAGCTAAGTGAATAGAAATTTGACCTGGTCCTCGTTGGCTTTGATCCAGTTCGCAATATCAATGACAATGGCAGAAACGGAACATTCCGGGAGCCAATTGAAAGACTTTGATACTTTACGAAAATCCGAAATGTAGAGCGGGATATCCACCGTCGTGCTCTCAGGGACGGGTTCCACCTGGACCTGATTTCCAGTAACCTGCCGACAAACCGTCGTCAACTCCAGCAGTGATGTAGAGCACGCGGTGCCTCCTCCAACATTGAAAACTTCTCCCGCATGGCGATCCATGACAGGCAGTTGCTTCTTAATGAGCGAGTACAAATCCAGAGGATGAAGAAGGTCGCGGACCTGTTTGCCAGAACCACCGAATCCCGTATATCTCAATGCGCGTTTGAAATAATGATTTGCGACCCATAGGGTGAATACACCCTGATCCACTTTGCCGAACTGGCCCGGGCCCGCCAGTACTCCGCACCTGTTGATAATGGCTCGCAGACCGTATGTACTGACATATTCCTGGATAATCAATTCAGAGGCCAGTTTAGAAGCTCCATAGAGTGACCGCGGCAGATGAGTCGGGAAAGTTTCACTGATTCCATGAGTGCTGACACCCGGAATAGTCTGTTCGCCTGAAAGCTCAAAGCGGTTCTGAGTTTCGATCAATTTCATTTGCTTCAGGGGTTCGATCGAATAGACCCTGGAAGTTGAAAGAAATATAAAGTTCTCGGCTCGCCGTCTTGCGAATTCCAGACAACGCAGAGTTCCCATGAGGTTTGTTTCAAGTACGTAATGCGGCGAGCCACTTATACCTGCATGCACGCTGGGCTCAGCAGAAGCTTCGACGAGCAGATCAAATTCACCGATTAGATCATCAAGGTCGGTTGGATTGCGTACATCACCGTGCACGAAATCAATTCCTCGATGCTTAAACAACTGTAAGTTCGTTTCCGCCCCTCTGCGCTTGAGATTGTCGAACGCAACTATGGCATGAGATGGACTTTCGCGCTTGAACGCAAAGGCAAGACTCGATCCTACAAACCCTGCTCCGCCAGTAATCAATATCCGCATTCCGAATCAGGTTAGAAGAAAAGGACGCGCAGCGCCATAGTCAAGAAAGACGATGCGATTGACGGAAACCCGCAGCGTTCGGCGCAACGCGTTCGGTGATAAGGGCGATTGCCAGCCCTGTTGCCAGGTAGATCAACGGCTCACACAGAATTAGTTCCTTCATTCGAAAAACAAATACAACTGCGGAGAGGCCGATTTCACCCAAAAGGACTATCGTCGTGAGAATGAATAGCACTTCCATGGACTGCAGTCGTCGATGCCGAACGACCGAAAATGACAAAACCGCAAAACCTGCGATCACGATCAACCAGAAGACACCACTCGGAAAGTACTTCATTGTTGCAAGATATGAAAAGAACCTGGCGCCTGGTAACCAGATCTGAGCAGCCAGATCTTCAGGTCGCATCAGGGACAAATCAACAGATTTGAAGACGCGTACTCTGACGGGCAGTATTGGTGCCGTCGGGTGTTCGAAAAATAAAGGAGGGGCGAAGACCTTCGGTACTGGTAGATAAGGCAAGTATGAGGCGGAAAAGTCCGTACCTTGTAGCAGACACTGCCAGATATTGGATAAGTATCTTCTGGGATAGGCACGCACCGACTCCCAAAAAACTGCCCGCAGTAAACCCTCACCTTCATGCAGCCCGAGGTGATAGTACAGAGTATAAAATGCAACCGGATCGTAATAGCTGGTCCGCCTTTGCTCCGGGCTTGTCGATTCGCTGACGAGAGTTCGCACAAAAGCTCCGTCCCTGGACGCAAGCAGCGGAGCCCAATTCTGCCGATAAGGAGCGCGCACGGTATCCGGAATTTCATCTATTTTGTTCCACAGCCCCGGTCCCGGGATAACGGTTGGAAGATGATCCGACAGAAATGTGTATTTCTGGGTCGCAATGCCATTGGCTGGCAGAATGGGAATACTGGCTTCCTGCAGTTTCAGCATGTGAATCCATCCGTGTTCGAGATTGAGCTGGAACGTACCCGTAGTCGGATAGTGAAATCCTGCAAGGAAGACGGCAAGCAGTAGAAGCGCACCTCCGATGGAGTAAACCAGCATTCGGAAACTCTTCTGCCACTCCAGTCTTCTGTCGAACAGCGGAACCAGACCAAAAATAAGTGCCGGCAGAAAGTTGTATTTCGTGACATACCCGGCCGCTATGAGACAGCCCGTTACAACATAGAAAAGCCCTTTTGTTCTTGTATTCGCGGATGTAAGCCCAAATATTGCCGAACTCACCAACAGCATCAGGATGTCGGACTGAAGAAACTCAGGCCTGGTAGTGCCGGAAGCCGCAACTAGTTGCGTATCCACACCCAGCGGCAGGCAAATAATGAAGCTGTTCCACCGCGCAACAATTCGGCGCAAGGCGAGGTAAAGAGCGGCAACGGAAGCAATGGAAACACCCTGCTGGACATATACAAGCAGGCCTGCCAATTCTTTGCCCAGAAGTCCGGCCAGTAACCTGGGAATTTGCGCGAAAAACACATAGCCAGTTGCGTGGAGTAGATTCGACCGAAACGCCAGGATCAATTCATAGTACGTATATCCATCACCTTCGATGTAAAACGGGTAGGTCAAAATGTAAATGGCGCGCACCAGCACCAGCGTGACAAGCAGAATCACCAGCAGGCGATCCTGCCCCAACTTACCTGCAGTGTGTTCTAAACGAGTTCTCAGAAGACTTCCTAATGCCCTTGCCGCGTTAACTGCATCATCAACACTCCGACTCATGCCTGGAGTTCTGCCGGTACTGGAAAGTCACAATGGAGTTGAACTCACCAGCCGATAAGGACGGCCAGTATAACGCGTCACGCAATGCAGGAAGGGGCGTTTGTGGGAGCAATTTACAGCTGGGAGCATGGTTTAGATAACGGCGTGACGTATGCTTGAAACTCGTAGCGTCGTCAGAGATTTGGGTAAGTGGGAAATCCCAGGATCTTTTCAATGCCTATATATGATCGCTCTTATCCAGAAGAATCTAAGATTAAGCAGCTATGGTTCCTTCGACCACCTTTCGAAGAGTTGTGCGTAGCATTCATCGACCACCTTGGGCACCTGGGGCAACGCCATGACTTCGAAGCACCACGTAGCGCCCAATTCTCTTGCGTGACGTACCGCTCGAATCTGCATTTCGTCACCATAGGGGCCGCCGTCACAGGCAGTTGAGGTTGGATTACGAAAAAAGTCTTGTGCGCAGGTAAGTTGAAGCGTCTGACGTTCATCCAATGCCTTATAGACACGGGCCATGCCCAATTTCGACGTCAGCGTCAGACCTAAAGTCATCACCAGTAATATGCGGCAAACTTCCAGGATTTTCTGCTGGAAGGGAAACCGATCCAACAGGTCTAGAGCGACAAAGAAGATACTGACAAGCAAGTGGTATCCAATGATGTGGTAACGCTCATTTAGACCACTACCGGGACCAGTTGCTCGAGTCAAGGAGACTGAAAGCGCAATTGCCAGCCCGGTGCCCGCCAAAATCACGCCAAATCTAGTGAGGAACGTGGAATCCTTCAATAATCGTGTGGCATATGCAAGATATAGAAGCGCCACAGCCAGAGCCGCGAGAAGGATTCTGCCGAAGAGAATTCCAAGACTGGATGTAACTCCCAACCCATTGGAGACCAACTCCGCCAGTGAGGTCCAGAATCGAAGGTTCCAGGGTGCAGCAGCAATGACCAATGGATTGTCTGGATTTGAAAACGCAACCCATGCAAGCAAGCCCGCTAGAACACAGACTGCTCCGCTGAAATGCAAACGGCGGTGTGAAGGATTGTGCCGCCATCCCAGTAACAGGCCAATTACAATAAACACTGGTGCGGCTGCCAGCCCCCCTCCGGACTGGACAATGGATATGACGCTAATTAGATAACCTGCGGCGATGACTCTGGGATTCTCCTGCGCAATGAAGTATGCAGCCCAGAAAATCAGGAAGAATTGGATAAAGAAGAGTACTTCAAAAGGCCAGAACAGATTGTAGCCTTGTGCTGCCGTGAAAAGGCCGGCCATAACGATCGGCAGGCCTGAACTCAACTTCTTCATAAGCAGGCACATCGACAGCGCAACGACGAACATGAACACAAGCTGCAGAATTGCGGCCATTCTGAAGTCGTAGCCTGTTGTCCGAAGAAAATACCACTGGATTACGCGCTCAATCACCATGGGATGGGAGTTGGTCGTAACAAACATCCATTTCAGCGAGAGCGTGTGATCGAGACCTCTGACGGGGTTGAAGTTTCCCCATTCGTCTGCGATCGGGAGGTTACTTTTGAACCGCAACAGATAGGAAAGGCTGATTATGAACAGCGCTGTCAGGGAGGCGAATCCACCTGCGAAGAGAAGTCGGTTTGTCCCGCGCTGCAATCTAGTCTGTTTGTCCACTGCGCTCATGATTCCCTAAGTCCGGTAAGTTTCAGCCTTCGTGTCCAACGGGTACACGACTACCGTGATCGGTAGAAAAGACATTTGAATATACAGGTCACCGGAAATCTCCCCCAATCAAATA
>Ga0184628_10001378_pt1 | contig 11996 bp, 8 predicted proteins | sample PLM4_5_b1_FD_133149 | JGI IMG/M metagenome (GOLD analysis project Ga0184628, IMG submission 133149) | Groundwater sediment microbial communities from an aquifer in East River, Colorado, USA - PLM4_5_b1 | ecosystem: Environmental > Terrestrial > Soil > Riparian zone | place: USA: East River...
GACCGCGATTTACACGACCGGCCAGGCAACACGAACACCGCGGGCCGCGGATGGCAAGCCGAATCTGAACGGGATTTGGCAGGTGACGAATACCGCTAACTGGGATCTCCTGCCGCACACCATTCGTCCGGCGGTCGCACAGCCCGGTGTCTACGCGAATCACCCGGTTCTTGCGGCGCCCGTGTTGGCGCTTGGCGCCGCCGGCCTCGTGCCGCCGGGGCCGGGTGTCGTGGAAGGCGATCAGATTCCCTACAAACCCGAGGCGGCAGCACAAAAGCGAGAGAACGCCGATCACTGGCTGGATCGTGATCCGGAGGTCAGGTGCTACATGCCGGGGATACCGCGCGCGATGTACATGCCGTATCCATTTCAGATTACGCAGGGCACGAACAAAATCCAGATGGTGTTCGCATATGCGAATGCGAGTCGCACGATTCACCTGGACGCGGCGCCGGCGGTGCCGGCTGATATGTGGATGGGGCGTTCAGTCGGCCATTGGGAAGGCAACACCCTGGTCGTTGACGTTGCACACTTCAACGACCGCACCTGGTTCTCCAGGTCGGGGGACTTCCACAGCGACGCGCTGCACGTTGTGGAGCGCTTCACGCCAATCAATCCCGATGCATTGCGTTACGAGGTTACGATTGAGGACCCGAACGTATTCACGCGTCCCTGGAAGATGAAGATGGTCCTGTATCGGCAGCTCGACGACAACGCGGCTCTGATGGATTACCGGTGCCTCGAGCTCGTCGAGGAGACTTTTCTCGGTCATACGCGAAAAGAGCCGCTGGTCAAGCACTGGGAGGGAGAGACGATCGTCCTCGACGTGACGCGCAGGATTCCGCCCGGTGACAAGCGGTACGAACGGTGACACACATCCTCGGCCATCAGACGTGGAGGTACGGGCGATGAAAACGAGAGCGCGGTTTCTCACATGGCTAATTGCGTTCACGGCCGCGACCATCGTCGGGGTGGCGCTGGACGGCGGCAGAGCCGCCGGTCAGGCATCGGGCCAGGCACCCGCCGGGCCGCGTACGGCCGCCCAGCCTGCGGCGCCGCCGGCGACACAGACTGCTCCGGCGCGCAGCGCCTCCAGGAGTCCGCGGACGGCGTGGGGCACTCCGGACCTGCAGGGCATCTGGAGCAACAACATCCTCGTTCCGCTCGAACGCCCCAGAGAGTTTGGTACACGCGCATTCATGACCCGGGAGGAGCACGCGAAGGCGCTTGCCGAACTGCAGGTGCGGAATCAGCGTCCTGGCCGTGACAGTCGCGAGGTAGGCGGAAAGCCCGCGATCGGCACCGAGAAGGACGTTGCCCGTGCGTATAACGAGTTCTGGTTCGGGGACAGGCCGACACAGCTCGGCATGCGCACATCGATGATTACCGATCCGGCGGACGGAAGAATTCCGCCGTTCACGCCTGAGGCAGCGAAGCGCATTGCCGACAAGCGCGAGTACCTGGCTGCCCTGCTGCAGGGCACGTCCGGCGGAAGACCCGGGCCGATTTCACCGAGACGAGCGGAGCCATCCACGGACTACAACCTGGATCGAATGAATCGCGCCGATGGTCCGGAGGACCGTGGCGGTCCGGAGCGCTGCTTCGGGGGCGAGCTGCCGGTCGTGATGGGTACGGGTACGTTTGGCGGCGTCATGCAACTCGTCCAGGCTCCTGATTCCGTGTCGATCTATTACGACGTCGGCCAGGGGTCGGGGTTCGCATGGGTGATTCCAATTGCGAACCGTCCGCATCTGTCGAAGAACGTTCAGCTCTATCGCGGTGACGCGATCGGTCATTGGGAAGGCGACACGCTGGTTGTCGATGTCACCAACTTCAGTGACGAGACGAATTTCCATGGATCTCGAGCGAACCTGCACCTGATGCAGCGCTTCAAGCGCGTCGACGCGAACACGCTCTCCGTCGAATTCACAGCGGAGGATCCGACGACATGGACCAGGCCGTGGACCGCCGTGCAGGAACTGCAGAAGAGCGACGACAAGACCACGCTGGTGCTCGAGGGCGGCTGCCACGAGGGAAATTACGGCCTTCTGGGCATGTTGCTCAACACGCGCGCCGCAGACCAGGCGTTCAGGGATGGGAAAGGACCCGACCCTGCCACGCAGGACAACGCGACGGGTGGCGGCGATAACTGAGGTCAATCGTTCTACGCGAGGGAGTCTCTATGCGTACAAAGCTGACACTGGCGATCGCAAGTGCGTGTCTCCTGATCGTGGCCGGTGCCATGCCGGCGCGGGCGCACCACGCGTTCGCGGCGGAGTTCGATGCGAACAAGCCTGTGAAGTTCGAGAAGGCTACCGTCACGAAAGTCGAATGGATTAATCCGCATTCGTGGATTCACGTTAACGTGTCGATGCCCGATGGCAGTGCCGAGGCGTGGTCGATCGAAGCCGGGACCCCGAACGTCCTGTTCCGCCGTGGCTTCACCAAGGAGGCGCTGCTGCCCGGGACCGTGATCCGCATTGACGGGTATCGCGCGAAAGATGGGTCGCACCGCGCGAACGGCCGCGACATCACGCTGCCGGACGGCCGCACACTGTTCCTCGGATCGTCCGGAACGGGCGCGCCGCAGTCGAAATAGGTATTAGGGGATACAGCGGGCGGCTTTGTTGGACGGGTCGGCAACCGTACCGCCTGGCTTATCGCGATAGACCTCGTGGCAATGCAGGCACGCGTCGGCGAGCTGGTTACTCACCTCGCTGACCGCGTCTTGACTTCTGGACTGTGACGCCTTGTAAGCGGCCTTGCCGGCTTCGACAAGCTCCGTCGTGTACTGCACCCAGTCCGCCCGTTCCACCGGTGCCGGTCTTCCGTTCTCACACCGGCGAGGAATCAACAGGAGCGGGGCGGCATCGGCGATGCTGACGGCGGCGTAGTCGACGAGATCCCAGCCTGAATAGATCCCTGCTCCCCAGTCCGCCCAGTTGAAGGCTGTCGTGTTCGAGGGCTCGTAGGGTGTTCCCTTCTTCTGCTCGCCGGGGTCATGGCCCTGGACGTTGAAGATCAGATTCGAGCTCGGAAAGAAAATGCCCCTCATCAACTGTCCGAGGTTTGCGGCCGGCGGATACGACGGCGTATGTGACGCGGCGAGTGCCGCGGCACCGGCCGGCGCCGCAGCAGCCGGAGCGAGACGAACCTGTGTCAACAGGACGTCATCTGCCGCAAGTTCGTTCCTGCCCGAGGGAAATTTCGCCGTCTGGAGTATGTATGAGACGAGGTCAGTTGACTGCGCCTTGGTCAGCGACCCGGGGTTGTCGTCAGGCATCGTGTTCTGGATCTTGGTCACCAGATCCGACAGCGGCTGATTCCCCCAGGCCTTGATGAATGGATCGCCGGTCAACGGCGGCCCCTCGAGGCCCTCCAACGACCGGCCGTGACAAGCCACGCATCGTGCGGTGAAGATGTCCTGACCGCGTTTGGCTTGGGCGTCGGTATACACGCCGTCGGTGGCCGTTCGTGTCTGACCGCCATAGAGGGTCGCCGACGAGCTCACCAGCGTCGCAACGAGCGTCATGCCAGTCACGAGATAGCGCGACGCGACGCCACATGACGCTCGCTGGACGACCAGTCTCCGTTGCTTCAGTGATGACGACATGAATCGGGCTGGATGGTAAGTCCGACGCATATGCCTGTCAATTACGGCAACAACTCGCGGCGGTCAGGCCCGCCCCACCTCGGGCGATCGGACGTGTTCGGGCCTGAAGCCCATTCCAACCAGACGCGCGGGGATGCGTCGGAGGATCGGATAATCGCGGAGCAGACGCGCAGGCCACGGAAGCGACGTCGGCGCGCCACTGGTCAGTGTGCGGAAGATCACCCGGTTCTGCATCACGACCTGCATGCGTTGCGTGATGCGCGTCGGGAGCTCGCGGCGCCGCTGCACCGCCTCGAGGTACGCAGCCGACGGCGCGCCCTGCCGCAAAGGGCTGTAGAGGATGTTCGCGGCCGCAACCGCGTCCTGAATGGCGAGGTTGATACCGACGCCGCCCACCGGCGACATCGCATGCGCCGCGTCGCCGATGCACAGCAGCCCCGGCCGGTGCCACTGCTTCAGCCGATCGATTCTCACCGTCAGCAGCTTCACGTGGTCCCACGACGTAATTTCTGCGACGCGGTCGGCAAGAAAGGGAACCACACCGACGATTTCAGCACGGAATGCCTCGAGTCCGACGCGGCGGAGCGCCTCATAGCCATCCTTCGGGATCACGTACGCGCACTGCCAGTAGTCGCCGCGGTCGAGCATGACGAAGACGTGGCCGTTGCGGATGTTGCCGAGCGACGCGCCCGCGTCGGTCGCGCGTTTGGACAATCGCATCCAGAGCACGTCGATCGGGGCTCCGATGTCTTCGATCGGCAGCCGCGCGAGGCTGCGGACGATCGAGCTGCGGCCGTCGGCGCCAATGACGAGATCGGCGTGGGCGTCGATCGGACCGTCAGGCGTCTGCGCGCGCACGCCTGTGATCCGTCCATCCCGCTCAATCAGGTCGAAGACCTCGGCGCGCATCACGAGCTGGAAGGTCGGGTAGCGGCGCCCCTGATCGACCAGGAAATTCAGAAAGTCCCATTGCGGCACCATCGCGATGAACGGGCACTTCACCGGGAGGTGCGAGAAGTCGGCGATCGTGACGGGCTCGTTGCCGATCATTCCTCGCAGCTCGCGGAGCTCCGAGTGCGGACGCTTCAGGAATTCCTCGAGCACTCCGAGCTCGTGGATGACTTCGAGTGTCGAGGGGTGCACCGTATCCCCCCGGAAGTCGCGCAGGAAGTCCTCGTGCTTCTCAAGCACGAGGACGGGGACGCCGGCACGGGCCAGCAGGAGGCCGAGCATCATCCCCGCGGGGCCGCCGCCGGCGATGCAACAGCGCGTCTCGAGTGTCAAGTCAACGTCCGGTCGCTTTCAGCGTTCGCTGCAGATAGCCTGCGGCGTCATTATTGTCCGGCTGCAGCGCAAGCGAGGCGCGGAACTCGCTGATGGCTTCGTCGATCATCTGCTGGCCGATGAGCGCGAGGCCAAGAAGGTTGTGCGCCGCTGGATCGTTCGGCGTCAGCCGCACGGCTTCGCGCGCGTGCGGGACGGCGCCGTCGAAGTCATTCTGCTGCAGCAGATGAAGTGCGAGGTTCCGCTGCGACAGTCCGTTGTTGGGATCGACGTCCACCGCGCGCGCGAATGCCTGCGTCGCTTCGTCGTTGCGTCCCAGCGCTCCCAGCGCGATGCCCAGGTTGCTCAACGCATCTGCATCACGCGGATGGTCGTGCGTGTATTGCTGCAGTTCGCGGGCGGCTTCAGCGTGTCTGCCGAGGGCCAGGAGCTCACCCCCAAGCAGGTTGCGAATCTCGGGGATGTCGGTGACGGCGGCGCGGAGATGCGCGATCTCCTCGTCGGTCCGCCCCGCCAGCTTCAGCTCGGCGGCCAGGTTGCGATGCGCTCGCGCGTGCGGCGTCCAGCGGTCCAGCACCGACTGCCAGAGAGTCAGGCCGGAGAGATATTCGGCGTTGCGTTGAATCGTTGCGGCGGCAAAGACACCGACTATCAAGATGACCAGGCCAACGGCGGTGTAGGGCGCCCCTTTACGGGGCGCCGATCTGGTGGCCGCTCGGCGGGCCGTAAAGGCCCGCCCTACGGCATCGATTGCAATAACAACAAATACGACAATCGCGATGAGCGGCAGATACATCCGCCGCTCCGCGCCAACCTCGGTCGAGATAGGGATGATGCTCGACGTGGGCGCCAGCGACAGAAAGAACCAGGCGCCGAGGAATCCAACGGCAGGCCGGCGCACGAGCGCGATGATTGTTGCCGCGAGCAGCGCGGTCACGGCCGCTGCGTAGGGCACGACTCCGGAGAGCGTCAGCGACAGCGGCTCACCGTAATCGAGCACGAGCCCGCGTGGCACGATCGCCAGCCGCAGGTATCGGACGATCATCACCGACTGGTTGAGGAGGTATTCCCACGGCGACACCGACGCGCCCGCAAAGCCGGCAGAGTCGCCCCGTGGTGATGACCGCAGCAATGCGACGAGGATGAGCCAGGTTGCGCAGAGGCCCGCGTAGTACCGCCAACGCTGCCGCAGCGCCTCGCGAAACGACCCAGCGACGAACGTCCGGTCGTACAGCCACACCACGATCGGCGCGACCGCCATCGTCTCCTTGCACGCCATTCCCATTGCGCAGCAGACGACCGACAGCGCTAGCCACACTCTGGATTCGCTCGACGCCGCAGGGCGGGTCCTCTCCGCCTTTGCTTGGGCTCCGGCGGACCGCCGTAGCGCAACGCGTTGAGGCCGTCTGGAGCCGCCCCCGCCGCTTCTGACGGACTCGCCGGCTCGTTGCGCGGTGAAGAGCGTGAGCAGGAAGAACGCAGCCATCATCAGCTCCGTCCGCTGGGAGACGTAGTTCACCGCCTCACTCACGAGCGGATGGACCATCCAGATCAACGCCGCCGCAAAGGCCAGCTCCGTGCGGGGCGGACCCTTCGGGTCCGCCAGGCGAGCCTGAAAGGCTCGCCCCGCTTGTCGGATAACAGCAAAAAGCAGCAAGGCACAAACGACGTGAATCGCGATGTTTACCAGGCGATAGCCGCGAACGTTCAGGCCGCCGAGCGCGTAGTTGATCGCGAAGGAGACGCTGACCAGCGGGCGTCCGGCCAGCGGCGAACCCTGCTCTGTTGCCGAGAGCGACGTGGAGAGGTGCCGAATCTGCTCGTTGATGGCGATCGCGTGCTCGTCATCGAACGTGAACGGGGCCGGGAGGGTGTTCCAGTAAACAGCGAAGCCGGCGATGATCAGCACCGCGGCGCGCAACCACACACCGCGTTCATTCGTGATTACCGATTGGCGATCTTTGATGTGAACCACGAATCAGTGAGGGCATTCACGATTCGTGATTGGTGACTGGCGATTCGTGATTGTGAACCAGGAACCGTCAATCACGAATCACCAATCACAAATCACTAAATCACAGATTCAGTTGCTTCCCGTCCGCTGATCCAGAATCTGGTAGATGCGCGCGATTGTCGCTTCCTGGAATCCCGGTCCGTTGATGTTCTGGTAGTGCGACTTGTGGGCGGTCATGTCGATGCGCTTGGCCGCGTCCGCTACCGGCACCTTCCGATCGTGCAGCGCCTTGGTCTGGCTCCACAGGTCGCGCAGGAACGCCTGGAAATAGTCGATGCGCTCCTTCCCCTTGAACGGCTCGCCGTGGCCGGCGATCGTCGTCTCGTAGTCGAACGTCTTCAGCTTCTCGAGGTTGTTGGCCCACTCGTCGTGAAAGCCGAAGTTGAGCGCGCCCGTGACCGGGCCTTCGAAGAAGTCGCCCGTCATGATCACCTTCTCCTTCGGCAGATACACAAGGACGTCGGTGTCGCTGTGTCCGCGTCCGGGGTGAATCAGGCGAATCTCGCGATCGCCGCGGAAGATCGTCATGTGATCGTCGAAGGTCACGTTCGGCGGCGTCGGCACCGTTTCCATCAGCTGCTGCTGGTAGGTTTCCTGGGTTTTTAGCCGATCCTCGAGCTGCTTCTTGCGTGCGGGATCCTGTTCGGACGCGATCTGCTTCCGGATGTTGTCGAGCTGTCCGGGCAGATTCTGGAATTCCAGCGCGAGCCGATTTTTCAGCACCCCGGCCAGGATCGCGGTCCGCTCGTTCGCGTGACCGATGATCGACACCTCCGGTCCGAAGATCTGGTTGCCGTCGACATGGTCGTAGTGCCAATGGGTGTTGACCACGTACCGGATCGGCTTGTCGGTGAGCGTCTTGATGTCGTTCACGAGGCGCCGCGTCGCTTCCGGTGTGATGTTGGTGTCGACGAGGAACACATCGTCGTTGTTGACGATCACGCCCGAGGTGTCACGCGTTTCGATCGTCCCGTTCCCGAGCGCCGCGTAGACGCCAGGGGCGACCTGGATGAAGCGGTGCGCGATCGAGGTCTGCGCGCTCGCGGTCGCCGCTAGTCCGATGATGCCGACGAACAGGAAGATGGATGTCAAGCGTCGCACGTCGAGCCTCCGATGAGATCGATCCGCGGACCGTGATCGTTCGACGTCGCTCAGGGTTTCCGAGCGCGTCGAAGGATGACGACCCGCCCCACACGACGAATCCTATAGTATCTTCCGCATTCAACTCCGATGGAGGCCCAGGTGAGCGTTTCCTCAGTCGCCGCGGAAGTCGCCGCGCCAGTTGTACCCGCTCGCACGCCGCAGTCGGTGCTGTTCAGAGCGGTCGCTCCCTTCGTCATCGGCGGCGCAGTGCTCCTGGTGCCGACCCCCGAAGGTCTTACCGTCAACGCTTGGAGGTTCTTCGCACTCTTTCTCGCCACGATCACCGGCGTCATCGCCGAGCCGATTCCCGGCGCGGCGGTTGGCTTGCTGGGGGTGTCGATCGCGGCGGTGCTCGGTCTCGTGCGTCCCGTCGGTGCCCAATCGACCGCCTGGGCGCTCAGCGGCTTCTCGAACGCCACGGTCTGGCTCGTGTTCGCTGCGTACATGTTCGCGTGCGGATACTCGAAGACCGGCCTGGGCAAACGCATCGCGCTGCAGTTGATTCGCGTGATGGGAAGGCGCACGCTGGGACTGGGTTACGCGATTACGCTTGCCGATCTCGCACTGGCGCCGGTCACGCCATCCGCAACGGCGCGGGCTGCCGGCACGGTCTTTCCGGTAATCCGGAACATCCCCGAGTTGTATGGATCGCACCCGAACGATCCGAGCGCCGCGAAGATCGGCGCATATTTGCTGTACACCGGCCTCGCCGCGAGCATGGTCACCAGCAGCATGTTCATCACCGCGCTGGCGCCAAACACGATGGCGATCGCGCTGATCAACAGCGCTACCGGCGTTACGGTCCCATGGACGGTCTGGTTCAAGGGATTTGCACCGGTCGGCGCCGTGTTGCTGCTCATCCAGCCGGCGTTGCTCTACGCCATCTATCCGCCACAGATCAGGGACGCTCCTGAGGCGCCCCGCTGGGCGGCGGCGCAACTGAACGAGATGGGTGCGATGTCGCAGAAAGAAGTCACGATGCTGCTCCTCGTCCTGGCCGCGCTGGGGTTCTGGATCGGCGGCGCTGCGTTCGTCGACCCTGCGATCGTGGCCGTTTTCGTCATCCTGGGCATGGTGATCTTCCGCGTCGTTGACTGGGAGGAGATCGTCGGACATTCGCTGGCGTGGAATACGTTCGTCTGGTTCGCAGCGCTCGTGACGATGGCTGGAGGGCTCGCGGAGACGAAGTTTCTCGCCTGGCTGGCGCAGTCGTTGATGCCGATGTTGGCGGGCCTGAGTCTGTACAGCACGATCGTCGGCATTGTCGTCGCGTTTTTCTTCCTGCATTACTTCTTCGCGAGCATCACCGCCCACACGGCGACGCTGTTCCCGTTGTTCCTGGCGATCGCGCTCAAGATTCCCGGCATGTCGCCGGTGGCGTGGGCACTCCTGCTCGCGTACCCGCTCGGCATGATGGGCGTGCTCACGCCGTATGCCTGCGGTCAGAACGCGGTGTATTACGGAAGCGGCTACATCAAGCGACGCGATCTGTGGGTGCTCGGCCTCGTGCTCGGCGTGATCTATATGACCGTGTACCTCGCGATTATCGTGAAGTGGCTGGAGTATTTGGGTGTCTAGAGAGACGCGCGCGCTCGCTGAGGTCCTCGCATCGACGACGTACGACGATCTTCCCGGGGACGTCCTCGAACACACGCGGCGATCGATCACCGACTGGCTTGGCTCCGTGCTTGGCGGCTCCATCGAAACGCCGGCGCGCATCGCGCAGCGGGTGGCGTCTGGCTTCGGCGTCTCGAACGAATCGACGATGTTCGGTGCCGGACGAGCATCGGCGGCGGCAGCTGCATTCGCGAATGGCGTCGCGTCGCACATTCTGGAACTGGACGACATTCACAAGGGCTCGACCGTCCATGCGGCGGCGCCCATAATCCCTGCCGCGCTGGCCGTAGCCGAACGCGAGCACGCCGATGGGCGGGCCTTCATCGCCTCTGTGACGATCGGGTACGAAGCTGCATTTCGGATCGGCGAAGCGGTCAACCCGAGCCACTATTTCTTCTTCCATCCCACGGGAACCGTGGCCACGTTTGGCGCCGCCGTCGCGGTGGGATCGCTGTTGAAACTGACCGCTGACGAAATGCTCGATGCACTCGGCAACGCCGGCACGCAGGCGGCCGCGTTGTGGGAGTTCAACGCGGACGGGGCGATGAGCAAGCATCTCCACCCGGGCAAGGCAGCAATGAACGGTGTTCTGGCGGCCGACCTCGCGCGCGCCGGCTTCACCGGTGCCACGCGCATCCTCGAAGGCGACCGTGGATTCTTCCGAGCGATGACACATAGCGCACCTGGCTTGTCCAACGAAGCTCGAAGAGCGAAGTCGGAAAGGTCCGCGTTGTCGACGGGCCATAGCGAACCTCAAAGGTCCGCGCCGCTCTACGACGAGACACGAGTGACCGATGGACTCGGATCGAGATGGAAGATTGGCGAAAACGGCTTCAAGCTGTACTCGTGCTGCGGCCACACCCACACCGCCGTGGATTGCGCGCTTGATATCCGCTCGCGGGTGAAATGGACGCAGGGGGAAGTGCTTGATGCGGTGAGCGGCGTGGAAATTGAGACGTACGGACCCGGCTATGAAATCGTCAAGGAGATGAATCCGCGGACGCCGTACCAGGCAAAGTTCAGCCTCGCGTATTGCGTCGCCGCGGCGCTCGCGGAGGGTCGCCTTGGCCTGGAGCAGTTCGATGCGGAGCGCTTCGGACCCGACGGCGTCCGCGATCCGGCGATCTTCGAGCTGATGCGGCGCATTCGGGTCGTCGTGGCGGCCGATCTCACCGCGAAGTATCCCGCGGCGTGGCCCGTGCGTCTGACATTGAAACTGAGGGACGGCACGTCCGAGCGTGGTTCGAGCGACTATCCGCGGGGAAATGCAGAGAATCCAGTGTCGACCGAGGAGCTCGAACTGAAGTTGACGGCGCTCGTCGGTTCGCGCTTCGGCGACGACAAGGCCCGCTCCGCGCTTGCGGCGCTGCATTCGATGGAGCGCTGCGCCGACATGGCAACGCTGTTTGCCGACCTGGGCCGCCTGCCCGCCTCCGCTTCCGCGGCAATCATGGGAAGCTATGGCGTGGCCTAGCCGAAGCGCGTCTGCGGCGCGCGAAGGCTGGAAGGCCCCCACGTACCATCGCGAACCATAGGGTTCGCGCCGCAACGCTGAGAGATCCCGAGTCCCGAACCCCGAACCCTGAATCCCGCATCCCGAGCATGACCGACATCAACCCCAGATCGCACGAGTATCAGGAATATCGCCAGGCAATCCGCGAGCTGTGCGGTCAGTTCGACAGCAAGTATTGGCAGGAAGTCGACGAGCGCGCCGGTTATCCCGACGCATTCATCAAGGCGCTGACCGACGCCGGCTGGCTTGCCGCGCTGATTCCTGAACAGTACGGCGGCGGCGGCCTGAACATTACGGAAGCGTCGGTCATCCTCGAAGAGATCAATCGGTCGGGCGCCAATTCCGGCGCGTGCCACGCGCAGATGTACATCATGGGTACGCTGCTGCGACACGGATCGGAGGAGCAGAAGGCCCAGTACCTGCCGGGCATCGCGTCGGGTCAGCTCCGGTTGCAGTCATTCGCCGTGACCGAGCCGACGACGGGCACCGACACCACGAAGACGCGCACCTTCGCCACCCGCAAGGGCGACCGCTACATCGTCAACGGCCAGAAGGTGTGGATCTCGCGGATCCAGCATTCGGATCTGATGCTGCTGCTCGCGCGCACGACGCCGCTGCCGGAGGTGAAGAAGAAGACCGAAGGCCTGTCCATCTTCCTGGTTGATCTGCGGGGCGCCGAGCAGAAGGGGATGACCGTGCGGCCGATCCGCAACATGGTCAACCACGAAACCAACGAAGTCTTCTTCGAGGAGTTCGAGGTGCCCGCGGACAACCTGATCGGGCAGGAAGGCATGGGCTTCCGCTACATCCTC
>Ga0184628_10001380_pt1 | contig 11971 bp, 8 predicted proteins | sample PLM4_5_b1_FD_133149 | JGI IMG/M metagenome (GOLD analysis project Ga0184628, IMG submission 133149) | Groundwater sediment microbial communities from an aquifer in East River, Colorado, USA - PLM4_5_b1 | ecosystem: Environmental > Terrestrial > Soil > Riparian zone | place: USA: East River...
GGGCAAAACTCCGGTCGAGGTTGCCAGGATGTTTGCTCCGAATATCGAAACCAAGTTTCTCGCCGGATTGCTTATTGGTTTGGGACTCGATTTGGGCATCCCGCTTCCCGATTGGGCGAAGAGCGCTTCGGTCCAATTTTGGAAATACTTTGTCGGAATGGGACTTGATCCGCTGAACTCCCCGAAAGATGCAGGGGTGCTGATTGGATTGATTGAGGGTATCGCCAAGCAACATCCGCCTGAACAGTCGACGAACGAACATGAAAACTGGATCAAAAATATCTTACCGATGCTTTTTGAGGCAACAAATAAAGAGGTCCAGAATTTGTCCGTCGAAGCGACCGCCAGCTTTTACTCTGGCCGCGCCAAAAGTGGGAAAATCGTTCAAAAACTCACAAATCCCGACTACTTGAAAATGCTGAAACGCGCTCCAATTTACTTGGCCGTCGCATTGCTTTGGGAGCAGTTTCAGCTTTTTAAAAGCCAGGCAGAAGCGGAGCGATGGCTTCGAGCGGAGAAAGTGATCGATGATAACGTTGATACTCGGGAGGTTCGAGCAGCTTTTACCATCATTGGGCTGAAATATCGAGGCCCTGGCCGACCCAAGAAATCGGAAAACGGACTCGCCACTTCTGAGAAATCCGGATTCCCAAAAACAGCCGAATCCTGATTTTCACCGTTTCAACACCACATTTTTCCCGAGAGGCACGTTTGGTAATCTGCTCTCAAAAAAGACATGAAATACCATCCAAATCTCAGCATCGGAACCCTGCTACTTCGGCCCAAATTCTTCGGAATTGTGCAGCACGAAGGAGTCGTCGTCGGCTACAACGCGGTTCTCCATAACACCCCAGACAAAGGTGAACACGTTTCCACATTAAACGAGTTCGCTGCCGGCGCGCCCGTTGAAGCGCAAATCACTGAAGCAGATCCCGTCCAACTCGTCACGCGGGTTCAACAGCTTCTTTCCAAGCCGCAGGATTACGATTTGCTCAGGCGCAACTGCCAACACACAGCGTCGCAACTAATACGTGGCGCCGCGAAGAGCCCGTGGGTTATTGGCGTGGCTGTTGTTCTGGTTGTTATCGCTGGGATTTGGGCCTTATCAGTCTTACTGCGGAGGAGTTGAATCAGAGAACATTCCGCTCAATCTCCAAACGAACGGTGATAATTTCGGATGTGGTTAATTGTCATCACTAGCCCAACCACAAATGCGAATGCAGGAATAATTCGAAGCCAATTTGCGATTTCAGCACCTTGACTCGCAGATTCTCCAAAGAAATCCTGAAACAGCGCAATGATGCGGCCAATCATGAAGAAACAGAAAAGGCTGCTCGCGCAAAGCAGGATTGAGTTGACAAGTTTTCGTTTCATCACCTGGTGAAACAACACCATCTCAATAAAGTTTCGCCGATCTATTGTAAAGCTCCAGGTGGGCGACCGGTTAAATTATGTGCGGCGCGGGAGAACCACCGATGTAAGGCAAGAATTCGCCTTTGTATCCAACAACACGAAGGAAATATTCGCGCAGCGCGGTTTCCATGAATTCATAAGTCGTATTGTTGTGAACGTTGCCGAAAAGCCCGGTATGGATGACTTCATTCCGCGTATCCACAATGCGTTTGGGATCGGAGTTCATCCCAACCTCAGCAAACATTTCCGTGAGATGCCGAGCAATGCCCACAACGCTGCCAGGCTTGGCGGCAGTAGCACCTTTCTCCCGAAAGAACCCATCGAGAAATGGGTATCCCGCAATCAGCGCCCAATTGAAGCGAAAATTTTCGAACGCGATGCAGGCAATTGCGAGATGAGCTTCACTCGCAAGCCCGCTCATTATTGAGTGGTGAATGTAATCGATAACTACGTGGAGTTTTCGCGGGTCTCGCAGCTTCACGTAATTGTCGAAACAGAGTTCGACGAACCCTTTTACGTGTTCAGGTTGCCAAAAAGGAGGCCTCAAACCTTGCACTGTTCCCACCATCGCAGTTTTCCCCCCAAAGGAACCAAGAGGGTATTCAAATCCATACGGCAGTACCCGGGACTCCGTCGCGAACGAAAGTAGTTCACAGGCATAACCGATGACCTTGCGAAGGCGAGGGACATCACCGGGACCAACATTTCTCACAAAAAGATTGGTCGTATGAATACACTGGCCAACCAAGTCGAACAAATTTGCAGGAAGGTCTGTTCTTAGATGAAGTTCCAATCCAAAACCCGCGACATTGAGGCGGGTCAGATTCCTGAATCTCCACGGCTTTCCGTCCTTTGTCACGTCCGTAAATTCGATTCCGCGTAAGGGACAGTTGGCAAGATAGGCCAAGTAATCACTCATGCATCACTATTGCGCCGCCGACAATTCTTGGGCGAGTCAATTCTTACGACCATAATCACTCGCCTGAAAACGGGTTTGCCAACAAGTTCGCCCATCTCTGGCACGTCAGAGCATTGTCCGGAAACAATGAATTTGCGGGCTCGGCTGCCAGCCGTTTAGATTGGTGGATTCGAGAGCCATTATCCCGTATAAAATCCTTGAAACGCGGCTCCGGCCGCACTGGAGAATAAATGTATAATTTACTGGTCACAGCGTCCGATAATGCGTGGGAAGACGGAAGCTACGTATGGGACAGATCGCGGATTTTTGAACATACGGCAGACGAAATCCGAAACCGATTTGCCAGCCTTGCGCCTGAAGGCATTGCAGAGTTGTGTTCATTGCCAACCTTGTTCACCTATGAAAATGGGACGGACGGAATTTCCCGCGTTGGGAGAATTAAGCAGATCAAACAGCGTGGCAGTGAGGTTCGAGTGCTTTTCGAATTTGATGACAGTATTCCCTCCATAACGGGCGAATTGATTTTAGCCCACAAATGGGACTTGGAGATTGAGGATTGGGAATTCAATCGGACGCATTGGGCAATTAAAAACGTCAATCTGCCCGAGGTTCTAGCATCGATTGCAGCGAGCGTCCCGCCGTCTCCCGTTGACGCAATCGACAAATTCAAAGCCGATGAAACACTGGAGGAACTCATAGCCGCCATCCGGCGTGACATCAAAGCTGACAAGCACGCAACATCGCTTGATCGTTTGCATACCTACTGTATGAAGAAATTTACTCACCTTCTGGAAAAACGCGGCATCACTCGTGACCGTGAAGAGCCGCTTCACAGCAGGGTTGGAAAATATGTGAAGGCAATGGAGCAAAATTATCCACTTCATGAAATCAGCAAGCGCATAATGAAAACCTCTATCAGCGTATTTGATCAATTCAACGACGTGAGAAACAACGTTTCCCTCGCCCATGACAATCCACTGATTCAGAAAGCCGAGGCACGGTTCATTTTCGATGCAGTCAGCAACCTCCTCCGTTTCATTAAAACTGTTGAGGAAGCAAATTTTGGAACGTAAAGGCGGCAGTGCATTCGTGAAAGGGAAGGCTTTGTCAAATTCCACTGTAAATAATACTGAAGAATTCGTTCTTCAGATTTGCAAAAGAACGTGCCTCTCGATGTGGGCATGTAACAATCCTTTCGCGGAACAGGGCAAGGAACTGTGTGACGTACTCGTTGTCTGCGATCCCCACATCCTTATTATCAGCGTGAAAGACGTCATTTTACATGTCGATAAGGAACGTGCTGGGTTCGACAGATGGGAACGAAAGGCTGTTGACGCTTCGGTGAAGCAAATATATGGAGCCGAGCGAAGCCTTGCGAATGCAGCTAAAGTCAGATTCAAAGATGGCTCCCACGGCTTAAACCTTCCAGCTTTGACGGATCGAAAAATCCACCGCATAGCGGTTGCGTTTGGAAGTAGTGGGCAGGTTCCCATAAAATCGGGCGATTTCGGTAAGGGCTTTGTGCATGTAATGAACGAACGAAGCTTTTTTGAGCTCTTGTCAGAACTGGATACAATCTCTGATCTCGTCGATTATCTGGCAGCCAAAGAGGATTATTCTTTCCGTTGCGCACTTGTAGTCGAAGGCTCGGAAGCCAATCTCCTGGGGTGGTATTTATTTCACAATCGCTCATTTCCGGGAGGAGCGGATGTCACGGTGGTTGATGACACTATCTGGTCTCAAATAAGAGAGAAGCCCGAATGGAAGCGTCGCAAGGAAGCGGATGGGGTTAGCTATGCTTGGGATAAACTCATCGAAATGCTCTCTGACCCCAAAGCGAAATCAGTTTCTGGTCCGCAGCCTCAGCTCACAGACCTTGAACTTGCGCTACGCTCTATGGCCCGTGAGACGCGGTTCTCTCGGCGCGTATTGGGGCAAGCCGTGGGTGAATTTCTCGCTGAAGCCAAGGCAAGGAACCTGCGTTCACGCGCCATGCTCAGCCCCAGTGGGGTGATATACGTTTTGGTGTATTTTAATTCCTCCGACGCACTCCAAAACCGCCCGCCAGAACTCGCTCTTCGTTGTGTAGCCGCACGGGAAAAAGTCGGCAAAGGTGACATCGTGGTCGGAATCGGAATCGGAGAACACGAGCCCGGCAAAGGCTCAACATCAGACTTGGCGTATCTTCAGCCTGAGGATTGGCCTCAGTTTATTCTGCAATCCGAAAGCGCCTTGCGAGCGTCAGGCTTTTTTTTGGAAGGACCGGTTCGGCACTCGCATCATCAAGAATATCCGAAGTGTTGACCTAACGAATACTATGTAGTGACTAAGGAACAACTCCTTAAACAGCGAACGTTCCGGCAATTCGCCGGTTAATTCGGTCATGGTTTGCTCATATCAATTTTTCTATCTTTTTCAACTTCCCGGATTAACTCTTTGCGGGACAAACGCTCTAATTCGCCTTCAATTCTTCCCTTAGGGAAAGACCAAATGCAACCAATTGCCGCATTCCTTGTCTTCGTGAAATTCAAATGAGTGCGTGCGCCTTCCGTTTTTGTTGTCGGCGTTATGATGCCCTATGCGCTGAGAAGGTAATGGACTGAGGAGCCCAATAGGTAACAACTTCAAAGACTTTTGGATTTGTGGGATCATAGTCGAATTCAAGAGTAATGTTAACGCTTTGTCCGGCGTGCGCCTGACGCTGTTCAGCATGTGCATTGTGCGGAGGATGAATTTCCAGAAATGCATCAAATTCGACATAGCAAACAAACTCCGTTGAGGCCTTTGAATCGTCACAAGAAATCACAAGTTCATCCAGAACATCGACAATCTCGCGGTGTGAGATTTTAACCGAACCCGGAGCATCCATCTCGCCGGAAATTCCTTCTACGACTTGATCCAATAGATTGTGGATTTTTTTAATATTAGCCCGCAACGTCGCGCGAACCTGCTTTATAGAATCTGAATGCACATTCCAAAGGTTGAGAAAATGAGCTATCGAAGGCAGTTGCTCAAAATGCGGGCACTCCTTACAAGCGGAGCTAAAATCGGAATCTTCGCTGATAACGTAAACCGATTCGCCATTCTGTCCCGCTTTCGATTTAAGGGCCTCCAGCACGAAAGCGTCCGGAAATTCGGATTTCTTTTTACCGGGACCGAATGGGGCTCGTTTACCGAAGTAAAGATCGAGAGCATTGTGAAGTGCACGTTTAGGAAGTTCGATTTCTTCAACATCGCAATCTCGAAAAAAAATCGCCACCAACGCTTTCAAGAAGGCGGCAATCTCAGCCTCCGTCAACGTGGCGGCTGATGCCCCATTGATAGTGATCTCAGGCAATCCGAACCCAACGAGAATACTAGCAGCCGTGCCGAGTGTCTTTTTGATTTCAGGAGCGACTTCATCGATTTGTGCGTCAATTTCTTTTCGGGTTATTGATGTTGTAACAAGAGTTACATCTCCCTCTTTGCAGATTTCAGAAAGTTTCTTAAATGCTGGGTTGGAGACCCCGAATCGGGCCTTACGAAACACTTGCGTGTCCAGGAAGACACGCTTTCCTTTAAGTAACTTTGACATCAATCAATCTCCATCTCCTTTTTTGGACGAACGCCGTCTTCTGTTTGGAAATGATGTCGCTCAAGATGAGTGCCAACTTATGGCGTTGGCTCTGCCGCCTTCTTCGGCTCTTCTTTTTTCGCGCCTACCACGTGGTCGATCACGCCATCTAAAACTCCAGTAACTCTGTTCTCGATCGTCGTCACGACACACCCAAGAAGGAAGGTAATCAAAATCAGAAACCATGTCCGCCGGACCTTCAACCACTGAGCGTAGAGGGGACTCCCGTCGGCGACCGCCTGATCCCAACCGTCGATATCATACTTCATTGTATAGGCGGGAACACCCGTCCCATCAACATCGTCAGCACACTGAACCAGCAAGCTTCGCGCAATCAGATCATCGAAGATCAAATCGGCTCGCGCTTGATCAAAAATAGGTCGCTTGCCGGTGGATGGATTCGCGCGAGTAAGCACAGTGGAGCGCCACCAATGTTTCTGGCCAGCGCTCTCGCGTATCATCCAAGCGGCAGCGCGCGACAAGTCGTGCAGAAATTCTTTCGATTGAGTGCGGAATGTTGTCATGGGAGCTTTGCCGAATGGATGTTATGAAAACAGACCTGCAAATTTCCATCAAGGATTATCACGGCAAACCGCCATTCCACGAATTCTCGTAAAATATCATGCTTCCTTGACAAGGGTCCTAGCCGCTTCTTTTCCGCCTCTGGAAAGCGGCGTAGCAGTTCAGAGGCACAGCCTTTGGCGCGCGGTTTGGGGATGGCGCTAAACCCCAAAAGCGAAGGCGGCTGAGTTGATAAACTCAGCCGCCTTCCTGTTGCTACACGTATCAAGCCGCTGCCTGTTGCGTCGGCACGTTCGCAGTGGTCGCGAACTTCTTTTCGTAATCTTCCGGCGACGGCATTTTCATCACGCGCGTTTCGCGTATGCTCGATTAAGCAAATTGCGATCAGGTTCTACGAAAAGCTTAAGCGGCCAATAACTTTCGCGACCATAAAGGGCTTATTTTGCGAAGCTCGTTTGCATCCCAGCCAACGGATACAGTACTTCGCCCAACGAACGGCTCACAAAATATGCGAGCACCGAATCTTCCACTGAAAAGAGATGCGTGTCTTTATCATGATCAACTGCGTGCTTGGCGGCGTTATAAATACCTCTGAATTTGTCGATATGCGTCCAAGTAACACGATCAATCCGGCGCCTAATCCGCCAATCTCGCAGGGCGCGGCCCAATGTGAAGCCGACGAATCCTCCGACGCGGTTGAGAAGACTCTCAATGTGGAGTCCGCTCATTTGCACGACATTTCGCGCGAAGAATTCGACCTCCGCCATATCCTGTTCTCTGTTGAAGTACATTGCGCAGTATTGCAATGGCCGAAATACCTCTCTGTCACTTAGGTCATAACGTCCGCTCCCATGGGGGCCGGTGACATTAGACATGCAAGCTCCGCCAAGTGTAGCGTCGAAATCCACAAAATCGTCGAAGTTCAACGGTTTCGAGTCAACCACCAAGCGCATTTGTAGCAGTTCTGCAGAATTGAAATGCTTTTCCGCTAATTCCCATAGCTCCGTGTTAAATCGGGTCATATACTTCAATTCACGTCCAGGCCGCCACCTTGTCAACAGGGAAAAGCAGAGCGGACAAGTGGCCTTAGCCATTTCTAACTCGAAATCCAGAAGACGGCATTTCCGCTGCACGACCTTGCCACATAGTCACACGCAGCCGCCATTGGTCCTGTCAATTTGTCAGCCAAATTTGATGCACTCAAGCCCGGTTGGACACAGTAAAGTCTAAATTGCAAAGACTTGGTTCGCGACCGATCGAACAAGACCTTGAGCAGGCTGCGATCACCTTTCAGAAATAGTGAACCTTGGTCGAGACGAGAACGGATCTTTTCCAGAAGCTCCTGGGGCTTGCGAAGCCATATGAGCGATTTAACCACTTGCCCTGCGACTTCATAGATATCCCCAACGCGTTGACCTACTTCTGGCCCACCAGATCCTTTACAGTGATAAACTGCAAACTGAATACCAGCAACCGATTCAGTTACCGTCAGAAAATCTCCGATCTCTCCGGTTCCATGGTCGTAAATGACAATGTCTGTCGGTTCCGCGACTAAAGTGCGTTTCAAATGGCCGTGGATTGAATTGTCGTTCGCAAAATTATTCTCACACAAAAACTCTGTTTCAATATCGACGCCTTGTCCTTTCCAGTCGTCCGCCTTGACGCAATCAGGAGAAAAACTAGTGCTGTCGCAAGCATTCGATTCGAAGAGTGCGGCACCAGAAATTCTGGAGAAATCACTCAGGTAAATGTGGAACTGATTATCTTTCAAATACGCTAAAAGTGGAAATGATTCCCCTTTTCTGGTCACAGACATCTGGCTAATGTCATTTTCAGAAGTAAAGGCGATTCGAGAATTTGCAACCTGTAATTGGAGTACTGACGAATAAGATTGATGGCTCAACTGCACTCTGAGTTTGCCATCAATACAATCAACTATCTCCAGCGCCATGTCGTGCAGTTGAAAGGGTGAAATTCCAGGCCCGCTTACCTCAACGGAATGCTTGTAGACATCATCGTTCCAACCCACCGCAATTGCGTTATCCGGCAGTTTCTCCAATGGCTTTCCTACGTCCAAAAAGTCTAAAGTCGTTCCTGTGATCACCTTGTCCGTCCGCATCAATTTAGTTCCGACTTCTTTGCACCAGTTAATGATCTCGGGCACTCGGAGGGTAGAATTACTCCACACTTTCGAGCCGCTACTGTAACCGATCGTTACCGCTTTACCTTCCGCTTGGCCACGCAGAAATACGTGGCCGCGATGGTACAACTTGCCATCGGTATTGGATACGGCCTGCTTTAAATCCGATCCCATTTTTGTTTGATAACTTTCACTGTTACTCGATGTAACGCTGTTTTTCATTCCCACCTGAAACACCACTGCTTGTTTCAGATCGTGAAGCACACGATTGATCTCGTGCAAAGAGAGCAATTGATGAGTCCCTTCGGAGTAATGTTCACCGACTGCGTCATACAAAGCCAAACTGGCGCGTCTGCTTGAGCAGATAAAGATGTGTTTGGAAAGTTCATGAAAGTACGTCAAAATGAAATCGTACTCAACCTTGGAAAGCTCTTCGTAATCCGTCCACCGTGGCCGGATTTGCTCTTTCAGCAGCAAAATGGAGCATTGATGCTCCTCGTTGACGTCATACTGAACAACCTCAAATTTACCAGGAATCTTTGGCTCATTCGCGAACCCGGCAAATTTGTCCGCTGCATACACCTTAGCGTGACAGAATGGTTTTATCGATCCGAGGTCAAATTCCAAATCGGTTTCCTCTTCTCGATACGATTTGATCTTGGTAAAACCAGAAATCATCTCTCTGATCTGCTGTTCATGAGCAACACGAGCTTCACTCAGGTTTGGAACTATTTCACTCCAAATTGCCCCCTCATGAAACAGGTCCTCCGCTTCGCCAGCAATCTCATCGGGCACAGCAATGAAATGGGCTTCGCCAATGTTGGGCTCCGATGTGCGAGCGAACCGGCCAATGAATTGCAGAGTCACACCAAGTGATTGGTGGGGAGTATGGATTGCCGCGATTTTTAGAAACGGGAAATCGAACCCTTCACCCATCATATTCACACAAATCACGCCGTCTAAGGCTGTCGCGGATGCTTCCTCGGAGAAGCGAGTCGCTCCTTCTCGTAGGCGTTCGATTGTCCTTTTCACGAATACAGCCGAATGCTCGCTGTGGACAACTTGGAGCTTCAGCTTCGTTTTGCTCAGATAAACCGCTTTCAATTCTTCAGCTCGGCTTTTGCTGTCGGTTCTCACCATGAGAACGTGCGCTAGACCGGCTGCGCGGTCTTTCTGAAATTGATCTTCGGCTTTTAGTGCAATTGCTTCATCGGAGGTTTGACCTTGCGTACGTTGAACAGGCAAGAAATTGACCTTGCCAAATATCTTGTCCTCAAACGCTTTTCGCAATGGGTAGGTGTACACAGATTTAGCATGGATGAGCTTTTTGTCGCGCCGATATGGGGTTGCTGTAAACAACACACGTCTGGCTCCCGCGAAGTGGTCTAGCAGCGCTCTCCAAGTTTTTGCGGCTGAATGATGAGCTTCATCAATGAGCACCACATCAAACAGATCGGGGGGCGCCTTAGCCACACCATCCATTTCAGGGCTTGTGCAATTCGGTGTTGCAACAACAACATCATATTCCCGTAACGCGTCCCATTCCGCATCAGTCGCAATTTTGGCAGTGACGTGAAATACATTTGGTGAGCTTGTCGTGACTGGCAAAACTCCAGCGTTTTTTAGCACTGCAAGCTGCTTTGCCCCTTCGACTATTTGCTCCCGAACTAGCTTGCTCGGAGTTATGATAAGCACTCTCGTTGCTTGAAGCACGAAAGGTACAGTCAACAAGACCGCCGTTTTACCAGAACCGGTCGGCATGACAATGAGTGCGGGATCGGTAAGTACACTAAAGTGAGCTGCAATCGAATGCATAGCCCCGGCCTGCGCCAATCTTAGTCCTGGATTGCCAAGTGGGTATCTGACAGCGGGATAATTTTCACTAAAGTAGGACATATGCATTGAGAGGCGAATCGTACGCATCAAGCCAAGGGTTGTTTGCGTCTCGACTCAATAAACAGTGTAACCCTTCTCCTTAAAAACGATCAAGAGCTAATGGATGATTGAATCATCGCACGAAACGGGCAATTGCTTTTGCACGAGCTGATCGATTCACTGCAAAGTGGAATAGCTACTTATTTTTTATGCCCTTACGCTTTCCCTGACCTTTGAAGTGTTTTCGCCAGGCAACGACAGTGAGTTGGTGAACCTGACGGAACCGCCCTTGATCTGTTTCCGGCTGACCTTGCGATTGTCTTATGAGTTCCACAGAGCGTTGTTCCAACTCATTTGAAGTCTCAAGATCGCCCATTTCTCGTAGGCGACTAATCAGAAATCCAGCCTCAAGGAGCAATTTAGCCCGCTCCACTCCACGGAAAGTAATTTGCTTTTGTTCTGCAAGGGAAGGATCCACTTCGGGCGATACGTCTACGGGACGTTTCGAAGCAGCAGCGCTAGTAACGTAAATACCAAACACCTTCAGCATACCGAATTTCAGCGTTTGCCCCAAAGTGATTCCACCTGCCCAAAGGGCCTTAATTCCTAGCCTTGCGGCGTACCTGTCTAGTTCTGAAATGGCATCCTCCGGGAGAATCCCCACATTATCTGTTGCTTTGTTTTTCAATAACCGACGCCCTTTGCTTTTCTCCGCTGTATCAAAAAGTACAACTTTTATTTTGTGACTTGCCACAACATCCAACCAGCACTTCAATCCTTGCAACAATTCTGCTTCAGTGTAAATCCGGTTTTTGGTGACGATTGGCAGGTCTACATAACACACCGGTGCAGCTGACCATTCCTTAAACCATCCCTGCACCTCACCCATAACGATATCCGCTTCTTCCAACGTCAACGGGAAAAGGCCGTATTTGCCAAGCGCTAATCCCGCACCCCGCGCTATTTGGAGGGGCGCCCACACTTGCCTTGCCACGGTGTATGAATCAACCGCATTTTTCGGTGTAAGCGTTATCCGTTTTTTCAGGCTGGTCGTTATCAATTGTCTGGCAAAATCAACGGAGAAGTAATTGAGCAACCCGGGCAACGAGATGCTGTCTGCTGCGGCTCTCCTGTATGCTCCTTGAATGGCAACTTCACTTAAGCCTGCGGATGCCGCCATTCCCATATGCCGCTGTGCCTCACGAACTCCATTTTTGCCCGACCTGACATTCACCAGCAGCCCGAATTTGTGTACGGTTGGATTGCAAAACGTTCCGCTCTTGACTGCGAAATGGAACTCGCGCAACAAAGCAACCCGATCATCATAACTAATTTCGAGGTCGAAATACGCAAATATGGTGACCGGTCGAGGGGGGCCGTTTTGTATCCGCCAAAATGGCTCAAACAATTCCGGAAGAGCATTCAGGCCGGCTGACAACATCTCTTCACGCGTCCCGCACTTAATCCTTAAGGTCGGTCGATTAGCGAA
>Ga0184628_10001384_pt1 | contig 11967 bp, 10 predicted proteins | sample PLM4_5_b1_FD_133149 | JGI IMG/M metagenome (GOLD analysis project Ga0184628, IMG submission 133149) | Groundwater sediment microbial communities from an aquifer in East River, Colorado, USA - PLM4_5_b1 | ecosystem: Environmental > Terrestrial > Soil > Riparian zone | place: USA: East River...
CTGCTCAACGCCGCCGACCTCGACATCCCCTTCGCCATGAACGTCATGGCGGTCACCCAAGACTTTCTGCGCAAAAACCCCGACACCGTCGAGCGCGCCATGCGCGCCTACATCGAAGCAGTGGCGCTGATGCACCACGATAAGGAAACCACGCTCAAGGTGCTGCAAAAATATTTCAAACGCAGCGATCCCGGTTTCTTGGAAGAAATGTACGGCATCGTCACCCGCTACATAGAAAAAATTCCGCGCGTCGATCCGCGCAACGTCGCCACGACCTTGGAATTCGAGCCGGTCAAAGGTGTCGATGCCGAAGCGCTGGCTGCGAAAGTGATCGACAACGGCATCGTCGACAAACTCGCCAAGGAAGGGTTTATTGAGAAAGTGTTTGCCAAGCGCTAGCGCGGGCTGACGGCAAATTCCAGATTACAAATTCCAAATGTCGGGTTGTGAACAATTTGGAATGTGGATTGTGAAATTTGGCATACGGTAGTGCGGCAAGAGATATAAGAATGAAAACTCCTTTACTCAAATCGGAGTCAATATGCGCCCTGTCGGCACCCGACTCGCGAGGGCATGCGCATCCGAACTGGAGCAAGCCCGCGCGGCCGACCCGGCAAGCAATCTCAGCGTTGACGACTGCGTCATGGGCGAGATAAAAAAGGACGGCTTCATCGACCGGCTCTATCTCTGAGAGGAACCATGATCACTATCCCGACGCACCGCAAAGAACTCGCCCCACGAGCTATCTTAATAATCGTCCTAACGGTCCTATCCGTCCAATCTGTCCGATTCCCCAATGCCCACGCCCAAGAACTGAAAAAAGTCCGTATGGGTTACCCGGCTTTCAGTCTGACCTTCCTGACTTTCTTCGTCGCCAAGGATGCGGGCATCTTCAAAAAGCATGGCCTCGACGTCGATCTGGTCCAGCTCGCCGGCGCGGTGCAGACTTCAGCATTGGTCTCCGGCGAGATCGACTACCTGACCGGCATCACTGGCCCGCTGGTCGCCGCGGCGCGCGGCTTGCCGTTCAAAGGCATCATGGTGACCCATGACCGCACGCTGTTCTGGTTAATCGGCAATCCGGAGATCCGCCGCGCCGAGGACCTCGTCGGCAAAACTGTCGCCGTCGATCGCTTGGCGACGTTGCAAGACATTGTCGCCCGCGATTTGATCAAGCGGAAGGGCGTCAATCCCGATCAAGTGACCTACATTCAAACCGGCTCGGTATCGAATAGCGTCCAGTCGCTCAGCCAGGGCAGCGTCGCCGCCGCCGTGCTGTCGCTGCCGCACAACGTTGTCATGGTGCAAAAAGGTTATCGCGAGATCGCCTCGGGGCCGGAGTTCAACCTGCGCTCCGCCTCCGGCGGCATGGCCACCCATGAGACGAAATTGAAAAAAGACCCCGCTGGAGTGAAAGCGGTCATCCGCGCGGTCTTTGAAGCGATGGATTTCAACCGCAAAGAAAAAATCTGGATGGTGAATTACATTTCCAACAAATGGAGAATCCCGGCGAAGGTCGCCGAGGAGTCTTATAAATCCTGGCTCAACGGTTTCACCACCGACGGCAAGATCCCGCTCAAAGAGCTCCAGGACATTTACGATCAAGCCTTCGCGGCAAAACTGATTCCGACTCCCGTGCCCGCCGCGCAGGTCATGGACTATTCATTGACCGATGAAGTATTCAAGGAAAAGAGGAATTAATATGACGGCTCCATCATTTGTCAATTCTTTGATCAAAGAGATCATCCAACCCGGCGTCGACCAGTTGGTCGAGCTGCCCTACTTTACCGAGCTGCGAGCCGGCAAGTTGTCAACGAAACGATTGCAGGGCTGGGCGTTGCAGCATTACTTGCATAATCATGCGCTGCTCAAGGGCTTCGCTCTCTGCATGGTCAAAAACAGCCACGATCCCGACCTGTTCAAATACTTTCTCTATCAGATGAACGAAGAACAGTATCATCCCGACCTGGCGAAAAAGTTCGGCCTGGAGATCGGCCTGCAAGAAGCGGATTTTCTCACAGCGACGCCGATCTTCGAGTGCCTGGCGCACACTAGCAAAACCATCCATGGCATGCTGCTCGGCTCGGCGCCGGAAAACCGCGCCGCGGCGCTGGTTAACGAAACTATGGTGTGCCGATACTCAGCGGAACATATAGCCGCGCTGAAAAAACACTACGGCTTGACCGACAAACAAATTCAATTCTTCACCGTCCACGCCATCGCCGACCAGGAACATACGGCGATGGCGAGCGAACTGATCGCCAAGCACGCCAACAGCGAGCACCAACAACAACTGGTGCGCGAAGCCGCCGCCCATATGGTGCACTTCAAGATCGCCAAGTTCCAGGGCATCTATAATGCATACGCATGACGAAGAATGGAGTGTTGGAGCACTGGAGTAATGGGTAGGGGGATTCTCGCCACCCATCACTCCAACACTCCACTACTCCATTAGTCCAACTGTCCACTCACGGAGCTAACCCATGGCACTGCTAACCCTCGACCTCGGCTGCGGCGATTACGACATTGTCCGCCCTCTGAAAGACGGCAACCTGCGCGCTGAAGGGCTTGAGATCAACTTCATCACCATCAACCGCCCGCCGGAAGTGCATTGGCGCATGGGCGTGCATCAGGAGTTCGACGCCGCTGAAATGTCCTTTGGCAGCTTCGTCGCCGGCAAAGCGCTGCGAGACTATCCGTTCGTCGGCATTCCGGCATTCGTCTATCGAAAGTTCCGCCACTCCTGCGCCTACGTCAATGTCAATGCCGGTATCGATAAACCCGAGGACTTGAAAGGCAAACGCGTCGGCATTCCCGAGTGGCAGATGACCGCCACGGTTTGGCTGCGCGGCTTTCTGCAAGACGATTACGATGTCAGACCTGGCGATATTCACTGGTTTACCGGCGGGCTGGAATCGTCGGAACGAAAAGAAAAAGTAGCGTTGAAACTGCCCCCGGAGATCAAAATCGAAAATATTCCGGCCGGAAAAAATCTCTCGGACATGTTGGTCACCGGCGAGATCGATGCGCTACTGACCGCCCAAGTCCCCGCTCCGTACGTCAAGCGCGCGCCTCAGGTCCGTCGCCTCTTTGCCGATACTCGCGCTGTCGAGGCCGATCATTTTCGCCGCACTGGAATATTTCCGATCATGCATGTCATGGTGTTGCGCCAGGAACTATTTCAGCGCCATCCCTGGATCGCCCAAAGCCTTTACAAAGCCTTGCTCGACGCCAAGCAACACTGCATCGAGGGAATTTTCCGCAACGACGCCATTCATTCAGTCATTCCCTGGACAGCCAATCATGCAGAAGATATGCGTCAGCTGATGGGCCAAGATTTCTGGCCTTACGGCGTCGAAACCAATCGCCAGACTCTGGAAACCTTTCTCCGCTACGCCGCTGAGCAAGGGCTAACCGAGCGAAGATTGAGTGTTGACGAGTTGTTCCCGCGCCAAAGCCTCGATACCTTCAAAGTCTGAGTAATAAATCGCAAATAGACGTCTATGAATCCTTGCGTTGACACGATGCAACCCAAGTTAACTACCCTGCGGACCCGGTATCACCCACCGTTACCGATCGCGCGGGCATGGCGCCCCTACCCGCGAGCCGTTGCAATAGAAAGCAGGTTATTTCGCCATCTGTCGATGTAAGTCCTTGTCAGCTAAGAAGTTTTTCATTTCGATTCATATTCCGATTGATAGCCTTGATCGATAAATCATCTGGCACTTGTGACCGAATTTAAGTTTCGCCGAGTTTCACCGGTCGTCCATGCCCCACTATTCTGGTCTGCTTTGGGAAAATCCAGGATAGTTTGAAGCCACTGGTCATTTCCAATTCCCGGCACGGCTCCTGCACTAGGAGAGTATTCACAAGCGGCAAACGGTGACGGAGATGATAAAGATACGGCTGGAAAATTTAGATCGACGTAATACGAGAAAAAGGAGAATCGGAATATGAAAACAATGGATAACGACCTGGATAAACCGAGTTACTGGCAACTGGTATTCGCGCAGAGCAAAGTCAATGGCGCCATGTACTTCGGCGAAGAACTTCCCGGCTGCAACTGGAACTGGCCCACGGACACCTATCTGCAACGCCGCCGGCAACGCGACAAACGATCCCAACCAAGCAGCTCTAACATGAATTAGTTAGCCGCGTCCCGCGCTGCCTCCTTCAGCACAGCTCCCACGGGACCAGCGGCGCCACTGAGCCCCGTCACCTCAGTGGCAAGAGGCCGGATTCACAAGAGTCCGGCCTCTTATTTTTATAACGATCAGGAGCAATAATTTTCCGCTGCCGCTGACCGTCATATTCTTCTTCGCTGGAGGATTGGCGAAGGGCGCGGGTGAGAAAAACGTCTTAAGAAACTTGTTGCCGTCAGAGACTTAGTTAAACCGCGGCCTACTTGACTGTATTCTTGGTTGTTTTTTGCTGCTCCGGCGCCTTCGCCTTCGGGTTCGGTGTGCTTGGCTTGGTTTTACTCTGCGGCAATTTCACTCGCCGCACTGAGTTAGCCGCAAGTTTTCCATCTTTTTCCATATATTGAACCCGCACACGGTCACCCACCGCGAGCCGCTCCAAAGCGTCTTTGGCAGCGTCCTGGGTTATAAAACTCTTATCGCCGGCTGACCCCTTGACCGATACCGCGCCGGTCTTGGTATCGACGGAAGAAATATTACCGACAAACTTTTGAACTTTCGGTTTCTTAACCTTTGTGCTTTTCTTCTTCGCTGGCGCTGCCTTAGCACTTTCCTTTGAAGGCTCCTTGGTCGCTGGCGTCTCCGCGCTAAATGCCAAGCCCGACAATAAAAGCGCAAACAACGGTGCCGCCAATAGGTGATGGATTCTACTCATATTAGGTGTTCCCTTAAGAGCTTAGACGATTGGTATCGCGAACCGATGTCACCAATCTAACTAAACAGCTGCTTTTTCCATTTCGCAATGACCGCCTGCTGGCGTTCCGGGCTAATATGCGCCGCCGGTGGAAACTTATCGCGCCACTCAAAGGGCCGGCAAGCGTCGATGATCATGCGTGAACTGAACCCCTTGCGCTCTTTAGGAATGATCGGATCGAGGGGGCCGCTCCAGCAGCGCCGGATGATTTCGGCAGAGTCCACTGGATCGGCGCGGCTGCACATTGCCCAAAGCACATCGTTGATATCGTAGGCATCGATATCGTCGTCGACGACGACGATGTAGCGGCCGAGATAGGCCGCACCCTGGCATTGGCTGGCGATCAAACCCGCCTGGCGCGCATGTCCCGGATAGCGCTGCTTGATCGCCAGGACCGTGAGAAAGCGGCGAAAGTAGCTGGCCACGGCGGTGACGTCCGGCACACCGGCTTTTTCCACTTGATCGCGGATATAAGCCGCGCGCAGCAGTTCATAACAGTGCTCCGCCCGCGCCGTCGGGCGATATTCCGGCGAGGCGGTGATGATCGGATCGTGGCGATGGTACAGGCGATGGACTTTGATCAGCGGCTCCATTTTTTCACCGCTGGCGTAATAGCCGGTCCACTCGCTGAACGGACCTTCTTCTTTTCCCTGATCCGGCAGAAATTCGCCTTCGATGGCGATCTCCGCATAGGCGGGTATTGGCAGACCGGTCAACTCACCGGTGATCACTTCCATCGGCGCGCCTTTGATACCGCCGACGGCATCGAACTCGCTTCGGCCATAGGGCTCGGGGCGGGTAGCAAACATATGCAGCAGCGGGTCGACGCCGAAGCAGCACACCACAGGACAGGGCTTGCCGCGATCGAAATATTTCTGCCGGTGCATGCGGCCATGCTTGCCAGGAGATATGTTCATGCCCATGGTGTTGCGGTCATGAACCATCACCCGGTAGCAGCCGACGTTGACCCAACCGTCATCGGGATCGCGGGTAATCACCACATGGCCGGTGCCGATATATCGCCCACCGTCGCGCTCATGCCAAAACGGCACGGGAAATTTGAATAAATCGATATCGTCGCCGGTGAAAACATTTTCTAGAATCGGCCCACTGGCAACTGTCACCGGCGGAATCGACGCCGGCTTGGCCAAGCGCTCGCGCCACGCCTGGATAAAACCGTCACGGCTGATATCGAGCGGCAAATTGGTCGTCAGCGCCGACCGTTTGAGGCTTTCGAAGAAGCCCACCAAGATACGGTAACCGGCAGGGTAATCTTTGATTTTGTCGAAGAGCAAAGCCGGACTGTTTTCTTTGTGCTTGGAGGCTAATACCGACAACGCGCCGATTTCAAGATTCCAATCGGCGCCTTCGACGACTTTGAGCTCGCCCATTTCTTGGACTTTTTGAATCCACTCGCGCACGTCTCTATAGCTCATGCTTACCTCTGTCCCGGTCATTTCAGCCAGAACTACGAGTTTCAATTAGGCTTTGCAAGCATGGCTGCACTTGCTCCAATCCAGGTTCAACAATGAGCCGCGCAACGCGCCGGCTTTATATCATTCACTCAGAGAAAACATGGCTACTCCAAGAATGTAGCGGTTCACGAAATCGATGCCTCAGTCCGACATCGTCGACTACAGCTTTCTGCGCGCGGCGGTTAAGAAACCGTAACCTAATAACTATTTCTGTCTGCGTTTCTTTGAGAAACAGTATTCACCTGTGTGGAACTATTGCGATAAAACTCCAAAAAAAATAGAGAGTGAACACGAAACCGAGAACCGTCAGCAGTTTGAACCGCGCCGGTAACGGACCGCCATGGAATCCATTGCGCGCGATCAAAAAGATCACCACCGGTAGTAAATCCAACGAAAATCGATAGCCCAATTGGAACTGACCGGTGGAACGCCAGGCAAGCACTGCCACCAGCACAACCAGGCAATTCACCAGAGCAGCGAAATAGACCCGGTCCAGCTTCAGCGATCCGAGATAGCATAACCAGGGCGAAAGCAGGAAGACGCTCATGCCGATGGCTTGAGTGATGACAAACGGAAATTTGTCTGACAGCGCCGGCGGTCCGAAAAGAAACAGATTCAGGTGCGGCAAGACGTTGGCAAGCGATGTTGACGGGAAGTCTCCCGGCCCCGGCGGCTGCAAACCGTATCCGGTTTCTAGAACTGAGTCGAATCGAGCAAAGTTGTATAAAGCCAGTAACGCGATCGGCACGACAAAACCCAGCGTCAGCGACAGCAAAGCTTTTTTTCTAGCCCCGCGCTCGGTCATCAACGCTGCGGCGGCGAATAAGCCTATGTTCAAACCAGCGGACAAACGGGTGGCCGCCGTCAAACCCAAGAGAAATCCGATGACCAGCCAACGCTTCTGGCCAAGCCACTCATGCAGGGCAAGAAAAAGCAGATGGATCGCCACCACCTGGGCAAACGGCCAACTCATCGAGATCGCCGCGACGCTGGGATAAGATGACGCGCCGCAGAACGCGAGCGCTAGCCAAGCCGACTCTACTTTACTGCGGCCGCACTTTGACGCTAATTGAAAAATTAGCCAGCTCGTCCAAAGCGATAGCGGCAGCGACGCATAGGCCTGGTAAAATTCAACGCCGATCCAACGGCAGACCAGCACAAAAGGCATCAGCAGCACCGCAGGGAACGGCCCCAGCGGCCAATAATATCGACCACCGTAGAGCGCGGCGTCGTGCAAATGCTCGGGCAGCTCGACAAACAGATAAAGTTTTCCGTTGAGAAAAGATTCGGCCAGCCGCACGTATTGTTGCTCATGACGAACCAGCAACAAGCTGCCGAAGATCACCACCAGGCCCAGCAGCGCTGCACAGCCGACCAAGAGCACGCGCTCCGCCGACTGGAACCGATGGAGTTGTGGCCCATGATCGTCTACGGACATTTTCCGAAGTCTCTACGAATCTAGCATGAGCAAATAACCAACGGTTCCTTAGCGGAGAGCTTCCGCGCCAAGGGAAAAGTCAAAAACCTTTTCCAACGCCACCGGCTCCTTAATACGCAACGCTTCTCTGGCGGTGTCGAGAATTTCGCGCGCCGCATCGTTATTTAATATCCCGGTGAGTGAAATGATCTCGCGATCCTCGTCATACATGCGCCGCGCCATTTTGGCATCGCTAACCGCCAGTTTCTTTTGAATGTAGGGTATCATCGCTTCCGGGTTTTCCTGGTAAAATTTCAAGGCGCGATTCCAGCCGCGCAAAAATCGAATGATGTTGCCGCGTTTCTGTTTGATCGCCGTGTCGGTCGCGACCACACCGGTTTGTAGATAGCGGATATGATCGCGGCCGCGCGCCATAGTGCGAAAACCCCGGTCCATGGCTAAATAAGTTGTCGGCGGCGTCACCAATCCCGCGGCGACCCGGCCGCTCAAGAGCGACTGCAACCGCGCCGGCGAATCCATGCTTAAGAGTGTCACGTCTTTCTGGGCGTCGAGTCCTTTGGCTTGCAAGACCCGCCGAGCGATCACCGCGGCAGTCCCCTCCAACGAGCCGACGGCGATCGCTTTGCCCTTCAAGTCGCCCGGCGTCACGATGGACGGGTGGACGATCAGGTCATGCACCGGCCGATCGTGAGTGACATTGACAATCTTGATCGGCAAACCGCGCAGCGCCGCCGCCAGACCGCTGCCGGCATGGCAAGTGACATCGATCTCGCCGGACATCAAGCTGCTCAAGCCAATCACCCCGCGCACCACCAAGACTTGCAGGTCCAATCCTTCCTGGCTAAAGAAACCGCGCTCCTGGCCGTAGTAAAGGTGCGCGTAGCTCAGCGTCGGACCGGGAATGCTGATGTAGAAACGCTCCGCCGCCAATGCGTTGTGGCTTACGCTAAGTGCCAGCGCAATTAAAAGCCCAACAGTCCAATAGCGAATTTGCCGCATACAGCCTCCGCGAACTTCTAAATTTGCCATCGAATCATTTTGGCGCCACTGCGGCATAAGGTCCGGCGCCATAGACAACCTGTCCGCCGACTATCGTCAGCAGCGATGCCAACGAACGAATCTGCTCCGGCGGTACGGTTAAGTAATCGGCGTTGAGTACCGCCAAGTCGGCGAACTTGCCAACTTCGATGGAGCCTTTGCGTCCTTCGTCCGAGGTCATCCAAGCGCTGCCCATGGTGTACAGCCGCAGGGCCTCGGCGCGGCTGGCATTTTGACTGGGATCGCGAATTGCCGACCCCGCCACCGTTTTGCCCGTGATCAGCCACCACAACGACAGCATCGGCGAATAACTCGCCGAACGAAACGCGTCGGTGCCGGCGCCGAGCGGAATACCGCTGTCGAGCATCGTCCGCAGCGGCGGCGCTTGGCGCGTCTTCGCTTCGCCCCATAACTCGACATTGCGTTCGGCGGTAAGGACCAAGCGATCCTGCACCGCGATGCCGCCGCCAAGACGCTTGATCCGCGCAAGAGTTTCCGCCGTCGCGTCTTCGAGATGGGCAAAAACGATGCGCTGGCGCGACAGCGGCGTCGTCGCATGGACCTGCTCGATCACGTCCAACAACTGGCGCGCCGTGCTGTCCTGGGTTGCGTGTAAATGAAAGCTATGACCCGTCTCGGCGAAGTAGCGCAGGATGCGGCGAAATTTCTCCTTCGCTTCAAGAGAAATTTGCACGCCTTGCGGATTGGACAAGACATCGCCGTCGCCGCTGCCGCGCACCAGGGTCTCGGCGAATCCGGCGAAGCGAAACCGCTCATGATCACCGAGGTTTTTAATCTCCTCGGCGCCCAACTTCAATTGCTCCAACTCGTCGCCGGGCTCGGTGGGTGCGATGTAGTAGTTGACCCGCAAGCTGAGATCGCCAGTGCGCGCCATGTCGGCGAGCAGACGCCGATGGGCAAAATTTACTCCGGCGGTGTGCAGGTCGCCCACTGAAGTCACTGCTAATCGATTCAATTCACGAAAACAGTTGCGCAGACTCTGCCGCGCGTCAGCTAGGGAAAGGCGGGGGATTTTGTTGTAGGCAAACTCCCATGCCGCCACACCCTGCAACCAGCCGGTGAGAGCTCCGGTATTGGAATTGCGTTCGAACTTGCCGCCAGCCGGGTCGCCCGTCTTACTCGTAATACCGAGCGCGGCCAACGCCGCGCTATTGAGCAGCGCGCCTTGGCGCAAGTATTGGATGTACACCGGATGATTCGGCGCCAGAGTATCGAGTTCCTCCCGCGTCGGGAAACGCCTCTCAGCAAACTGCGTCGGCACCCAACCGCCGCCGACCACGATCCAATTGCCTGGCGCTTTGCCCTTGGTCGCCGTGGCGATTTGCCGCAGGCCATCGGCGAGGGTGTGATTGAGCTCCCAGTGAAGCTCCGCGTCCCAGTTCAACCCCGCCACCGTCGCGTGAATATGCGAATCGATCAACCCTGGGATTACCGTGCGCCCGAGCAAATCGATGACGCGAGTTCCCTGGCCGATGTAGTCGCGGATCTCGCCATCGCTACCGACCGCGACGAAGCGGCCATCCCTGATCGCTACCGCTTGTTTGATTGAAAAGGCGCCATCGACGGTGACAACCTTGCCGCCGCGCAAAACCATATCGGCGGCAGTCTTGACCGCCAATGAGCGCGCGTAGTTGGCCTCGTTCCCCGAGCAGCCGATGGCAACGATTAACAACGCGACGAGTTTCAGTTTCAAAGCTGATTTCACGATGCTTCCTAGTCGGATTGCGATTCTACTCTCCGACCCGTGCATTTGCGAGCCAAGAATGCGGCAATTGCCGATCTTAGCGGACGAAACCGGCACCGTATTCCAGTTGCGCTGTGCCGATGTTTGTCGCTATAGTCCAGAAAAATTTCGCCACGAATCTTAACCGCTCCCGCGAGGTGAACGATGCAACCAGTCCAACTGTTCTGCTGGCATTTCATGGCCTATCCCTATCTCGACAAAGACTTCGACAAGTCGAGACATAGCGGTTGCGTGACCACACCCAATAAACTCTGGGACAACCATCAGGCCCGCGGCCTCTATCAAGAGTATATCGATCAGCTCGCGCTCGCGGACGAGTTGGGTTTCGACGGCATGGTCTTGAACGAGCACCATCAAAATATTTACGGCTTGATGCCGTCGCCCAACATCATCGCCTCGGCGCTCACCCAGCGCTCCTCGCGCGGCAAGATCGTCATCCTAGGAAATCTCTTGCCCTTGCATTTGAATCCCATGCGCGTCGCCGAGGAGTACGCCATGCTCGACCAGATGAGCAACGGTAGGTTAATCGCCGGCTTCGCCCCGGGCGGCGGCCCTGAGACGTTCAACTACGACATACCGTCGGCCAACACCAGGGAAAAATTCTGGGAAGCGGCGGACTTAATCGTGCGCTCCTGGACCGACGACGGACCGTTTGCCCACGAGGGACGCTACTATCCGCTGCGCTATGTCAATCTCTGGCCCAAGCCGCTGCAAAAACCCTATCCGCCGGTGTGGATTCCCGGCTCGCGCAGCCCGTCGACCATGATCGAAGTCGCCAAACGCGGTTACTGCTATTTTCTTTCGTCGCGCAGCCATGGCGGCGAAACCCATCGCGCCCAGCAAGAGTTCGCCAAGGTCTTGGAAGATCACGGCGACAAGTATCATCCCTTCAGGTTTGGTATTTTGATGTCGGTGTACGTCGCCGACACCGACCAGCAGGCGCGCGCCGAGTGTGAAGAAGGCGTCTGGTATTTCTTGAAAAACTGTTTGAAGGGCCACCTGCGTAAAGAAGGCCGCCAGCTCACCTACGGTCCCGGCGTGCCCTACATTCCCGCCGCCGCCTGGCGCGAGTATATGAAAGGCTACCAGCCGGGCCGCAAGCTTCTGGGCGACGTCGAGAACTGGGAAGAGCTCGAAGCTTCCCAATCGATCATCGTTGGCAGTCCTGAGACCGTCGCCGGGCGCATCCGCGCATTGATCGAAAAAGCCAAGGTCGGTAATCTGTTGATTCAATTCCAGTTCGGCAACATGCAAGACCATCTGGCGCGAAAAAACATGAAACTGTTCGCCGAAAAAGTCGCGCCGATCCTGCGCCACGACTCGCAGAAACAGTTCACCAAAGAATTCCCCGGCATCAA
>Ga0184628_10001385_pt1 | contig 11960 bp, 9 predicted proteins | sample PLM4_5_b1_FD_133149 | JGI IMG/M metagenome (GOLD analysis project Ga0184628, IMG submission 133149) | Groundwater sediment microbial communities from an aquifer in East River, Colorado, USA - PLM4_5_b1 | ecosystem: Environmental > Terrestrial > Soil > Riparian zone | place: USA: East River...
ACCTCACGATTCGCACCGCAAGACTCGCGGCCAGATTGGTTCGCTACTCCTTATCTGTAGGGCTCTTTCATCCCCTACTCTCTAACGGCCTCCCGGCGCACAATCAGAAATCTCAAATTGGACAATCCGATTGGAAGTTGTCCCGTATCGTTCAATCTAAGATTTTGGATTTCGGCTTTAAGATGCAGGACTCGTGCGATTTCCAGATCGTCCGTTTTCACAATTCCCGGCTGCGGTGATTCCCATCTTGAGAAGAAATCAGTTCACTATAAACGGGAACACGAATTTGGAATGAGTCAGTGCGTCGTCGACCTTGTCGAACACGTCAATTTCAAACGGCCGGTTGATCATGTTGCCCGAGAGATCGGCAATGGCCGTACCTAACCGCACCGTGTATGCCCCGCGTTTCCAGGCCACGTCCGGAGTGAATATCCAGCTCTTCTCTTCCGGCCCGATTGTCACGCCGCCTTCGATGACGGCACCCGAAGCATCCGTCACATCCAGATCTCGGTGAAGAATGGCATGGTCCAGCGATTCCGGAAAAACAAGTGTGAGGGGATTGCGCGTTCCTGAAGCCGGCTCGCGCACAGTCCAGGCACGGATATCGATCGGCTGGCGATCCGGAGGACCTACCGTAAACACCTTTTGAAAGTCGGCGGCAAGCGGATTCCCCTGGGCGTCTTTCCAGCCTCTATCGATCGACAGCGTGTAACGCCCGCCTTCCTTCAAAGCGATGCCCAGCTGCTGCTGGGAAACCAGCCCCCGCTTGATGCGTCCCGGATCGAAGAAGAGCGTGAATCGCTGGCCTGTTGGATCCCAGAGCTCTTCAGTAAGTTCAAGAAATGGAACTTCAACAACGGACCCGTTCTGATCGCGCAGAACGATGTGGTTGTATCCTGAGCCGCGGGCCATCGGTGCGGAAAAATGGATGTAAAACTTCAGCTGATTTTCCGGCAGAACACTCGATGTCGGATAAATACGCTCCACAACAGTGGTGGGCTTCACGACCGGTTTAGGGATATCGACGAGAGTGGTGATCGGAGCCGCGCCTGGAATACGCGCAACCGCACGATACTTCACACCGGGCTGTACCGGATACTGCGGCGAGAAAATCAAAGCACCGGCCTCGATGCGGTACTGCCCCAGCATCGGCGGGACATCCGGGGCATCGACGGAAATCTGAAAAACATCGCGGTAGCGTTCCGCCGGCAGTTGAGCCGCGCCGGTCCAGTGCTCGAGAAGAAAAAGATTTCGGGCACCGTCAAAGCGAACGGCTGGAGATTGAACTAAAAGGAGAAGGCACGCGGCGAGAACGCCGCGTGCCGCCATGGACAACATCAGTCTTTATGGCTCCGGTTGCCGATCAGGGAAGAGCGACGGTACGGAGATCCCCCGACCGCTCCAGAATCACGACGCGCTGAGCATCGAATTGATCCATCTGCAAAACGCCGGTCATCGTTGCAATCGTTTCGTATGGAACGCCGGCCTTATCCGGAACCTGTTTCGTGATGGGGCTGAAACCTTCCAGGCCATCCGCAGAGAACTTCATCACGCCGCGGCTGGTGTTGCTCATCAGGATGTAATTCTTGCCACCCTTGCTGTACGCAATCATGTCCAGCGGCGTATTGCCTGCGCCGAACTCCGCGATGGTGGTTCCCATGACTTTCGCTCCTGACTTCAGCGAAGAAACCGGGACCTTCACCAGTGGGGTGCACGTGTAGGACGCCAGAATGGTCTGTTCGCCGTTCACTTTGTAGGGGAGAAATGTCCGGATCGGAGAATTCGTCTCAAACTGGTTGTGGGAGCCGTGCCAGATTTCAACGTTGGTTCCCTTGTCCGCGGCGTTGAACGGAAACGCAATGGCGCGCAAGGTTGAGGAAAACTCTTCATTCGAGAGTCCGGCAACGAAAACCCGATTGTCGACGAAGGCGAGGTCCGTAATCGCCTGCAGGCGGGCGTTTCCGCCGCGTCCGCCCGTGCTTGCATTCACCGGATTCGGCAATGCCACGCTGGCGAACTTCACATTGTCCAGAGAAAGAGCTTCGAGCTTTCCGGTGGTGTCGATACGTACGATCACGGGAGTTGCATTGACTCCGATACCGCGCGACACGGACACATAGGTCTTTTTCGAAGCCGGATTGACGGCGATGTCGTTCACCGTAATCTGATCTGCTGTCGTTCCCAGCATCGCGGCAATTTTGCCGGTCAAGCCCATCACTTCAACGGCCGCCGCTGTCGAAGGCGTCCGGTCCTGAGTATCGATGGCGAAGATCTGTCCGCCCATGGAATCGCCGGCGAACAGCACGCCATCCGGGCCAAAAGCAAGAACGCCGACAGACTTCAGGTCGGCCTTGCCGGCCTTCAGACTATCGGTAAGATCCGCTGCAACGCCCGTCGTAGCAAACAACGTCAGAGCGAGAAGCGCACACATTGTCAGTCGAAACTTTGTCATTTTCCCTCCGTCTGCGGTTAAAGGTTTCGTAAACCATGTCATCGCAGGGACACAAGGTCAAGTAAAACGGATCGTGAGTACTTTGAAATAGTGCCTTAGGGGACGGCGAGCCTGGCGAGCCGGGGAGGTAGACGAGTTCAAACAGAAATTTAGTTTGGGACTTGACCTACCACCCCGGCCTTCGGCCACCCCTCCTGTGCCAGGAGGGGAATCGGCCTTCAAATTTTCAAATTGAGCCGTGATCCGGGGTTGGAAGTAGAATAGGCGCCAAATGAGCACGTTCAGACTCCGGGTCAATGGACAGAACCACACGATCGACGTGGATACCGGCACTCCCCTGCTCTACGTCCTTTCCGATGACCTCGCGTTGCGCGGGCCGAAGTTCGGTTGCGGTCTGGGTCAGTGCGGATCGTGCACGGTCATCATAAATGGACAGGCAGTGCGCTCCTGCGTGACGCCTATCGAATCTGTCGGCACCTCGGAAATCACGACACTGGAAAGTCTCGGCACACCGGAAAAGCCCCATCCGATTCAGAAAGCGTTCATCGACGAGCAGGCCATGCAATGTGGCTTCTGCATCAACGGCGTCATCATGACTGCCAAAGCGTTTCTCGATCGGAATCCTCGCGCCACGGATACCCAGATCCAGCAGGCAATGGCCAATGTCCTCTGCCGATGCGCCGCGAACTCTCGCATCATGAGCGCCATCCACAAATATGCCCAGGCGGTGAAGCCGTGAAGAGGCGGGATTTTCTCAAAGGGGCCGGCGTGATGGTCGTGGGATTTTCGGCATGGAGTGTCGAGGAGTTCGCCGCGCAGGCTCCGGGATTCAACGGCACTGGCAGCAACGCACTGGATTCGTGGCTCGGAATCGCGGCCGATGGCAATGTGACGGTCTACACCGGCAAGTGCGAGCTTGGTACCGGTCTCTACACGGCGCAGGCTCAGCTGGTCGCCGAAGAACTCTGCGTCCCTCTGAACCGAGTGAAGCTCATTCAATGCGATACGGCGCTGACTCCGGATCAGGGAACCACTTCCGGCGCTCAATCGCATCCGACCAATTTCAATCAGGCCAATCTCGCACAGGCCTGCGCGACGGCCCGCGAAGCTTTGAAGCAGCTTGCCGCCACTCGACTCGCAGTTACCGCAGACCGCCTGGACGTGAAGGACGGCGTCGTCAGTGTGTCGACCAACGCCTCACAAAGAGTCACCTATGGCGAATTGATTGGCGGGAAGAAGTTCAATCTCGCACTGAACACGAGCGCAAAGCGGAAACCGGCCAGCGAATGGACCATTCTCGGAAAGCCAATTCCGCGACTGGATATTCCGGCGATGGCAACCGGCCAGTTCGAATACGTTCACAACGTCCGCGTGCCGGGAATGCTGCATGGACAGGTTGTTCGGCCGCCCGCAGTCGGCGCATCCGTGGTGAGCGTCGATGAAAGCTCCGTCAGGAATTTGCCGGGCGTCGCAAAAGTCGTCGTCAAAAAGAATTTTGTCGGCGTCGTTGCCGAAAAGCCATGGCAGGCGATTCAAGCCGCCGGCAAGCTGAAAGTGGAATGGTCGGCAGGCGGCGGACTTCCGAACCATGCGGACTTCCATGCGTACATGCGGAGTCAAAAACAAACTCGCGATACGTTTCAGGTGAACTCGAAGGACGTCGATGACAAACTGGCGGGAGCGGCAAAAGTCGTGAAGGCGACCTATCGCTACCCGTACCAGATGCACGGATCCTTCGCCAGTTCCTGTGCGGTGGCCGATGTTCAGTCCAACGGCGCGACCATCTGGTCCGCAACGCAGGCGGTGTACCCGCTACGGAGCAGTGCCGCGATGGTGCTGGGGCTGCGCGCTCAGGACGTCCATGTCATTTTCAAAATGGGCAGCGGTTGTTATGGCTGCAACGCCGCCGACACGGTGTCCTACGATGCCGCCCTGATGTCGCAGGCGGTTGGCCGGCCTGTCCGGGTACAGCTATCGCGCAAGGACGAAATGATCTCGGAAAATTACGGCTACGCCTTTGTGCTCGACGAGAAGGCCGGCATCGGCAGCGATGGAACCGTTCTCGCCTGGGATCACGAGGCCTGGTCCCCCGTGTACGGCAATCGGCCGGGAGCCAACCAACCCGGAAACGTCATTACGGGTTTGCTCGCGGGATTCGAACCGGCAGCCTTCGCTCCGCGATCTCCCGCCCCGGACCCGACGAACTTCGCGAATAACAGCAATGCAACGCCATCGTATTACCGGGGTGGAACGGGAAACGTCTCCAGCGTGCGAGTTCTCACGCACAACATTCGCTCGCCATTTTTCACCGGACCGCTGCGATCACCCGAACGGCTGCAGAACACGTTCGCGCACGAGTCGTTCATGGACGAAATTGCTGCAGCCGTGGCTGCCGATCCTGTAGCGCACCGCCTGAAACATCTGGCCGACCCGAGACTGATCGATGTGGTGAAAGCGGCGGCGAAGGCGGCAAACTGGGATACCAGACCATCGCCGAAATCCGGAAATCGGCGTACAGGAATCGCGTCGGGTCGGGGGATATCGTGTGTCCTCTACGAAGGAGACAACGGATATTGCGCCATGGTCGCTGAAGTGGAAGTGAACCAGGACACGGGAGTCGTGGCCGTGAAACGGCTGGTAATCGCGGAAGACTGCGGCCCGATTTCAAATCCGGATGGGCTTCGCAATCAACTGGAAGGTGGTGCGCTTCAGGGTATGAGCCGGGCGCTTCTGGAAGAAGTAACCTGGGACAGTTCGAAAGTCACATCGATCGACTGGCGCACCTACCGTCCGCTTTTTGTCGGCGCCGCCATTCCGAAAATTGAAACCGTGCTTCTGAATCGAACCGACGTTCGCGCGAATGGTGCTGGCGAAACTGCAGTCACGGTAGCTCCCGCAGCCATCGCAAACGCCATCTTCGATGCGACAGGCGCCCGGGTCCGCGATGTCCCGTTCACGCCGGACCGCGTCAAAGCCGCGCTCGCCGTGAGAAAATAGGGGCCCCACCCTCTCCTGAAGGGAGAGGGTGGCCCGAAGGGCCGGGTGAGGGGTGAAGAAATTCCTTTTTGCACCCCTCACCCGCCGCTTCGCGGCACCCTCTCCCTTCGGGAGAGGGATGGGTCTGCCACCCTATTTCGGTTTTTTCACTTCGTAACTGGGCCAGCCCGACGGGGTGTTTTCCTTCATGATTCGAATGAACGCTTCGACGGCATGAATCTGGCCGCCATAAACCTTGAATGCTTCAAACGTCGTAAGCGCATTTCCGGCTCCGTAGTTGCCGGTGTTTCCGAAATCCAGCCGGAACAGGACAATGCCCAATTCTTCATCGACGGCGGCAAGGCGGTAGGTGACGTCCGGATGCGGAATCACCCGCCCCGTTCGGATGCTTTCGCTGCCGGCCCTGGCGCCGGGGCCCGCCGTGAGCACTCCGTTCTCCAGTCGATACGCGTCGGGCGCAAACGGCGCGTCAACGGCATCGAAATTTCCGCCAACCTTGAGGCCGATGGGATAAAACTCTGCGATGCGAATCGCTTCCGCCCGGGATAGTCGCTGAGCTGGAGTCGGCACGACGTTCATGGCAGCCTTCGCCGTCTGCAGCGCTTCAATGTCGAAGATTGCGCCTTCCGTCTTGTTTCGCGTCACCATCGTTTCAATTTCGGTGATCTTCCGATCGACGATCTTCAGCCGTAATGCCAGCATCGCGGGTATGCCGGCCTCCTCGACGATGACGTGCGACGCGGCAACTCCTTCACGAACGTCGAGAAAGTCTTGCCTGTAAGTCCGCAGCTTCGATGCGTTCTTCCACAAACCATCGCCAAGCGCCATCGTTACCGTGTCTTCGGTGAACCGCACGCCTGGTGAAGTCGGCAGGGCCCGCGGATTGTGCTCCAGCATCGCATTCAGGTACTGAGTGATGAAGCCTCGAAGACACTCCCGGTCGCAAATTCCTGCAGCCGGTGTCTGCGCGGTGGAATAACCTGCACGCAGGATCAGAAGAACAACCAAAACGACTGCACGTTTCATGACGCTTTCCTCCAAATTTCCGCGATTATACTCCACCGTACTCTACTGCTGCTGCGCCCGTTTGAGCGCTGTTTCCAGATGCTGTTTTGCTCTTTCCGATCCGGGATTTATTTGAAGCGCTTCGCGAAAATATCGAATGGCTTCGTCGTACTGCTTCAAATTGTAATGGGCGACTCCCATGGAATCCCGCGCCTGGTCGTCGGCCGTGCTCAGTTCAATCGCGGTCTTGAGAATCGGAATCGCCCCGGCAAAATCCTTTTCCTGGTTCATCATGACACCGGCAAGGATGGTGTAGGCATCGCTCGCCGACGGATCGATCTCAATCGCCTTGTTCAGGTGAAGCCTGGCTTCCGCTACGCGGCCACGACGCACCGCGAGCGTTCCGGACTCCACATGGAATCGATACTTCTCCATCTGCGGATGAATAATTCCGGGATCGTCGATGTGGCGTTCAGCCAACTGCAGGCACTGCTGGGCCGGCTCGTAGTTCCCGTCATCGATGTACACCGCCGAGAGATTCAAACACGCGCTGATACTTTCCGGATAAGTCTCAAGATTGCCTGCGAACAACGTCCGGTCGTTTTTCCAATCGCGATTGCGAGCGACAGTCTCGATTGAAAACACCCCAATGATGGCGACTGCGGCGATAACGGCCCACCGACGCGGCAACCGTATTCCAATCTGCGTCATCAGTCCGATCGCTGCCAGCGACGGAATGTACAGATAGCGCTCGGCAAAAATGGATCCGCCTGAAATCCCTTTGAAGTAGAAGACCGGCGCAAGCATCGCGGCGAACATGCACAGCCACAGGAACCCGTCGGGCAGCGTCCTCCGCTTGTACCAAAGCATGCCGACGACGACACCGATCGCGAGTACCGAAACGGACGTCGAGACGACCCGGTCGCCAAACAGCAGTGGGGCCGGATGGAAGGGAGCCAGCGGATAAGGCAGGAACGCGTACCGCAAATATCGTCCAAATATCCAGACAAACAATGTGGCCCAGTCCGGGACTGTAAGAGAGTTTCGAAAAGCGGAATACGGATTAAGCCCTACCGACGTGAACCGAATGATCGCGTACGCGGCAAAGACAATGGCGTACGGGGTCATCACGAACAGGATCTGCTTTACGGAACACTTCTCGTCACGCTTCATCGTCATCAGGAGGATTGCCGCAACTGGTAGCGTCACCGCCATTTCTTTTGAAAACAGGGCAAGCAGAAACATCAGTGCAGACAAACCCAGCCAGGCACCGCGCCGAGTATTGAAATACCGCAGGAAAGACCACAGGGCCGCGAAGTAAAGCAGTCCGCACGCCACTTCTCCCACCCCGGCAATCCACGATACGGCTTCGGTGTGGATCGGATGGACGGCAAATACGGCAGCAGCCGCCAGGCTCGCAAAGGCGGATAAGCCGAATTCGACAAAGAACAGATACACCATAACGGTCGCCGCAATGTGAAGTCCGATGCTGACCAGGTGGTATGCGGTTGGCGACAAGCCACCAAAGTAGTAGGTCAGCGTGAAAATCACCGTCTGCAGAGGTCGGTAATAGCTATCGGTCGACGTTCTATTCGTGGACAGGAATGACCACAGTGACGATGTGAATGCGCGGGGAATATTTTCCGGCGAACGGATGCTTTCATTTCGAACGATTTGAACGTTGTCGTCCCATACGAAATCTCCGGCCAGAGCATTGGCGTACACCAGGAAACAAAGGCCGGCAAGAATGACGATATGAAGCCATTGTCCCCCACGCACTTGTCGTACTGATTTCAATCCCCTGGCCATTTCGAGCATCGTAGCATCTGAAAATTGTGTCTGGAGTCACATTTCAAATGAACTCCAGCGGAATTAGCGGCGATAATCGAGCATGACTATTCCCGATCCCGAAGATGAACTGAACTTCCGGGAACTTGTGACGATCCGAAACTACCGGGATCTCCCCGAAGCGTTGCTCGCCCAGGGACGTCTGGAGTCCTCCGGAATCGAGTCGTTTCTTGCGGACGACAACATGGTTCGAATGGACTGGCTGATATCGAACCTGCTTGGCGGCGTCAAGCTGAAGGTCGAAGAAGCGAACGTCGAAATCGCCGAAGAAATACTCAGCCAGGAAGTGTCCGACGATTTCGATACTTCGGAATCGGACGATTCCTCCGAACCTCGCATTCTTCCCTTCCGAAAACGCTGGGAGTAAGGCTTTACCAATCCGTCGGCCGGTAATTCCTCAGAAACTGTCCCCACACGTGCTCGCCGGTATTGAACCCGGAAATGATCGGGTCGACGATGCGGGCAGCGCCATCCACGATGTCCAGCGGTGGATGAAATCGATGTTCGGCGACTTTGCGTGAAGCGATGGTGCCGGGATCTTCATCGGTGACCCAGCCGGTGTCCACGGCATTCATGTGGATACCGTCCGCGTGGTAATCCGTTGCCGAAGTACGCGTCATCATGTTCAGGGCGGCCTTTGCCATATTGGTGTGCGGATGCCGGGTCGTCTTGAACCTTCGGTAAAACTGGCCTTCGACTGCCGACACATTCACGATGTGCTTGTCGCGTTCGGGCGTGCGTAACATCAACGGCTTCAGCCTGGCATTGATAATGAATGGCGCCACCGCGTTCACCAGTTGCACTTCCAGAAGTTCCACAGACGACACTTCCGCCATCAGCAGTCTCCAGGAATTGCGTTCCCGTAAATCCACCTGCTGCAGGTCCTGGTCCAGCCGGCCCTGAGGAAACAGCGCGTTCTGCGCCGCAAGTTCTTCCGGCAGCAGTGGCACCTGGGAAAGTTCTGCAGGACTCACAGGCAGGATGTTGTATCCGCGCAATCCCTGGTAAGAACCCAGAAGTTTCTGAACCTTCGATGGGAGCGCGTGAATGGATTCCGTCTCGCCTTCCATCATGTGCTGATAAAACTCCGGCGGTCGCCGCACCGTCTGGCAGGCGTTGTTCACGATGAAATCCAGACGGTCGCGAGTTGTCAGCAGCTGCCGGCAAAATGCTTCAACGCTTGGCGTATGCCGCAGGTCGAGACCAAAAATCTCCAGCCGGCTGCTCCAGTCTTCAAAATCCGGCTCCCGCGAGTAGCGCGCGGCCGAATCCCGGGGAAAGCGTGTGGTGACAATGAGCGTCGCGCCGGCCCGCAGGAGCTTTATTCCCGCCTGATAGCCGATCTTGACGCGTCCGCCAGTAAGCAGCGCGACTCGCCCGCGCAGGTCGGTCGATTCGGTTCGCTTGAGAAAGTTGAATTCGGCGCAGGGCGGACAGAGCTGATCGTAGAAGTGATGGATGGCCGAATACGTTTTCTTGCAAACGTAGCAGTGCTGCGGTTCGGTGGCTTCGCGGAAATCGGGATCTTCCACATCCTGCTGTTCAAATCCGGCAGGCGGAAAAACATTAGGAGTGGTGAAGAAAGCCTGGCTTCGCAGTTTCCGGATACCGGTCTGCGCCAGCGTCACCTCCTCGCGTTCTGTTTTTCGAGCCTTGTGATGCCGCCGCATGGCCTTGATGAGCCGCCGCCGGGCCGCATCATCCGGCTCGAACACCTCGCCGGCGGCGCGCAGCAGGCGTCGCTGGTCTTCTTCGGATACGTTGGCAAGTATTTCGCGATTTTTCGCGATCGATTCGAGCAGTTCTGCGGCCTGTCGCAGGCGTTCTTCAAAGGTGTTCGACATAGTGGAAGAATTAGCAAAGTGTTTCGGGCGAAACCCTCTCCTGAAGGGAGAGGGTGGCCCGAAGGGCCGGGTGAGGGGTAAAGAAATATTTGTCTGTACCCCTCACCCGCCGCTTCGCGGCACCCTCTCCCTTCAGGAGAGGGATTCGTCCCAAAATCTTCACTGTCGCGAGCCGGCGGCCTCTGTCTTCGCTGCATCGCGCAGTTCCCGTTGTTCGGTCATGAGCCGGTAGGCGATGTAGTACTTATAAATGTTGCTGACGTAGTTGACGGTTTCGCGGCCGATTCGCTCCGAGGTGATTCGCTCCACGTTGCCGAACCAGAGGTTCGGATCGAGGCCCCGCTTTTTCGTTTCGGCCCGGAGGCGCGTGAGGCGCGCCGGACCGGCGTTGTATGACGCAAAGGTCATCAGTGCCTTGTTCAGATTGTCCATGGGTTCGTCCTTGTAGAACTCGTCCATCATGAATCGCATGTACTTGGTACCGGCATGGATGTTGGCCTCGATCTGCGTGATGTCGCCGACTCTCATGTCCTTCCCGGTCCCCGGCATGACTTGCATGATGCCGATGGCTCCCACGGGGCTTCTCGCGGCGTGGTTCAGCGTCGACTCCTGGTACCCCTGGGCCGCCACAAGCAGGTAATCGAGGTCGTACTTCGCGCCGTACTTCTTGAACATATCGACCACGGCCGTGAACTTCTTGCGTTCCGCGGCAGACCCGGCGCTTTTCACATACTTGACGCTGTCGAGATACTTGCCCTCGAGGATCCTGCGCATGGCGTCGCTATCGCCATGCTTCTTCAGCGTCTTATTGACAGCATCGCGGAGTTTTGGATTCTCCTTACGAAATGCCACGGCAAGCGTACCGCCTGTCTGCACTGTGACGTTCTTATGCACCGTGATCTTCTTGAACACGTTGTTCCAGAATTCCGCCAGGTAGTCGTCCACGACGGTGATCGGAGCGAGACCGGCGTTCACCATCTCCAGCACGTCATCGTCTTCGAGGACCACCGGGGCCTCGTTGATCACAATAGGGGCCTTGCCGCGTGACTTCAGTTCGGCGCTCAGGCGGGCGAGGTTTTCCTGATAGATGCTTCCTTTCCGGACGAACACCTTCTGACCCGCAAGGTCATCGACTGAACCAATCGCCGGAGCCCCCGGACCAGTGACCACTACTTCGCTCACGTTGGCGCGCGTCGGGTCGGAAAAGGCGACAAGCTTCTCCCGCTCGGGAGTGACGGTAACCATGGCAGCAACCATGTCCACCTTGCCGCTCACGAGAGCGGGGTACAGCTGATCGCGGGACATCGGCACCATCACCACGTGAACCCTGAGCTTGCCGGTCTTCAGATCCTTGTTCAGTTCCTCCTCGAAGATCTTCATCCACTCGTAAGTCAGCCCGCGTTCCGCTCCTCTGTCGATAAAATAGTGCGTGCGGTTGAACGTAACGGCCACGCGGATCAATCGACGTTTGGTCACCTCATCCAAATCGCCGGTGAACGGATTGTCCATGACGTCGCGGACAGCTGCCGGGAGGACATCGTATGGCGAAGCCGTTGGGGGAATGATCTCTTCCTCGGGTGCCGCCGCGGCTGGTGGCGCCGCTGCCACGGGAGGCGCCTCTTCACTTTTGCCGGAACATGAAGCGGCCAGCAGGACGGTAATCATCAGCAGGCTCAGACGCGGTCTCTGAAACGCGGGAGCAATCACTGGAAGTCTCCTTTCACGAACCCATACGTCAAGCGCAGCTTGTCCTAAGCCTGCGGGGATTCCTTCGCTTACTCCGCATTTGGGCGCCGATTGTTTGAAGGGGAGAT
>Ga0184628_10001386_pt1 | contig 11956 bp, 13 predicted proteins | sample PLM4_5_b1_FD_133149 | JGI IMG/M metagenome (GOLD analysis project Ga0184628, IMG submission 133149) | Groundwater sediment microbial communities from an aquifer in East River, Colorado, USA - PLM4_5_b1 | ecosystem: Environmental > Terrestrial > Soil > Riparian zone | place: USA: East River...
CTAACGTTCAATAGTCAGTAAGATTGCGGCCTATCATAGACGCGATCTCCCACGCTCGGCGCCAATCTCCTCTTCAATCAACGCAGTAACGAAGCTGCCGAGAAGCCCCCGGCCAGGATAGGCCGCACGGCAAGGAACAAGGCGCTGATTCTCGGCAGCTATTTCTCGCAGGGATGGAAATTGCTCACCTCGCCAGCCGGCGCTCGCGCATCGAGTGGTACACCATGCCGTTTTTCCCCGACACCGCCGCGGACACATACCCGGCGCCGCCTTTCGCCGCGTCGCGCTCGCCGAACCGCACCAGCACGCAGCGGCCAAGCAGCTCGGGCTCGATCCGGTAGTCGCCCGCCGGATCGTTGCGCTGCAGGCTGAAATGGAGATCCTGCCCGACGACATAGCGGCAGCTCAACGTGCCGTCCTTCTGCAGCGAGCAATGCGCGCCACGGCTTGGCGCCCCTACACGCGCCGGCCGGTGTAGTCCTCGGCAATCTTGTCGTCGTAGAACGTGGTCGGGTTGGGCGCCGCCATGAACTGGCGGTAAACCTCGGGATAGACCTTCACGTACTGGTAGACCTGCCCGTTGGACAGCTCCACCTCCAGCGTCTGGTTCTTCTCGTCATAGCCGACCGAGCGGATCTTGGACGCATTGACGCGCTTGCGTTCCATCACTTCACCAGTTGCGCGCTCCACGGCGCCTTCGCGCCGCCAGTATCCACTTCGCCCTCGATCACGCCGTTCTTCACTTTCCCGGTGAACGCAGCCTTGCCTCCGGCCAGGCCGAAGGAGAACTGCTCGCCGCGCAGCTTCAAGTCCTCCAGCGCCACTTCCTTGCCCTCGAGCCTGCCGCTGCCCGAGACGCGCGTCACCTGCTGCTTGAGGTTGAGCGTGAGCGGCCCCTTGCCCACCGACCCGGGCACCTGCGCGCTCCAGCGGCCCTGCACTTGGGCCGGCACCATGTAGAGGTAGATCAGGGTGGTGGTGACGCCGCTGATCTTCACCTTGTCCTCGAGGTCCATCTGCTCGTACTTCTCCGGCAGCCAGCCCGAGAGCGGGTAGTCGTGCGACAGGATCTTGGTGCCGGGCTTGAGCTCCGTGAGGAGCTTGTCCTTGAGCATGTTCACCGTGTGGGGCAAGAGATACATCGTGAGCACGGTGGCCCGCGAGATGTCGGTCTTGAAGAGGTCCGCCTTGATGAATTTCACGCGGTCGGCGACGCCTTCCTTCTTCGCCGCCTCGTTGGAGAGCTTCACCAGTTCGTCCTTGATCTCCACGCCGAAGCCGCTCGCGCCGAAGACCTTGGCCGCGGTGAGCACGATGCGGCCGTCGCCCGAGCCGAGGTCCACCACGAAGTCCTGCGGCCCGATGTCGGCGAGCTTGAGCATGTCGGCGACCACGCTCTGCGGCGACGGCACGTAGGGGCCGGCATCCACCGGAGGCTTGTCCGCGGCAAGGGCGGCGAGCGGCAGGGCGAGCAGGAAGGCAAGCGCGTTCATGGGGTTTCCACGTGCTCCACGTTGATCTGTACCGACTGCAGCCCGTTGTATTCGTTCACGCTCAGCCGGTAGGCGGCGCGAAAGCGCGCGGGCAGGGGCTCGAGCGAGTTGAAGCGCATGGCTTCCAGCCGCCTGCCGTCCTTCACCAGCTTGAGCTTCGTGTGCTTGTCGCCGACGACGCGCTGGCTTTCGAGCGCGAATGTATCGCAGAACAGGGGCTGCGGAAAGCCTTGGCCCCAGATGCGTTCCTGCAGCAGCTGCGCCAGCCCGAGCGAGAGCTGCGCCGGTTCGAGCGCGCCATCGGTCTCCACCGTGCGCGTGAGCGCCTCGCGCGGCATGGTCTCCTCCGCCACCGCCGCGAAGACCTCCCTGAAGCGCCCGAAGTCCGCTTCGCGCAGCGTAAGTCCCGCGGCCTGCGCGTGGCCGCCGAAGCGCAGGATCAGCCCCGGCGCGCGCTTGGCGACGAGGTCCAGGCAGTCGCGCAGGTGGAATCCCGGGATCGAGCGCCCGGATCCGCGCAACTCGGCGCCATTGGCGCGCGCGAAGCAGATCACCGGCCGGTGCAGCCGCTCGCGCAGGCGCGAAGCGAGGATGCCGACCACGCCCTGGTGCCAGGCGGGGTCGAAGAAGGTGACGGCGGCGCCCGGCGCATCGGCGATCGCCTCCGCCGCCGCGCGCGCCTGCTCCAGCATCTCGCCCTCGATGCGGCGGCGCTCGCGGTTCAGGCGATCGAGCTCCTGCGCGCAGTTCGCGGCGCGCGCCTCGTCGTCGGTGACCAGGCATTCGATTCCCAGGCTCATGTCGGCCAGCCGCCCCGCGGCGTTGAGCCGCGGGCCGAGCACGAAGCCCAGATCGAACGCATTCGCCTGCGCGCCCGCCCGGCCTGCGCTGCGCAGCAGGGCCTCGAGCCCTGGCTTGCCCTGGCCGGCGCGCAGGCGCTTCAGGCCCTGCGCGACGAGGATGCGGTTGTTGGCGTCGAGCGGCACCACGTCGGCGACAGTGCCGAGCGCGACGAGATCGGTGAGCGAGGCGAGGTTGGGCTCAGCCTTGCCCTCGAAGGCGCCGCGCTTCCTCAACTCCGCACGCAGCGCGAGCATCACGTAGAACATCACGCCGACGCCGGCGATCGCCTTGGAGGCGAAGCCGCAGCCGGGCTGGTTCGGGTTGACGATGCACTCGGCCCGCGGCAGGTCCGCGCCCGGCAGGTGGTGGTCGGTGATCAGCGTGGCGATGCCGAGCGCGAGGGCGCGCTCCACGCCCTCGACGCTGGCGATGCCGTTATCCACCGTGATGAGGAGATCGGGGCGGCGCTGCGCCGCGATGTCCACCAGCTCCGGCGTGAGGCCGTAGCCCAATTCGAAGCGGTTGGGCACCAGGTACTCGACCTGGGCGCCGAAATGGCGCAGGGCGCGCACCCCGACGGCGCAGGCGGTGGCGCCGTCGGCGTCGTAGTCGGCGACGATGAGCAGCTTCTTGCCTGCAGCGATGGCATCGGCGAGCAGGCTGGCGGCGCGCTCGCAGTGCGCGAGCGACGCGGGCGGCAGCAGCCGGCTGAAATCGTCGTCGAGCTCCGCGGGCGAGTGGATGCGGCGCGCGGCGTAGATGCGCGCCAGCACGGGATGCAGCCCCGCCGCGAGCAGCGCCCGCCGGTCGGCCTCCTCGAATTTGCGCTCAACGAGGTGCATGGCTCGCCAGCGCGCGCGGCCGGCGCCAGAAGCGGCGCAAGTCGGAGCGCGCGGTCTCGATGGCGAGTCCGGCCTCGGGCACGTGCACGCCCACCATGCCTACGCGCCCGCTCTTCAGAGCCTCGAGCAGCGGTGCGAACCAGCCCGCCTCGAGCGCCTCGGCGCCGCCTTCGAGCACCACGAGGTGGCGGCCGTCCTCCGGCGTTTCGGCGAGCCACGCGGACGCCGTGCGCGGCAGTGCGCGCTGGCGCATGCCGGCGGCGCGCGCGAGGCCCAGCGCCAGTGGATCGGCCGCGCTCACCGAGCGCCAGGGGCCGGCTGCGGATTGCGGCAATTCTCCCGCACCCCACAGCCAGACACTGTTTACCGGGAGCTCGCGCCCCTCGTTAACCGGGTGCTCGTGCAGCGTCATCTGGATTTCGTTCAGGAGCGCCGTCCACGGTGCCCCGGGCAGGTGCGTGTCGATGTCTTCGCCCGCGAGCTCCTGCGCCGGCCGCGTCGCGATGGCGGCGGGCGCGGTGCGCACCACCCAGCAGTCCGGGTGCGGGCAGCGGAACTCGTGCGTGCCCGCGAAGTGGCGGTTGAGCGTCGCCACCAGCTGCTCCGCCTCGGCGGGCTGCAGGCCAGCGACCGGGACGAGCACCATGCTGTCGCGCACCAGCCGCAGGTGCACCGGGTCGGCGCGCAGCCAGAAGCCTTCCGCGGACGCGGTGAGCGCACCGGCGGGCAGCGGCTCCACGCCGAAGGCCTCGCCCAGCCAGGACGCATAGCCCTGCGCATCGGCCGCGCTCGCGCGCCCGCGCGCGAGCAGGAGCTCCAGCGCCGGCAGCCGGTCTGCCTGCGGCGCGGAAAGCAACCCGGGGACGATCAGTTCGATGTGCACGGCAGTTCGACGATGCGCGCGCGCTTCGCAGTGAGGTGCCTGGCGAGGATCTTGTACTGGTCGAGGTCGAAGCGCAGCCGCCGCGCGCCTTCGAGCAGCTCCGGCACTTCGGCTTCCGATTTCGCGGTGCCGAGGTAGCACCACTGGTGCACGAGGTGCAGGTCGGTCGTGTCGTGCACCGGGTCCTCCTCCACCACGCCGACCGGCCCGCGCCACGGCCAGGCGAGGGACTTGAGCGCGCCGAGTGCGGCGGCGAGGCGCGCGTGGTGCGCCTGGAAGGTCTCCTTCCCGGCACACAGTCCGGCGCAACGCTGGATCTGATGGCGGAAGCACGCGCCCTTGCGCGACGGCTCGAATCCCAGGGATTGCAGGCAGAGGCCGTGCTCGTCGGCGATGCCGTGCAGCGCCTGGAGCGCAGCGCGCTTCGTGCGGAACAGTCCGCGCACGTGCGGCAGGCCCTCTGCGTCGAAGTCCTGCACCAGCCGCAGCTTCCTTGCATCGAAGGCGAAGCCGCAGAGTTCGGCCGGCCGCCGCAGCTGCCGGTTGAACACCGGCAAGAGCTGCTTGACCAGTTCCGCCTCGCGCAGCAGCGCGCCGAGTTCTCCGGCGGTGCGCTGCCATTCGATGCGCCGCACTTCGCGCGCGAGCTGCATCTCCCTGGGCGAGCGCACGTCGTCGCTGAAGTGCTGCAGCACGCGCGAACGCATGGCGATGCTCTTGCCGACGTAGAGCGGGGCCTTGCCTTCGCCGTAGAAAAGATACACGCCGGGGGCATCGGGAATGGCGTCCACCATGGCGCGGTCGATGTGCGCGGGCAGCGTCGGTTGCCTGGCCACCTGGCGCGCCGCCGTCGCGAGCACCTCCTCGCCGCGCTCGGCCGCCGCGACGCGCAGGAACTGCCACACCGCCTCGGCGTCGCCCATGGCGCGGTGCCGCGCGCGGCAGGCGAGGGCGTGGCGCTCGATCAGGCTGTCGAGGTTGTGGCGCGCGTGCTCGGGGTACAGGCGGCGCGAGAGCTTCACCGTGCACAGCGTGCGTGCGCGGTAGGCAAGGCCCGCTCGCTCGAACTCGTGCTTGAGGAAGCCGTAGTCGAAGCGTGCGTTGTGCGCCACCAGCACGCGGCCGGCAAGCCGCGCGCAGAGCTCGACGGCAAGCGCGCCGAAGGTGGGCGCGCCCGCCACCATGTCGTTGGTGATGCCGGTGAGCGCCTGGATCGCCGCCGGGATGGTGGATTCGGGGTTGACCAGCGTGGACCACTCGCCGGTGACCTCGCCTGCGTCGACCTCGATCACCGCGATTTCGGTGACACGGTGGTGCGCCGGGTGCGCGCCGGTGGTCTCCAGGTCGACGATCGCCAGCGGCGCGTCGAGGAGCTGCATGCAGGCCTCAGTAGGGCGAAGCGTGGATATACGTCCAGTGGGGCGACTCTACCGCAAAAGCTGCGCGAACTGCCAGGCGGCGAAACCGAGAATGCTGATCCCGGAGACAAGGTTGATCGCGCGCAGCAGGCGCTGGCCGAGCCGGTCGCGCAGCGCGCCGCCCATAGCGGCGAGCACCATCCACCAGCCCGCCGAGCCGAGGAACACGCCGGCGACGATCATCGCGGCGAGAGCGTAGTCCGTGCTGGCGCTGAGCCCGAGGCCCGCGAAGATCGCGACGAACGCAAGGATGGTGGGCGGGTTGGCGAGAGTCAGGCCGAGGGTCGAGAGGAACGCCTGGGCCAGGCTCGCAGGCTTCGCCGTTTCTCCGTTTGCGGAGGGCCTGGAGAACAGTGTCTTGATGCCGAGGTAGACGAGGAACACTCCGCCCACCAATCCGATCCAGAAGCTGTAGCGCAGCAGGAATCCCGAGATGGCAGTGAGGCCGAAGGCCGCCACCGCGCCGTACAGGCCGTCGGCTACCGCGATGCCCATCCCCGAGACGAAGCCGGTGAGCGCACCGTAGGCGACCGTGCGCCGGAAGCACAGCACCCACATCGGCCCTACCGTGGCGGCGAGCACGAAGCCGAATGCCAGGCCCTTCACGAAGAGCAGGGTCACCCCAGCGGAACGTGCTTCGGCTGCGCTCCCACGCGAGCGAGCCAGGCGCTCACGGCGGGGTAGCGCTTGAGCTCGAAGCCGCCGTCGGCGGCGACATGGGTATAGGCGAAGAGCGCGATGTCCGCGACCGAGTATCCGGTGCCTGCAAAAAACGGGCTCCGCGACAGATGCTGTTCCATTACCGCCAGCGCCTGATTGCCACGCTCGTGCAATCGCGGCAACTCGGCACGCCGCGGCGACTCAGCGGGCTGGTAGCGCAGGATCGAGCGCGCCACCGCGATGTACGGCTCGTGGCTGTATTGCTCGAAGAACATCCATTGCAGGGCGCGCGCGCGGCCGAGCTTGTCCGCGGGCAGGAGCGGGGTGCCTTCCGCGAGGTAATAGAGGATGGCGTTCGACTCCGGGAGGTAGGTCCCGTCCTCGAGCTGCAGGGTGGGCACCTTGCCGTTGGGATTGCGCGCGAGGAATTCCTTGGAGCGCGTCTCGCCCCTGGTGGAATCCACTTCCACCCAGCGATAGGGCTTGCCGAGCTGCTCGAGCGCGAGCTTCACCTTGTAGCAGTTGCCGGAATCCGCCATGCCGTAGACCGTGAACATCGTTACCTCCAGTTCCTTCGCAGCCATTTCGCCGCCGGCGCGATGTCCACCTTCTCGGCGTAGGCGACCATCTCCGCGATGCGGTCCACGCAATCGAGCGGAAAGGCCTCGCCGGGCGCGAAGGCGGGCGCGACGCGGTGGTAGCGGCTACCAAGCAGCTGCCGGCACTGGTAGTCCGCAATGCCGATGGTGCCGTCGAACATCACCCCGAGCAGCGCCTGCGCCCACTGCGCGTAGCCCCAATCGTGGTGCGCGCCCTTGACGTAGATCAGCGAGCTGCCCGTGCCCAGCGAGAGCAGCGCGACATCCTCCAGCGGGGCGGTGCGCCCGATGCGCGCATCCTGGCTCTGCGCGAGCGCGCACATGGAGGGGTTGTTGGCGAACACGCCGCCGTCCACGTAGCCGTCCACGGTGGGAAAGTAGGTGGGAGCGGCGCAGGTGTACAGGCCTACTTTCCAGGCGAGCATCGCGCCGTCGCTGTCGACGCCCGGGAAGTTGTGGAACAGCTTGGGCTTCCAGCGCCGGTGCTCGGGCCTGGGATCCTCGTTGTCCAGGTCGAAGGCGGTGATCAGCACGCGCTTTTGCAAGTCGCGCAGGCGCGCCTTGCCCAGCATGCGCTGCAGTTCGCGCTTCAGGCCGTCGCTGTCGTACTGCGCGCCGAGCAGGGTGCCGACGTCCCTGACGTCGTCGAGCCAGGAATCGTCGAAGATGTCGCGGGCCGCGTCATGGTAGAGGGCGAGGATTTCCTCCAGACCGAGGCCCTTGGCGAGGCACAGCGCGATCAGCGCGCCGGTGGAGGTGCCGGCGAGCAGGTCCGCGCGCTCGAGCCAGCCCTCCAGCCCCTTTTCGCGGTTCAGACGGATGAGCAGCATGGCGGTGATCAGGCCGCGGATGCCGCCGCCGTCGAGCGAAAGGATGCGATAGCGCGCCATGCAAGCAGTCTAGCGCGCCGCCTGCAGCAACTGGGCTGCGGAGAGATTGTGGATGCGGCCGAAGCCGGCCACGAAGCGCGCGTCGCGCGGCGCAATGCGCCAGAAGGAGAAATCGGGCAGCTCGAAGTTCACCGCCTGCGCCGGAAAACGGGCGAGCCAATTCGACTTCAGCTCGCCCTGGTCCGTGATCTGCGTCGCCTCTCCCCGGATCGTGACGCGCATCAGGGTGAAAGGGTCCGCGCGCCCGTCGTCCGCCTGCGCGATCGACAGCGCGACGCGCGGGTCTTGCGTCATATCCTGCGTGTGCCAGGCGAGGCGGCTGACGTGCACGTGGAAGGCGCCGAAGTCCGCCGCCGCGAGGAACAGGGTCATCGAGGCCATCGGCGCGCGCTCGCGCAGCGTGGCAAGGTGCGCGATGCGCTCGCCGCGCAGCAGGCCGGCGAGCAGGCGGGAAGTAGCGGCGTCCATTCCGGCGATTGTAGTATCCTCGCGCAGCCGTGCGTTACGAGCTCCTCGTCGGCCTGCGCTACACCCGCGCCAAGCGCCGCAACCATTTCATCAGCTTCATCTCGCTCATCTCGATGGCCGGGATGGCGCTGGGTGTCGCCGCGCTGATCGTCGTGCTCTCGGTGATGAACGGCTTCCAGACGGAGATCCGCACGCGCATCCTCGGCGTGGCCTCGCACGTGCAGATCCAGGATGCGCGCGGCTCGCTGGCGGACTGGCAGGCGGTGGCGCGCGCGGCCGCCAAGAACCCGCGCGTGATGGCGACGGCGCCCTACGTCACCGGCCAGGGCATGCTGACGCGCGGCCGGGCCGCGCGCGGCACGCTGGTGCGCGGCATCCTGCCGGGCGAGGAAGGGCGGGTCACGGACATCGGCCGGCACATGAGCGCCGGCACGCTGGATGCACTGCGGCCCGGCGAATTCGGCATCCTGCTCGGTGCCGACCTGGCGCGTTACCTCGGAGCGATCGCCGGCGACAAGGTCGCCCTGATCATCCCGCAGGGCAACGTCACGCCCGCCGGCGTGTTGCCGCGCCTGAAGCAGTTCACCGTGCTCGGGCTGTTCGACACCGGCTACAGCGAGGCCGACTCCGCGCTGGCGCTGGTGCACCTCGTGGACGCGCAGCGCCTGTACCAGATGGGCGAGGCGGTTTCCGGGGTGCGCCTCAAGCTCGACGACCTGTTCGAGGCGCGCAGGGTGGCGCAGGAAGTCACCTTGAATCTGGACCGCGACAACTACGCCTATGACTGGACGCGCGCCAACCCGAACCTGTTCCGCGCCATCCAGATCGAGAAACGCATGATGTTCATCATCATGGTGCTGATCATCACGGTGGCGGCATTCAACGTGGTCTCCACGCTGGTGATGCTGGTGACTGACAAGCAGGCCGACATCGCGATCCTGCGCACGCTCGGCGCGGCGCCGGGGTCGGTGATGCAGATCTTCATGGTGCAGGGCGCGGTGATCGGCGTGATCGGCACGCTGCTCGGTGTCGCCGGGGGCGTGGCGCTCGCGCTCAACATCGAGACCGTGGTGCCGGCGCTGGAGTCCGCGCTCGGCTTCAAGTTCCTCGCCAAGGACGTGTACATGATTCCCGATCTGCCCTCGCAGGTGGAGGCGGCGGATGTCACCGTCATCACCGTCGTGTCGCTGTTGATGTCGTTTCTCGCCACCTTGTACCCGAGCTGGCGCGCCGCGCGCGTCAATCCCGCCGAGGCGCTGCGCTATGAGTGAGGCGGTGCTCGCCTGCCGCGGGCTGCAGAAGACTTACCAGGGCCCGCAGCCGGTGCGCGTGCTCAACGGCGTGGATTTCTCCGTGCGCGCGCGCGAGCGCGTGGCGATCATGGGCAAGTCCGGCTCGGGCAAGTCGACGCTGCTGCACCTGCTCGGCGGGCTGGATGCACCGAGCGCCGGGTCGGTCGAGGTGCAGGGCAGGGCGTTCAGCGCGATGGGCGAAGCCGAGCGCGGCCGCGTGAGGAACGCGACGCTGGGCTTCGTCTACCAGTTCCACCACCTGCTGCCCGAGTTCACCGCGCTGGAGAACGTCGCCATGCCGCTCTACATCCGGCGCATGGACAAGGGCCAGGCGCTCGCCAGGGCGCGCGCCACGCTGAGCGAAATCGGCCTCGGCGAGCGTCTCGAGCACCTGCCGGGCGAGCTTTCGGGCGGCGAGCGCCAGCGCGCGGCCTTCGCGCGCGCGCTGGTGACGGAGCCGGCCTGCGTGCTGGCCGACGAGCCCACCGGCAACCTGGACACGCATACCGCGGACGAAGTTTTCGAGGCGATGGTGAAGCTCTCCGCGGTGCGCGGCACCGCCTTCGTCATCGTCACGCACGACGCCGCGCTCGCCGCGCGCGCCGAGCGCGTGCTCGAGCTGCGCGAGGGCGTGCTGCACCAGGTGCGCTAGGCGAACCGATGGCCCCGCTGCAGCTGCTGCTGTTCCTGCTGCTGTGCGCGCTGGCGCTTGGCTGGCTGTCGCGGCGCATCAACCTGCCTTACCCGATCGCGCTGGTGATCGGCGGCAGCCTGCTCGGCTTCGTGCCCGGGCTGCCGCAGCTGCAGTTCGACCCGCAGTTGCTCCTCGTGCTGGTGCTGCCGCCGATCCTCTACCAGGCGGCGCTGCTCACCTCCTGGCGCGACTTCAAGGCCAACCTCCGGCCGATCGGCTTCCTCGCCATCGGCCTGGTGATCGTCACCACCCTGGCGGTGGGCGCGGCGCTCAAGCTCCTGTTCCCGGAGATGCCCTGGGCGGTGGCGTTCGTGTTCGGCGCCATCGTGTCGCCGCCCGACGCGGTGGCGGCGACCGCCGTGCTCTCGCGCTACAACATCCCGCACCGCGTGGTGGTGGTGCTGGAGGGCGAGAGCCTGGTGAACGACGCCTCGGGCCTGGTGCTCTACAAGTTCGCCGTCGCCGCCGTCCTCACCAGCGCGTTCTCGCTCGCCGACGCGAGCGTGCAGTTCCTTCTGGTCGCCGCTGGCGGCACCGCCTTCGGCATGATCATCGCCTGGGTGTTCGTGCGGCTGCACCGGCACATCGGCGACCCGTTCATCGAGGTGCTGGTGTCGATGTCCATACCCTACGCAGCCTACGTCGCCGCGGAATCGGTGCACCTGTCGGGCGTGCTGGCGGTGGTGGCGGCGGGCCTGTTCCGCGGCCGCTACGCGCCGCAGATGGTGTCGGCGCAGATGCGCATCCTCGCGCGCTCGGTATGGAACATCCTGGTGTTCCTGCTCAACAGCATGATCTTCATCCTCATCGGGCTGCAGCTCTCGGGCATCGTGGCGCGCCTGGGCAATTACGCGGCGGATCAGCTCGCGCTGGTGTCCCTGTGCGTGAGCGCGGTGGCGATCCTGGTGCGCTTCCTGTGGGTCTATCTTGCCGCCTGGCTGCCGCGTCTCGCCGGCGCCTCGCCGCCGCCGCCGGGACACCAGTTCATCGTCAGCTGGTGCGGCATGCGCGGCATCGTGTCGCTCGCCGCGGCGCTGGCCCTGCCGCTCGAAACCCACGCCGGCGAGGGCTTCCCGTACCGCGACCTGCTTATCTTCCTCACCTTCGTGGTGATCTTCGCCACGCTGGTGGGGCAGGGGCTGACGCTCGCGCCGCTGATCCGCCGGCTCGGGCTGGGATCCGAGGCAGGGCTGCGCGACGAGCAGATGCGCGCGCGCTCCGACATGGGCCGCGCGGCGCTCGAGGCGATCGACAGTTACGTGGCGCAGCAAGGCGTGGCTGCCGGCCTTGCCGCGCGCGTGCGCGCCGAGTTCGCAGAGAAGATCGCGCGCGACACGCCCTCCGGGCCGGCCATGCCGGAGGAGGCGGAGGCGGCGCGGCAGCTGCGCATCGCCGCGATCCGCGCCGAGCGTGCGGAACTCATCCGCGTGTGGCAGTCGAACCAGATCAGCGACGACGTGCTGCACCACCTCGAGGAAGAGCTGGACTATCAGGAATCGCGCTTGTAGCGGCGCTCCTTTCGACGCCGCCAGGCGAGCCTCACGTAGGCGCGCCAGGCGAACTGCACTGCGAGGTAGCCGAGCGCGGCCAGCGTCAGCGCGAGCGCGACGAGCCCCACCAGCAGCGGCTTGCCCAGCGCCAGCGTCCAGCCAGTGAAGCGGACCATCGAGTCGATGAAGTGCGACCAGTCCATCTCGAAATGCTCGATGCTCGCCATGCCGTGGCCGCCGCCAAGCAGCAGGTTGCCGTATGCGTAGGCGAGCAGGTACAGCGGCACGATGGTGAAAGGGTTGGTGTAGAGCGTCACCAGCAGCGCCACCGGCAGGTTGCGCCGCAGCGGGATCGCCAGGAGCAGCGCGACCAGCATCTGCAGC
>Ga0184628_10001389_pt1 | contig 11951 bp, 13 predicted proteins | sample PLM4_5_b1_FD_133149 | JGI IMG/M metagenome (GOLD analysis project Ga0184628, IMG submission 133149) | Groundwater sediment microbial communities from an aquifer in East River, Colorado, USA - PLM4_5_b1 | ecosystem: Environmental > Terrestrial > Soil > Riparian zone | place: USA: East River...
CTACGTCGGTGGCGCGAAGATCACCGCGGTCAGCCGCGTCGAATGGACAGAAGTCGATGGCGGGGCGCTCGCGGAGGAACTGTTCAGGGCGTACCTGCAGCAGACTCTGCTTGACGGCGTCTTTCATGCGGATCCCCATCCAGGAAATGTCCTGCTCACGACTGACCGTCGCATCGCGCTGATCGATCTTGGGATGGTGGGACGCCTCTCGGCGCCGCTCCAGGAGCAGTTGTTCAAGCTCCTGCTGGCGATTGGCGAGGGGCGGGGCGAAGAAGCGGCGGACGTCGTGATCGCGGTCGGCGAGCGGCGTGAGGACTTCGACGAAGTCGAGATGCGCCGCGAGGTTACCGACCTCGTCGGCCGGTTTCATCGTGCGACCATGCGGGAGATGAACGTCGGGCGGGTCATGCTGGAAATGTCACGCAGCGGAAGCCGGCACGGATTGAAAATGTCGCCGGACCTCGCCCTGCTCGGCAAAACGTTGCTGCACCTCGACGAGATCGGCCGAGTGCTTGACCCGGACTTCGACACAACCGCGTCGATGCGCCGCAACGCGACGAGCCTCATGCGGCGGCGCATGCTCAAGAGCGCCACGCCGTCCAATGTCTTCGCGGCGGCGCTCGAGGTCCGCGAGTTCGCTGAAAGGCTACCCCGACGGGTCAACAGGATTCTCGACTCGCTTGCCGCCAATGATTTGAAATTCAAGGTCGAAGTGATCGACCAGGGATCGATCATCGAAGGGTTGCAGAAGGTGGCGAACCGGATCGCCCTCGGCCTCGTGCTGGCGGCGCTCATCGTCGGCGCGGCCATGCTCATGCGCGTGCCGACGACCATGACGATCTTCGGCTATCCAGGGCTTGCGATGTTGCTCTTCCTGGCGGCGGCCGCCGGTGGATTCTGGATGGCCTGGACGATCCTGGCGGACGACGTCCGGAAGACGCGTACGCGCTGATGCGTCAGCGTGCCGCGGATGCGACGGATGCCTTGTCAGGGATGAAGTCTCGCCCCCGCATTTTTTCCGCGATCATCTTGACTCCGCCGAGCACCGGTGTGACGTCGAGCGCCGCATCCAGCGCGCCGCGCAGGATCCCTTTGCGCCGCATCGTGGAAGCGAGGACCGCGAGCGCGAACGCTGCACCGACCCAGGGCACCATACGTGTGAGCTTGGTCATGAGGGCCAGTGCAGCAACGTATGTGCCCTCGGCCAGGTCGGCCTATTGGTGCGCCGCGGCCCGCTCGGCCGGAGGAATACTGATCAGCTCGGGATGCGAGGCGACATGAGCCGCAACGACCGCCTCGGCCTTCGCAACCGCGTCAGCGTCCCCGGCGCGGAAGATCGCATTCGCTTCGACGAGATCCTTCTGGTTCGCGGGGGTCGCGTCAGGACTGTCGTAAATCGCGGTCACGGGGCACGCGGGAACACAGGCGCCGCAATCGATGCACTCTTCGGGATGAATGAAGAGCATGGACGACGCTTCGAACTCGGGTTCATCCTTGCGGGGGTGGATGCAGTCGACGGGGCATACATCCACACACGCATGGTCTTTGGTGCCGATGCAGGGGTCGGTGATGATGAAAGCCATTGCGCCTGAGCTTACACAAAAGCTCGTTTTAATTCCACGCTGATGGCCGACGAAGCGCGTAATGGCGTGCAGGGAGGGCTCACCGAAGAGGAGAAACGGTCGAACGTGATCCGACTCGCGTTCGGCGGAAGCTCAGAACGTTTCGAGGAGTTCTGCCGCACTGTTCGCCTGGACATTCCAGACGGCACGGCCGTCGTGCTTCGCGGCAGCGCGGTCACCGGTCAGCGATGGAAGGACGGTGCGCCGTTCGACGCAGACGGCCCGGGCACGAGTGATCTCGACCTGACCCTCGTCGGTCACGAGGCCGTCGCGCTCTTCAAACCGACGGGATTTTTCGTGCCCGGCGTGCATTCGCGTCCCGTCTCGGAAGATGATCCCGATATCGCGCCTTCACTCATCCCGCTCCGTGAGACTCTGATGGCCATGACGCAACGCCCGGTCAATATCCAGGCGTCGCTCGACGTGGTGATCCAGTTTCGCGGCGGACTGCTCGATCAGCCGTACCTCACCCTCATCGAGAAACCCCAGGACGAGTGACGCTTCGCATTCTGTCGTACAACATCCGGCGCGGCGGCGGCGGTCGGGAAGCCGCGCTTGCCGCTGTAATCCGGTCGACCTCCGCGGACGTCGTCGTGCTGCAGGAGGCGACGCGCCCGGACATCGTCGAACGCGTTGCGCAGGCCGCCGGGATGCAGCAATGGGCGTCGCGGCCGGGCGAATCGCTGGCCTTCATGAGTCGCGCGCCGATTGCGCATCACGCGTGGCACAAGCCGCGCGTCTCACGCCACGCGTTTCTCGAGATCGTGCCAGCGACGACGACTTGGCGCGTGTTTGGCGTGCATTTGAGCGCCGTACACGCCGCGTGGACGGAGCGGCGGCGGGTGTTCGAGTTGCGGGCACTCCTTCGCGTGATCGCGGCGCATCAGCGAGGCCCCCATGTGTTGATCGGTGACTTCAACACCGTCGCGCCTGGCGACCTGCTCGACATCCGCAGGCTCCCACACCGCCTGCGGACGCTCGTCTGGCTGAGCGGTGGCCATATCCGCTGGAAGACGATCGCGACGGTGCTGTCCGCAGGGTACGTCGATGGATTCCGACGTCTTCATCCAAGCGATACCGGGTACACGCTCCCCACTCCGGAGCCGCACGTGCGGCTGGACTACGCGTTTGTTCCCGGTGGGTTCGTTCAACAGATCAGCGAATGTGCAGTCATGAGGACACCGGAAGCGGCCACGGCATCGGATCACTATCCGCTGCTGCTGGAGGTGAATGAGTGAACGGCGCACTTCCCACTTACTTTCCACTTTGAACCTTGGACTTTGAACTTCGATTGAGTATGGAAAAGCGTGCGTTCGGCAAGACCGGAATGAGTGTGCCCGTTGTCGGGATGGGCACGTGGCAGACATTCGACGTCCGAGGTCCGCTCGTTGAAGAGCGCCGTCTCGTGACCGACGCGGCATTCGCGACAGGCGCCACGTTCTTCGATTCGTCTCCGATGTACGGTGTGGCGGAGCGTGTCCTGGGCAGCACGCTCGAAGGGCGCCGCGATCGCGCGATTGTCGCCACGAAGGTCTGGACGGCCGACGACGATGAGGCCGGGAAACAGCTTGCGTGCGCGCTCGAGTACTTCGGCGGGAGAGTCGACCTGTACCAGGTGCACAACCTGGTTGCGTGGCGCAAAAGGCTCGATCAGCTGGAGCGACTGAAGGCGGAAGGCGCGGTTCGCGCGATCGGCCTCACCCACTACAGCGCAACGGCGTTCGACGAGCTGCGGCGCGCAATGGAGGATCGGCGTGTGGGCGCGATCCAGATTCCCTACAATCCGCACCAGCGGGACGTCGAAGCCACGATCCTTCCGGCGGCCGCCGACCTTGGCCTCGGCGTGATCGTGATGCGCCCTTTCGGGGAAGGATCGGTGTTGCGAAAAACGATCCCCGCGTCCGCGTTGACGCCGCTCGCACCCTTCGGGATCACGTCGTGGCCCCAGGCGCTGCTCAAGTGGATCTTGAGCGATCCGCGCTGCCACGTCGCGATTCCTGCGACATCGCGGGTCGATCACCTTCGCGCGAACGCCGCCGCCGGCACGCCGCCGTGGCTCGGTCCGGAGGAGCGTGCGTACATCGCCAGGCTCGCCGACTGACACACAGTGCAGCTCATCGCACCCAATCTCCAGTGCGCGGGCATCGTTTGTGAATGCGCAGCCTCGTCAGGGAGAGGTCAATGACGTTCACATCACGTCTGTTCCTGATGGTTGTGGCGTTTGTTGCGTTCGTCTGCTCGTTTCCTGCGGCGCAGACGCTTGGCCAGCCCGAGCGGTTTACCGCCAACGCCGTTTCGCTGAGCCCTCAATACGGCACAGGTCAGCAGACCGTCGAGATTACGGTCGATCGCTGGTCACTGCGGTCGGACCGCGAGCGCCTCGTGATGGCGTTGCAGCAAAAGGGACCCGACGAACTGTTGAAGCAACTGCAGAAAATGAAGCCAGTCGGGAGAATCAGAACGCCCGACTCGCTTGGCTACGATCTTCGCTATGCGCAGCAGATGCCTCTGCCTGATGGCGGCCGGAGCATCGTGATTGCCACCGATCGCCCTATCGGATTCTGGGAGGCGACGACGCGGCCGAGAACGTTTGACTACCCGTTAACCGTGATCCAGATGAATATCAGCCCGGACGGTATGGGGTCGGGGACGATTTCCTATGCGACCAAGATCATCGCGAAGGACAACATGATTGAGCTGGAAGATTTCGCCACTAAGCCCATCATGCTGAACAACATTCGTGCCGAGGCGAAAAAATAACCACCTTCGTGGTTAGTAACGTCTTTTCTGTTGCCGGACGAGATCGAACTTCGCGGTGTCGGCAATCGCCATGACGGCCATGACTCCGGCCTGGATCGGGTCGCTCACGACGAGATCGGCCGCATCGGGGACGCTGCCGGCCATGTTGAGCGAAATCACGTACAGGCCGCCCTTTCGTACTTCCTCGACGGCCTCTGAAATCGCGCCGCCCATCAGCGATCCCGCGAGCACGAGGAGCTTCACGCGCGGGAGGCGCGCCGTGGCGCGGACCGCGGCCGCGAGCTCCTGCTCGCCGACCAGTGGAATCGTGTCGACCGAGATGCGTTCGCCGCGGATGTTATGCCGGTCGGCTTCCGCGATGGCGCCGAGCGCAACCTGGCCGACCTGTGCGCCGCCGCCCATGACGATGATTCGCTTCCCGTAAATCTTCGCGAACGAAGGAATCTCCTCCAACGCGACGACCCCATCGAGACGCGTCAGCTCCGCAAACAATTGGAGCGGCGGCTGCTCCATGGAGAATTCGAAGTACATCTCTGCCCGATCGCCGACCGAGTGAAGATCGACGTACCGGATGTTGGCGTTATGATCCGCGAGCACCTTCGTGACCGCCGACAACATGCCTGGCCGGTCCGACGCCGTGACGACGACTGCGTGTACGGTGTTCACTTGCTGGACTTTACCACCGGATGAGCCAATCGGTTTTTCATCAGCTTGCACGTCGCGTCGACGTCGCACCACAATGCAAGTTTGATGTTTTGACGCGAAGGAGGTAGGAGATGGCCAAAGCGAAGAGTGCAATTCCCACTGGGCACCACACGATCACGCCGCAGCTGACGCTCGATAACGCCGCGCAGGCGATTGATTGGTACAAGAAGGCGCTTGGTGCGGAAGAAACGGCGCGTGCCGTCGGCCCCGACGGGAAGATCATGCACGCGGAAGTGCGCATTGGCGATTCGCTCATCATGCTGAACGACGAGATGGGGGGTGGAAAGAGTCCAAAGAAGTTCGGAGGTTCACCGGCGTCGCTCTGGGTCTATGTAGAGAATTGCGACGTGCTGTTCGGCCGCGCAGTTGCGGCGGGCGCGAAGGTCGCGAACGGGCCCATGGGGCAGATGGCGGATCAGTTCTGGGGCGATCGCTGCGGAACCTTGACCGACCCACAGGGGTACAGTTGGACGATTGCGACGCACAAAGAAGATCTCACGCCGCAGGAAATGCAGCAGCGGCAGGCGGAGTGGATGAAGAACTTCGCGCCGCAGCCGACGCATAGCTAGTCGCTGGACACTTGTCTCGCCGAAGCCGGTAGGCGAAGGCGGACGGGCCGCGCCAGCTCCCCGGCGAGGCTATCGAGCACACGTCTTCCTTGCCGCGCCGGGGCGTTTATCGAAGCCGGACTCGTCTCGCCGAAGCAATTCGGTCTTCGGTTGTTTCACTCGAGGTGAATAAAGTCTGCCCCTCACTTGACTACGCGGCGTGTCACTTGATCGGCCATCGTGAATGCGGGCTTTCGTCCACAATCGACCGGTACATGCATTGCTCGGCTGCTGAGGTAGCGCAGTTCTGCGCTGCTCAGACTGGGGCGCTGCTGCCCGTACCGGAGGCTCGATGAAGAAGACGTTTCTTGCCTTGGCCACATGCGCTCTCTTGGACGTATCCAGCGCCTCTGCGAGTCCAATCATGTGGGTCCACGACAGCGATGGGACGCTGGGGACCGTTGACGTGGCGACCGGCGTGGCCACGCCGATCGGGCAGATGGCTCAAGTGATGACCGACATCGCGTTTGACCCGTCGGGGAACCTGTTCGGTTTGACGTTCGGCCAGCTCTTTTCGATTAATTCAACGACCGCTGCAATCACGCTGATCGGTAACCATGGGATCGCCGGCGGCAACGCACTCGTGTTCGGGGCCGACGGCACTCTGTACGGCGCGGGGAACTCCAGCACGAATCTCTTCACCATCAACCCGGGCACGGGAGCGTCGGCAGTTGTCGGCAATATGGGGTTCGCTTCTGGAGGTGACTTGGCCTTCAACGGGGGTAACTTCTATCTGGCGTCTGGTTCGAGCCAGCTTGTGCGGGTAAATCCTGTTACAGGAGCCGGTGTGCTGGTGGGGAACTTTGGTGTGAATAACGTGTTCGGGCTCGCCACCGGTGACGACGGCCTGCTGTACGCCGTAGCGGGAACGAACGTCTATACCGTCAACACCGCGACTGGCGCTGCGACCAACCCGGTCAACTATGCAGGCACTTCACTGGGCGACGCCTTCGGTCAGAGCTTCTTTACCGAGTCCGGGGCGGCGGCGGTTCCGGAGCCAGGCACGTGGGCGCTGTTCGGTAGTGGTCTCGTCATCGCCGCCTGGCGGCACCGGCAGGGACGGCGCCGCGCCCGCTCCTGATTCCGCTACCCAGTCCTGTCATTCAAGGTTTTCGAGCGCACGCTATGGCGGCCACAATGTGGCCGCCATTTTTTATTGCACCCTCGTATTTAGGAATCGGGTATCGGCGGTCGCCCAAACGCTACGAGAGACTTCAGGATGACCGACTCTGGAACGAGTCGGATGACCAGGTCGCGCATCCAGCAGCCGGCGGCGCTCTTGATGGACCCTATGCGCGCGTTGCGCTTCGCGAGCTGCACGATGGCACGCGTTCGCGCGGCACGCGCGCGCTCGTATCGCCGCAGCGCAGCGTCGGCTGGGGTGGTGTCGCGAAGCACGTGGCCGAGGGTCACCGCGTCCTCCAGCGCCTGCGCGGCGCCCTGTCCGGCGTGAGGCAGCATCGGATGCGCGGCATCGCCAAGCAGCGTCACGCGTCCCTTTCCCCAGTCATCGATCGGATCGCGCTCGAACAGCTCATCCAGTCGCAGATCTTCCGCGCGAGTCGCGCGGACAATGGCGCGGAAGGCCTCGTGGAATCGTGACGCGCAGCGTTCGGCCAGCGCCGCTGGGCTTCCGGAGTCGATCGGAAACTGATCCGTTCGGAGCGACAGATACCAATACACCTCGCGTTCGCCTGCGCGCGCCACCCCGGCCTCGAGGCCGCGGCCGAAGTACTGCGCGCCGCTCGCGTTGCCCAGGTGATGCACTTCGTCCAGTGCGACACCACGAATCGCGAGGAGACCGCTGCGACGAGGCGCCGCTTCGCCCGGATGGAGCTGCCTGCGAATGAGGGAACCGACTCCGTCAGCGCCGACCAGGATGTCGCCGGATTCCGTTCGGCCGTTGGCCAGGGTCAAGGCGACACCATCGTGTGAAGACGTGAACCCGGTGACGGCGCTGTCGAGCGCCACGGTATCGAGCCCAACGGCGTCGAGCAGAGCGCCATGCAGGACTGTGCGCAGGATGCAGACCGCATCCTCGTCGAGAAGCGCGCGTGCGGCCGCGGTATCGAATCGCCGGAGCACCGTGCCGTCGGGGCGGCGCATCTCGCCGTTAGTCGCAATCGCGCCGCCGCGGCGAGCGACGTCGGCCAGGCCGAGCGCTCCGAGCGCATGCATCGCGTTGGGCGCGAGGAGCAGCGCAAAGCCGAGCTCGCGCGGCGACACGGCCCGCTCGAAGACACGAACATCCCACCCCGCGCGCCTCAACGCGAGCGCCGCGGCAAGCCCTCCAATGCCCGCGCCAACGATCAACGCACTGTTTTTCGAAGGGACACTTGGCATTGGGTGTGAGGACACCTTGGGAGTTGGGAGTTGGGGACTGGGAGTCGAGAATCGCGAGTCATCGTCTCAGAGCGTTTTTCCTCCCGTATCGACCGCCGGCACTGTGATGATGCCCCGCTCGCGGTAGATCGGGCGGACAACGGCGCGGATGGCGGGAAGTTTATAGGCGAACCACGCTCCGCCAATGACGCAGACGATCCCGCTGACCCGGACGGTCATCGGCGCGCCGAACCGGTCGGCGATCACGCCGCCGAGGAGACTCCCGATCGGAACCGTTCCGAAGAACGCCATCGTGTAGAAGGACATCACCCGCCCCCGCAAGCGTTCTTCGACAATCGTCTGGAGGATCGTGTTGGTGGCCGCGAGGTGCACCATGAAGCCGCAGCCCGCGATCGCCAGCACCACGCATGCGATCCACAGCGAGGTGGTCATGGAGAACGCGACCAGGCCCGCGCCGAAGACCAGCGTCGCGTACATGATGATGCGGCCGAGGCCCACGACCGTCTCGCGCTGCGCCAGATACAGCGCACCGGCCAGCGCGCCGACGCCGGTTGATGTCATGAGCAGTCCAAGCGTGTTCGCCCCGCCCTGTAGCTCCACCGCCGCGATCGCCGGCATGAGCACGGTATAGGGCGTGCCGGCCGTACTGACGATCGCGACCAGTGTCAACGCGGAGCGGATCGGCACCGAGTGCAGGACGTAATTCCAGCCGTGGCGGAGCTCGTCGAGCAGGTGCATCTCGGTGGTGGCGTCCCCGCGGTGACGCGGCTCGATGCGCATCATCAGGAGTGACGCGATGACCGCCAGGTACGAGATCGCGTCGATGAGAAAGCACCAGCCTTCTCCGAAGCCCGCAATCAGCAATCCCCCGATCGCGGGTCCGATGATCCGGCTGCCATTGACCATCGACGAGTTAAGCGCGATCGCGTTCGGCAGGTCGCGGCGGTCCTCGACCATCTCGCTGACGAACGCTTGGCGGGCGGGCGTGTCGAACGAGTTGATGACGCCCTGGATCACCTGCAGCCAGATGATCTGCGCGACGGTGATGAGGTGGGTGAACGTCAGGACGGCCAGGATGGCTGACTGCACGAGCGAGGCAACCTGGGTCAGGAGAAGAATCCTGCGTCGATCCATCCGATCGACGAGGACGCCGGCAAACGGGGTGATGAAGAGCGTCGGAATCTGTCCGCAGAAGCCGGCAATGCCCAGGAGCAGCTCCGAACCGGTGAGCCGGTAGACGAGCCAGCTCGTGGCCACGCGCGTGATCCATGTGCCGACAAGGGAAATGCTCTGCCCGCCAAAGAAGAGACGGAAGTTGCGATGCTGCAGGGAGCGCGTGATGCGCAGCCCCGCGTGCGACGACATAGACCCTTCATTGTAGGATCCACGGCTCGCAAAGTCCCTGCGCGCCCCGGGGAGGCCCCCATGCGGAAACTGTTTCCATATCTTTTTGTCGTCGGCTGTTGATCGGCGTGCCCGCGGTGGCGCACGCACAGGAAGCGGCGGTGAGCGGAACGATTACCGACAGCACCGGTGGTGTGCTGCCGGAGTGACGGTGACCGCTGTGCACGAGGCGAGCGGCAATACGTTCGTCGGTGTCACCGACGACAGAGGCATGTTCCGGTCCCCCTTCCCCCTTCCCCCTAACCCCCCCCTAACCCCTTCCCCTTAGCCCCTGAATGAATTCCGCGATCCTGTCGAGTACGATCCGCGGCTGATCGATGTGCGGTGAATGACGGCACGCGTCCAGCATCAGGGCGTCGCACCGGCCACCCAGCGCCGACATGATTGCTTCCACCTGCCGCTTCGTTCCGTACTCGTCGTCATGGCCCTGGATGATGAGCGTCGGACTCTCTATGTTCGGCAGGTAGTCCTCGATGTTCCACGCGCGGAAGTCGGGCCGCAGCCAGACGTCGGTCCAGTACTGAAATAACGTGTCGACGTTCCCGCCGTGGTGGCGCGCGAGCTTCGTGCGGAGGTCCGTGCTTACAAAGCGCTCGCGCAGTTCGGCGATGCTCGTTACGTTGATGTCTTCGACGAAGACGTGCGGCGCCTCGAGCGCGAGCGCGAGCAGGTGGCCGAGCCCAGAGCCGGCGTAGATCAGCGCGATTGACGCGCCGTCGCTGTGCCCAACGAGAATCGGACGCGAAATCTCGAAGATCTGGAGGAGACGCGGAAGGACGATCAGTGCTTCATCGTGCAGGAAGCGCACCGAGCGCGGACCCGTGAGCGAATCCGACTTGCCGTGGCCCCGGCGGTTGTAGACCAGGCCGCCGCATCCGGTCCGCGAGCACAGTGCGGCGGGAAAGTCGCGCCACCGGCTGATGGATCCGAGCCCCTCGTGAAGGAAAACGAGCGTCGGCGCATACACCGGTGATGGCCCGTGCCAGACGTACTCGAGCCGCGCGCCGTCGATCGAGACGAACTCGTTCACGGGCCTATCATAGGTCCCCATGAACGATCTTCTCGTCCAACATGACGCGCGCATCACCACGATCACGCTGAACCGGCCGGATGCGCTGAACTCGTTCGACGCACGACTGGCCGCGGACCTTGGGCACGCGATCCGTGATGCTGCTCTGGATGGCCACTGCCGCGTCATCGTCCTCACCGGCGCGGGTCGCGCATTCTGCGCCGGCGCCGACGTGGGGTACTTGAAGCAGCTGATCGACACGCACGACTGGGCGCAGGCGCGCGAGCTTGTGGGTAACGGCGCGAGCGCGATTGCCGCGATTGCGTCCGCACCCAAGCCGGTCATCGGAGCGGTCAATGGCGCGGCTGCTGGAGGCGGCGCGAGTCTCGCGCTGGCGTGCGACATCCGCGTGGCGTCCGACCGCGCGTCGATAGGTCAGGTGTTCAATCGCATCGGCTTGCACCCTGATCTCGGCGGTACGTTTTTCCTGCCGCGTCTGGTCGGTCTTGGGAAGGCGCTCGAACTGGTCTTCACCGGCGAGATGATCGATGCCGCGGAAGGGCATCGTCTCGGCATCTTCAATCGCATCGTGGCGGCCGACATGTTGACGAGTGAAACGCGCGCGCTTGCGGAGCGGCTGGTTGACAAGCCGCCCCTGGCGATCGCGCGGGCAAAGAAGACGCTGTACCAAGGTTTGCAGGCCTCCCTGCACGAAATGCTCGCCATCGAGCTCGAAAACCAGGTCGCGCTCTTTTCCACTCATGACGCACGCGAAGGAATCGAGGCCTTTACGGAGAAACGCCCCCCGCACTTCCGCGGTGTGTAACGGGCCACAGAGTCAGGGAGACACAGAGAAGAATTCGTCTTCTCTGTGTCTCTGTGTCTCTGTGGCTTGTCTGGGTGACCGGCCGTTGCGGCGCGGACCCTTTGGGTCCGCGATACGATATCGGCCGTGTTGACCGCGCTGCCAGACACCTTCAACGCGGCCACGCGGTTTGTCGATCGCAACATCCACGAAGGGCGCGGCGCGAAAGTCGCCATCGAGTGCGGCGACGAGCGCGTGACGTATCAGCAGGTCTTCGACCGCGTCAATCGTGTCGGCAACGCGCTGCGCGAGGAGCTGGACGTGCGACTCGAGGAGCGCGTGATGCTCCTCCTCCTCGACACGCCCGACTTCATCTACAGCTTCTTCGGCGCCATGAAGATCGGCGCGGTGCCGATCCCCACGAGCACGCTCTGGAAACCGGCCGACTACGAGTACGTCCTCAACGATTCCCGCGCCCGCGTCATCATCGTCAGCGAACAGCTGCTGCCGCACATCAAGGCGATCCCTCCCGACCGCCTGCGCCACGTACGCGAGGTCGTCGTCAGCGGCGATGGACCCTCCTCGGACCGTGCCGACGGCCTCCGGACGCTCGCGTCGCTGACGGCGGACGCGTCAAGCGATCTCGAGGCAGAGCCGACGAGCAAAGACGACCCGGCCTTCTGGCTCTACTCGTC
>Ga0184628_10001391_pt1 | contig 11941 bp, 19 predicted proteins | sample PLM4_5_b1_FD_133149 | JGI IMG/M metagenome (GOLD analysis project Ga0184628, IMG submission 133149) | Groundwater sediment microbial communities from an aquifer in East River, Colorado, USA - PLM4_5_b1 | ecosystem: Environmental > Terrestrial > Soil > Riparian zone | place: USA: East River...
ATACACGCAGGTTGGCATCCCACTGGTCAGAGCTTGCGGCTAGAACCGGGATGGCTTCTGCCAGGAACAGGATAGCACGGATGGTGGAGGCGCTCTCAGTAGCTTCCGCCTTGGCTTTCGGCAGGTTTAGCGCCACATCACCAGCAAAGCTGCTTGCCAGGTCTTTCACCTTCTGCTGGTCGTCCTCAGTCCACCCTTGCTGACCCTGCGTAATCCACATTCCCCACTTGGAGACGAAGCGTAGATCGTCCTTGTGCCGGTCTGCAAATCCTATCGCTAGCTTGCGATGGCTGGTGCCGCCTGCGGCTGCCCACTCCCCGGCATCTGCGAGCATCGCCTGGAGGTCCGCACCTTCTGGCGGCGCATCAGCCAGGTCCCAGCCCTTGGGCCAGCTGTCTGGTATCTCCACGATGCGCACCGAGGCCGCACCTGCGTCCATCGAGAGCGAGGCGACTGTGTTGGCATACTCCCTGCCAGCGTCATCATGATCCGGCCAGATGATGACATCGTGCCCCTCCATCACTGACCAGTCGGACTTGCTGGGTGACTTGGCGCCGTTCATCGAGGTCACACCAAGGCCGAACATAACCGTGGCAGCGTCAGCTGCCTTCTCCCCCTCGGTCACAACCACAGTTGTATGCGCAGAGAGGTGGTCGAGGTTGTAGAGTGGGCGCGGCTCGGGTGGCGCCTTAGGCCGCCAGGTGACACCTGCTGCCTGCTTGCCGCCGAACCCATGCGTCTCTGCCTTGACGCATATCCAGGGGCGAAACTCCTTGGAGCCGTCAGGCATATTATACCGCACCACGGCGGCTGTGATATCTCCCTCGAGGTTGCGATAGAACCACACAGCCACCGGAGGTGGCAGCTTCGAGTGCGCGAACTTCAGCAGTGTCGGGTCAGGTCCTGACCAGGACGCTAGACCTTCCACCTCAGGTGCTGCCTTCTTACGCCCAGGCTTAGCCGACGACGCTGAGCCATTCAGGTCGTGCAGCACGCGGGCTTTAGCCTGCTCCACTGTGATGTCGAAGATATACCCGGCCACATCAATGATATCAGCGCCCGCTGCTTCTCCCTTGGGCAAGGCGAAGTCAGCCCAGCGTCCGGTATCGATGTTTATGCTGAAGTTGCCAATGTTCTCGTCGTCTGGCCGGCGCGGATTGCGCGCCTTGTATTCCCGGCCGCTCAGCTTGCCACTGGGCAGCCACTTGCGCAGCAGCGCCAGGATATGCGGCTGCGCCAGCTTCCTGACTGCCGCGGCCGTCAGAGGAGGAGTAGCCCCGTTGCCGCTCACCGGGTCACCAGTTGACTTAAAATTGTTGTGGTAGTCTTAGAATTTGCGCTATATACCGGCATAGATTGTTTCCTTTTATGGATGCAATTGACTTCCTGTGGTAGGGGAGTTCTAGGGGATGGACGACTGACCCGGCAGGTGCCCAACCCCTGCCGGGTCTTCTTCTATAGGCCGCCCCTGAAAATGGTGACTAGCCTTAAATCCTTCACACAAGAAAATAGCATAGGCGGTAGGCTGTTCCCCCTTCGGACCCACTATATATAGCCCGCGTTGCTTTTTTATTTACAAAGGGTTCAAGACGCTATAGGGTGGTTTCCTTCTTTACCAAAAGGATAGCCCGTATGGCTAAAGCACCATCTGACCCCGAGGCTCTGGACTATGCCCGCCGGCGCGTGGTTATGGCGACCAGGGAGCTTACCAACGACCACGTGCGCGACGTCAAGAAGGTCTTCGCCGGCTTCATCGCCGATGCCGCTGTCAAGCACGATGCCGATACCATCACCGTGCTGAAGGAGGCGACCCGCCTGGCAGTGGCCGCTATAAGGACCCCCTCTGAGTGAACGCCGCCGACATCCCTGCCGAGGAGGACATCGCCAGGCTTGACCTGGGCGCACTGGTGTCCCTGCGCGTCATGCTGACGGCGATGGCAGGCTCAGCTGCTGCGCGCTACCTGGCTACCTACGAGGAGATACTCGCCGACACCCTCGCCCTCGCCGCCCTGCTCACCGGCAGGGCGCGCCAGCCGCCACCACCAGACTGGATGCGCCAGGTCGAAGGTCTCACCGACCTCGATGACCCTCGCGTCGAGGCCCGCATCCTGCAGCTCCTCGACAAGACCGACGAGGAAATATACCAGATCATAACTCAGGAGTTTACATTCAGTGGCTAAGCCCAAGGCTATACCAAAGCAGCTCGGCGCCGTAGCCGACCTGCTCTACACCTCACGCCAGACCAGGCTCGAGGAGCAGAAGACCATCGACACCATGAAGTCATTCGAAACCTCGCTGAAGGACCACCTCATCAACGAACTGCCCAAGGGCGAAGCCAAAGGTATTTCCGGCAAGGTCGCCAGGGTCAGCATCATCACCAAGCAGGTGCCCACAGTCGAGGACTGGGACGCGCTCTATGGCTACATCAAGAAGAAGGGCGCCTGGGACCTGCTCAACCGCGCCCTCAATACAGCCGCCTGCACTGAGCGGCTGGAGAATGGCGAAACTATTCCTGGCATTGGTTCTTTCACCAGGGTAGACGTCTCCTGCGTCAAAGTCTGACGCAACAAATCCTCAAATCTTCTGATCTTCAAAGGACAAATCTTCAATGGCACGTGCAGCAGTCGCTAAGTCCGAACCCAAGGGCATCATCAACTGGGCAGACGAATTGGCCAAGGAGGCCGACGTCGCTGCCGGTATGGAGTCGACCTCAGGTGGAGGTGGCTGGTTCTCGCTGCGCGCCGGGGTGCTATCCCTGGGCGACGCTACGATGCCCAACAATGAGATGGCAGTCGTCATCCTCGACAGCATGCTCGAGAATGTGTTTTATGATGGCGCCTATAACCCCGACGCCATCAGCCCGCCCAAGTGCTTTGCCTATGGCCGCGACGAGGCGACCATGGCTCCGCATGCCGTGGTGTTCGCAGCAGGCCAGGAGGAGAACGACAAGTGCGCTACCTGCCAGCGCAATGAGTGGGGCAGTGCTGAGCGTGGCAAGGGCAAGGCCTGCGCCAACCGTAGACGCCTGTCGCTGATCGCCGCCGGTGACCTCTCCGGGTCCAAGCGGTTCGAGACTTACACCACCGATCACTTCGAGACCTCGCCTGTGGCCCTGCTGAAGTTGCCTGTCACCAGCGTGAAACTCTTCGCCAACTACGTGCGCCAGGTCACCGGGGTCATACGCCGCCCGCCCTTCGGTGTCATCACCCTGGTGAAGGTGGTGCCGGACCCGAAGACGCAGTTCAAGGTGATCTGCTCGCTGATCGACAACGTGCCTGACCACCTCCTACCGGTCATCATGCGGCGGCGTGAGGAGTCGCGTCCTCTCCTCGAGGCTCCGATGCCGCTGACCTTCGACAACGACGACGAGCCTGCCCAGCCAGCCCCGCGTGGCAAGGTGGGTGCGGCCAGGGCGCAACGTAGTAAGTTTTAACCTGGGTGGGGCTTCGGCCCCCTCCTCTGGAGATACAAATGCAACTACCCGAACCTGAGGTGCTGCTGACCAACTGGGCGATGCTCAACCATATCATCACCTCGATCAACGATGAGGACTACTGCAAGCGCTTGCTCGAGCTGGAGCTGGCCGGCCCGCGCAAGCACGGCGACATAGCCTTTCGTATCCACAGCCGGTATAACCGCCTGCGCGCCACGCGTGAGCGTCTCGAGCTGGTGGAGGCGTGTGGCCCAACCGCTACCGAGCGGCGCATCAAGAGCTACCCGGCGCTGAAGGCCGCCCTGAGCGCGCAGAAGGAGGCCGCCCTGGCTGCTGAGCGCGATGCCCTGGCCACGGCTGAGCTCGAAGCGCAGATCAAGGCTGAGAAGGCTGCTCAGCGCAAGGCGAAGCGTCTTGCGCAAGCCTAAGCCCACCATCATCGATGTCGAGACCTTCGGCATCGAAGGCCGGCCATCCTATCCGCCGCATCCTGTCGGCGTTGCGGTCAAGGAGTGGGGGAAGCGCGCGCGCTATTTCGGCTTCGGTCACGTGGTGCCGGAGGACCTGGCACTGCGCGACCGGTGGACCTGGAACAACTCCACCTGGGAGGAGGCTAGCGCTCACCTGGCCAAAGCCTACGCCAACCCCGACGGCATTTGCATGCACAATGCCAAGTTCGACCTCGAAGTGATCGAGCAGCATTTCGGTTTGGCTATGCCGCCCTGGCAGCGTATCCACGACACCATGTTCCTGCTGTTCCTGCAGGACCCTAACGCCATCAGGATCGACCTGAAGAGTTCCGCTGAGCGCCTGCTGGGCACCAAGCCTGAGGAGCGCGATGAGCTGAACGACTGGCTGACCGCGAAGCAGCCGGTGCCTGGGGTCAGGATCAGCACGAGCCTGAAGGGTAAGAACCCTCCCGGCGCATACATCGCTTACGCACCCACCCAGGTGGTAGGACCCTACGCCTGCGGGGACGTAGACCGCACCTATGACATCTTCAAGCTCCTGCATGGCGAGCTGGATGAGAAGATGCAGGCCGCCTACGACCGCGAGCGGCGCCTGCTTCTAGTCCTGCTTGATATGGAGAAGCGGGGAGTCGCTGTCGACGTTCCCATCCTGGAGCGCGATATACGCGCCTACCGCGGCCTCCAGGAGGCCCTGGAGGGCTGGGTGAGGCAGCGCCTGGGGGCTGACCCTGCCGTCAACCTCGACTCAGGTCAGCAGCTGATCGGCGCCCTTGACAGGGCAGGCCTGGTTGACCTCTCCAAGCTGGGGGTGACCAAGACAGGCAGGCCCTCCTCCGACAAAGCCGCGATCAAGGCTGCCGTCTCCGACCTGCAGCTGGCCAACACCCTGCAATACCTGGCGCAGCTGAAGACCTGCCTGGGAACGTTTATGGAACCCTGGCTGGAGACGGCCCGCAAATCTAAGGGGTTGATCTATACCCAGTGGCACCAGACCAGGGGTGGCGGGGGAGGAGCGCGCACGGGACGCCTCTCCTCCTCGCCGAACTTCCAGAACATACCAGTGGAGTTCAAGCCGCTGTTCGGTGCCGCACCGCTGCCGGCCGCACCGGTCGGGGACCTGCTTGACCTGCCGCAGGTGCGTAGATACATCCGCGCCTACCCTGGCCAGGTGCTTGCCGGGCGCGACTTCAGCGGCCAGGAGCTACGCATCCTTGCGCACTTCGAGGACGGTGCTATGCTGCAGGCCTACCAGGACAACCCAGGCATCGACTTCCACCAGCACGCTGCTGACCTCATGCATAGCACTGCCGGGGTCAACATCAACCGGCGCGATGCCAAGACACTCAACTTCTCCCTGCTCTATGGTGCCGGCCTGACCAATCTCGCCAGGCAACTGGGCTGCACGGTAGAGAAGGCGAAGACCTTCCTCGAGGCCTATTACCGCGCCTTTCCCGGCATCCGCAAGCTGCAGGACGCGCTGAAGTTCCGCGCCAGAAGCAACCAGCCGGTCAGGACCACGGGGGGCCGCCTCTACTACTGCGAGGACCCGGAAGTGATCGACGGGCGTATGTTCACCTATGAATACAAAATGTGCAACACCATCATCCAGGGGTCGGCCGCCGACCAGACCAAGGAGGCGATGTGCCGGTTCTTCGAGGCTGCCGGACCTGGCAAGCTCATACTCTCCGTGCACGATGAGATTGTCATATCTGTGCCGGGAAAGGAGCGCGCCACCATGATGGAAATTCTGGCCGAGGCGATGGACAAGGTGGGAGACATCGACGTGCCGATCCGCTCGGATGGTGAATTCGGCTATAACTTCTCACACATGGGTTCGAAGCTCAAGCGGATGGACGACCCTAAGATCGACCGCGACAAGTCCCTCTGGGCGCAGCGCTACAAGGCGGGGGAAACCAAGGCTGGACAGGTCAGCCATTAGCAAATTAACGTTTGAATACGCAATGAAAGGAACGTGCCGATGTCCAATACTCCTGAAATGATTATGCTGCGCGCTGATATGGCCAAGGCTCTGGTTTACCTGGCCAGGAAGCAAGGACTTGTGCGCCAGGAAAAGGTCGACAACAGCCTCCTGATGGAGGAGGTTACGTATGTAATGATTATCCGGGCTATGTGGTCCGACAGCACTATCGACTCACGGTTCACTTATTGGTATTACCACCCTGGCTGCACAGTCTGGGACGCCTCTGGCCATGGTGATGATACGGCCAACCCTGGGAACCCGGAAGCCCGCGCACAGCTATGACCCCCGAAGACCAGGAGATGCACGAGGCCATGGAGTTCGCCAAAGGCCTCGCCAACAGGATATGCGACGAGGTCAATGAGTCGGGGGAAACCCCGGCTGACGTTTACTTCCTTCTGTGGGTCAGCCTGGGGCGCATCCTGGCCAGTGCCGGCTGGACTGAGGACGAGCTGATCGCCGACCTGAAGTTCCACGTTAAGGACCAGCTGGCATGAAGACACAGGGAGAAAAAGCGGCTAGCGAGTGGGGGCGCTCGATCCTGGCGACGGCTGAAGCCAGCGTAGAGCATGGTAGCTTCGGCGCAGCTTGGCGTGCCTGGGCGGACAGCACCGAATTTAACAAGCTGCCCGAGCATGACCGCGCGTTGATCCGCGTGGCGTTCGTGTCGGGTTGGCGGGCAAGAGGGATTGCAAATGGCTGACCCTACTGATGCGGTTGCCCGGACCAAAGCGGACCCAAACCGATCCCGGCGCGAAGATCAGCTTGTTGCCGAGATCGAGCAGCTACGCGCAGAAAACGCGCGCCTGCGTGAGTCGCTCATCCGCGCCGGAGAAGGCGATGGCATACTGTGAGACACACACAGGGAGACGCGCCGTGAGTAAACCCGAAACCACCGAGGATGAGCTGTCCATCCAGTGTCCAGACTGCGGCATCAACTGGTGGCTGTTCCCACCCGCCACGGTGCATGGGTCGGACGGCAAACTGCGGCGCTGCATCGAGTGCAAGCGCATATACAACCAAGCAGGGATGAATGTCAGCCATGCCGAGTCCTGAAACGACACCACACTGGCGTTAGAACACCGGCGCGTGCTATAGCAGCGGGCTTGCATATACCATGGTGAATGCTATGAGCACGCCTGTGATAGCCACGAGCCGGCCACCGCCCAAGGGACTGACGAGCTGGTCGTTCTCCCGGTTCAACTCCTATACCAAGTGCCCCCTTGCCGCTAAGCTGTCGATCATCGACCGCCTCCCCCAGGGCGAGTCCCCGGCTATGGCGCGAGGTGACTCCATCCACAAGCAGGCAGCCTCCTATATCTCAGGTGAGCTGGACCAGTTGCCGGACTCGCTTGCCCTGTTCAAGGATTTGTTCAACGACCTGCGCGACCGCTATGGCGAGGACGTCGCTGTGGAGGATACCTGGGCGCTGCGGCGCGACTGGTCGGTGACCACCTGGGATGACTGGACCGGCTGCTGGCTCAGGATCAAGACCGATGCAGTGCGCCTGGTCGACGAGCATCTCGACATCCTGGACTGGAAGACCGGCAAATTCAGCCCGCAGTATAACGTGGCAGAGTATGAACTGCAGATTGAGCTTTACTCCCTCGGTGCCCTGCTGATGTATGGCGAAGCCATCCCTGAGCTGACGGTCTCCCCTCACCTGGTCTATCTCGACCACGGCATTGTCTACCCTTCCAGCCCGCTGGTCTTCACGATGAAGGACCTGCCCAGGTTGAAGCTCACCTGGCAGGACCGCACGCGCGCTATGCTGAACGACCGCACCTTTGCACCGAACCCAGGTTACGCCTGCCAGTGGTGCGCCTACAGCAAGAGCAAGGGAGGACCCTGTGTCTACTGAAGACGAACAGCTGAAGAACGAAGCCCGCACGCCCGAAGAGATCGATACCTGGTGGAAACGATTCGGGCTGAACCACGCCGATGCCCGGGCCAGGCGGCACGCTGAGTATGCGCGGCAGAAGGCTGAGACGATGGCAGTGTTCCATGCGCATATTCCGCCGCCCTCTGGAGAATGACCTGAAGGAAAAGGTTGTATGGGAGGCCGCCAAACTTGGTGTGCGCTCCCTGCAGCTTGATCTGCGCTACGATGCCGGGTGGCCGGACCGCGTGTTCCTGACACCATTTACGCCCTTATGGCTGGAGTTCAAACGCGCGGGGGAGGAGCCGCGCCCTTTACAGCAGAACCGTTTGCAAATACTAAAAGGGCTTGGTTACGATGCAGACTGGACCGATGACTATGACACCGCTATGGCCAGGATTAAGGGAAAACTCTGATGCTCGATGGACTTGTCGTGAACCGTATGACCGAAGCTATTCCCTGGCACCCGCATGACGGGCAGATGAAGGCTCTGAAGTTCCTGATAGAGCACGCTGCTGCCGGACTGTTCGCCTCACCTGGCACGGGCAAGACCTCTGTCGTCTACGCTGCCTTCGAATACCTCAGGCGCAAGGGCGTGGCGCACCGCATGCTGGTGGTGGCTCCTCTGAGACCTGCGCAGCTGGTCTGGCCTAAGGAGGCGGAGAAGTGGCAGGACTTCCGCCATCTACGCGTGGAGCTGCTGCACGGGCCAAAGAAAGACGAGGCTCTGGCCCGCGACGCTGATGTCTACGTCATCAACCCCGACGGCCTGGACTGGTTGCTGGGTGCAACCAAGTCAGTGACACCTGCCGGCAGGACAGCTGTGAGCTGTGACGTGGCAGGGTTCCGCAAGCTCAAGTTCGATACCCTGGTGATCGACGAGCTGACCATGATGAAGGACCCGGGCACAGCGCGGCACAAGGCGATCAAGGCTGTGCTGGACACCTTCTCCAGGCGCTGGGGTCTGACCGGCTCCCCTGCTCCCAATGGCCTGATTGACCTCTTCGGCCAGATATTCTGCCTGGATCGTGGGCGCAGCTTCAGCCCCTACATCACGCACTACCGGCAAAAATACTTCCTGCCGGCTTGGACCGGCTATGGCTGGGTGCTGCGCAAGGGGGCGGAGGAGGAGATATACGAACGCCTCAGGCCGCTCGTCCTCAGGCTAGAGGCGGGTGACTACGTTGACATGCCCGAGCTGATTGAGAACATCATCCCCTTCGATCTGCCTGCCTCAGCGCAGCGGGTCTATGACGCGCTCGAGGACAACTTCATCACGCGCGTGGGTGAGAACATCATCACGGCCTCCAACGCCGCGGTGGCCTCCGGCAAGCTCAGGCAGGTCGCCTCAGGGGGTATCTACCTGGACGCCGAGGTCATCGACATCTTCAAGCGCCGGCCCCTCAAGCCTGTGAACGGCAGGGACTGGGCGCTTGTGCATGACGAGAAGACTGAGCTTCTGTGGGACCTGGTGCAGGAGTTGCAGGGGGTGCCCCTCCTGGTCGCCTATGACTTCAAGCATGACGTAGAGCGCATCAAGCGCAGGTTCGGCGAGGACCTCCCCGTGATCGGCGGAGGCACCCCTACGAAGCGCGCTGCTGAGCTCGAGAAGGCCTGGAACAAGGGTGAGCTGCCTGTCCTGCTGGGCCACCCTGCCTCCATAGGGCACGGCCTGAACCTGCAGAAGGCCGGCAACCAGGTGTGCTTCTACACCCCCACCTACAACCTCGAGCTTCATCAGCAGTTCAATAACCGGGTCCAGCGCCAAGGCTCGGTGCACAAGCAGGTGTTCGTGCACTACCTGACGGCGCGTGGCACGGTTGATGAGATTATCATGCAGGCCATCCGCACCAAGGCCCATGTGCAGGACCTTCTTTTGGACGCTCTGAAGAGTAAATAGTTGTGTGCATCCGGGGCGGCCCGGGCTAGTCTCCTCCTTGTCGCCCACCCCCACACAAACCCGGCACCCTGAAGGGGAAGTAAGTCCGGACCGGCTACGGGGGTGGGCGGCGCCTAGTCTAGAGGAGAAGACTGATGGCTGCCAAGTGGACCAGAGCTAATTCCGCCATGAGTGATGGGTGGGAAGTCAGGAAGATGCGCGATGGCTCGGCGGAATACCGCCGCCTCGTGATCGACATGGGCAAGCCCAGCTACTCCGGCTCAGCGCGGCGCTACGACACCATCTACGTGGGCCACGACGGCTGGGTGTGCAGCAGGACTGCCGCCGGCTATATGCGCCGGCACGACACCTACGAGGATGCCAAACAGTTCCTCAAATAACGCAAAAAATCGTTTGCTTACGTGAGGACCCATGCTAGGGTCCTCCTGCAAGCAAAGGAGAACCCCAGTGCTCTACATCAAAAACATCATGACGATCGTCGGCTGCGACATGGAGCGTGCGCGCCGCATCTTCGACGAGATGGCCTGCGGTGGCCTGGATTTCAGCGAGTGCAGTAAGGCCGCCTTCAAGAAGGCCGCCCTGAGCGCTGCCAACTACGTGAAGTGAGGATACCCCGATGAAAATGCTCAGCGTTGAACGCGCCGCCGGCAAACGGGCTGACTTCCACCTCTATTGGAAAAAGCCGAACGGCAAGCTGATGGTGGACGCTATGTGGGCACCATCTCCTGAAGAGGCAAAGCGCCTGTTCCTTAGCTTCGCAAAGGAGCTACGCTGGAAGGTAGCAAGTGTGGTGAGAGTGGAGAAAGTATCATGACCGTCGTCAACGACCTGCTCGCGGGCTACACGCAAGGTGAGCTGGACGAGGCGTTCAAGCTCGTCGCCCCGGAGGGCAACTGGAAGCTGCCCATCAACTGCAAAATCCGCTGCCTGCCTGAGGCGGACTTGCGCCGCATCGCCTTCGCCATCGAGTTCTTCACCGGCAGTGTGGCGAATATCACCACGCACCGGGGGCACCACACGATCACCGCGGCAGGCTACTACGCCGCCATAGGAGCATAGACCATGAAGCCGGAAGGTTGGGACCGCATGTCGGGTCCGGATAAGCGTGAGGACGCTGAGCGCCTGTTCACCAGCGTGCGGGGCAAGCTCATCATAGCCCAGGCGCTCGCCAAGGCCATAGAGATCATGAAGGAGCAGGAGTATCCGGAGAGGTCCAACATCGAGGACATGGAGGAGCTGGGCGAGACCCTGTTCCAGCCCTTCTTCTCCATGTATACGAGCAAGCTGCTGTGAGGCCATGCGTCTGTCCTACATGCGTGCCGCTCGATGTGATCCCAGAGGGTTGGCGGTTCATTTCCTGCTTCCGAGCGGCGACCGATGACGGCGAATGGTGGGTGCAGCTTGAGGGGCCATCGAAGATATGGCCGGTGCGAACTGCTGGCGCTTGGGGTCCGACGTTGCGTTCCGCCGTGGAGCGCGCCGCATGGGAGGCTACACAGCCATGAGTGTGAGGGCGCCTGACCTCAGGGCGGAGGCGATAGCCATCAACGCAGAACCATGGGACCCGCTTCCAGGGATGGAGAAGCGGCGCTGCCCTGTCTGCGCCTACCTCTACGCCTCTCAGCCCGAAAGGGCTGAGCAGCGCTGCCACACCTGCGTGGTGCGCGGCAGGGAGGTCCCGGGGTATGCTGAGGCAGGAGTGAACGATGACCCACCCACCTGACGAGACGTGGTGGCACCTCTACCTTGAGGGTGGGGATTTTTATGGCGGTATGACGCGATCGTTGGACGACGCGTTATGTCTGCAGCAATTCTATGAATACGAAAGCGACCAAGCCCCTGCGTGGTTGGTAGCCTCCCCCCAATAATTTATATTTGCAAAGGGGAGGAGTTGGGCTAGGCTCCTCCAGTCCGGCGCCCCTGCCGGCTTTAAGGAGAATCCTACCATGGCTCGAGATATCTATATTGGCGGCGTCCGGGTGCCCGCAGGCACAAAGCCTGTGCCCCGCCCTATAGGGTGGACGCCAACTTACGAAGCTGACTACGACCTGTGCGAGATGGACGCCGACACCCTGCGCACCTTCACGGAGGCGGGGCTGACGGTCATCCAGGTGGTGTCCGATGGGCCTGCCGGGGGCAACCCCTGCGTGACAGTCCGGGGGCCTAAGGCGGCGCACCTGGACTGGATCAGCGACCACTACCACGACGGGGTGTCTGACGCCATGACGGACGAGGAGCTGTGGGCTTACCATCAGTCCATGCGTAGGTTCACAAAATATGA
>Ga0184628_10001392_pt1 | contig 11936 bp, 13 predicted proteins | sample PLM4_5_b1_FD_133149 | JGI IMG/M metagenome (GOLD analysis project Ga0184628, IMG submission 133149) | Groundwater sediment microbial communities from an aquifer in East River, Colorado, USA - PLM4_5_b1 | ecosystem: Environmental > Terrestrial > Soil > Riparian zone | place: USA: East River...
GAGAGCCGTAACAACACAGACCTCGTAGAAGTTGTCGGGCTTCAGGTTGTCGTTGACGGTCCTCATCGCTCTTCCATCGAACTGGAAGATGCCAACGACATCGTTCTCCCTGAACCCCCGTAGCGTCTCGTCATCTTCCAACGGAATGTCGTACATGCCCTGTAGATCCATCCCCAGCATCTTCATCGCCTCGGACAGCATGCTCATGTTGGACAGTCCGAGAAGATCCATCTTCAACAGGTTCAGGTACTCCGAGTCATACTTGTCCACAGCCAACTTGTCACCGTAGACGGCACAGACATTCGTCAGCGGCTCGGAAGCAACGATCGCTCCGGCTGCGTGCTTCCCCATTCCCTTGACCATGCCTTCGAGACGAGTGCTCTGCAACAGATCCGGGAACTCGTCAACGACAGCTTTCGCTGCCGGGAACATCGCCAGTGTATCCTCGATCGTTGACGACGCTCTCAGGTCTCCACTGCTTCGACCGATCAGGAGTTCCTTGACTCGTTCGGTCTCCCAAGAGGGAATACGATAAACCCTCGCAACGTCGTCGAGTGCCAGTTTAGCCTTGTAGGTTGTGAATGTTCCAAGAGTACCCACCCGATCCGATCCGTACTTCTCTGCAAGATAGTCGAACACTTCGTGACGCCTCTGATCATCGAAGTCAAGATCGATGTCAGGAAGGTCTTTTCTGGTGACGTCGATGAAACGCTCAAACACAAGGTCAGGAAAGATGAGCGGGTCAACCTCAGTGATGCGAAGTAGGTAGCAGAGAAGAGAGGCCGCAGCAGATCCTCTAGCTGGACCCACTGCAATACCGTGATCTTTCGACCATCTAACGAGATCCGAAACGAACAGGAAGTAGTCAACGAACTCCTTTCCCTCGATCATCTCCAGTTCGTACACGAGGCGGTCGGCATATCGCTGCACATCGTCCTTCTCTTCGATGCGTCGGTACTCCCACCCTTCCTTCAGCCAACGGCGGACGAGTTTCCCACTGTCTATCTTGGAAGGGTACTTGAGCGGAGCAGCCTTCGGAAGAGTGACCGTGCAGCGATCTGCTATCTCGGCTGTGTTCGCGAACGCTTCCTCCGCAGCACGTTTGGATAGGCCAGTGTTCCGGAGCCTACTCATGACCTCTTTGTCCGACGTTGGATGGTAGAGAGGGACATCGTATCCCCAACTCTTCTGCTGTTCCTCAAAGGACTTTTTGCTTCCTGGTCGGACGGCGTGAAGAATCACTTGCATGTCGTTATGGTCTGGTCGGCAGTAGTGAACATCGGCGGTCGCGACCAACGGGATCTTCAGCTTGCGAGAAATTCGCTCCAGACTGGCGTTGACCTGACGACAACGGTCCAGTTCCGGGAAAGCCTGTACCTCCAGATAGTACCTGTCACCCAAGAGAGCTCTGAATCTGGAGGCAACCGCCATCCCTCTCTCGAAAGAAGCGTCGGCCTCCTTGATGTTCTTTCCTCCCACGATGCTCGTCGCAAGGAGACTTCCCAGGCAACCCGAAGCAACGATGAGTCCTTCCTGATGTTCCGAGAGGTTCCATCCTTCCACCGTAGGCTCCGAGTAGAAGTCAGGACCCCACGCTTGAGTGACCATGCGAATGAGATTTCTGTACCCATCCTCACCCTCCGCCCATACGCTGAGATGGTTCTTCTTTCTGGTCTTCGTTCCGTTTCCACAGTAGAGCTCGCAACCGAAGATCGGCTTCACACCATGCTTCAGCGCAGCCTTCTCCAGCTTGACATGGCTGCTCAGGTTCCCATGCTCCGTGAGAGCGAGAGCAGACATCTCCAACTCAACAGCCCGCTTCACGTGCTCCTCCGGATGACCGTAGCCATCCAAGAAGCTGAACGTTGAGTGATGATGAAGGCTGACATACTTCATCGGGCTCTGCTCCACTCCTTCCAGAACTCCACCCACATCTTGTACGGAAGAGCGAGAGCCATGCTGTCTACTCCAGCTAGGACATCCCGTTCCCACAGACGAGCGACCATCACCTCGAAGATCTCTTCAGCAGATCCCATGGAACCCCACACCATTTCGGACCACTCGACCTTCGTTGGTGCCTTCCCGATCACGATGTTCATGATGACCCCGAACCCGAACATGTCTCTCATCGTATCGGTCCAGTCCACGTGGAAGTCCATCTCTTTGAATCGTTCCCACCTGGAGTAGCAGTTGATCTGCTGAGCGAAGACCCCTCTAGCCCCGAACCTTGTCATCCCCTTGACACCGTACTGATAGGCTCTGGCTGGAGCGATCTCGTCGAACCACGGATCTATGATGTCATCTATGAATCTCACATCCGGACAAGTGTTCCTGGCATGCTTCTTGAACTGAGAGAGCTTGTTGAGATACTCGTCTAGGAGGACGGCCATGCCTTCACCTTCATCTCCACATCCACGAGGACATCGTCCCATCCAACGAACGTCCTCTGGTACGGTTGTCCTTCGGTGTGCTCCCGAACAGGCTGCCACACAACATCTCCGAACAGAGACTGAGCCTTGTAGCAGTACCTCTCGATGTCTTCTACTACAGCGACCACCCGATCAGGATTGATCTGTTCAGCCAGCTGATCATACTTGTCGTCTCCGTAGACCATGAAGTCAAACGGCATCTCCAGCGTCGTCAGCCAGAACCGAGTGTCTGGGTCGATGTTGTCCAGTCGGTCCCACGGGCGTGTGCTAGCGATCCAGATCTCCACATCCAGATTCCTAAGGTGTTGCATGAACCGATCGGCTCCCGCGTACATGGGCATCCATCTCTTCGTTCCTCCCTGACGATACGCGAGCTTGATCTGGCGATAGAGCGTCTTGTCCAACCCGAGGTAGTCGCTGAACTCGTTGTTCCCGGTATACCCTCTCGGCATCGACCGAGCGGTATAGAGCTCCGCGAACTCGGTGAACTGCTCATGGTAGTTCCCAAGAACACCGTCAATGTCGATCGCAGCGATCGGCTTCACGGGTTCCGAACAGTTGGTACAAAGCATCAACGACCCCTCCAGTCCCACGGCTCTCTTGTCTGGATGTTCTCCGGAGGCCATGACTCGATATCGACAAACTGATCGAACATCTTGCGCCACTTGACACGGAACTTTCGGCGCACGTCATCTTCGATGGTGACACCGTCCGGGTCCGTCATGTACTCCGGCCATTCCTTGAACATGACCTTCCATGAACGGAGCATCGTCTCGTTTCTGTTTCCGAGGGAAGCATGTCCCCCTCCACCTTCGCCCTGAAGAGTATGCGCCAGAGCCATCGGTGTCGCCTTGAATCCGGTGTAGATGTACCACGGGATCCCAAGCCAACCGATTCCTCTACGGGCGAAATCGCTATCCTCGCCGAACGCGATCCTCGGATCGAATCCTCCTACCCTCTTGCTGTTGAAGACGTTGACAGCGAAGGTGCCGTATCCAACTGATCCGGTATGAAGAAACAGACCCGTTCGATTCTTCATGATGGCATCTCCGAGCTTCGTTCCTCTCATGTACAGACCATAGATCCTCTTGGCTGCACCGACCCCGAGAACATCTCTCCTGACAGCCATCTCTAGGAAGTAGTCCAGATTGCCTTCCGCAGAATGGTCGTCGTCAGTCTTGACGTACACCTGAAGCTTCTGTTCCTTCGCGTGATCATCCAACACGTTCATCGAGTATCCAAGACCCCGATTGGAGGCTCTCAGCCAGAGGCCTGATGCACCGTACTCTTCGACGACGGGCTCTGTCTCCTTCCTGTGCTGGCTCTCAGACACGACGTAGATCGGCAGTCCGAACTGGTTCCAGTGTTCCAGACACTTGCCAAGCATCTCCGGCCTATCCTTCGTTGGGATATAGATCGCTGCTCTCATCGCATCGACCTGTATCCGAACTTCGCACAGTCTTCGCTGGCCCACACCTTGTTGATCAGCTTCACGGTCTTGTGGGACAAGTTGTCCGGGTCGATGCTCATCTTACTGGCGTTCGCATGGTTCATTCGTGGACTGATCTTTACCGAAGGATAGAACTCCTTGATCAGTTCATGGAGTGTTCGTATCTCCACATGCTGGTCGCCACCGAACGTGTCCTGGAAATCGCCGAGCGAGCAGATCCACATCCACGGAGCCCTGTCGTGCAACACTGTCGGGTCGCCGATGTATTGCTCCCTCATATCCATCATCCACTCAGCGAAGTCGTCAATAGAGACGCCTGCGAGTCGCTTCCGCTGCCAGCCATGCGTCGGTGGTCCCTCGGCTTCCTTTCGAAGATAGACGTACATGCTCAGAAACCGCTTGTACGGATTCCTGACGAGCATGATCCTGTCCAGCCCGCGAGCCTGCGCTGGAACGTATGGAGAGTGAGCTCTCTGGATCTTCTCCAGTCCCGGACTGGCGTTGGCGAAGGCAAGTGCAGACACGGTCCCCGTCTTCGTTGGTGTACCGATCACGAACTGCTTCGGCGCGAGGATCACACGACCACCATCTTGTCCCCGAGTGCAGGACAAACGATTCGTGACGTCGGGCTTCCATCGATCTCAAGTAGAACCTGAACGGCTCCTAGGCCGTCCACCGTCATGTACCTATCTACTGTCCCAGTCCTCTCAGGACTGTACTTCTGATCGTTGACAGAGTTCAGCTTCAGCTGGAACTTGACCACACTACCTTCCTTCGGCCAGTTCGGCGTGACACTTCGTTGTGCCGACGTCTCTTTCACAGATCCTCCTTCCATACTTCTAGTGTCTCGACGACTTTCTGGTATGCATGCATCGTCAGCACTCCCTTTGTCCAAGTGCCGAATCGACCGATGCGCTGGATCTTCGGATGACAGTTGCAGTTCGTCTGGATCGGTTTGTTCACGACTTTGATCGGCTTGATCGGTGGCACGGGAGCCGTTCCACCCCACTCTGTTCCACCGACGCCGAAGATGCGAGACATGCGGTAGTACGAGTGGTCCTTTGTTCCGTCGTACCGAATCGTGTTGTCCGGAAGAGATGGATCCAGAGCCTCTGGATGGATTCGTATCGGCTGACTACGGAACGCATGGGAAACGTTCATGTCGATGGAAGCCCGACAGATCGACGTCAGTGGCACTGACGAGAACACCAGACTGAACGGTCCATTCGCAGCCATCTGTTCTGCCCACACTGGACCGATGTCCTGCTGAACGATGTTGACCGCGTATCTCTCCCACAACCTATCGTAGATTCCTCTTAGGTTCCAACACGGAACCTTCTTCCCGTCGAACACGTTGTCGAACGAGACGAACGGAACGGCTGCTCCTCCGTACACCTTCTCCTGATAGACAGATGCTTCCCCGACGACCTCATAGTTCAGTTCCACCTCGGGGTACTCAGGATCTGTCAATCCAGGGATAGGGATATGGGAGAACTGCGCCCCACCCAGATTGGACTTCTCGTATCGGCTGAAGAGACTGAACGGAACTCCGTACGTCTCACATGCCTGCGCTGCAAGAAGACCCGACGGTCCGCAGCCAAGAATCGCTACAAGTGGCTTGCTCATCTTCCCTCCAGTTCATCTATCCAGTCCAAGTCTCCGAGATGATAGAGCTCGGGATACAGATCGTTCTCTCCGAACCACGGATCATGGTCGCATGGCACATCTCCTGCCAGGCTACCACCGATCCACGGACGATTCACCTAGGAGACCTCCTTCTTACGACGATGGAGTCGTTCCTCCGCATCTTGACACCCTTCTTCAGCCGACGAAGAGTAGTACCATTCTTCCGGTAGGCGACCCAGTCTCCATCTTGAGGCTGAAGGACATGGCAATACGTGACACGCCCCTCTCCATCGAACTCTACGACGACCTGGACCGCTCCTTTCCCTCTCATCTCGCCTCTTCCTCTATCCGACGAAGGACCTCATGCAACAGTGGGTTCATCTTCACGTAGCTTCCGTTGGAAGACAAGAATCCCCACTGGAACAACTTGCTGATGATCGCGCTTGCCTCCTCCCTGCTGATGTTCATCATCTGCTGAAGCATCTCGCTCCTGAACGAGCCACCTGTTCCCTGAAGGAACTCGACCATCATCCTGTTCTCCAGGAGATAGACACTAGCGCGATCCATATGCTGACGAGCCTTCTGGCTCTGCTTCTCGACCAATCCACTCATCGTGTAGTAGCCGAAGGTGTTCTTAGAGTACAGATGATGGATGAATCGGGTAGCCGCGTGAACGTGATGGCGTCGAACGATGACGTGCCTACCACTGGAATCACTACTGAACAGTGAGGATGCAACTGCCACAGAAAGTCTAGCGATCTTGACATGCGCGTTGGCTGCCTGAAGAAGCGGAGGATCGCTGACATACTGCTCTCCCAACCATTCCGCTGCTCGGAGCACGTCACGCTCCGCTCCTTTCTCCCACTCCACATCTTCAGCCACACGAGACCATGCCCACAACACTCTCAGGTGGCAATCGTCAGAACTGAACCTGGCTGTCCTCTTCGATGGAGCCCGATGAATCTCTGACATCTCAACGTCCGCATTGGTCAATGCCATCGCGAAGTCGAACCGCGCGATGTCCTCCCTGTTGCCGATCAATGGCGGAATCGCTTGGATGCCGTAGGTGTATTTCTCCATGCTCTCGTCTCGTGGATTCGACAACCACAGAAGGCGAGTGCGTGCCCAAGCCTGATCCGCTTGGATCTTCGCCATCTTGATGATGCCACGAGAACGAACGTCGCTCATCTTCTGGATCTCTTCCTGACTAAGCCCTGAAGCCTCGTCCAGAACGACGAGCCTGCGATCTGACATGGGTACGACACCCCAAGTGACAGCCCACTGTCGATCAGCCATCTGCTGAAGGCCGCCGATGACACCTGCAAACGTAGCGGCTTCACAGTTGACGAACTGTCCCGTCCGATAATGCTCAAGAAGACGTTGAGCCGCTTCCGATTTCCCGGTTCGGGTATCTCCAACAACAAGTGCATCGAGCCATCCCCTCCTCTCCAGCTTGCCCTGGAACGGAAACGCGATGAGGGAATGGAACACGAGATCGATCGCCATGTGAAGATCAAGTCGTCCGTAGATATGGGTCACGTGTCGCTCGAAGTCCTTAGCGATCAGGCCCATCTTGTACAGAGCCTTCTCTTCTCCTCGTGTTCGGAACTTCCTCAGCGTTCGAACGATCTCCGGCGTGACACGGAACTCGTCGATAGCGTTCTCCGCTTCTGCGACTTCCCATGCCAAGAACTCGTTCTTCTGTTCCTTGGGATCAGGCCACGTTGTTCCGATAACGTGAACCACCTGACTGGGAAGCGTGTTGTGCTTTCCGACGGAGTTGACTCTCCTTGGAGTGAAGTCTCCGCTCGTCTCGTCCCACGATGGTCGAACGTACAGTTGCTCCACCGTCTGATAGGACTTGATCTCGTGTTCCAGTTTGTCACACTTGACAGCCCGAATGTGTTTCCGAAGTGCTTCGTCCTGGTTCCGTGTCGCGTTGCCCATCATCGCAAGCAACGCTGGACTTGATGGACTGACGTCGTAGCTGTGCTTCCCGTTGCGTGCCAGCATCGGACAGAACTTGCATCGCGGTCCAGCGTCCATTGTGCATGTGGACTCAACGACCTTCGGAAGAGCGTATGGATCCTTCGTCCTTCCAAGAATCAGGACATCCATGCTCTGCGCCCTTCCGATGTTCTGGCTGTCGAACGAATCCATGACGGTGACAGAACGTGGTTCCATCTGCATGGGATCCCTGACACGCTTCTGGTACGGACGGCTGTTCCGCAACAGCTTCCGGAAGTCTTTCTCGTCATGTCCAAGACCGATGAAGTAGTCGGTGATGTCAGCGCCCTGCTTCTTGATCGGTATCTTGACTATCCAGATCTGTTCAGCGAATGGTTCCAGGTGCTCTGCAACGTCTCGCGCACCCTTCGTTCCAGCGGCGTCTCTGTCGTAGCAGATGAATACCTTCTTGCCCTTGAACTTCTCTGACCACATCACGTTCCACGTACCTGCTCCAGCCGTTCCTGTCACAGCCGGAAATCCAAACTGGAGTGCGATCAGCGCGTCCATTTCTCCTTCTGTGATGATGACCCAATCGTATCCATCCAAGATCTCTTCCGGATACAACGGAACCACACTGTCCGGGTCCTTCTTGACAGCCCAGAAGATCTTCTTGTCGGAGGGTGCATTCGGTCGATACATCCTCGCGTTGTATAGCTTGCCTTCGGAGTAGATTGGAATCGTGAAAGCCTTCAGTCTCCGATCATAGCCAAGAGAGAACTCCACGATGGTGTCTGCGTTGACCCCTCGTTCCCTCCAAAGGTACTCCCTGGCATGGTCGTCGTTCATCAACGCTTCGTGCCAGAGATTGACGCGGACATCCGTCAAGGACGGACGTGCCCTTGTCGCCTTCTTCTTGGCCTGAGGGGGAGGACGATCCTCCCCCATCCTCTTGATCAGTTCCCTCAGCTTCCCTCCGCCGCATCCTCCGAAGCATTTCCAAACACCCTTGTCGAAGTTGACGCGGGCTGATCTCACCCGGTCGTTGTGCAGTGGGCACTTCATGTCCCACTCACCAGGCGAAACCTCTTGCGCCCCAACGAGGTAGGGCTTCAGCTTCTTCTTGATGTCAGCTGGAGTCATGTCACCTCTATCCAGAGGAACGGAGCGGATTGTTGTTCCAGGTCTGCTGCTTGAATTCGCGAACCGCTACGTAGTAAGCACCTGGATCAACACGAGCCATTCCCTTCTCGAATGTCACCTTGTCTTCGAGTGCCTCTGGAGAGAACTTCCAGGAGCATCGGTTTCCGCTCCAAGACATGGATTCGAGATCGTGTCCACGAACCCATAGGTAACACGCCAGCGGCATCTGATCAGTGACGACCGGAACCACCTGCTCCGCAACGTCACTTGTCATCGAACGGGAATCCGCTTCGGCGACTCCTACTTCCTTTTCCCCGGCCTGACTGACTGCCGCGCTTGGCGGCGGGTCGTCGTGCGGCTGGCTTCTTCCTTGCGGCTGCCTTCCTTCGGGCCGGAGCCTTTCGTCGGGCGGCGGACTTGCGCTTCGGCTTCGGCTTCTCTTCCTCTTCTTCTTCGTCATCCTCTTCCTCTTCTTCCTCCTCCTCGTCCTCTTCCTCCTCGTCCTCTTCCTCCTCCTCTTCTTCCTCCGCTTCTTCCTCCTCCTCCTCTTCTTCCTCGTCGTCTTCCTCTTCCTCTTCCTCTTCGACTTCTTCGTCGTCTTCGACTTCCGCCTCTTCGTCCTCTTCCTCGTCTTCCTCGTTGCCCCATGTGTCCTCGTCGTACGGAAGGACGTTGCTGATCTCTCCTCGGTACTCGTCCTCGCGGTTCTTTCCGGCCCGAACCACCAGAACAACTTCGGTGCCCTCTACCTTCTCAGGATCCAGGACACCCTTCCTCTTCCGCTTCGTTGCAACCCCGATCGCCTGCATGAACTGATCGGTCTTCTGCTCTGGGAACCCTTCGTATGAAGGATGTCCGGGCAGAAGAGGGTAGTACCACATCGAGTTTCCGACGTATTGCTTGTTCGCCTTCTTCTCTGCGTCAGTGATCTCGAAGACCACTTCCAGCATCGGCTTGTCCGGATCTCCACCGGACCCCTTCTTCTCGAGGCTGGTCACGGTTGCAACGTACTGACCAGGCTTCGGAGACTCGAACGACGTGACCTCCGCTGCCTTCTCAGCGTCGCTTCCGCTGACATCCCATTTGATCTTAGTTGCCATCTGCTGTCTTCCTCCTTGGTCTGATCACTTCAACGATGTCAGCCATGCTGATCTTCTGGCCGACGATCTCCGCACCGAGTGCATCTCCAGACAGACGATCTTTCGCGTACCACTTCGCACTCGGCTGGACCTGTAGAACACGTTCTGTTCGTGTCTTGCGACCACCACCTTTCACTCTCACCCTTGTTCTGCGGACGTACATCCTCCCGACAAGACCGAAGTACCCGCAGATCTTCGAGGACAACTGCCCTTGCCCTCCCTGGATCGCCGGCCGATACGAAACCGTGGACGCCTCCTCGTCCTCGTCGTCTACACCAACGGACATCACGTGCGCTGTCATGCCGAAGTTGATCTTGAGCTTCCGCATGTCACGAACCCATAGCCCGACATGGTTCTGGCGCAGCATGTATTGAGGCTTGTCTGGCAGATGGATATCCCTGTGCGATTTCCCCTTCACGAGATCTCGCATGATGGAATCCATGTCTGACTCTTCGAACAAGGTGACGCTGTCCAGCCAGACCCAACTGAAGTCCGTCGTTCCGGTTCCTCTTCGGAAGTAGTCGCGGGCTTCATGGAGATCCTTGATGTTGTCCACATCCCAGATCTCGATGTTGTCCCCGTACTCCTTCCAGTAGAACGACTTCCGCATCGACTCCGGGCCATCTGGTCCGTCGGCGTTGAGGATCAACGTCTTACCGAGGATCGCCGTACTTCCAGCCACTGGAGACTTGCCCGCTCCTGGATGACCATAGATCAGCGGTCTGATCCAGAGCTTCCTTTTCCTCAGTGGCTGAATCGCCTCAGGACGCTCGTTTACCACTCTCCCTCCTCTCCTCCTTGATCAGCTTGAGAACATCGTCATACCGCGCATTGGGATCCACCTTGACGTACTCCGCGTTCATGAACCCTTCGTAGTCGGCACCTGCTTCATGGAGCTCGCACATCGCGTGGAAGTTGCAATCCCAATAGCAGGTGTCCGTCGGGTTCTTGTAGATCGCGAGCTTCCCTTCTGCCGCGAGACGCATCTCTTCGGCTTCGGCCTTGATGCGTTCTGTCAAGACCTTGCGATCATCTCCCCCTCGGTAGACCGGAATACGCTCGAAGACCTTTCCTGGCTGCACCTTACTGACAGACCCGTTCTTATTCAAGTACTCTCCGGCCTCGTTCTGTGGTCTCTCGTCCTTCTTTCTCTTGGCAGCGAAGTTGTAGAGAACCAGATCCACTTCGCTGTATCGCTCGATGATCCCCATCCGCTTGAGATGCTTGGGGCCGAACGTCCAGTAGGTGCCACCTTGCTCATCGAGGACCAAGCTCTTCTTCTTGTCCTCGCTACCGGTCTTGTGCTCGAAGATTCCGACCTCTCCGGTTGGAACCCAACGGATCAGGGCATCCATCCTACCGACGACGTAGAACGGTTTCCCTCCCCGGTCTACTAGCCGAACGTGGAATGGAAACTCTGGTGCGATAACCTCGATATCTTCGTCATCTCCGTAGTGCTCGATGTACTGATGGCACAGATCGATGCCAAGGAGACCAAGATCGATCCGATCGTCATCCTGATCCATGTCCTTGACCCTTAGCTTGCCATGCTCTCCGACGAACTCCATGTAGAGTTTGTCGAACGTGATCCACGGCTTCGGTCCTCGCTTCCTCCCTGGCTTGTAGAACCCCGCAAGGGACTGATGCCAGATGTCCCCGAAGATCAACGCTGGTTTTGAGGAACGGATCGCCTTGAGACCCATGACGTGACCCCAATACCAACGCTGCCGACAACGACGGAATGCTCCTCGTTCCGATGTACTGATCATACGGATGGGTATCTGGGTCATCAGCCGATCCTCAGCTTCTTGTCGGGCTGGTACGTTCGGTTGTCTTCCTTCGCCCACGGAAACTCGCAGTGTCCTTCCACACGTTCCCAACCCTGGAAGGTACACTTGTGGATCTTCTCACAGCTGATCTTCACGTATGGTTCCAACCACGGATGAGCTTGCACCAGGAGGTTCCTCATCTGCCGCATGATAGCGACGTGCTCCCACTGGAACATGACACATCCCCTGTAGGCATACGTCTCCAAGAACGTGCGAAGCGGATACTCGCATTGGATGTACGTCTCGGTTCCCTCTGGCAGGATCCATCGGGCGTCCTGATAGGAGATTCCACCATCGCACGCCTCGTTGTACGCTGCCACGGAAGCGAGTGCAGCCGTCTTCCAAGCGTTCCTCGCCTTCACGTTACGGACCA
>Ga0184628_10001393_pt1 | contig 11929 bp, 9 predicted proteins | sample PLM4_5_b1_FD_133149 | JGI IMG/M metagenome (GOLD analysis project Ga0184628, IMG submission 133149) | Groundwater sediment microbial communities from an aquifer in East River, Colorado, USA - PLM4_5_b1 | ecosystem: Environmental > Terrestrial > Soil > Riparian zone | place: USA: East River...
GACAAATCTATCGCCAGCATGAAGAAGGCCATCGAGCTCAATCCCAAGAACGCGCCGGCGCTCAACTACTTGGGCTACACCTGGGCGGAGATGGGCGTGCACTTGGACGAAGCCGAAGATTTGATCGCGCGGGCGCTCAAGATCGCGCCCAACGACGGCTTCTACATCGACAGTCTGGGTTGGGTTTACTATCAAAAGGGCGATTACCCGCGCGCCGTCGAACAGCTCGAACGCGCCGTCGAACTCACGGTGGACGACCCAACCATCATCGAACATCTAGGCGATGCCTACGAGAAGGTCGGCTGGGTTGACCGCGCCGTGGTGCGCTACCGCGAGTCGCTGAAATTTTCCAAAGAGGCCGAACAGACCAAGCGCGTGCGCGAAAAAATCCAGCGGCTGGAGAAAAAGATTTGATCGTCCCGCCTCGCCGCTCCGGCATCGTTTATCGGCCCGCCGTCTTCGTTGCACTCGCGATTCTTGCGTTTATCGTCACCGGTTGCGCCACCAGCGTCAAACCGCCTGCCTTGCCGCAAGCGCCGGCGCCGCAGTGGGAGTCGAGCAAGCTGATCGAGTCGCTGGGCCAGCGGCGCCAGCAGTTTCGCTCGGTGCGCGCGCTGGCGCGGGTCAACTATGCCGGACCGGAGGGCAAATACGGTTTCCAAGAAGCTGTGTTGGTGCAGCGGCCGGATCGATTGCGTTTGGAGACGCTAACCTTCCTGGGCGCGATCCTCATCGTCACGGCCAACGATAAAGAAATCATCGGCTATCACCCGCGCGAGGGCGTGCTGGTGCGCGGCCGCAGCTCCAAAGAAAATTTGCTGCGCCTTACCCAGATCCCGCTGGAGCTTGACGAAATCACGGCGCTATTACTTGGGTTGCCGCCGGTGGAGGCGTCGGTGCCGTGGCGCCAAGACGGCAACTCGCTGATTTTTTCACTCGACGGCCGGATCAAAGACACCCTGGCGTTCGACTCGCAGCTGCCGGTGCCGACCCGTTGGCAGCGCTTTAATGACAGCGGCGTGCTCGAATTGACCGCGCTCTTCTCCGACTACATCACGACTCCCGCCGGCTTGTTTCCATCCAAAATCAACGTCGAGGCGGCTCAGCAAGGCAAGAAGCTAGAGATCCGCTTCCAAGAGCCGGAATTCAACGCGACCATTCCCGCAGAGTCGTTTTCTCAGCAAAAGCCGGCCAACGTTCAAGAAGTTCCCATCGAGATGATCGGTAGTTGAGCGATGTTTGCGAGAAGCTGGCGATTTATTCTTCCGGTACTTTTTGTCGCGAGCTGCGGCGATAAGGCCGAGATCAAAGTCGCCGATGTCAAACCTATACTGAGCAAAGAAGAAGCCGGCAAACCGGTGACCGGGGACTGGCTGGTGTACCACGAACTTAGCGATCCCGAACAGCTTAATCCGCTAACCAGCAGTGACGCGGTTTCCAGCGAAATCGGTGGGTTCATGTTCGAGGCATTGCTTACCCGCGATCCGCGCACTCTCGAGATCAAACCGTACATAGCCGAGGCGCGCCCGGAAATTTCCCAAGATAAACTGACCTATACATTCAAGATCCGCAAAGATGCGCGCTTTCAAGACGGCCGTCCGCTTACCGGTGAAGATGTTTTATTCAGCGTAAAAGCCGTCAAGTGCCCGTTTGTTAACGCGCCGTTTCTGCGCGTGTATTTCAATTCACTAGTCGATGCTGAGTTGCTCGATCCTTATACAATCCGGTTCATAACCAAGGAGCCGTACTTTAGGAATGAAAGCGTGTTGGGTGGCATTACCCTGCTGCCGCGGCATCACTACGACCCCGAAAACCTATTACAGCGCGTAACGGTAAAAGCCCTCTCGCAAGAACCTGCCAAACTGCCGCCGGAAGCTAAACAGTTCGGCGAAAACTTCAACAAGAACTACAATCGGAATCCGATGGGCACCGGACCATACAAATTCAACGGTTGGAAAACCGGAAGCGAGCTCGAACTCATTCGACATCGCGATTATTGGGGCAATGGCAAGGAAGGAATTGATCAACCCCGCCTGGATCGCCTAAAGTTTCGTTTCGTGAATAATATGGACGCGGCGTTGAATCGTATGAAGAGCGGTAGTCTCGACTACATTGAGGCCTTGCAGCCCGTGCAAGCCGTACGGGGCACGTCCAGCAATCGCTTCAACCAAGAATTCCGCAAATACGAGTATTACTCGCCAAGCTATACTTATCTTGGCTGGAATAATGAGCACCCGATCTTTCGCGATAAAAAAGTTCGCCAAGCCATGACCTATTTCACGGACCGGAAACTGATCGTTAAGAGTGTGCTCTTCGGCTTAGGCGAAGTCGTTGACAGCCATATTTATCTTTTCCGCCCCGAGTATGACAAGAGTTTGGTCGGTTATCCTTATGATCCGTTGAAGGCGAGCGCGCTACTTGCCGAGGCTGGTTGGCGAGACACAGACGGTGACGGTGTGCTCGATAAGACGATCGATGGCAAAAAAACTCCGCTACGGTTCGAGATCAAAGTAAACTCCGGTAACGCGCTGCGCAAGAGTGTGGCGCTGGTCCTGCTGGATGAGCTAAAAAAGCACGGCGTTGCCGCCAGTGTTCGAGAGCTTGACTGGACGATTTTTCTTAACGACGTGAAAAACCACACCTTTGACGCCGTGGTTCTCGGTTGGGGAATGCCGACAGACGAGCCGGACGCCTATCAGGTGTGGCACTCCTCGCAGGCGGCGAACAAAGGCTCGAACGCGATCAGCTATAAAAATTCTCGGGTCGACGAAATTCTCGAAATATACCGGCGTGAGTTCGACGCGAAGAAACGCGTTGAGATGTATAAAGAGTTCCAGCAGATCCTGCATGAGGAGCAGCCTTACACCTTTCTGTTTGTTCGGAAACAGGTTTCTGTGGTGCATCGCCGGTTTCAAGACGTGGAGATTTTCCCTGCCGGGCTACGACCCATCGATTGGTGGGTGCCGGCGCGAAATCAAAAATTTGCCAGTGCTTTGACACCGCAATAATTCTCCTGATGACCAGCTATTTGCTTCAACGTGTGTTGCTGATGATACCGACGTTTATCGGTATTACGCTTATCGTGTTTCTTGTCGTGCGCCTGGCGCCTGGCGATCCCGCAGAGCTTCGCGCTGCGGGCGGACTGGGCGCAGCGGCGAGCGGCGGTATCTCAGTCGATAAACGCGGCGCGGTGGATGAAGCGATGGCCCAGTGGCGCGCGCAGTACGGTCTCGATAAACCGCTTTATGTGCAATATGCGGTTTGGTTGCAAAATATCTTCACTTTGAGCTTCGGCGTGTCTTTCAAAGACAGCCAGCCGGTTTGGGGTAAAATTACCGAGCGTATTCCGGTGACGCTCAAGCTTAATTTGTGGTCGCTTCTGGTGGTGTATTTGGTGGCGATCCCTTTGGGTATTTATTCGGCCACGCATCAGAATTCTATTACCGATCAGGCGACAACTTTGATCGCCTTCGTGTTGTTCGCCGTGCCGCTGGTGTGGGCGGCGACCATGGCGCTGGTGTTTCTCTGTGGCGGCGATTTCTACTATTTTTTCCCGCCTGGCGGGCTGGAGTCGCTGGATGCGGCGGATAACTGGTCCTGGTGGCGCAAGATCTCGGACCATGCTTGGCATTTGTTTTTGCCCGTCGTGCTGCTTTCCTACGACGGCTTCGCGGGATTGTCGCGTTATATGCGCGCGAGCATGCTCGAGGTATTGCGCCAGGATTATGTCCAGGTCGCCCGCTCCAAGGGGCTCGACGAAGGCGTCGTCGTCTTCAAGCATGTTCTGCGCAATTCGCTCATACCGCAGGTGACTTTGCTCGCCTCCATCTTGCCCGGAATGATTGGCGGCAGCGTGATCATCGAAACGATCTTTTCCATTCCCGGTTTAGGGCAGCTTGGTTTCGAGTCCGTTTTATCCCGAGACTATCCCGTGGTGCTGGCGTTGCTCGCTGTGACGTCGATTTTAACCTTGATCGGCATCTTGATCTCAGATCTGCTATTGGCTGTTGTCGATCCGCGCATCGCCTTCGGCCGCCGGGCGCAATAAGCCAATTTCAACGGTCATGGCATCGACGAATTCGACAACCCAAGACATGGCAACGGAGAGCACCGAAGGTGGCGGGCTATGGTCCGATGTGTGGCAGCGCTTCAAACGCAATCCGGTCGCGCTTACCGGCTTTCTCGTTGTCTGTGTTTTTGTCTTCACGGCGCTGTTCGCCGATTTCATCGCAAACGACAAACCTTACTACACCGAGTATAAAAGCAAGTCGTATTTTCCAATTTTTCGGAGCTACTTGGTGGGAATGAAGCTCGGCCAATGGCCCGCGGAGCTTGTCAACGCCGAGTTCAAGAAACTCGAAGGCGCCAAGTCGTTCTTTCCGCCAATTCCGTATCGCCCCAGTAACATCAATCTTCTCGAACCCCTCGAGCCGCCGTCTGGGCGTCATTGGTTCGGCACCGATAAGTTGGGCCGGGACGTTATGGCGGGCATGGTTCATGGATCGCGCGTCTCGCTATCGATCGGCTTTGTTGCCGTTGGGATCGCGGTCATGATCGGCGTCGTGCTCGGCGCCATTGCCGGATACTTTGGGTCGTGGACGGATTTAATTATTTCGCGTTTGTTCGAAGTCATGTTGTCGATCCCGACGTTTTTTCTCTTGATCACCATCGCGGCGCTTTTGCCGCCAAGTATCTTTCTCACGATGTTCATCATTGGCGCGACCAGTTGGGTCGGCATCGCGCGGTTTACCCGAAATGAATTTCTGCGGATTCGTAATCTCGATTACGTGACCTCGGCGATCGCGTTGGGGGGCACGGACCGCAAGGTTATGTTCAAACATATTCTACCCAATGCATTGGCGCCGGTGATCGTCTCGGTCGTGCTCGGTATCGCCGGCGCGATCCTTGTCGAATCGAGCTTGAGTTTTCTCGGCATCGGCGTGCCGGCCGAGCTGGTGACTTGGGGTTCCATTTTGCACGAAGCCAGCACCACGACCTACGCTTGGTGGCTCGCGGTCTTTCCCGGCTTTGCCATCTTCATCACCGTGCTGGCTTACTATCTCGTCGGCGAAGGGTTGCGCGAGGTGCTCGATCCGCGTCTGCGTGGCTTGCGTTAGTCCGGCTCTTTCTGTTAATTCGGGTATCCGCGGTTATTTGGACGAAGAATTCGCGGGAGGAACCTGATGGCGGATAAGTCTGTCGAAGAAATCAAAGCGGATATAGCCCATCGCGCCGGGCGGATCACTCCTTTTGAGCGGGTGAAGAAGGAAGACGTTGACCAGGTACTGAAAAATTTGACCAGTCTCGACTCGGAGCTGTGGGGGCGGGAGTGGGGCAAGTTTGGTGCTAAGTACGAAGCGTTGGGCGATGACCAAGAAAAACAGGGTCAGAAGAATGGAGCCGGAGAAACTTTCTATCTCGCCTACGAATACTATCGCATCGGCCGCTACCCGGTGCCGAGCAGCCCGGAGAAAATGACCTGTTACCGGGGCGCGCTGCGCGCCTTTCTCAAGGCCGCCCCTTATATGGATCCACCGCTGGAGCGTTGTGAGATTCCCTTCGAAGGCAAAAAAGTCGTCGGCTATCTGCAAGTGCCTAAGGGCGTCAATCGGCCGCCCGTGGTCATGCATTGGGGCGGCGTCGACGGTTGGAAAGAAGACCGCCGCGCCAACAGTGACGTGCTGCTCAAGAGCGGTATCGCCTGCTTCACCATCGACATGCCCGGCGCTGGGGAGAATCCCTGTTTAGGCCAGGAGACCAAAGCTGAGAGAACGTTCTCAACGGCGATGGATTATTTGGCCACGCGCAGTGATATCGACGGAAAGCGCATCGCCTGCATGGGCGGTAGCTTCGGCGGCTACTGGGCGGCCAAGCTGGCGCACACCGAGCCCAAGCGGCTGCGCGGCGCGGTCAATTGGGGCGCCGGCGTGCACCGGACCTTTCAAGAAGAGTGGCTGCGCCCGGCGCTGACTTTGACCGCGTCGCAATACTTGATGGGGCCGGCGAGCTTGCTCGACGCGCGCTCGTATATTTTCGCGGCAAAGAGCTTGGAAGAAGTTCTAAAAACCGCGCCGATCTTATCGCTGGTGACGCAGGGTTTGATCGACCAGCCCTGCGCGCCGCTATTGTGCATCAACGGCAAAGACGACGACCAGCACCCGATCAGCGATTTATACTTGCTGGCGGATCATGGCAGCCCGAAAGATCTGCGCATCATCGCCGGCGCCGGCCATATGGGCCGGAAGAAAGATCAGTCGAACGACGAGGTGGTCGATATCGTGACTCAGTGGCTCAAAGAAAAGTTGGCTTAGGGCAAATTTGCCTTGACCACGCCGCTCGCGGGTGAGAACCTCTACGTGGGTTTTCCAAAGAGAGTGGCAGGCCGTCGACCGCGAAAATTGACTTAGTTTGTTTTGCAATTTGGCATCTGAAATCTGCAGTTCTGAACGGAGTGAGACTATGGCACGCATCGCAACTATCGATAAAAAAGAAGACCTTAAACCCGAGGACCAAAAGATTTTCGACGCCATCGCGCAGAGCCGCGGCGCGGTGGGCGGGCCATGGAGAGCGCTCCTGCACAGCCCGGAGATGGCGCACCGGACCATGCATTTGGGCAGCTATGTGCGCTTCGAGTCGAGCTTGGATCACAAGGTGATTGAGTTCGCCGCGTTGGTTTCGGCGCGGGAGCTCGACTGCAAGCATGAATGGGCGGCCCATGTGAACCACGCGCAGAAGGCGGGCATCGCCCTCGACACCATCCGCGCGGTGTACCAAAAGCAGGGCGTTCAGAAATTTTCTTCGGAAGATGCCCAGCTGGTCAGCTTCGTCCGCGAGATGATTCACGACCATCGAGTGAGCGAGCCAACCTTCCAGGCGATCCACGGCCGGTTCGGCGACAAGGGGATGGTCGAGTTGGCCGCGACCATCGGCTACTACGCCATGCTCGCGTGCACGCTTAACACCTTCGACGTCTATACGGTCACGCCGCCCGACGATTTGAAGATCTGACCGGCAGCCCGCCGTGCGTGTCGTCGTTCTCTAAGACAACCTGCGCGACCGCGTTGTATCTCGCCGCTGTAGCCCGGCAAAGGCAGCGCCAGGTGACTTATCTGACATAAAATCCGGCCGGCCCGAAGCGTAACCGATTCATGGCCCAGAAACGTTCCGCGCGGCGGCAAGCCGCTCCAGTGGCAGCCGCGGTTGAGCCGCGTCCATTGAGCGCGCTCTTTCAAGTTTGTCTGACAGTAGCTTTGCTCGCTGTCTACGCCGGTTTTCTCGCTCACCCGGTCGATCTCACCACCAGCGACCTCGGCCGCTACCTGAAGAACGGCGAACTTTTTTTTCACAGCGGTCTTATCGCCGGCACCAATCTTTTCGCCTACACGACGCCGGATCATCCGTTCGTCAATCATTCCTGGGGCAGCGGCGCGATCTACTTTCTCGTCGAGCGCGTGCTGGGCTTTGCCGGGCTATCGCTGTTTTTTCTCGCTGTGAGCGTGACCACCCTATGGCTTTTCTTCCGCCTGGCCGTGCGCTACGGCAGCTTTGCTCTCGGGGCGGTATGCACCGTCATCGTCATGCCGATTTTGATCACCCGCAGCGAAATTCGACCGGAAATGTTCAGCTATCTGATGAGCGGCATGTTTCTAAACCTGCTGTGGGATTTCCGGCAAGGCCGCCGTGGCGCAGGTTGGCTGATGATTTTACCGCTGTTGCAGCTGGTTTGGGTCAACCTGCATATTTATTTTTTCATCGGTATGTTTCTCGTCGGCGTATTTCTTTTGCAGTCGCTCATCGATCTTGCCGCGCAGAGTTCGCCCCGAGCGAGTCCCCAAAGGCAGCCATGGAAAGTTCTCACAGCGTTGGCGGTGGCGACCTTTGCCGCTAGTTGTATCAATCCAGCGGGGTTGCGCGGCGCGGTTTATCCGCTGTTTATATTCCAGGGCTATGGATTCCCGGTTATCGAAAACTATTCGGTGCCGGCAATTCTTCAGGCAGGCTTTCAGTTTCTTCCGCTGACTTTTTTCTTAGTCATCATTGGCCTGCTCTGTTTAAGTTGGCTTTACGTCATCATTAAAGACCGTGCTAGTTTCTCGATAAGCAACTTTGTTCTGTCATTGTTTTTCGCCGCGCTGGCATGGTGGAGTATCCGTAACTTCGTTATCTTTGCTTTCTTCGCGTTGCCGCTGACGGCGGCTAACTTTAGCAGCATGATGCGAGCGCAGTCCTCGCGCTGGCTCAATTCTTCTTTTGGCATCGTGGTTACGGTGGGCGGTTTGGCGGCTCTGCTCTTGCTGATCAATCCGGCATATTTTCTTGCCGGCGGTCGCGGCGCCGTTGGCATCGGTCTCAAAGAGGGCAATCTGGCGGCTCTGGAGTTTTTCCGGAGGGAGCGATTGCAGGGGCCGATCTTCAATACCTTCGACGTCGGCAGCTATTTGACATATGGCCTTTATCCGCGCGAGCGTGTGTATGTCGACAACCGCCCTGAAGCCTATCCGGCGACGTTTTTCACTGAGGATTATTTTCCCCTCCTGGTGAACGAGGAAAAGTGGCGCAGCCATCTGGCCGCTAACAAATTCAACAGCATCGTCATCAACCCCAGTGGCCCCTCCGCTGCGGCGGAAAATTTTGTCATTCAGCGCATGCTCGATCCGGATTGGGCGGCGGTATTTTTCGACAAGGAAATTCTTATACTCGCCCGCCGGTTCGGCGCCAATCAGCCGGTCATTGCCAAGTACGAATTGCCGCCCGAAGCGGTATTGCAGAAAGCCGAGTGAGGGAGTTTTGGGCCATTAGTTTTGGGCCATTAGTTGACACACCGTCGGGTCGTCGGATAGGCTCGCTGCGATTGCGCGCGACAATTTTTTAAGGGGAATTAAGATGAAGCTCAAGGATCAAGTGGCATTAATCACCGGCGCGGGCAGAAATATTGGCAAGTCGATGGCGAAACTGTTCGCTGCCGAAGGCGCGAAGATCGTCGTTGCCGAGATGCATGAGGGGCGCGGCCAAGCGGTGGTCGACGAGATCAGCAAATCCGGCGGCCAAGCGGCGCTAGTGTTGGGCGATGTTTCCAAGTCGGCGGACGTGCAGCGCTTGGTGAAGGAAGCGGTTGGTAAGTTCGGCGGTATCGATATTCTCGTCAACAACGCGGCGCTCACCGATCACGCCAATATTTTCGACAGCACCGAAGAAGAGTTCGACAAGGTTATCGCCGTTAGTTTGAAGGGACCTTATTTGGTGACCAAGTACGTCGCCATGGAGATGAAAAACCGGGGGCGCGGCGGCAAAGTTTTGAATTTCGGTTCGACATCGGGATTGGTCGGCCGTTTCGACGGTATCGCCTACGCGGCGGCTAAAGCCGGCGTCATCAACATGACGCGGGCCATGGCGGTGCAGCTGGCGGAGTACGGCATTCGGGTCAATTGTATCGTGCCCAACCGCTCCGGCTCGCCGGTGGGTTACGACGATGACGTGGCGGGCAGCCGGACATTTCAGAATCTCGCCGGACGGCTCGGCACGGCTGACGATCAGGCGAAGGCGGCGTTGTTCCTGGTCAGCGACGATTCCAGTTTTATCATCGGCCATCCGCTGATCGTCGACGGCGGCGTCATGGCGACCGCGAATTTTCCCCGCGAGCAGTTTCAGAAATAAAGTTAAAGAATAAAGTTAAACTGGTTGCAATCGCTCACGCCGTTCAAACCTTGATGTTCACACTGGTGTTTCAATCGATTGTCGCGCTGTCCGTATTCGCCAGCGGTGTGTGTGCAAATGCGGCGAAGCCGGTGCGCCGCCGGGGATCGGCCATGCGGCGTTGACCAACAAGCTGGGTCACGACGTTGCCGCTGGTCCGAACATTACATTGAGACCGCAAAGGATTTGCGCGGTTTGTCATCGCTGGATACCGAGCACGGTGACGTTGCATCGCCTGCCATTCTGTCATTCCCGCGCACACGGGAATCCAGGGTCTTTGAAAACTCTCCTATAAAACCTGGATTCCGGTTTTCACCGGCATGACGGAAATCGTCGATTTTGCGAGACTGTGCTCTCAGCGGTAGAGCGGCAACGCTGCGATGCGCCGATCGATTTCCGCCATCATCTTTTTGTAATCGATTCCATTGACGCCGCCGAAGCGGCGCTTGAACTCCGCCTCCGGCATGAATTCCGGCAGATCGGCAGTGGCGGGCATGATGTCTTTTTCGCCAATTCCGCCGGATATCCGTTGCTGAAATTTCCTAGCGCTGATGATTCCGGCGGCAAGCTCTCCAAAGCGCGTGCCGGCACGGTCGGCGGCGATATCGCCAAAGGAAAAGCCGCTGCCGGCGCGAGAGTCGGCGATTTCTTTGTAGAGCCCCATGGCGTCCGCAAGCGGGCTGCCGGCGCTGGCGGCGAGCGCGGCGGAGATGATAAAGTGTTTGGCGAAGTCGTCACGGCCGTTGAGCGTAACGACCTGTTCATGCGGGCGCGGCCAGCTATTGGCCGCCGGTAATAACCTGCCGAGCGAATTGCCGTTGACATAGAAAGCCAGCACGACAAGGGCGGCGCGATTCTCACCTGCGGCGCTCAATTGTTGTGAGCGAAATGTGGCGAGTTCAAACAGCGCGGCGGAGAGTTCGGCCAAAGGGACTTGTCGGGATCTGGGCGCACTGTTGATTAACGCCAAACGTTCTTGATAGACACGAAGCCGCTCTTGATCCTCTACTGAAATTACCGCCGCGGCGAGTTGGCCGGTTGACGAAGCTGGCCATGTGTAGAGAACCACGATTTGGCCATTTATGATCTCCACTCGCCGAATGGCATCATGGACCAGGTCGTAGGCGTCTTTTCCGATCAGCTGTGCTCCGATGAGTTTGACCAGCCAATTGCCAACGAACCCTGGCAGTGGCAGCTGGCCAATGCTAAGTTCCTCGAATTGCAGCGCTGACCTGCCGCTGGAAAGGATCGCGGCGATATTGAAATAAAAAATCACCGGCGCTTTCGGCGGCCGCAGGCTGGCGGTCAATTCGATCCTGCCGTTGCCGAGGCTGAGCCGAGCGCCGCCGTTAGCGTAAAAGTATGCGAGGTAATTGGCGGCTAGATCGAGATCTTGCGGGTTTAGCGCTAGTGATTGGCGAGTCCGGTATGCCGGTCTACGCGGATCGTTTTGCGCCAGGATCTGCCGCGCGCTGTGAATATTGCCTGGGGTGATTTCGGCGGCACGCCTGACGGTCGGGCGAAGGTCGACCGCCATATAAATGGCCGCCACCAGTACAAGCGGCAGGATGTACGAAAGTATGGTAAGAATTCTGGTTATTAAGTGCATGACATGATGCAAGGGAAATTCTACGTCATGCTTCAACCAAAGCCAACTGTTAATGCCAGTGCGCAGGGAGCAAAGGAAATTCTAGCACGCAAGGCCAGTTGGTTTTTGAGCCAGCCAACCATGGTCGGAAAAGTCTGGGAGGCTGGCCCATTTGACCGCCGGGAAGACTCCGGCCGAATCGGGGTTGCCGTACTGCAGCACCATTTAAAAATAGGCGAGGGGGTTTGCAGGGCGTCTTTGCCGTGGAGGGCTTCAAGCTTGTCGACGCCGAACAGACGGCAGCGGGCTGGGTTTTCTCGGCCTCGACGTCGGTTCGACGCTGCCCGCGTGGGGCGGCATGTCGCGGGTTGGGCCGCCCCAACTTGCGGCTCCATCCGCATCTGGGGGTCATTCCTGGAATACTCATCATATTGGCAGTGCTGGGATTTAATGCTATGGGAGATGCAATTCGCGATATTTTGAGCCCGCGCATGTTGAATCGGGTGCGCGGAGGCCGTACAACGTGAGTTAATCTAAACGCGATTTTTTCACCATGGCGGATCTACTCCAAGTTAAAAACCTGCAGACTTCTTTCTTCACACCGGAAGGCGAAGTGCGCGCCATCGACGGCATTAGCTTCGAGATCGA
>Ga0184628_10001394_pt1 | contig 11927 bp, 11 predicted proteins | sample PLM4_5_b1_FD_133149 | JGI IMG/M metagenome (GOLD analysis project Ga0184628, IMG submission 133149) | Groundwater sediment microbial communities from an aquifer in East River, Colorado, USA - PLM4_5_b1 | ecosystem: Environmental > Terrestrial > Soil > Riparian zone | place: USA: East River...
GATTGCAGGAGGGTGCCTGATTGCGGCGGTAATTTACGGATTCGCGCTCACCCTGCTGCAGCGCCAGTTCTGCGGGGTGTATCCCGAGTTCATCATCACGGCCGGGCCTGCGGGGTTCGGGCTTCGCAAAACCAGTTATCGGAATATCAAGGACGTTGAAACGGTGGCAGAGCGCCGGAACGAGACTGAATTTCGAATTGAGACCGTTTACGGACTCCGTTTCAAGTTCACGCTTCCGACCCGTTATGTGTCGATTTTTTTCGACCATATTCAAAAAAGCCTCAAGATGGATGGTTTATGAAACACGTCATACGTCAGTACAAGCTGGAGTCCGGAGCGCAGGAAGTCGCCTACATGGAGGAGATGTTTACGGAATTTTCCGGCAGGAAATCCGCCAACGATATCATCCGGAGGCTGCGCGAGCGCGAGCACCTCATCCTGCTTTCCATGGTTCCCGCCCCCGACGATCCGGGCCATGAAATCCCCGTGGCATTCAAGGTCGGTCATGAGCTTCGATTGTCGGAGTCGGACCTGTCGCTGTCGGACCTTGGGTTTCACCTGCGCGATGTGGTGGATTTCAACGGACGCAAGGTGTTCTACAGCTGGATTGGCGGTACTCGCGTGCAGTGGCGCGGGCAGGGACACTATCGAGCCCTCACCGAACAACAGGAGGAATGGGCGCACGCGCACGGGTTTCACGAAATCGTGGTGAAGACCAAGAACAAGCACTACTCGATGCGTGCCACGCTCGATCACCTCAGGTTCGATGTCATCAAATTCGAAGCGGATGCGAAATCGAATTCTGAATCCAAGGTCTATTTGAGCAAGAAGATCGGGACGGACGTGTTGAAGCAGCACCAGACGTCTCGTTCGGTGGTGGAAGCGGCGTAAGACCAGAATGGACGCTATGGGAGCGATGTTAACGATTCGTATTTTTGTTCAAAGGAGTTTTCATGTCCGAAGTATTGCCAGACCGTCTCAGCGTTGATCCGAAGAGCCCTCACTATAACGAAGAGGTTCTGAAACGAAACGTGGGCATTCGCTTCAACGGAACGGAGAAGACGAACGTCGAGGAGTACTGCGTCAGCGAAGGCTGGATCCGCGTGGTTGCCGGCAGAGGCGTCGATCGCCGCGGTAATCCGCTGCTGATCAAGATGAGCGGCACCGTCGAACCGTTTTTCAAGGAAACGCCGTAATCGTTACAAGACTCCGGCTTCCTTGAATCGATCGAGCACGTGGTCCTTGATCCACTTCTCATCCCACCATTCGGTGGCATTCACCGGAACCCCGTGTAGGAACAATCCAAAGTGAAGGTGGTCGCCGCCGGCAAGTCCGGTTTCACCGCTTTTCCCGAGAATGTCCTTCTTCTTCACCATCTGGCCCGGCTTGACGTCGATGGAACTCATGTGTCCGTAGATTGAAATCAGTCCGGCACCGTGATCGAGGATGACGGCATTGCCGTAGATACCGAAATACGCCGCGTAGACGACCTTCCCGTCATTGCCGGCCTGGATGGGATTGTGCTGCACGACGGACAAGTCGAATCCGACGTGATCCTGCTGATCGACAGCTTTCCCCTTGTAGACGTACGTGCGGCGATCCGCAAAGAACGCTTCGACTTTTGAATTGCTCAGCTGCAGGAATGGGCCATTCCACAAGAATGTTCCTCCGGACTGGGCTGCAAACTTTGCGATAGCCTCATGGTTCCGGCGTCGAAGCTCGCTGTTGATCTTCACGAACACCTGCACGGGATCGCCTTCATTTTTATACTCCGGCGTGTGGCTGGTGATTTCCGGAACCACTTTTTGGATGAAGGCATCATCCAGAGGAATGTCGCGGCTTCTGAATTTCTTTGGGAATATCTTGCGCCAGAACTCGCCGGAGACTTCGTTTCCTGCCGCATCGCGTGCGATGACTTTGATCGGTACATCCAGGGCCTCGTCATACTGGAATGCAAAGAGCGCAAAGTAGAGCTTCTTGTCGCCGGACTGCGCACTGGGGGCGGGATATCCCGGGAAGAATCGCTTGCCAACCTGCACGCCTGTCGTCTCGACATTCGCAGACACTCGATACAACACGCACTCGGATCCGCCCTGATTGATGTAGTGCTGGCCGGACAGTATCTCCAGTTGCGGAGGCGTCAGGCTGAATTGGAAGTCCTTCGCGGTTTGAGTCTGATTGCCTTTCAAGTAATTTCGGAGCGCATGATCCGTTGCGACGACGGTCAGCGTCGCCGGACCGTCCTGCATCTTGTACTTTTCGACCAGCAGTTTGCCGACGTCGTAGGTTTTCGATTTGGGAGCTGTCGCCTTGTCGAACGTCTCTTCCGACAGCGCGACATCCTGATCCTTCTGCTTCAGGTGAATCGTCACCTGACTCAATCCCATTCCGGAATCCTCAACTGTCAACTTCAGGGAGGGAGAATTGCCAAGCGCCTTGAAGTCCCGATCGAATGAGATCGCAGGCGCATCGCCTTCGATCCGGCTGCATGCCGAGAAGAAGGTTGCCAGCAGAATGAATGAAACCAATCGCACGGTTGCTCTAATCATTCCAAAAGTGTATTCCGAGGTCAGACAAAACAGGGGACAGAGAAAAAGGGGCCAGACCCGTCATTCCCCTTTTTTGCAATCGGCAAAAAAGGGGAATGACGGGTCTGGCCCCTTTTTTCAAAACACCCTCTTCCAATCGTGTTTCATGTCGGCCAGCACCCAGCCGTAATTCGGCGCTTCGTCCAGGGCCTTGTCCAGCTGGCCGGACAGGACAGGTTTCCGATCATATGCAAATTCACGTTCTCCATCGGTGTGATGAACAATGAGTCCAAGCGACGGGAGCCCATCCGTTCTGCCCAGCGTTGTCCACAGCAGCATTTCGCGGTCTCCATCGGAGTTACCGAAGCATGCGATGGGCCGGCGGCCGATGGATTTGTGGATGGCGAGCGGCTTGGCCGCCTTGTCGTCAAAGAAATCCAGTATGGGATCGCGAACGATCACCGGTTTGCCTTCGCGCATCTCGAAATGACTTTTGATCGATGAGCCGATGACCTGGTGCGGCGGAACGCCATAGATCTCTTCGGCGAAGACGCGCATGAAATCCAGGCCGCCACCGGAGACGATGAATGTTGAAAAGCCATTCGAGCGCAGATATGCGAGAACCTCCAGCATGGGCTGGTAGACCGTTGTTGTGTATGGCACTCCCAACTTCGGGTGCTTCGCTGTAGACAGCCAGTCCCGTACGATCTGGGCGAATTCATCGGTCGTCATGCCGGTGTGCGTTGCCGACATCAGTTTGAGAATCCCTTCCTTCCCGGTGGCCAGCACCCCCTTCATATCGCCTTCCAGCTGCGACTTGAACGGTTCCATGGTCTTCCATTCCGGATGTTGCGGTGCAAGCGCCCTCAACCGGTCGGCGGTGAAGAAGACCTGCGCCGGCATGGGCATCTCGCACCAAAGCGTCCCGTCGTTGTCGAATACCGCTATTCGTTCGTTTTCCGGAACATGGTCGGGCGTGCCACGAGTTGTGACTCGACCAACGAAGTCGAGAATCGATTGCTTCGCCGGACCTTCATTCCATGAGGGGAGCGGATCTTTGGACATTTGTTTTTCTCTCAATTTACCTGGGTATCTTTAGCGAGAAGCCGCAGGAAGCGTGATCGTCGGAATGGCTGGGGAAGTGCCGATGCGCGGAGCAGCGCCCATCCAGAGTTCTGTTCCGGATTTGTCGGTCAGATACAGGGAGTCGATCTCTTCCGGAAAAAAGTCTTCAACGCGGACCTGTCCCATGGCGTTGGTCGTTGCCACGTCTCCACAGCATGCGCCTCCACAATACTTCAGGCAGGTACCCAGGATCAGGCCTGCCGCGCTTCCGTTTCGGCTGACGAAGTTGATGTTCAGCGCCTGTTTCTGGAAACGATGAATCACAAGCGTGGTTGTAACTGCGTTGCCAACCGGGGTGATGATCTTCCGAAAAGCGCTCACTCGATCGGGGACCTGGAAAACGTATCGCTGCCGCTCGCGAAACTCAATTGCCACTTCGCCATCCACGTCAGGAATAGCTACTTGTCCGCTTGCATCCGTTTTCCCTTCGACGAGAAGTTCTCCTTCAATCCCGCCGACGTGACTGGAAGCTGCAAAATAGAGCCACGCATCCATGGGTATGCCAGTGGCTGGTTTGCCATTCTCTTCAACAATGCGTACAAATCGGGGAGAGGTGCGGCGGAGCGCGAAATCGATATTTCGCGTGGATCCTTCTTCGATACGAATGTCGCGTCCCCCGGAAAACTCAATGCCCGCGGAGGAAGCGCGTGGTCTGTTTCCTTCCCGCCTCTGACCGGGCCAGTAGACGATAGCCGTTACTGGGGCATAGCCATCGGCCTGTAGCACAATGCGCGCCGGTTCCATATGGTTCTTGCAAACTTCAGTCCAGGCGCTGCAAAGCCATTCCTGATCCAAACGCAGTGTCACATTCTGATCGCTGCGTGGAAGGGCAACAAGCTGCCCAGAGCTCCATACGTCCAGATAGATTTCTGCCCTTTTCAAGGAAATCTGTTCTCCGTCCGGGCCGCGGGGAATCAGGGTCACCCCAGTCTGCCGTCGATAGCCATCCGTCTGAGAACTTTGGGATATAGCCGAGGGCGGCGAACCGAGCGAGGCAAGCGCCATTGTCAGGACCAGAATTCTAAAGAACGATTGTCGAGTCATATGCGGTGGAATTGCATAGACGCTAAGCGGAATGCACGCCTCTGTCCAGCAGTTTTCGGACTCGATTCTCGAAAATTCAAGCGGACCTGATCTGGCTCCTGTGAACAACACAGTAATTGCCGGAGCCTATGGCAGAAAAAGAAAAGCAGCCCCGCCGGCGCGCGACGGCGGAATCGATGGCCGCGACACAGCGCGATATTTCCGTCAGCGAGTTCTTCGCCAAGAACCGTCACCTGCTGGGATTCGATAATCCCCGCAAGGCGCTGCTGACGGCGGTGAAAGAAGCCGTCGACAACTCCCTCGACGCGTGCGAAGAGGCCGGCATTGTTCCGGAACTCTGGGTTCATATGGAAGCGGCGGGTCCCAATCGTTTCAAAGTGGGAATCCAGGACAACGGTCCCGGCATCGTCAAAAAGCAGATCCCGCTGATTTTTGGAAAGCTGCTTTACGGATCGAAGTTTCACCGGCTGCGCATGAGCCGCGGCCAGCAGGGAATCGGAATCAGCGCGGCCGGCATGTATGGAATGCTCACCACCGGTAGGCCGGTGAAAATCATTTCGATCACATCGCTGAAGAAACCGGCGCACTACTTCGAAATTCAGATCGATACCAAGCGGAACCAGCCGGAAATCGTCAACGGCCGTGGAGATGGCGAAGAGATTCCGTCGGGAGAAAAAGGCCAGAAGTACATTGCCGAACATGGCATCGAATGGGTGGCCAGCTACCCTGCACCCGATGAGCATTCGCGACATCAGAACGAAGTGCGCAGTGGCACGCGCGTGACGATCGAACTGGAAGGCCGCTATGTCCGAGGCCGCGGCAGCGTCGATGACTACCTGGAACAGACGGCCATAGCCAACCCTCACGTCACGATCCACTACATCGATCCCGAAAATCACGAGGTCGTGTATGCGCGATCGACCGGGCAACTCCCGCCCGAACCACAGGAGATCAAGCCGCATCCTTACGGCATCGAACTGGGCCGCCTCGTCACCATGCTCAAGGACACGACCGGCGGCACGATATCCAGCTTTCTCACGGATTCGTTTTCGCGCGTCAGCCCTGGCGTCGCGAAACAGATCTGCGATACGGCGAAAATCAGCAGTCGAGCCAATCCCAAACGCATTGGCCGTCAGGAAGCGGATGCGCTGTACCAGGCCATTCAGACTACAAAAATCAGCGCACCATCCACCGACTGCATTTCGCCGATCGGAGAACCGCTCATCCTCAAGGGATTGCATCAGCAGGTTCCGGGCGAGTTCTTTTGCGCCGCCACGCGGCCGCCCGCCGTCTATCGCGGCAATCCGTTCCTGATCGAAGTGGGGCTCGCATACGGCGGCGCCAGCCCGACGCAGAAGGTGAGCTTGGAAACACTGACCGAGTTTTTGGCGGAAAGCGATGCGCGATCCGTTCGCCAGTTCCTGCTGAACACCTTCGATGGCATCGGCGCGGCCGGCGCCGAAAGAATCATGACCGAAGCACGCATGGGTGCGCGGCAGTCCCCATCGAAACTGAAAAAGGACGAGATTGCACAGCTTCATGGCGCAATGAAGAACGTGAACCTGTCCGAAGGCCAGACGATGCAGGTGCTGAGGTACGCCAATCGTGTGCCGTTGCAGTTTCAGCCGGCGGCATGCGCGATCACACAGTCGGTGATTGGCAACAACTGGCGATCCTATGGGCTGTCGCAGTCCCGCGGCCAGTTGCCTTCGGGGCCAGTCACGATCATGGTGCATATGGCCAGCGTGTGGGTGCCCTTCACGAGTGAGTCGAAGGAAGCAATTGCCTCATACCCTGAAGTCACGAAGGAACTGCGGCTGGGACTGCAGGCCGTCGGTCGCAAGCTCGCGATGTATCTGAACCAGCGCAAGAAAGTGAAGCAGGAAGGCGAACGACGGGAGATCTTTCTCCGATACCTGGGAGAAGTCGCCACTGCCGTCTCCGCAATCAAAGGGTACGGGGATGGAAAGAAGAAGGATCTTTATGGCCAGCTGCTGGGAGTCGCAAAACGTAAAACCGCAGTGGCCGATACCCAACTCGATGATCGCGGCAAGAAGAAGGTCGAGCCCGTGGCGGAGGATTTTGGAGAAAACGTCTTGATCGTGGATACGGAGCAGCATGGCCAGGAAAACTAAGAAGGAGTCCGTAAAGGCTAAAGAAGCCGTTGTACTGACAGTCAAGGATAAGAAAACCCTCGGATCGATTCAGGGCCTCGCGGACGAAGTGGTCCAGTCTGCGGATCGAGGCCGTGCGCCTCACGTGGAGATCCCTTCACGGTCTTTGACCAACGTCCGGTTCAACCAGTCGAAACGCATCATCGAAATGGGAAGCGGGACGAACCGTCGCGAGCTCTTTAATCTGAACCAGGCGAAGAGTTACATGCAGACGCTGCTGGTGGGATCGGGCGCCAAGCAGCTGATCGACCAGGGAAAGACAACCAGCATCCGCGGACTTTTCTATCTGTTGAAGCATACGATCGCGGGAACCAGCGAAGAGACATTCGACACGCAGGACGAGTGCGATCCGATCATTGAGGACGTGGAAGTCGCTCTCGACGCGATGCGCGAAGAGCTGCATCTTTATGCGAAGAACGCCGGAGCCATGGTCGGGCCGATCACTCTGCTCGACAGCGGGGATGAGATCGATTGTTCACGCATGGGGTCGGGCGGCTACAGCATTCCGTCCATCGTCGAACCGGAGATCGTGCAGTTCAAGAAGAACGCCGCGAAGTTCGTCCTGCATGTCGAGAAGGACACGGTGTGGCGGCGGTTCAACGAGGATAAGTTCTGGAAACAGCACAACTGCATTCTCACGCATGGAGGCGGACAGCCTCCGCGTGGCGTGCGGCGTATGCTGCACCGGCTTCATTACGAGTTGAAGCTTCCGGTTTATTGCCTGCTGGATAACGATCCGTGGGGATATTACATCTACAGCGTACTCAAGCAGGGATCGATCAATCTGGCGTACGAGTCCCGTCGGATGGCGATTCCCGCAGCGCGGTATCTGGGATTGCGCAGCAACGATTATGTGAGGTGTCAGCTTACGCCGAGCGTGCAGATCAAGTTGAACGAGCAGGACATCAAGCGGGCAAAGCAGATCGCGCAGTATCCCTGGTTCGCGAACAAGAAGCCCTGGCAGAGGGAAATCGAGATGATGCTCAGTAACGGATTCAAGCTTGAAGTTGAAGCCCTCATCAGCAAAGACGTGAGCTACGTCACCGAACAGTACGCCCCCGACCGCCTTGAGGAAGGCAACTTCCTGGATTAGCGATCATGCCTCTCCCGAAGGGAGAGGTCGGCCCGAAGGGCCGGGTGAGGGGTGCAGAAAATCATTTCTTCACCCCTCACCCGCCGCCCATCTGGCGATGGGCGTCACCCTCTCCCTTCAGGAGAGGGGTTTGGCAGCTTCGATCAATCGCTCCAGCGTTTCATAAGGATGTGCACCGACCAGTTTGTTGCCGCCTGCAATAAAGCTGGGAACTCCGGTGATGCCGAATTGCCTCGCCAACGCCCAATCCGCATCGACCGCAGCCTTATGCGTGCGCTCCGTCAGAACGCGTCGAGCGTCTTCCTCCGGGATTCCGTTCGCAGTGGCCACATCGACCAGCACCTCGACATCGCCGATATTCCGGCTGTCTTCGAAGTACGCCTTGTACAGCGCATCGCGAAGCGAGTCGAACGCCTTCGCCAGTTCCTGCGCAAGACGGCTGTTGTAGGTGTGCGTACGCGAGTTGAACTGCAGGCCTTCGGCAGCGAGAAGGGTTCTCAGATGCGCCTGGGCGGCTTCGATATCGAAGTTGCGTCCGGCGAACAGATCCTTCAGCAGCAGGCCCTCGGCCGGAGTGTCCGGGTGCAGCGGGAAGAATACCCACTTCACATCGATGCTGTGGGTTCGCTGCAATTGCGCAACGCGAGGCGTGCACAGATAACACCACGGGCACACAAAGTCCGTGAAGACCTGCAGTTGGATTCGATCGCTCAATTACTTCGCCGCCGCGATCGACGTGACCCGGATCGTCTTGCTCTTCGCATCGAGAGTGCCGGTGACGGTTACCTTTTTCCCTGCAAGCTTCTGCGGGGCTTTCTGATCGCTCAGCGTGTAGGTGTCCCTGCCGTCGTATAAAACGTATGGCGCACCATGGCCATCATTACATCCGATGGTGCACTCGGCGTCTGTGGGACCCATGCGCATCTGGGAGTGATTGCCGGCGGGGCACATGCTGTCGGTTATGGTACCGGTGAACGTTCGCGTGGTCTGCGCAGGGCCGGCCGCTGCCACAAGTGTGGCAACGGCAAGGAGGCCGACAGTTGCTAGCTTCACCGCAAGAGCGCTCAGTGGCCGGGCGTCATCAAGTGGGCTGCGGACGTTCCCGCATTCATGATCCAGGCGCCGCCATCGTTTCCGTTTTCCGGCAGACCCATTGTCGCCTTCGTCGCGCCAGGAACGCAGATCGTCGCATGCAACCGAGCGGTAGCCTGGGTGGCACCCGTCATGTTGTAGAACACGGATCCATACTCGGGCTTGATCCATTTGCCGGCCTTTTCCGCGTCTTCGAATGCGGTACGACGTGCCATTGGATCCACGATGGTTTCGATCTTCAGGCTCTGTGCCACACGCTCGAGATTCGTGAGACTGGTGCATTCCACGGAGAAAACCTGCGTCGATCCAGGTGCGATCGGACGGTCGTAGCACACCAGCTTATTCGTTCCTTTTCTCAGGGTGTCGTAGGTGAAGTCCGCTTTCCACTTGATGACTGTGGCAGCCGCCGCCATCTGAGCCGGAGCTGCGAGCACCGCCTTGTCAATTTCGGGGGACGTTTGCGCCAGTGCACAAACCGATAGCGCCAATACGAACAGAACAATAGCCGTGACGATCTTCATGGAAGGAACCTCCTGGAGTAAGCAGGGTAAATCCCTGCATCGGAGAGCATACTACTCCTTGCTTTGTAATTTCGATGTGTAGTTAACTCCACCGCAATCTTATGACTAGTGTGCGCATCCTTTTACTGTTTCTCCTGACGTTGCTGGTTGTTTCCAGCGTGACCTTTTCTCAATCCGGTGCTTCGTCCCCGTGGGAACCAATTACGGAAGAGCGGCTTCGCCATCCGAAGGCGGGGGACTGGCTCAGCTACCGTAGAACCGATGACGTTTTCGGCTTCAGTCCGCTGACGGAAATCAACCGGAACAACGTGAAGAACCTCCGGGCAATCTGGTCCTATCCCGTTCAGGACGACAGCCGCTGGGTTCCGACGCCGATCGTTGCAAACGGAATCATGTACGTCGCCGAAGGCAAGGGCCGCGTGCTCGCATTCGACGTTCCGACCGGCGAGATCAAGTGGATCCATAAGCGCGACTACCCCGAGGATATTCGCGCATCCCAGGCTTATCTTCGCGCGCGCGGCGTTGCGGTGTACGACGACAAGATCTATTGGGGCACGGCGGATTCCTACCTGGTCGCGCTCGACGCCCGCACCGGCAAGCAGGTGTGGGAAGTAAAGACTGCGGACTACAAGAAGGGGATTGGACACTCCCATCCGCCGCTCATTGCCGACGGCAAGGTCATCATCGGATTCATCGGAGGTGAGCGCGAAGTGCGTGGAGCCGTTGCGGCCTATGACGTGAAGAACGGCGAGCTGAAGTGGAAGACCTACACCGTTCCAGCTCCCGGTGAACCGGGATCGGAAAGCTGGTCCAAAAGCGATATGCCTCCGCTGGGCGGGCCGACGTGGAGCACGTTCAGCTACGATCCGGAACTCGGTCTGGTCTATGCGGGCACGGGACAACCGGCGCCGTGGGCGTCCACGCTGCGCGGCAATGGCGATGCGCTGTACACGAACTCTGTGCTTGCGCTCGATATCAAAACCGGGAAGATGCGATGGCACTTCCAGGTGCTCCCGTCCGACAACTGGGACATGGACTCGCCGTTCGAGAGCACACTCGTGGATCTGCCGATCAACGGGGTGACGCGCAAGGCACTCGTGCATACGAGCAAGCTCGGCTGGGGTGTCGTGCTGGATCGGACAAATGGACAGTTCATTCAGTCTTTCAAGACGGCATACGACAACATCATTACAGGATGGAGCGCCACAGGGCGGCCAACCTTCAATCCGGACGTCATTCCGGCTCAAAAGGATGTCGACTCCGGAAAAGTGTTCAACGTGTGTCCGCACTATCACGGCGCGCGCAACCTGAATTCTCCAAGCTTCAGTCCGCTCACACGCCTCTATTACGTCGGCATCAACAACTCCTGCATGGACGTGATCTTTGTTTCGCAGAAATACGAACTCGGGCAGGCCTATGCGGGAATGACGCTGCTGAAAACAAATTTCGCGCCCGGCTTGAATTACATCGGCGAGTTTGTGGCATTCGATCCCGCGACAGGGAAGCGCCGATGGGAATACCGCACGAAGACTGGAGCCGCGATGACCGCTTCCGCGCTGGCCACAGCGGGAGGCGTCGTGTTCGGCGGAACAGCGGATCGATACCTGTTTGCGCTCAATTCCGATAACGGAAAACTATTGTGGGAGACCCGGCTGAACGGAGACATCTCCGGTGCCCCCATCACGTTTGAGGTTGGCGGACGCCAGTATGTCGCTGTGGGCTCCGGCGGCCGCATCGCAATGACGACGTCGTACTCCGGTTTGACGAAGACCGATATTCCCCTCGGGAACGGCATGATCTGGGTATTCGCACTGCCGCAGTAGGCCAAACGCCTCTCCCGAAGGGAGAGGGTGACGCCCATCGCTGGATGGGCGGCGGGTGAGGGGTGAAGATCTAAATACTTCCTCTCCTTTTTTGATACCCTCGGCCAATGTCTTTTGCTCCCGACCTCGACGCGTATTTCGCACGAATCGGCTACGCTGGCCCGCGCAAACCAACGCTGTCGGTATTGAACGCGATCGCTGGAGCGCACACGCAATCCATTCCATTTGAGAATCTCGACGTGCTTCTTCGCCGTCCGATTCTTCTGGATCCGTCTGCGATGTTTCAGAAGCTGATTCACGATCACCGGGGCGGCTACTGCTTTGAGCAGAATGGTCTGCTGCTGGAAATTCTGAATGCCCTGGGATTCCAGGCCGCACCGCTCAGCGCACGCGTGCGATGGCAGCGGCCGCGGGAATTTACCCCACCGCGAACTCACGTATTTCTCCGCGTGGACATCGATGGTGAAACCTGGATGGTCGATGTTGGAGTGGGTGGGCTTTCCCCAACTTCGGCTATTCGACTGGAC
>Ga0184628_10001395_pt1 | contig 11924 bp, 12 predicted proteins | sample PLM4_5_b1_FD_133149 | JGI IMG/M metagenome (GOLD analysis project Ga0184628, IMG submission 133149) | Groundwater sediment microbial communities from an aquifer in East River, Colorado, USA - PLM4_5_b1 | ecosystem: Environmental > Terrestrial > Soil > Riparian zone | place: USA: East River...
ACGAAAGCGCTCGTTGAAACGCACCAGATGCGGCGAAGTATAGACATGCACGCGCTGTCCGGCAGCTTCCAGAATCGCGCGCAGGAAGGCAATGGTGGAGCCCTTGCCGTTGGTACCGGCGACATGGATCACCGGTGGCAGCTTGCGCTCAGGATGATCGAGCGCGGCAAGCAGACGCTGCACGCGATCGAGCGACAGATCGATTCGCTTGGGGTGCAGCGTGTTAAGCCGCGCGACGATCGCATCAACCGGCGTCGTCATAGTTGCGACATCATGGCGGCGCGCTCACGCGTGCGCCGGAACCGGCAGTTGCTGCTGGATGCCCGGCGCCGGCGCCTTGGTCAACAGCCGGCATAGTTCCGCCAGCGTCGCGCGCAGCTTGTGCCGGTGCACGACCATGTCAACCATGCCGTGCTCGGTGAGATATTCAGCGCGCTGGAATCCTTCCGGCAATTTCTCGCGGATGGTTTGCTCGATCACGCGCGGGCCCGCAAAACCGATCAGCGCACCTGGTTCCGCAATGTGAACATCGCCTAGCATCGCGTAGGACGCAGTGACGCCGCCGGTCGTCGGATTGGTGAGCACAACGATGTAGGGCTTTTTCGCTTCACGCAGCATTTGCACGGCGACAGTGGTGCGCGGCAATTGCATCAGCGAGAGAATGCCTTCCTGCATGCGCGCGCCGCCGGAGGCCGCGAACATAATAAAAGGCGTCTGCCGGCGTACGGCGGTTTCCAGCCCGGCGATCACCGCCTCGCCGGCCGCCATGCCGAGTGAGCCGCCCATGAAATCGAAATCCTGCACGCCAATGGTGACCATCAGGCCTTCCAGACGTCCGATACCGAGCTTTATCGCATCCTGCAAACCGGTCTTGGTACGCGCGTCCTTGAGGCGATCGGCATAACGGCGCTCGTCACGAAATTTGAGCGGGTCAATTTGCACTTCCGGCACGGCGATGTCTTCGAACTCGCCGTCATCGAACATCGCCTTCAGCCGCATCGGCGCGCTGACGCGCATATGATAGTTGGAACTGGGGATGACGAACTGATTGGCCTCGACGTCCTTGTAGAACACAAGCTGGCCAGTCTCCGGGCATTTGATCCAGAGATTTTCCGGCGTTTCGCGGCGCAGGAAGCTACGAATCTTCGGGCGGACGACGTTGGAGATCCAATTCATGGCTCGCCTATAATGGCACAATTCGACAGAATTATAACCGCGGTGGCGGTTGAATGGTCATGAAGCCGCAACGCGACGGGCGGCATGTACGCCTTCGGCCAAGGTGAATACCAGATCGGTCACAGCCTTAACCGTTCCAGCACCGGCTTTGCCGTCTTTGTCGAGACTGCCGCGAAGCGCGTCCACCAGCGCGGAGCCAACCACCACCCCGTCTGTGTTTTCGGCGATGGCGCGGGCCTGTTGCGCCGTCTTCACGCCGAATCCGACCGCGACTGGCAGCTTGGTGTGGCGCTTGATGCGCGCAACCGCAGAGGCGACCTTGCCCGCATCCGGCGCGGCCGCACCGGTGATCCCCGTGATCGAGACGTAGTAGACAAAGCCTGAGGTGTTGTTGAGCACAGCCGGCAGGCGCTTGTCGTCGGTGGTAGGCGTAGCGAGCCGGATGAAATTCAAGCCAGCCTTGAGCGTCGGCAGGCACAGTTCCTCGTCTTCCTCAGGCGGCAGATCGACCACAATCAAGCCGTCGACACCCGATGATTTTGCGTCAGCGAGGAAGCGATCAACGCCGTAGATATAAATCGGATTGTAGTAGCCCATCAGCACGATGGGCGTCGCATCGTCACTCTTGCGAAACTCGCGCACCAGCGCCAGCGTCTTGATCATGGTCTGCCCACCGCGCAGCGCCCGCACGCCGGCGGCCTGGATCGCCGGGCCGTCCGCCATCGGATCGGTGAATGGCATGCCGAGTTCGATCACGTCGGCGCCGGCCTTCGGCAACGCCTTGGAGATCGCCAGCGAGGTGTCGTAATCAGGATCACCCGCCATAGTGAAAGTCACCAGCGCGGCGCGGCCGTCGGATTTTAGCGCGGCGAAACGCTTGTCGATACGCGTGGTCATCGCTTCTTGCTTTCGAGAAACGCAGCCACCGAATCCAAGTCCTTGTCGCCGCGCCCCGACATATTGACCGCCATCAGGTGATCCGCAGGCTTTGTCGGCGCGAGGTCGAACACGCGCGCCAACGCATGCGCAGGCTCAAGCGCTGGGATGATGCCCTCGAGCTTGCTGCAGAGCTGGAACGCCGCAACCGCTTCGTCGTCGGTCGCCGAGAGGAATTTCACGCGGCCCATGTCGTTGAGCCAGGCGTGCTCGGGGCCGATGCCGGGATAATCGAGGCCGGCGGAGATCGAATGCGCTTCCTCGATCTGGCCGTCGTCGTCCATCAGCAGATAAGTGCGATTGCCATGCAGCACGCCGGGACGGCCGCCGGCGATGGACGCCGCGTGCTGGCCGCTCTTGAGACCATGGCCGGCCGCTTCGACGCCGTAGATTTCGATCGACGATTCGTCGAGGAAAGGATGAAACAGACCCATGGCATTGGAGCCGCCGCCGATGCAGGCGATCAGCGAGTCCGGCAGGCGGCCTTCGGCCTTTTGCATCTGCTCGCGTGTCTCACGGCCGATGATAGACTGGAAATCGCGCACCATGGACGGATAAGGATGCGGGCCGGCCACCGTGCCGATGCAATAAAACGTGTCGACAACGTTGGTGACCCAATCCCGCAGCGCCTCGTTCATAGCGTCCTTGAGCGTCTTGGAACCCGACTCGACGGCACGAACCTCGGCCCCAAGCATCTTCATCCTCAGAACGTTTGGCTTCTGCCGCTCAACGTCGACCGAACCCATGTAGACGATGCAGGGCAGCCCGAACTTGGCGCACAACGTAGCGGTAGCAACACCGTGCATGCCGGCGCCGGTCTCGGCGATGATACGGGTCTTGCCCATGCGCAGCGCCAGCATGATCTGACCGAGCACATTGTTCACCTTGTGGGCGCCGGTGTGGTTGAGTTCCTCCCGCTTGAAGTAGATTTTCGCGCCGCCGCAGTGCTTCGTCAGTCGCTCCGCGAAATAGAGCGGCGACGGCCGCCCCACATAGGTTGCAAGATGGCCGTCCATTTCCTTTTGGAATTTCGGATCAGCCTTGGCCGCCGCATAAGCCTTCTCCAACTCGAGAATCAGTGGCATCAGCGTCTCGGCGACGAAACGGCCGCCGTAGATTCCGAAATGGCCGCGCTCGTCGGGTCCGGTGCGGAAGGAATTGGGCTGCCGCACGGTCATGGATTGCTCACGATATTCGATGAGCCGAGTAGCAATACGTCGGCCGAGCGCGCGGCGCGGATGAAGGCGCGAATCTTGGCGGCGTCCTTGACGCCAACGCTGCGTTCGACGCCGGAGGACACATCGACGCCCGGTGCACCCGTGATGCGGATCGCGTCCGCGACATTGCCGGCGTCGAGCCCGCCTGACAGCATGAACGGAATTCCGAATTCGATGCCGTTGAGCAGCGCCCAATCGAACGGGTGGCCCAGCCCGCCGGGGCGGGTTGCGTCCTGCGGCGCACGGGCGTCGAAAATCAATCGATCAGCCACCTTGGCATAGAGTCGGATTGGCGACAGATCGCCGCGCTCGGCGATCGGCAGCGCCTTCATGACCGGCAGACCGAAGCGCGAGCGCACCACCGCCACCCGCTCGGGCGGCTCGGTACCGTGCAACTGAAGCATGTCGGGCTTAAGCGCTTCGATGATGTCGGCGAGCGCCTCGTTGCTGGCATTGACGGTCAGCGCAACCTTGGCGGCGCGACCCTGCACGCGCTCGCCCAGCAGGCGCGCGGCTTCCAGTCCGAGATTGCGCGGACTCGGGGCGAAGAACACGAACCCGACCATGTCGGCTCCGGATTCCAGTGCCACATCAAGCGCTTCCGGGGTCTTCAGGCCGCAGATTTTGATCGACAAGGACATGGTGAGGCGGGTTCTACCGCCTTCTCCAGCGGCCGCAAAGTGGAACCGCCGGGCGCCGTTAAAGAATTGGTGGCGAGATCATTGGCGGCGACGATTGTTCAGCCTGCGGTTGCGGGTGACTGCGATGGACGTCTCGCGCGTTCCTCAGGTCGATTTCCTGCTGTAGGGTGCGGAGCTCGGCATCGCGCTTGCGGGCGCTGCGCCGCCATTTGCTCTGACCGAACCAAGTGGCGACACCACCGATCAGCACGCCAAGGATCAGCGCGGCAAAGATCACCGCGAACAGCGGCAGGGTCGCTGCATAGGCCGGGCTCGTCGACGAGAACGGATCGAACGACACCGTCGCCGCCTGCCGGTTGGCCACCGCGAAGGCGATGAACACCGCCGCCAGTGGAATGATGATGATCCAGGTCACGATTTTGCGGAGCATGGGCATTGCCCTTCCTCGTCATGGCCGGGCTTCCCGGCCATCCACGACTTAACGCGCGGGCGCAGTTTCCAAGACGTGGATGCCCGGCACAAGGCCGGGCATGACAGAACCCTTCGGAGGCGCGTGAGCGCGCAGCTATTAAATCGGCGCGCCGGTCTTGTTCAGTCGCTCGCGCATTTCCTTGCCGGTCTTGAAGAACGGCACCGACTTCTGGTCGACCGAGACATGGGCGCCAGTGCGCGGGTTACGGCCGGTGCGGGCCGGCCGGTGCTTGACCGAGAAGGCACCGAAGCCGCGCAGCTCGACGCGGTCGCCCTGGGCCATGGCATTGGTGATTTCGCCGAGGATCGCGTTGACGATGTTCTCGACGTCGCGCTGATAGAGATGGGGGTTCTGGGCAGCAATTCGCTGGACAAGCTCGGACTTGATCATTGACGCCGCCTTACTCGCTAAACCGTTAGTTGGACGATGGAGGGTGCCAAAGCGCCAAGAGACCGTCAAGATTAAGTCGCTCGATCGCTTGCACCGTACCCCATTCCTCGATGCGGTGCGCAACGGCGGAAAGGCCCACCGCCTGGAAGGTCCAGGCGGCGACATGAAGGAAGGAAAGCTCGCTGAATCGAGGTTCCAGCGAATAATCGCGCACCGGTGTGTTGGCTGGAACCTTCTTTTCCTTCTCCAGCCAGGCCAGCGCAGTCTTTTCGTTGCCAAGACCGTCAATCAGTTTGAGAGCGACCGCCTGCCGGCCGGTGAAGACGCGCCCGTCGGCCACCTTTGCCAACTGCGCGTCGTTCATCTGGCGGCGATCCTTCACCAGGCCCTTAAACCAGGCATAGGAATCGACCACGATGGCTTCTATGGCCGCACGCGCCTCCGGGCTGGTCGGCTCGAAGCCGTTGGGCGCGGCCTTGAGCGGCGAGGATTTGACCTCCTCGACCTTAATGCCGATGGTCTTGAGCACCTCGGTGAAGTTCGGATACTGAAACAGTACGCCGATCGAGCCGACCAGCGACGTCTCCTGCGCCACGATGTGCTCGGCCGACAGCGCCGCGATATAGGCACCGGAGGCGGCCAGTCCGTCGACCACCACCACCATCGGCTTCTTGGCCTGCAACTCCCGCAGCGAGTCAAAAAGCTGCTCGGAACCGGCGGTGGTGCCGCCCGGGCTGTCGATATGCACGATCACCGCGCGGGCACGCGAGCGGCCAAGGCGCTCGATCGACGCAACACGATCCTGGTTGCCGCGGATCAGGCCCTGCACTTTGATGCGGGCAATGTAGGCCCCTGGCGGCATCAATCGGCTGCCGGGCACCAGCACGACGGCCGCGACGACAAGCGAGAGCACCGCGATCGAAAACGCGCTGACGCGCCAGAACGTGAGCTTGCGCCGTATGCGGCGGCGATCGACGATGGCATCGGTATCGAGCGACATGGCTTTGGTCCTCAAAGACCGGTCAGGTCTGCGCCCCGATATGACCCGCCCATCATCCGTCTAACTTAGGCGCCCGACCGGTTATTCGCACGTCCATTTCATAAAGAAAAACCCCCGGGTCAAGCCCGGGGGTTTTCTTGGTCATAGCCGCGAAAGACCGTTGGAGTGGCTATTCCCCGGCCTTTTCGGTCTCGGCCTTGTCGGTGTCAGCGTCGCCTTCGGGCTTGTCGGCCCGCTGCTTGAGGGCGGCGCCCAGGATGTCACCGAGCGATGCGCCGGAATCGGCGTTGCCGTACTGCGCGATCGCTTCCTTCTCCTCGGCGACTTCCAGCGCCTTGATGGAGACGCCGACCTTGTGGGTCTTGCGGTCGAACTGGGTGACGCGGGCGTCCACCTTCTGCCCGACCGAGAAGCGCTCGGGGCGCTGATCGCCACGTTCACGCGCAAGATCGGCGCGTTTGATGAAGGCGGCGAGGTCGGTACCGACGATCTTGACGTCGATGCCGGCTTCCTTGATCTCGGTTACTTCGCAAGTCACCACCGATCCCTTCTTGAGATCGCCGGCCGACTCCATCGGATCGCCCGCCAGCTGCTTGACGCCGAGCGAGATGCGCTCCTTCTCGACATCGACGTCGAGCACCTGCGCCTTGACCATGTCGCCCTTCTTGTATTCCTCGATCACCTGCTCGCCCGGACGCTTCCAGTCGAGATCGGAGAGGTGGACCATGCCGTCGACGTCCCCGTCGAGGCCGAGGAACAGGCCGAACTCGGTCTTGTTCTTGACTTCGCCTTCGATGGTGGAACCGGGCGGGTGCTTCTCGACAAAGACTTCCCACGGATTGCGCATGGTCTGCTTGAGACCGAGCGAGATGCGGCGCTTGACCGGGTCGACTTCGAGAATCTGCACTTCGACTTCCTGGGAGGTTGACACGATCTTGCCGGGATGCACGTTCTTCTTGGTCCACGACATTTCGGAGACGTGGATCAGGCCCTCGATGCCGGGCTCCAGCTCCACGAAGGCGCCGTAGTCAGTGATGTTGGTGACGCGGCCCTTGAAACGCGTGCCGACCGGATATTTGGCCTCGATGCCCTGCCACGGATCGTCAAGCAATTGCTTCATGCCGAGCGAGATGCGGTGGGTCTCGTGATTGATCTTGATGATCTTGACCTTCACCGACTGGCCGATATTGAGCACCTCGGTCGGATGATTGACTCTGCGCCAGGCAATGTCGGTGACGTGTAGCAGGCCGTCGATGCCGCCGAGGTCGACGAAGGCGCCGTAGTCAGTGATGTTCTTGACCACGCCGTCGATGACCTGACCCTCTTCGAGATTCTGCACCAGCTCCTGGCGCTGCTCGGCTCTCGTCTCTTCCAGCACGGTACGGCGAGACACCACGATGTTGCCGCGGCGGCGATCCATTTTCAGAATCTGGAACTGCTGTGGCACGTTCATCAACGGGGTGACGTCGCGGATCGGACGAATGTCGACCTGCGAGCGCGGCAGGAAAGCCACGGCGCCGTCGAGATCGACGGTGAAGCCGCCCTTGACCTGGTTGAAGATGACGCCGGTGACTTTCTCGTTGTTCTGAAAGCCCTTCTCGAGCTTGCCCCAGCTTTCCTCGCGACGCGCCTTGTCGCGTGACAGCACCGCTTCGCCCAACGCGTTCTCGACGCGCTCGAGGTAGACCTCGACCTCATCGCCGATCTTGATTTCGTTCTGACGTCCCGGGCCCTGGAACTCGCGGAGCGCAACGCGCCCTTCGGTCTTCAGTCCGACGTCGATGACGGCGAGATCCTTCTCGATCCCGACGACCTTGCCCTTGATGACTGCGCCTTCCTGCAAATTGCCGGTGTGGAAGGACTCGTCGAGCATCTTGGCGAAATCTTCACGCGAGGGTGTTGCAGCAGTGGCCATGTAATCTCCTGTAAGCGGTGCGCCGGGGGTTGGAATGACGTTCCGAATGCACAGGCCGAAGGTTCCGCAAACCTTCGGCGACCACCCGGAATCCCAGATGGCCGGCGCTATTACCGTACGTTCGGAACGATTGAACTTGTCTGGGCGCGCCTTACGCAGAGGCTCGAGCGGGGCTTTGTCCTCCAACAACGAGGGGCGTTAATCGCGCCCTCGGCCCGCTCGGGTGGCCTCGACGATGTCGATGGCGGCCCGGATTGCCGCGTCTATATCCAAATGCGTGGTATCGAGCAAGTGCGCATCCTGGGCTTGTTTTAGGGGCGCGGCGGTGCGGTTTTGGTCGCGTTCGTCCCTCTTCATGATATCGGCCAGGACCATGGTTTGATTGATTGTCAGCCCTTGCGCCCGGTATTCCGCTGCCCGGCGGCTGGCACGCACCGCCGGCGTCGCGGTTACGAAAATCTTAATATCAGCATGCGGGCAGATGACTGTCCCGATATCGCGCCCGTCCAGCACCGCACCGGGCGGTTTGGCGGCGAAGTCGCGTTGAAAGGCGATAAGCGCGGCGCGCAATTCCGGAATAGCCGACACAACGGACGCGGCCTCGCCCACCGCATGGCTCTTGAGCACGGCCTCGTCGAAGCACACCGGATCGAGCGCCTTGGCGGCGGCGACCGCGGCGGCGACATCGTCGGGGCGACGCCCACCATCGAGCAACGCCTTGGCGACCGCACGATAGATCAGGCCGGTGTCGAGATGACGCAGGCCATAATGGGCGGCGAGTCGCTTGCCGAGCGTACCCTTGCCTGACGCCGCGGGTCCGTCGATGGCGATGATCATGTCAGGCCCGCGCCGAGCGAGCGCATCAACTCGGTGAAGCCGGGGAAGCTGGTGGCGATGAAGGCCGAGTCGTCGATGCGCACGGGGTTCTCGCTGGCGAGCCCCATCATCAGCGCCGACATGGCGATGCGGTGATCCATGTGGGTTAAGACCTCGCCGCCGCCGGCGACATTACCCTTGCCGTTGACGATGAGGTCGTCGCCGTCGATTTCAATGCTCACGCCGTTGACGCGCAGCATCTCGGCGGTGGCGGCGAGCCGATCGGATTCCTTGACGCGCAATTCCTTCAAGCCGCGCATGCGGGTAGTGCCTTGCGCGAATGCGGCGGCGACCGCGAGGATGAGATATTCGTCGATCATCGACGGCGCGCGCTCAGGCGGCACGTCGACGCCCTTGAGCTGCGAGGCGAGAACGCGCAGATCGGCGACTTCCTCGCCGCCGTCGTCGCGGGTCGCTAACGTTTCAATATTGGCGCCCATTTCACGAAGTGTTGCGAACAAGCCGGTGCGCAGCGGATTGGTCATTACACCTTCGAGAATCAAATCGGAGCCCGGCACGATCAAGGCCGCGACAAGCGGAAACGCCGCCGACGACGGATCGGCCGGAACCACGACATTGGCCGGCTCGAGTTCCGGCTGGCCTTGCAGCGTGATGCGTCGGCCATGCTCACCATGCGGCTTGCTGGTGACCTTGGCGCCGAAATACTTCAGCAGGCGCTCAGTATGATCGCGCGTTGCTTCCGCTTCGATCACCGTGGTCTCGCCGGGCGCGGCCAATCCGGCGAGCAACACCGCCGACTTGAGCTGCGCCGACGGCACCGGGGACTCGTAGGTAATCGGGATAGGGTCGGCGGCGCCCTGCAAGGTCAGCGGCAATTTTCCGCCCTCGGCGGCGTCGAGCACGCGCGCGCCCATTTTCTCCAGCGGATCGAGGATGCGCCGCATAGGCCGGCCGCTCAAGGAGGCATCGCCGACGAAAGTCGCGGTCACCGGGCAGCCGGCGACGGCGCCGAACGCCAGCCGCACCCCAGTGCCGGAATTGCCGAAATCGAGCGGGCCCGACGGCGTGGCAAAGCCGCCGACGCCGACGCCGTGAATGCGCCAGGCGAAATCGCCGGTGCGTTCCACCCGGGCGCCGAGCGCGCGCATGGCGTCGGCGGTATGGAGTACGTCCTCGCCCTCCAACAGGCCGCTGATGGTGGTTTCGCCCACCGTCAGCGCACCCAGAATAACCGCCCGTTGCGAGATCGATTTGTCGCCCGGTACGCGGATGCGGCCCTGGAGCGGGGCGCCGCGGCGGGCGGTCAGCGGGGTCGGATTGGCGGCGTTCACTGGCAATATCCTTAAAGGCCGCGCCGTCCTACCACGCAGTCGGAGCTTGCGTCATCCAGGCGGTTTAGCCCCATCCGGCCTTGTTTGGGGCGCTTTTGCGCTATTGACAGGTGCGCTGCAACTAGCCAAGTGAAGCAACGATTTTTCGCATCCTCGAGGAACCTAGACCGTGGCGAAAACCGAGCTCGGCACCAAGCGCGTTTGCCCTGAAACGGGTCGTAAGTTTTACGATCTCGGCAAGACGCCGGTGATATCTCCCTATACGGGCAAAGTCGTACCGATCGTCGCTCCTGTGCAATCGCGTTCGCGGCCCGAACCGGCGGCACCGGCGGCAGCCGCGCGTCCCGCGCCTGTGGCCGAAGTTGAAACGATCGTGCCAGAGACGACGGATGCCGAATTTGTCTCGCTCGAAGACGCCGAGGCCGAGCAGCAGGGCAAGAAGCCGGTTGAGGGTGCGGCAGTCGAAGGCGAAGAAGAAGTCGAGGCCGACGAGAGCCTGGACGATGCCGCCTTCATCGAAGAGCAGGACGAAGGCGATCCCGACGTGACCGACATCATCGGCGACGGCATCGAAAAGGAAGAAGAGACCTGAGTTCGCCCGTCCGCCATATTTGCGGACGGCACGTTTCCAGCGAATTGGGGCCATAGCTCAGCTGGGAGAGCGCCTGCATGGCATGCAGGAGGTCGGCGGTTCGATCCCGCCTGGCTCCACCAACCTTCGCCGTCAATAAAAAGCCGCCCGCCGGGGCGGCTTTTTGCTGCGCGGTGGAGCACAGCATCGCGTTGCTGACAAACGCCGCCGCGGCATTGCATGATGTCGGCTAACCGGGAGACTGACATGCAAGGCAAGATCGCGCTCGAGGAACACGTTGCCATCGAACCGACGCTGGGCGATTCGCAAGTGTTCGGCGCTCATGTCTGGAAGGATCTCAGCCATCGCCTGGTTGACGTGCAGGACACGCGCCTGGCGGAAATGGACAAGCACGGCATCGAAATGATGATCCTGTCGCTGAATGCGCCGGCCGTGCAGGCGATCCACGACACCAAGCGAGCGAGCGAAGTCGCGCGCCAAGCTAACGATGCCTTGGCCGCCGAGGTGCGCAAACGCCCCGATCGCTTCGCCGCCTTCGCCGCGCTGCCGATGCAGGACCCGGAAGCGGCCACCGCCGAGCTCAGCCGCTGCGTCAAGGAGCTTGGGTTTGTCGGCGCACTGGTCAACGGGTTTTCGCAAATCGGCACGCTGGAAAACGTAACTTACTACGACCTGCCGCAATACCGGCCGTTCTGGCGCGCGGTCGAGGCGCTCGACGTGCCGTTCTATCTGCACCCGCGCAATCCGCTGCCGAACTGGGCCAAACAATATGAAGGCCATTCCTGGCTGCTCGGCCCGAATTGGGCGTTCTCGGCGGAGACCGCGGTGCATGCGCTGCGCCTGATCGGCAGCGGTCTGTTCGACGAATATCCGCGCTTGAAGATAGTGCTCGGCCATCTTGGCGAGGGCATTCCGGTGCAACTCTGGCGTATCGACGGCCGCAACGGTTGGATGAAGGCGCCACATAAGTACGCCGCCAAGAATGGCGTCGGGCATTATTTCTGCAAGCATTTCCATCTCACTACGTCCGGTAATTTCCATACCCCGTCGCTGGTCAATGCCATGACCGAGATGGGCGCCGATCGCGTGATGTTTTCGGTGGATTGGCCGTTCGAGGACGTAGGCGAAGGCTGCCAGTGGTTCGACACAGCCGCGATCAGCGAGGCCGATCGCTTCAAGATTGGCCGCGACAACGCCATCAAACTGTTCAAGCTGAAGCTGCGCTAGCGCACGAGACTCTAGGCGCGACTAATTCTTCTTGGCGGCGGCGAACGCGCTGCTGCCCCAAACCGGCTCGCCGGCGCCATCGCCCCAGGCAATCGGCCGGTAAAAATCGTGGACGCCGTAGCGAACCATCTTCTTCATTTCGCGCACCCAATTCGGATGCACGGAGATGTCGTGAAAGTGCGTCGATTTC
>Ga0184628_10001396_pt1 | contig 11919 bp, 16 predicted proteins | sample PLM4_5_b1_FD_133149 | JGI IMG/M metagenome (GOLD analysis project Ga0184628, IMG submission 133149) | Groundwater sediment microbial communities from an aquifer in East River, Colorado, USA - PLM4_5_b1 | ecosystem: Environmental > Terrestrial > Soil > Riparian zone | place: USA: East River...
CTCCGGAGATTCCAAAAAGGCAGCCGAACACGCGGCTAAGACTCAAAAGATCGACCCGAATGTACTCAAGGCAGGAAACCTTGCGAAGTACAAGATCGATCCGGCCCGCATTCCGGCCGCACGGCCTTCGGCCTATAACCCAAAAAATGATGCGATTCTGGCGCCGAACCAGACCAGCAGCAGCGTCCCGCAAATTGGCGGATCTTCCACTGCAGTCGCTACGGCGCCAAACACAGCTTCGACAAACGTGGCAACGACCAGGGCCGCCACACAAATTTCCCAGGGTGTAGCAGCCAGTGCTGCGGCGCCGAGTCTGGCGGCTCCCCCGGATTCCAAAACCTTGATGAATCTGATTTCACGCAAGCAGTATGCGGAGGCCGCCTCCGGTTTTGAGAAGCGTTTGCAGCTGGTTGGCCAGAATGCACGCGATGCGTACGGGGCCGCGCTGGCATATTCGAATATGGGTAAAAAACCCGAAGCCGCGCGATACGCCACGATGGCGATAGACGCGAACAGAAAGAAGCAAGAGCTCACTGACGCTGAACTAAAGACCTGCCGTGACATCCAATCCGCCAAATAGTCCCGCACCTGCGCCGCCGGCGATTGTCACGGAGGTCCGGGATCTGCGGAAGGAATTTCTGCGCCTTTTGCTATTGGCGATACCCACCGGCCTTGTGCAGTTTCTGGTCAAAAGGTTTCAGGATGGTCTCGCCTGGCAGCCCTGGCAGTCCGTTTGGATTCTCATTCCGCTGATTGTCGTCGCGTGGATACTCTGGCAGATTATCAAAGGACGACGGGAGTTTCGGCTTCGGGGACCTTTTCTCGCATTCTTCGTTTGCTATGTCCTGGTTTTCGATGTTGCGGCGGTCACCGGTTTCCTGGATTGGAAACGTGTTCCCATTGGATATGACCCACACGCCGTTCCATCCAGCTTCCTGATCCCCGGGTTTTTCGGCGACTGGAGATACCATTTTTTGCAGAAGCGCGCCCCGGATCCGGATGTCAGCGTTGTCCTCATGCCCGCGGCTCAAAGAATTGCCGAACGACGCGCCGATTTCCTGAGGCTGATTCGATTAGCTCAGTTCAACCATGCCAGGGGGCTCGTGTTTGATTTCTACTTCCCGGACGAGGCGCCGGCTCCGATCCTGGACAACCTCCTGTGTAAAGAAGTGAAAAATGCCGCCGAACAAGGGACACCGTCATTTTTCGGTTATTCCTTTGATGTTGTCGCTCACGAGGAAATACGCAGTCAACCCGCATCGCAGACATTACCTTGCATCACGCCGGAAATCAGCGGACACGCTGTCGTACTCCAGGACATCGATGACTATGTGCGATATGTACCCTTGTACTTCCGAGGTGATCGAGGGAAGCCTTCACTTAGCCTTCGCGCAGCGAACGCGATCTCCAGCAAGAAAACGAATGAACTCGCGACGCCGGAAAACGGCCTCCTTCAATTCATAGCCCCATCCAGTCTTCCCGGCGCCATTAGTTTTGAAGAGTTGACTGCCGGTCCTCAGGCCGCGGGCTTCCTGAGAGATCAATGGGTGTTTGTTGGCGAGAACTCGGAGCAGGACACATTCAGGACCCCGTTCGGAAATACTCCCGGAGTGATGATTCATGCACTTGCCGCAGAGTCGCTGGCGCACAGCCAATACATTCAACATCTGGAGACCTGGCAGATTTTCATTCTGGTTTTTGGCTTTTGCTACCTCCTGACAGTGCTTGTCGCCCAAGGGGTAACCGTCAGGGGAGTGTTGTACTTTGTCTCCGCCTCCACGCTTACACTTGTAGCTTTGGCTGCTGCTTCCATGTGGCTGTGGCGCATTTGGGTAGACACGATCTATTTCGCGGCAGCCGTCTGGATACTGATGCCGCTGCTTCTTGCCTGGCGGAAAATGCGCCCACCACAGGCATGATGGAAACCCGTATGCAAAACGTGAAGCAAATCCTGAAATGGCCCTTGATCTTCGCGGCCGCTGTCGTGGTTTTGCGGGTAATCGTCGAGCGCGCGGGCGCGTCGGATGCTGTTGCCAATATCCTAAGCGTTGTCGCGCTTCATTTCCTGATTGGTCCTGTCTATTTTGCAATTCGGGTCGGTATGAGTGCGGAGTCACGTCCGTACTTCACACTATTCAAACTCATCGCGTTATATGTTGTTTTGACGCGCATCATGATCCTGCCCACGTATTGGTTCGCACGCATCTACGGGTGGCCCCAGGGAAGATTCGGCGGTCTTTCCGGGGGATCACCTTTTACGGGCTTCTTTGTAATTCCTTTCGCCACAGCGGCTTTCTGGATCATCGCCTCGGTCATCTTCGGCAGTGTCGTTGGATCATTCATTATTGCTATCATGCGCCGGTTTAGTACCCGGCGGTAACGACCGGAATTCTCTCAGGAAGGTCTATGGAGTCTTGTCTCTTTTGCAGAATTGCGAATCGTGAACTGCCTGCGAAGATGACGTATGAGGATGATCGCGTCGTTGCGTTTCACGACATCCATCCGCAGGCGCCCGTCCATGTTCTGATCTGCCCTCGAAAGCACATCCCGACGCTGAACGGTGTTACCACGGATGACGCTGCGCTTATAGCGTACATGTTTGATGTGGCCAGGAAGATTGCCGAGCAATTCGGTGTAGCGCAAAAGGGTTACCGTACCGTTTTCAACGTGAATGCGGATGCGGGTCAAACCGTGTTCCACCTTCATCTGCACGTTATCGGTGGACGAAAACTAAGTTGGCCGTGACGGACATGAATTGTGAAATTCATGCTCCCAACCGACCGTTAACCTGTTACAAGCGGATCGGGTTTTGACGAAGGACAACCCACAGGTAACGAAAGGCTGTTCGAACATGTAGAATGCGGCATGAGTTCAGCGGACAGGGCGAGAGAGTCCTTACTGAAGTTCTGGGTAATCGGAGAACCAATGGAGACGCTGCGACAGCGCATCGCCGATGACAAGGACCTTATGAGGGTCATTGCTAATACGTCGCCGGAAAATGTGGCATTGGACCAGACCTGCAGAATTCTTTTCGCCGCCATGGACTACCTTGGCGAAAAGCACGGATTTGAAATTCCTGCGGATGAAACATGGACATCGTTCCGTCGATTTCGCAAATCGCTCTTGGAGCACGACAACGAGCTACTCGAACTTCTCCAGCGCCCGGTGCAGGTCAACGATCCTTTGAGATGTGTCGCCTTGTATGCTGGCCTGTTATTCGCTGCGGCCCAGACTTCTTTGCCCCTTGCTTTGGTGGAGGTCGGACCCAGTCTTGGACTGAATCTCTGCATGGACCGATACTGTTACGAATATCTTAACCTAGGGAAGACAGGTCAACTCGATTCCCGATGCCTCCTGATTGCCGAACTGGACAATCTTGCCGCACGTGGACGCTTGCGTAAGCGGCAAACATTTCAATTTCCGGATAAACCGCCGGTGATCGGCGAACGTATCGGCCTCGAGTTACATCCGGTCCGGATGAACGACAATAATCTCGCCTGGATGCGATCCTTTCATTTTCGGCATTCCAAATCTCGTTTCGATGAAGCCCTTGCGATTCGCCTTACGACGTCCATCCGAATTGTCGAAGGGAATGCCGCCGAGACTCTTCAGCGCGAAGTGTCCCATATTCCCGCAGATCAGGTACCTCTGGTGTTCCACACGGCAGTGGCCTACCAGATGCCCGAGTCGGTCCGGGAACAATTCTCCCGCAATCTTGCAACAGCAGCGCGGGGGCGCCGACTTATATACATGACCTGGGCCGAGGAGACGGCCCGCCGCGGCGCCATACTGCAAGTTACGGACCTGAACCTGGCGGAGGGTCATGCCCAAAGAAATCTCCTGGCCTTTGCAAGCCGATGGGAGCCCGTACCTAAGATCGACTGGGTACACGCACTCTAATTACCCCTGGCGAGAAGCCTTCTGGATTCATCATCGAAAAGCGGATGAATCGGCAATTCCACAAAACGCATTCGGGAAGATCTCTCGAGCCGGCCCAGCAACATGGATTTGCCCTTCTCCATCTGCTCGGCAATGATACCCATCCGTTTTTTTACACCCTTCAGATTCGGCATCTCCGGCAAACGCCTCCACACCTCGGCCAAGGCGCGCAACAATTCATCTTGTGTCGCCCCACAATGCAATACCAGAAAATCGATAACGATGCCGAGATGTCCGAACATTACGGAATGAACCCACCGGCTTTCTCCCACTTCTGGAGAAGGCATATGGTCCCAGGTATCGTCGGCAAGCTGCAGGTTCAATCTCTTAAATAGCGGTACAACCCGCTTGCGCTCCATCAATGTTCCGTCCAAATCCCTAAGAATGAGACGTACCGGCTTTCGACCGCGAAAGACGATCACGGAATTTTGCAGGTGCGGTTCAAACGCCAGACCATAACGCATTAGAAAACAGAATGGGCCTCTCATCAGGATCTGGCAATAATCCTTAAAGAACCGAGTCACGCCCGTGGGTTTCGAGCCTCGAAGAAAATCTTTCGCCAATTCCCTGCCAGTCCACAGCTCTATTGCCGGCAGGGCGTGCTCCCAGTGCGACCACAGGCGAATCGGGGCGCGTACAATCGCGGACAAATGCGGGGCGACGCGCGAGTCGCCGAACGATAACGACGCAATATCGGCTTGGATGTCGAGGGCAAGTTCGGCGCCTTCAGATCTTAGTAATTTTCCAACCAGAGCAGAAACTACCGGCGCATTCTCGCAATTGAGCCGGTAAAGAAGCCGATGTTCGGAAGTTAGTGCCGCGTCAACAGAGAGTTTGATGTCAAAGCCGGTGCGTCGTACCCGCAATGTCCGCTGCGAAGCAAGCGGCATGCAGGCCAGCTTTCGTCCGAGCAGCTGCGCGCCACGTGCCGAAATCAGCCCGGCAACAACCGGTGAGATTTCAATCTGCCACGGATGCACCGGTATAGCGTGTTCCGACTCTTTAACTTGTACACCGGACCAGGCAGCGAAACAGTCCCTCGCATTCGAAAACATCGTGGACCTGAAGTCCAGGACACTCACTTCGAGCAGAGACAGCGGCACATTTCTGGTATTCAGATGGGAGCACGCAACCACATGATCGATCGACGGACCAACTCTCAGCGCGGGAAAAGGGTAGTAGTGGTGACCCTGATATGCCGGCTCCAGAGCGTGGCGAGTAACCAGAGGCCGGGAGCCGAGAAGAAAATTCAAGGTCAGATTGCTGAGACTGTTTTTAAAATCAAATGAAAGTTCCTCCTGATGGAGCGACATCGCCGGATGTTTCAGGAGCCCCCGCAGTTCCCGGAGGAACGTCCCACTCCATCTCAAAGGTGTTCCGAGCCGCCGGTAGCAAGGTGGCCACACTCGAACTTCCATGCGGACGAACGGCAACGGAACGATGGGAACGAGAAGGAACGCAGGGTTGCCCAGCGTCATGCATGTGCCAAGCGATGCGTGCTCGACAATCCGAATATCGCAAAGGTGCTCTCGATACAGAGCCTGAACGAGCCGGGATACGGAAAGGCAATAACTACGGCGATAAGACTCGAGGAACTTCGAGCGCGTAATCCCGTCTCTAATCGCCCAGCGCCGCACCGCATTTAAATGGATCGGGTCGGGCTGCATCCGTTCACGCAATCCTCGGATTAGGAGATAGACAATTCCGATTCAGTGGAAACCTTCAACGGACTCCCTCAACTGACATCGAAGACACGATCCTGCAACTCCGAAAGCGTGACATTATTAAAATCCCTTAAGCGTTCACGAAAAAGGTCAAAGACGGCATCCACACCCACCTGCCTCGCACGGTCTTCTATGAGTTGTGCCGTATAGGCAACGTGTTTGATTTCGTCTCTGAGCAGACACTGTTGAAGGCGAATCAATCCAGGTTGAGTATTGGAAGAACAGTGAGCCCGGAGCATGGGACGCTGCAGCAGGTGGTGAATCGTCGTGCGGATTTCGGCAATGTTCATCTGCACCAGATCATCGAGCGTGATGCTGTGAGCGAAGGGCGATCCAAGCTTGGCGACAGGGACCATGGAGCGTGTGTAATACGGAGAGAGGCATTCCATCTGGCGTCGAAAGCCCGGCTCGACCGCACCCGGAAATACCAAGTCCACCATTTTCAGATAGATCTTCGAATGATTGGATTCGTCGATTGCATGCTGCTTGATCTGCTCGCCAACGGGCTCGTCTTCGGTGCAGGCCGACAACGACCACAAACGTTCGGCGCCGTCTCCTTCACGCTCGGCATTTGTGATCATGGAAATGGCCAGCCACCCAGGATCCGATGCAGCTGCTCTGTACACGTCACCGTACTCTGCGTTTCCAAAGGGCGGAGGAAAGTCCCGGCACGCTTGCACCAACGCCGATTCGTATGCTGGAAAAAAAGCAGTCGCACCAAATCGACGCAGTAATCCGAAGGTGATTTGAGGAAGGCTGGTCACTTTAGTTTCAGGATTAAAGTTCAGTCTTGAGAGCGCACCGAGCAACCGAGATCGTGGCGCGCCCTACGGATGATTTCAGTTTGTCCGGAAAGGCGCATTCACGGCGACGAAGGAAATGTTTGCAGATGGAAACATCTTCGTAAGCTCTGCAAGGCTCTCAGGAGCAATTTCCAACTTTCCATTTTGCAATTTGCCGACAACCTGCACGATCTTTCTACCGTCAGTCTTCATCTTATTGAGAGACTTCGTAACTTCCTTCGGGACTCGGAACGAGATGGCTTTAGCGGGCATGATTCCTCCGATCAGAACTAACTAAACATTTTGGAGTGGGTACGCGGGCGCATTATCCTCACATTCTTCAGGGCCACACAAGAAAAAAGTGCGGTTTCACCTTGCGAAATCTCCCGGGACTCGTCATTACATGGCCAGCAGCAGTTCGCCTGAGAACAGAAGTCGAACCGGAGTCTGAAACGACCCCTCGTCGACTACAAAACTTTCACGAACGAATTTCCAGCGGGTCGTCACAATGGTACTGCCACGCGGGTGAAGAATATCAAACCTCGTCGAGCCACTCTTTCGTTGGGGTGGCAGAGTTTCCAGCAACACTCTTGTCAAAGTGCGCGTCAGGCAAATCGCGCCCGAACCCGGGATCGAATGATGCATGTTCCCACCGAAGTAACAGCGCACGGATACAGGAATGTCTCCAGGGGGTTTCGCCTCGATTCTATAAACAATGGTCTTCAGGCCCGCCTGGGGCCATACCATCTGCCCGCGAGCCAGTATTTCGGTCTGTGCGAGGCTCTCGATCGCGGCTACATCGGATAGGGAAAGCTGGGTGTCCTTAGCTTCTACCAGTAGAAACAGATTCCCCTGCTGGACGATTCGAACGGAACTCACGCCCTTCGGAAACATGTGAGTTCCAAGAAAGTGGACTATCTCGTCATTTTGCGCACCAAAGACAAACCGAACCTTCCAGTCCGAGACCCTTGACATGGAATCGGGCGAAAAGAAGACGTCGATCCACTGTCCTGTTCCAAGATTATGGAACCGGATTCGACCCTGGCGCTGCGCTCCTTTGCCTTCATTCAGTAGATGGAACATTCCGGCGGCTGCCGCGCCGTTCGCGCATTCCATATCTGGAAACAAGCGGTGATGGTCTTTATCGACTTGGTAAAAATGGAATGGGACTTCCCCACTCTCGGAACAACGATGCAAGACGACAATCTTATTGGACTGATAATGGTCTCCGCCAAGAGCATCTTCGGGCGTGTCTCCAAGCATTGCTCGCAACAGCGCATCTTCGAATCGTCCGAGCTGTTGCTCATTAGGCCTTGACACAACGATAAATCGGCTCGTTCCACTTCGAATGATCGCGCAGGGAATTCGCGTCAACCTTTCATCCCGATCCACAGGGACTTTCTTTCTGACCGCCTGAACACTCATTGCGCGCCTCCTCGGATGCTTTTCAGATCAAGTACGCGTATCCTGGCATCTTTTCAGACTTCCCAAGGATTATGTTTTATTTTCACCCGGGAAAATTGCCGGTCCTTTGATTGGACCGCTCTCGATGCGGCTTCCAGTTTAGAACCAGAGTGATTGGAGAAAGATGCGCTTCCTGCGTGTCGACATTCATCAGGAATCGGCTGCCGTCCGGAGAGACCGCGTATTGTGCCGGTTCCAGTTGCTGTTCCAAGCCACTTACGTGTGCGGTAAACAGGGGAACTTCGAGGCCTGGCTCTGGAGTTCTGCCTGCAGCAAATCCAACGGGCACCTGCATGAGCCGTTTATCTGGAGCGATGAAGTATACAGCCCTGCCATCGCGCTGCCACCGTACTTGTGTGCCGCCATTTACTGAAATTGGACCTTTATGCCAGGTCCCGGAAACGGCTGGATATAGATCTCGAATCGTCCGGAAATATTCGATTCGTAAGCGATCCATTTTCCATCGGGAGAAAACTGCCCCCGTTCGTCGGACAACTCCGATTGAACCGCTGGGAATTCCTTCCGGGAGTCATCCAGTTGTAGAGCCCATATGTCGTCTCCGGTTTTGGGGTCTGGGTTTCGATACAAAATGTAGCGACCGTCTGCGGACCAATCCAGCATGCCTTTGGAGGCTGAAGTCGACAGCAGCACTTGCTCCATCTCGCGTCCGCCGGTGGATTTCTCGTACAGATCGTAGGTGCCGTTGGGAGGCGCGCCGTAAGCTAATGTGGGTTCCGTCCGGACGATGTCTTCAATCGATAACTCAATCGGCCATCCGGCAACTGTTCCAGACGGTCCGTCGCGACCGGCGGCCGCGCCGCATAGCGTATCAAGCGTTCAAGTCCTTTGCGATCCTCCCCGCGAATACTCACACCCGCATGAACACTGAATCCGGACGCCATGGCGCAGCGCGCTCCATGACTTTCGAAACTTTCTTTATGAAGTTCTCCAGCCGTTTTTATTTTCTGTCCGGAATCGGGACCAAACGCAAGCCTTCCCGTGATGGAAGCCCCGTAGAGGTCGGCCATTGCCGGTTCCTCCCCCTCCGCGACGCCATCTCGCTTCTCCAGCATCGCCGCCACTCGTACGGCCACGCGGCCGGCAACCGCCGCCACGTCCGTTGTGTCCGGTGACCGCAATGGATAGGGACGGCCGGGCCTTGTGGAAGCTGGCGACGTAACTCCGCCACCCGCTCGCGTTGATGCCGCAATTCGATTTCGGCGCGGCGCAACTCTTCTTGATTAGAAAGATATTCTTCAGATTCGTTCGGCAAATTCGTTTGTCGAAATGTTCCGTTGATCATCTCTTGTACCATGGCCCCTCCTACAAACAACTTTACAAACATGGTGGTAAGAGAAAACTCGAACACCTGTTGTCATGATGAAATTGTCGATGGGTAGGAGTCAAGCAAACGGGAGCTTCGGTCAGACCTTCCTATGGTGAGAATTGTCAGCAGGGGAAGCCACTTGTACGAACCCGCGGTTATACAACTGAGAGCACGACTCGCAGGCGATAGGTAAACGCTGCGCGACTGATCAGGGGCGCTGATCGGTCGCAGGATTTGAGCCTCCAGGTTATAACTGACTGTTCAGAAGAGCAGCGATGGCAAGACCTACAATCAGTAAGCCGACGGTTCCCATCAAGAACCCCTTGAAGTGATGGAGGTATTGTTTGGGAATCACGATATGCTCCGTGCCCGGGAGGATCACCCAGCGTGGCTCCAACCAGCAAACGATCAGCCAATCGAGGATGAGCAAGTCAACGAGGTTGAAGATGAAAAGCACGCCGAAGGCATAGGCGAAGAGTTCCCAGAAGGAGTGACTTCCCAGGGTCGCGGTTCGCCAAAGCAATGCCGAAGTAAAGGGAGCCCCGATGAGCAGGCCGAGCAAGATAGACATCCGCCGCTCCTTCTCCGATTTGGGCGGGACGATTTCTCGGATTTCCTTAGGGTAATGTCGTAAGAATATGCGTGGGGTGAACCGCAGCAAGACGAGCAAATAGGTCGACCCCACAAGGGAGAACAACGCAGCATCTCGCACGATGTGCATCGTATCTAACAAAGGACGACGCTCCATCCCATGCCGTCGTTGCCCATCGGCGAAGGGACTTGGCCCAGGTTGGCGTCATCTGATGTGGACATCGGCATTTGGTTGAACGATCTGAGTTTACCCATCAAAGAGTGATAAGTCCGGCTAGCGTTCATCGGAAGTGCCGGGGACAAACTCCGATCGAGCCGAAATGTTGAAGGCACTTTCGATAACGATGTCCTGACTTTAGCTAATTTTTCAGGAATTTCCGGGCAACCTCCAAGTCACATTTTTGATTGGAATGGCGCATGCCGGGTCTGTATTGCCATTGCGCTGACCATTCGACCGGTCGACTGAGATACACCGGATCTTCCACAGCGCCGGAGTAGATCAGTCCCTTGCCGTCTGAGGTGAGGCCAAAGCGTTCCGTCACCCGCTTCTGCGTACTGCTGGGGAGTAAAGCCATTCCCATGGGATGTTCGTTAAAGTTCGTCGTTTCTACAATGAGGATATTCGCTTCCCATCGCCCGACGGAGTGTCCGAGGAGGGACGTCTGTGTGGCCGGCGGGTGCTGCCGCCCGTCGAGGTAAATGATGCGTTGAGCATCCATCCAGTCTACTTTAATCATCACGCGATCACGTTGAATCGTAATCGAAGTGGCTACAGGGTAGAACATTAGCGCCGGCACACCAATAGGAACGCAGTCCTTTTGCGTCGTGGCCTTGGGGTCCAAGACGGCCTTGGCGCTTCTTCCCTTTTCCGTCACCTGCCAGCCTTGTGCCCGGGAAAAAAATGCAGTGAATTCCGTGACAGGAGAGAACCACGTTCCCGCGATACTGCTGGCGACTTCGTCCTTCGCGGCATACACACTCCGCGATCCAATGTTCAAGGGAAAGTAACTTCCATCGCTCTTCACCAAATCTACTCCAAGCATCGAACCGTCAGAATTGGCCCGAGCGGGGTTGCCCGTGATAGTGACGACTTCGCCAATTTTCACGGAGTTCTTCTTGAACCCAAGCGGGTTGAGGACAGACACGGGGCCCGCTTCAACTTCCATTACGCTGGTCGACCCGTCCGCCTTCCGCACCTGGACCGAGATGTACACATGAGGATTTTTGAAACTGTACACCTTGACGGTGCCCGTCACCTTGATTTGCTTTTGCGTGTCATATGCGGCCGCACTGTGATGCGCCAGCACCTGAAGCGTCGAAGCAAACGAAATCGAGCAGACTAACGCAAATAGGACAATCTTTTTCATGGTGGCTCCCGAGGTTTTGTCGCTCATGGCAGTATCCATCGACGTGCTCGCCAGTCGTTTAGGGCTCAATATTGGATTTCCTGATTACGTCTGCAGAAACTCGTTGGCTTTAATCTCGCCTTCCGTTTTCCATGTGCCAAGGAAGTACTCCAACTTCTTGTGCTCGGGGCCTGGCTTCGGGCGCTCTGGTGGGGCTTGTGCAAGTGAGAGTGCTGTGGATCCGCAGATCAGAATGACGACGACCGACGATCGTATGCTCATTTTCTTTTCCTTTGAAAGCGCTCACGATATCTGTTCCGTCCGTGACGTGTCCTTAAGGATTTGTTAAGATTCGCCGAAATCTGATGACCACCAGCAGTGAGGTCTTTCATTTCGACGAGTTCACGCTCGACGTGCGAGAGCGGCGTCTCCTGCGCGGCACGGAAGCCGTCCGCTTGTCACCGAAGGCCTACGATGTGCTGGTTGCGTTGGTGCAGCAGCGGGGCCGTCTGGTTACCAAGGACGATTTGCTGAAGCGCCTCTGGCCCAAGTCATTCGTCGAAGAAGGCGGTCTCAGCGTTTACGTGTCGGCGCTGCGCAAGGCGCTTGGCGAGGACGCCCACCGGCCGATCTATATCGAAACGGTGGCGCGGTCAGGATACCGCTTCATCGCTGCAGTCATCTGCGATGTGGCCGACGAGAAGCCATTAACACCGAGCGCCATAACGCGATCCGTCGAACTCTAC
>Ga0184628_10001397_pt1 | contig 11917 bp, 6 predicted proteins | sample PLM4_5_b1_FD_133149 | JGI IMG/M metagenome (GOLD analysis project Ga0184628, IMG submission 133149) | Groundwater sediment microbial communities from an aquifer in East River, Colorado, USA - PLM4_5_b1 | ecosystem: Environmental > Terrestrial > Soil > Riparian zone | place: USA: East River...
ATTCCGCAAACGCCGAAGCGCATCGATTTCATCCTGACGGGAAAGGATTCGGAAAAGCGACCAGGTGTGAGTCTATTGAAACCATCAAGTTTCAACACAGCAACATGCTGAGTACAGGGTTGCATAGATGAGAGCCCATCTCGTCCGCCGCGGTAACTACTACGCGATCAAATATTACAATCCTCAAACCAGTACGTGGTCGCATCGTTCACTGAAGACCTCGAAGAAGGCGACCGCCGATCTGCGCTTCGGGCAATTCCTCATCGAAGGCCACAAGAAAGAATTGCTTGGAACATTCGGCGTTGAACCAGTCGAACTCCGCGTTCTCGTCCAGGAGTTTCTCGATTACATGGGAGCGAATCGGTCGGACGCGTACACAAAGCTCGTACGGAAATTCTCCGAAAAGTGGTTCGCGTTCTTCGGCGCGGGAACACTCAGCACAGCGATCACATCGCGGATGATTCAGCGGTATGCCACCGCGAGAAAGAAAGACAAGTGCAAGATCAAGGGGACACCGATCCGGAACGCGACGGTGAATCGAGATCTCGCAGCACTCAAGCACATGCTGCACAAGGCGGAGATCTGGGGCTATCTGGAAATTTCACCCGGACGTCGTGTCGAGAATCTCCGCGATGACGGCGCCGTGCGCACCGACTACTACACCGAGGAGCAACTGAAGTTGCTGGTGTCGAACGCTGTAGCAACACGCGGCGCCCATCCTTTAAATTTTAATGAGTGGCCCGAGTTCATTGTGCTGGATGCCAGCACCGGACTGCGCTGCGAGGAAATGCTGTTCCTAGAATTCTCGGACATCGATTGGAACATGGGGGTGCTTCACGTCCGGAACAAGAAGCAGGTGGGCTTTATTCCGAAAGGCCGGCGTGAACGCCGCGTGCCGCTCAATGGGCCAGCGATGGCGGCGCTGAAATCCATGCTTGGGAAAAAACATGCGAAGAGCGACTTTGTGTTTCACCAGATCGATGGTGCGCCCTGGAAGTCGATCCTGGAATCGTTTCGCTCGCTACTGAAGCGATGTGGATTGAAGCGGTCCGGCGTTCAAATCCTGCGCCACACTTTCGGTGCGCACCTCGCGCAGAAGGGCGTGGATATGGCCGTGATCCGAGATTTACTCGGTCATCACAGCGTCACGCTGACGGAAAAATATTACGCGCACCTGGTACCGGGAAATTTGAGTTCGGCGGTCGAGAAATTACAGTCGCGGGGTCCTGTTACAAAATCTTTATTACCCAAAACGTTACCCAAAATGGATTTTGCACCATTTCCGGGCACTGAAAATGGCGACGCGGAAGCGCCGTTGACGGGTTCATTTGAAAGGTGTTACGTTCCAGAGCTTGCACTCTTAGCCGGAGTGGCGAAATTGGCATACGCAGCAGACTCAAAATCTGCCGGGCTTCGGCCCGTGGGGGTTCAAGTCCCCCCTCCGGCATTTTCCAGTTCAATCCCTCAGGACTTACCCGTCTTACTGTGTGGCACCATGACGACGCAATTCAGCCGCTCTGCGGTCATCATCGGCGCTTCTTCCGGGATCGGCGAAGCGCTGGCGCATCAGCTGAACCGGGAAGGCTGGCGACTCGGGCTTATGGCCCGCAGACTCGAGCGTCTCGAGTCCATTCGGCAGACGATCGGGCCGAACACGTTCGTGCATCACATAGACGTCACCCGCAATGATGCGACCGCGATCTTCGAGACATTCGTCGACGAGCTCGGAAGCGTCGACCTCGTGATCATCAGCGCCGGAACCGGGCACGTAAATCCGGGCCTGGACGTCGAACTTGATCTCGATACCGTGTCCGTAAACGTGCTCGGCTTCATGAAGCTGGCTCAGGCTGCGATGAGGTACTTCCTGAAACGCGGCCGCGGGCACCTGGTTGGGATTACATCGGTCGCGGCCTTGCGGGGCTACAGCGCTGCCTCCGCTTATGCCGCGTCGAAGGCGTTTCAGGCGGTGTATCTGGACGGCCTTCGAGATCTGGCGACGAAGAGTGGGCTCCCGATTGCCGTCACCGAAGTGCAGCCGGGCTTTGTCGACACGGCGATGATGAAGACCGACCGGCCGCTATCTCCGCTCGTCCGATGGCTGCTGGTCGCTTCACCGGAAACGGCGGCTCAGCAGATCGCGCGCGCGATTCGAAGGCGCGCGAAACACGCATATATTACGAGGCGCTATGCTCTGGTCGCGTTTGTTGCCAGGCTCCTGCCACGACCTGGTTGAACGAACGCTCTTACTGCTGCGAACCGAGAGTCCCTGGGATGCCAACCAGTTTGTATACCTGCCATGTTTGACAGTTCATTCGCCATGCATTTCGGATGGATACTTTGCTTTCGAGGGAAAGGACAAAAACCATGCTGAGATCAAAGACAAGTTTCGTAAAAATCGCGCAGAGTCCTGTGACCGTCCGAATGGCACTCATAGTCACCGCGATGATTGTCGTTCTCGTCGCCGTCGGCGCAGGCTCTTCAATGCAGGACCCCGCCGCAAAAGAACAACTCCAGGCTAAGATCGCCGATGTCAAAGCGTCGCTCGCCACAAATCAGCAGTCGTTGCGCCAGTACACATGGCAGGAAACCACGGAGATCAGCCTCAAGGGCGAAGTGAAGTCCAAAACCCAGAATGCCTGCAGCTACGGACCCGACGGCAAGGTGCAGAAAAAGCTAGTGTCTGCACCGCCGGAAAAGAAGGAAGCTCCAAGAGGCCTTAAAGGCAAGATCGTCGAAAACAAAGTGGATGACATGAAGGAGTACATGGAGAGCACGGGCAATCTGATTAAGCTCTACGTACCACCCGACCCGGCAAAAATGCAGGCGGCTATGGCTGCGGGCAAAGGCGCGCTGACACAACCGTCAGCGGGAAAGGCAGTGCTGACATTCAGCGATTACGCCTTGCCTGGGGACAAGTTCAGCCTGACGTTCGATACGACAGGTAAGAAAATTGTTTCCGTGAATGTAAACACGTACCTGGATAAGCCCGGTGACGCCGTCACATTGGCTGTGGGCTTCACCAGCCTTCCGGAAGGGCCAAACTATCTTTCGACTTCCCTTCTGGATGCAACCGCCAAGAAGATCCAGGTCAAGACAACGAACAACGGATACAAGCTGGCCGCGAAATAAAAAAGAAGATGACGAAGCAATCCCTCTCCCGACGGGAGAAGGTTTCGTCCATTTCCTGACAGCGGCGGGGAGGGGTACCAAGTCGGCAAAGTATCGGCTTGGGAACCACGCCGGCGCGGATGCGAAATGCCTCACCCGAATACTGCCTTAAATTACAGTTAACCCGACTCTTCAGCAGGCCAATAATTGCTGCAGTCAAAGGTGCCGGACTCCGTTCGGGAAATGAGCCAGATTCACATACGCGGAATCATCGGAGAACAGACTCTGGCATTGCGTTCTTAGTCCAGTACAGGAAACGAATCGACATATGTCAAACCAGTTGCCGGCAATCGACGTCACCTTTCCGGACAACGCACCCCCGCAATTCCACCTGCTGGCAAAGCCAAGCGGATCCACCTGCAATATCGATTGCACATACTGTTTCTTCCTCTCCAAAGAGGCGCTGTATCCGAACGAGAAGAACCGGATGTCGGAAACCACATTGGAGGCCTACATCCGCCAGTTGCTGGAATCGCACCGGGCCCCGCACGTCACGGTGGCATGGCAGGGTGGCGAACCGACACTGATGAAGCTGGAATTCTTCAAACGCTCGGTCGAGCTCGTGGAAAAGTACCGGCGGCCTGGCCAGGTCGTCGAACACACCTTTCAGACCAACGGCATCCTGATTTACGATGACTGGTGCCTCTTCTTCATGGAGCACGATTTTCTGATTGGACTCAGCGTGGATGGTCCCCGCGAAATCCACGACGCTTATCGCGTCGACCGCAGCAAACACGGCACCTTTGATAAGGTGATGCAGGGTTGGGCACATCTACAACGGCACGGAGTCCGATTCAATATCTTATGCACCGTCAATGCTGCGAACGAGCAATACGGCCGTACGGTTTATCGCTTCTTCCGCGACGAGATGCACGCCAAATGGATGCAGTTCATTCCGATCGTCGAGCGCGCCACTCCAGAAACCATTGATATCGCAAACCAGGGTTGGAGCGAACAGCCCGGCCAAAAACGCCTGCTCTACACGCAGACTGGAAACCTGGTAACGGAACGCTCCGTCGGCGGAAAGCAGTACGGCCAGTTTCTCGTGGATATTTTCGAAGAGTGGGTCCGTCATGACGTCGCCAGCGTTTACGTACAGCTCTTTGATGTGACGCTCGAAGCCTACTTTGGACGTCATCTGTTGTGCATTCACGCTCCAACCTGCGGCTACGGCCCGGCGCTGGAAGCCAACGGCGATCTCTACACCTGCGACCATTTCGTCGAACCGAAGTTCAAGTTGGGCAACATTCACCAGACGCATTTGTTGAAGCTCGTGGCCTCTCCCGAGATGCGAAAGTTCGGAGATGACAAACGCGATTCACTGACCCCGCAGTGCCAGCAATGCGAAGTCCGGCCATTATGCAACGGAGGGTGTCCGAAGGATCGTTTCGCACTCTCCCGCGATGGCGACCCGGGCCAGAACTACCTCTGCGCCGGCCTGGAATTGTTCTTCACCCACACCCGTCCCGCAATGCAGACGATGGGCCGTCTGCTGCAGCAGCGCCGCGCCCCATCCGAAGTGATGGCGATCACCGCCGTCGAAGACCAGAAGCGCGGACCTTATCAGAACTGCCCCTGCGGCAGCGGCAAGAAGTTCCGTTTCTGTCATGGCGACAAGACGCCGGAAACGCCGTTCACTGGAGTTCGCCCGGCGAAATACTAACGGACCATGGCGTCTCCGCTTGAAATTGTGGAGCTGCCCACACCCGGCTCAGTCCGCGGCTCGGAGGAATCGTGAAATCGGACAATCGCGAAATCGAACGATTTCGCGATTCCCCATGCGTCAGTTGTGGGAGACGACTATCGAACCGTGCCGCCCCATTTGAACTCGGGGGTATTGCCGACTGCAGGCCGGGTCACAGTCCGGATGAGAACCTTGTGTTCCTCCGTATCGCGGGAAGGAGCGCCATCGATAATGATTTTGTCTCCAACTTTCAGCGTGAATTTGGTGACGCCGCCTTCAGAGAGCTGAGTGACTCCGCCCCATTCACCGCCCCAGCGGGAAGGCTTGCCATCTTTGCCAATCACTTCGATATTGATAAAGGAATGGGGGTTTCGAATATCGAACTGAACCACCTTTCCTTCAATCGTAACCGTCTTGTCCTCGATATAACTCCCGGCAAACGAGTGATGGGCGACTGCCGTCACACCAAATAAAAGAATTGACGCAATCATCAGAACAACTAACCTGGACTTCATATCGCTCCTCCTTACCAGAGTGGGAATTCATGAACCGAATAAGAGCATTTAGGATTCCAAGCATAACCCTGAGACGGTCAGAAAATCTCTGAAGACTTCCTTAAGATTTCGTCAGGTCCCTCTCCTCTCAGGACTCCAGGAGGAACTCGAGGCATTTTCATAAGAATTTAAGGTGCATCCCTCCGATTCGTGAACCTAATATGTAGGCAATTTCGTGGAGACGCCACTATGAATATTCCAGGCATTGCACTGTTACTGTTGCTTGCACAGAACTCCGTTCCACAACAACCTGCAGCACCAGCCGCACCCGCGTCGCTTGAGGGCGTCGTCGCAAAAGCCGTCACGGGCGAATCTCTATCCAAAGTCACCGTCACGCTGACGGAAGTTCGAAGCACGACCGCTTCCGCCGTGGATCTTTCGTTTCCCATTGCGTCACTCAATCCAAGAAACACCGGCCCGCCTCAAGTTGTGACCACCACATCCGACGGAAGATTCCTGTTTGAAAATCTGAAACCGGGGACGTATTCCCTCAAGGCAATGCTGGGCGGCTATTCGCCAACCGAATACGGCCAGCGCGGACCCAACGGACGCGGAATGAACATCACACTGAAACCCGGCCAGAAATTGCAGGGCGTCTCGCTGACCATGACGCCGGGTGGAACCATCACGGGGCGTGCGGCCGACACCAATGGAGAGCCGTTGAGCCGAGCCCTGATCCAGGCGCAGAAGCTCGTTTATCAGGAAAGAGGCCGGTCGCTGGTCACTGTTCAGGCCGTGTACACCGACGACCGAGGGGACTATCGTCTTTTCTGGTTACCCGCCGGGCAGTACTTCATCAGCGCGACTCCATCCGACGACCGAATGCGCACCATGACGGCGATGCTTCCGTCCGTCAACGGATCCACTACGACAGCGCCGCTGACTTCCAACATGGTGCTCAGCGCAGTCCGGGATTTGGGCACCGGCCCCATATACGGCATTCCGACCGGATTGAAGGTGAATGGCCAAAATCTGGCGAACGGCGATGTGATCGAAGAAGCTGCGGTGCAGGTGTTCTATCCGGCAGCTACGGATCAATCCACGGCAACTCCCGTCGAAGTTCGGCCCGGAGTCATCATCAGTGGAATCGATATCACGACGAAACCCGCTCGGGTATACCGGATCCGGGGCAGAATCATCAGTGTCACAGGGCGTCCGGTATCTGCAGTGGAAATAGTTCTCGTTCCGCGGATTAGCCAGGTAGACGCGCAATCGGCTCGCGCGCCTCAAGCACCCAGCAGTTCGGGTTTTGAAATCGCAGGCGTTCTCCCAGGATCGTATTATCTGCTGGCCACCGGTACGGAAGGTCCTGGAATGACGGTCGTTGGCTTATCGCCCATCGACGTTCAAGCCGCGAACCTCGATAACGTCACCATCACGGCTTCGCCACCCTTCACGATCCGGGGACACATCTCGACAGCAGGCACGATTTCAAACACGGCGACGGCTCCACCAAGCTATGCGGTTCGACTGGATCCGCGATTGCCCGGGCTGCCTAACGTGCTGACTTTGGGAAGTAATGTAACGGTGAGGCAGAACGACTTTGTAATTCCGATTGCAGTTTCCGCGGACTATCGAGTCACAATCGGAACGCCACCAAACACCTATGTGCAGTCCATTCGCTTTGGCGGACAGGATGTTCTTCGCGATGGGCTTCACATCGACAGTTTCACCAGCGAAACAGTGGAGATCGTTGTCAGTCCGAATTCCGGCCGGCTCGAAGGAAACGTTTCCCTCGACAGGCAGAAGTTTGCGAATGCGACGGTGGCGCTCGTGCCATCCTCTTCACTCCGTCAGCAGACGAACCTGTTTAAAAACACGCAGACAAACGCGGAGGGCCACTTCATCTTCGAAAGCATTCCTCCGGGCAGCTATAAATTATTTGCATGGGAAGATGTCGAGCCACTCGCGTGGTTCGATGAGGAGTTCATCAGGAACTTCGAAAACCGTGGCACGGAAATTCTGATCCGCGAATCTGCCAAAGAGAGTGTTGAAATCACGCTGATTCCCCGATGAATAAGCTGCGTACTGCACTTTTCCTACTGTTTGCGCTGATACAGCCTCAGGCGCCAGGAGCGGTCCAGGGGATTGTATTGAAGTATGGAAGCGGAGAGCCGATCTCCGGCGCACGATTGGAACTGATTCGTACAGATGGAACGACGCCCCAGACCTACTCCAGCATCAGTGCACCCGACGGCACATTCATGATCCAAAATGCCAGGCCAGGCCAATACCGCCTTGCGGCCTGGCGCACCGGCTATCTGCAGCGGGAGTTCGGTCAACGCAGCCGGAACGGATTTGGGTCGGTAATAAATCTGGAAGGTGGCCGGCAGATTCGAAATCTGGATATCGAACTTCGGCCGGCAGCTGCGATTTCCGGGCGAGTTGCCGATTCAGACGGTGCTTCGGCAGTGACCGTCGAAGTGAGAGCGCTGGTGCCGGCGTATCAGAACGGCCAGCGAATCTTGAGAGCCGTGCAATCAGCGATCACCAATGATCTGGGCGAGTATCGGTTATTCGGACTCCCGGCAGGACGGTACTACATAAGCGCTTCGCCCGCCGCAGCAGAGATTCCGATCAGCATACTGATCGTCGGTCCGTTGCCGCCGGCTTCGGCCATCAACGCTCCCAGACCGCGCACCGCCGTGTACTACCCCAGCACCACGGATTCCCGAACAGCGACACCGATTGACCTCACCACTGGCGGAGACTTCGGCGGTGTGAATATTACGATCGTCCCCTTCAAGCCTCACCATATCCGCGGAAATGTCCCTGGCGGTATGGCCCGAGTGACGCTCGTGCCGAACGATCCCGGACTGGTGACAGCCGCTCGTGATGCGGATGCCAGCAGTGGGCCCTTCGATTTCGCGAATGTCGCTTCCGGCGATTACACTCTGGTCGCGAGATCCGGCGAAATGCTGGGAATGGCTTCCATCAGCGTCAACGATGGCGATGTGGATAACGTGACAGTCGGATTGAGTCCAGGTGTACCGGTGCCGACACGTGTGTCGCTTGACGATCGAAAACCGGGCGATATTGATCCGGATCTCGAGAGCGTGACCTTCAACCTCATCGCCAACCCTCGCATTCCCGGCGCAGATCCCGACAAGTATGGCCCGTTCTCAAATGGCTTCCTGGCCTTTGGGGTGCTGCTAAGGCAGGACTATCGAATCGCACTCCTGGCAGTCCGAGGTGACTCTTCTCCTGCGCGCTTGCGTGATATTTATGTCAAATCGATAAGCATGGGAACACGAGACGTCATGAATGACGGATTGCGTGTCGACGATGCCGGAAATATTCCACCGCTTGAAATCGTTCTTGGCACACGGTCTGGAACTCTCACAGGAACCGTTGTCAGCGAGAAACAGAAGCCACAAGCCAATGCGACTGTCCTGTTGATTCCCGATGCGGGGCGTCGACGCTGGTACGATTCGTTTCTAATCGCGAACACCGATATCACGGGCCGTTATGTGCTCGATCGCATTCCACCGGGTGATTACATCGCCCTTTCCTGGGAGGAAGTGGAAGAGGACGCATGGATGGATCCGGAATTCATAAAAAGGTACGAAGAACGCGGGAAGCCCGTTCGCATCAGCGCAAGTGGTAATCCGAGCCTCAACATCACGGCAATTCCGTAATCCCTCTCCGGAAGGGAGAGGGATTCGCCCAACAATTTCCTCTAATTTTGCCAGAAGTCGCGGGGATACAGACGGTAAACAATCGTGGCCGGGCCCTCTACCGATCTCAAATACTCCTCCCACGCCGCAAACTGCTTCTCCGGTCCAATCACAAAATAGATTCCATCCTGAACGGTGGACACTTTCGGACCCAGGCCGGGCAACACCGTCGACGACACTGCGTCCTTTCGGCGATAGAGTTCGGCGGCTAGATCACCTGTAGCGCGCAATTCCAGAACCTGTTTATGGAACCGCGAGACAATTTCCGGAGTCAATCCGTCCGCCAGATTCTGAGCCATGATCTCACCCCGCGATTCATAGGAATTCGCCGACCGTGTCCCGCCGAATGCCTGCGCAATCGAATAGTCGACAAGCGAAGGATCCGGAGTCGCGCCCTTGAGTTGATCGATGACGAATCGCATTGTCTGTGGCAGTTCCGGTGTCCGCTCTGCGTAATATCGAAGACGACCCAATGAAAGACTATTGCCAATGCCGTTGCTGTAGGCGAGTCCGGCCGCGGCGGTCTTCATGAAGATCGAATGGCCACCACCGCCGCCGTATAGATTCGTGGCCAGGTAATTCAGTATCCTCTCGCGATCCGTGTCCTCGTAAGAAGTCGCAGGAGCGGAATTGATGAACACGCCGCCCTGGGAGTTCGGATTCAGCAAGCCGACGAAAATCGGCCTGGTGGCGCTGGAATCGCGCTCGCGCAAACGAGAATCGATCATCCGGGTGGTTTCATACTTCGCCTTCACAGGGGCCGATTTGTCCAAACCCGCAATCAGACTTCGAATCGACGACGCAATAGTCTGCTGTGTCGATGAGGAAGAGATCAGAAACAGACGCGCGTTGCCGGCCTTCAGTATTTGCTGCCGGATGGCATCGAGATTCGCGAGAGTCTTTTCCGGTCCCACCAACAGATCGCTCGCCATTTCGCGGCACAGTCGCGACCAATCCATGGCGAGACTCGAATCGGGAATGTCGACAAGCGTGACGTCGATGTCCTTCGCGGCATCGGCGAGAAGTTTGTCGGAGCCGGATTGCAGTTCGGCAAGCTTCGCCTTGAGTTCGACGCGGGTTCCGTTGTGCTGCGCCAGATCGTTGAGCGATTTTGCGACGGAAGCACGCTGATCGGCTGTCGCTTCCTTCAACATCCATCGGAGTCGATAGACGTTATGCGTCTGGGTCATGAAGGAAGTTGTCGCAAGCAACAACGGATTGTCCTGCCTCCAATAGGCAATCGGCACGGGATTGACCCAGTTCTCCTCCGAGGTCTGAGGCGTGCGGCGGAGTCCATTCAGGACTTGATCGACGAGGTCGCGAATTCGTGGAAGGTTCTCCGGGCGCCAGTCCGGATGAAACAGGGCAAGCTGCATCCATTCGATCGAGCGGCGGGATTCGTCGGCATTGTTGCCGGCGCCCCGTAAGGTCAGCTCGATACGCCCGGTTTTCGGATTGCTGCTGAAGTCCGCGGTGAGGCTGGTGATCTCATTGCGAATCCGCTCGGTCATATCCGGGTACGGCACGGGCTTCCCGTTTTCGATAATGCCGACTCGCGTCAGTAATTGAGGGAGCATGGCAAGGTAGATCAACCCGTCCTGCGGCACTCCATTCAGATTCAGGCCGATGCCGGTGGTCGCGCTCGTCATGGTATTGAAAGTGGACGTGACCATCGATACGCCACCTTCGAACTGAGACACCTTGAAATCGAGCTGATCATCGAGAGTCATGGGGGGATTGCTGACGAACTTCGGCGGTATGACCTTCGCGGCATCCTGATCGATAACCGCCGTTGCCACATCGTAGGTCGCGCGAAAACGGCGCAGCACTTCCTGATCATCGGAGACACCATAGCTGGCCTTGAGACGCGAAATCTCCGCGTTCACGCGGTCTTCTCGCTCCCGCTGCTGGCTTGCCATCAACCCGGCAGCGGGTTTGCTCGCACCAATCCACGGTTGACGCGATTGCTGCGACGGCGCAAGCTTCCAGTTTTCGATGTATCGCCGCCAGATATTGGCATTGCCGGCAAGAAGCTTATCGATGTCATCGAGGGTTGATTTCATTGTGACCGATCGCCGGAATCCACCGATCTTTTCCAGATCATTCAGTTGATGGATCCAATCCGAGTAGGTATTGCGAAAACCAAAGCCCGGAGGCGAATTCACAAACTTCGCCAGGCTGCGCCGGGTTTCCACAATGCGGCTGCGAACCCTATCGTTAAAGGCCCTGAGGTCCGGAGATCCGTCCTTCCAGTCCGCCACCTTGCGGAATTCCTCGATTACTTTTGAGCGAACATCCGAAAGATCCTTGTCGTTCATCTTCGAAACGGGAACGTCACCAAAACCAATCATCACGGCGAATCCCGGATCCTTCTGCATCGACGCAAAAACGCTTTGCGCTCCCAGGTCGGTATCTCGCGTTTTGCTGTCGATAAATCGCCGGTACAGGTTCGTTGTAGCGTCGCCGGCAAAGGATTCGAGAAATAATTCCGCCAGGTACTGCTCATTCACATCCAGTTCGAGCTGGGCGGGCCATACGAGCCAGACTGCGCCGGGCTGCTGCTCGTTTCGATTGGGATACTCGATAATCTGGATCTGGCCGGATGGTGCCGGCCGTGGAGATGGCAGATCTTTTTCACTGGCAGGCTTCAGGTTCGGACGCCGCGGTTCGATTCGATTCAGTGTCGCGTCGATCTGTTTCAGAACGGCTTCCAACGACATTTCTCTGGGAGCGGAGATCACGGCACCCATGTTGGCGAGGTAGTAGTGCGATTCATGAAATTTTCGAATGTCGGAAGGTTGAATCCTCCGAAGCGCTTCGGGCGAACCTCCGGA
>Ga0184628_10001398_pt1 | contig 11917 bp, 5 predicted proteins | sample PLM4_5_b1_FD_133149 | JGI IMG/M metagenome (GOLD analysis project Ga0184628, IMG submission 133149) | Groundwater sediment microbial communities from an aquifer in East River, Colorado, USA - PLM4_5_b1 | ecosystem: Environmental > Terrestrial > Soil > Riparian zone | place: USA: East River...
CTCAAACGAGGCGCCCTGATCGCCGCCGCGAACTGGCAGGTCACGCTCGTGCAAGCGACCACGGATTCGCTCTTCAAGATGCTGATCGCGACGCCGATCGTTGGAGGGCTGGTCCTGGTCGGACTCGTGATCGGCACGGCGCCGGAGGAGCTGATGACCCTCGAGTGGCGCGAGATGGCCACGGCGATCGTCACATCGCTGCTGTCCCATCCGACCGTGCTCGCGGCCTTCGTCGCGTCCGTCAGCGTGATGGTGATCGGGGGATCGCTCTTCGTGTTCCTGGTCAAGGCCGGATCGGTCAGTGTGCTGGTCGTGGGCGAACGTGAGGCCGGCCATATCGAGCAGCCCCCCTTACATCTGGAGGCGCTCGGGCGTGCGGCGAAGTGGACATCCGAGTACTTCATCGAGTCGGCGTGGGCGCTGTTTCCGCGATATGCGCTACTTGGCGCTCTACTTCTGATCGTCTATCTGGCCTCCGGCGTGGTCTACCTCGCGGCCGCGTACGAAGTGAGCCTCCGTGGCGAGGCCGTCGGTCTTGCGACGCTGGTGATGACGATCGCCTTTGTGTGCTGGATCACGATCGTCAACTTCGTCTACCTGCTGATGCAGATCGTCATGGCGGCCGACGACTGCAGCGTGGCGAAGGCATGGCCCCGTGTCGGGACGTTCGTGCGGCAACAGCGCCGTGGGGTCATGGCTGTCTTCGGCGTCGTGCTGGCGGTGGTCGTGGCCGCAACGGGCGTCTCGCTGCTCGCGACGGCGGCGCTTGGTCTGGTGGCGTTCGTGCCCTTCGTCGGGATGGCCGTGCTCCCGCTGCAACTGCTCGCGTGGGTGTTTCGCGGGGTCGTGTTCCAGTTCCTCGGGTTGGCCTCCATCGGCGCGTACCTGCGGCTCTATCGAGAGGGCGGGTCGGCACGCGCGGCGGGGGAGTCGTGATGAACTACGACGCGTTTCTGTCGCCGCTCGGCCGCGGCCTGCACGAGTCGGTCCTTCGGAAGATGGGCCAGGTCATCGCGTCGCGCGGTGGCGACCTGATCTCGTTTGCGGCTGGCTATCCCGATCCAGCCGGCTTTCCCTGGGACGAGTTCCAATCGATCGCGGCCGAACTCCTGTCGGGCAAGGACGGATCGGTGCTGCAGTACGGCCCTACACGGGGGTACCGCCCCCTGCTCGAGTCGATTCTCGGGGTGCTCTCGGAGCGCGGCATCGCGTCGGACCTCGATCACATCATGACGACGAGCGGGTCGCAGCAGGGACTCGACCTGGTCGCCCGCGTCCTCATCGCTCCCGGTGATGCGGTGCTCGTGGAGGTCCCAACGTACACGGGTGCGATCGCGGCGTTTCGCAACGCGCAGTGTCGCCTCGTTGGCGTCGTCCAGGATTCGGGTGGCATCGACCTCGACGATCTGGACGCCGTGTGGCGGCGCGAACGCGAGGCCGGTGCTCGTCTCAAACTCCTGTACCTCGTTCCGAACTTCCAGAACCCCACTGGAATACTCCTGAGTCCGGACCGACGGATTCGCCTGCTCGAATGGGCGGCGCGCCGAGACATGCTGATCGTGGAAGACGACCCGTACGGCGAGCTCTACTTCGACGACGTGACCCGCGCGGCGGACACGCGCCCGCTGAAGGCCGACGACATCGAAGGCCGGGTGATCTACCTGAGTACCTTCTCGAAGACGCTCGCGCCCGGATTCCGCGTGGCCTGGGTCGTGGCCCCACAGCCGATCGTCGAGCGGTTCGATACCGCGAAGCAATCGATGGATCTGATGTGCGGCATCCTCGACCAGCGTGTCGTGCACCAGTCGATTGCGCGAGGGGTGCTGGCACGCCAGGCGACGCCGTTGCGCCAACTCTATCGCGCGCGGCGGGACGTGATGGAGCAGGCCCTTCGCGACGAGTTCGGTTCGAGCGTGAGCTGGCTGGCACCGAAGGGCGGGTTCTTCCTCTGGGCGACGTTGCCGGAGGGGTGGGATTGCGAATCGCTGCTGCCCAAGGCCCTTGAACAGGGCGTGCTCTTTGTGGCGGGGAGCGCGTTCTGCGTGGACGGAAGCGGGCGCGATCGGATGCGGCTGTCATTTTCATGGCCGGCGCCAGAACGCATCCGGGAGGGTGCGAAGCGACTTGCCCGAGCGGTGTGGCCTGCGGCGGCGGATCGGTCTGCGACGGTCACCGATCGCTAGACGGCGAGCGCCCCAGCGCTACGGGACGATGCGATCACGATCGAGGTGTCGCCCGGGGAGTTCGACCAAGGGCGAAATCTTTGGTTCAGCGAGCATCATGGCCGTCGGACGAAGTCCGATCGCGCGTCCGTCACGAGTGATCACCACGAGCGCCACTCTGTACGGGGTGAGCGACGGATCGATCAGCGGCCCCCCCTGAATGTCAGACGGCGGCGCGTAAGTCCCAGCCGCGGCCCCAGTCCTGGCCGAGAACGCGTCGATCTCCGAGGTGACGCCGGTCACGACCACGATCGCTTCATACGGGAGGGGCGCCTCGATCGTTTCGGGAGGGAGCCCGGGACGTGTCGGCATCTCCTTGATCCAGCGCTGGTTGCCGTTGCCCCGGTTCACGGCCCGCACCACGTTGTCGAGCGACGCGAAGTACGCGCCCGTCGTGCTGTCTGCGCTGACGCCCACGACGTCGCCTCCGGTACGCCACTTCCAGGCCAGCCGTCCCCGGTCGTCGAAGGCGTACAGGTAGTTGTTGTTCGACCCGACGATCACTCGCTCTCGCACAGCCAGCGGCGGGCCAAGGTCGCCCTCGAGGCGCTGCTCCCACAGAGGGCCGCCATCGGTGAGGCTCAACGCGACCACGCGACTGTCAGACAGCGCGAACACCAGCCGTTGGCCATCGGAAGCGGCGGCGTGGTTCGGATGCGTGCCTAAACTGCGGCGCCACATCACCCGACCGTCGTCGGCCGCGAACGCGATGACCGCGTCTGGCTCCATGACACCAACCAGCAGATCGCTGGTGAGGGTGAGGGGCACGATCATCGGTCGATCGATCGGTGCCCGCCACCGAAGCGCCCCGGTGCGGGTGTCGAGTGCATGCACGGCGTCGGCGGCGGCGACATACACCAAGTCGTTCCCCAGTACCGGCGCCCAGATCGTCGCGACGGCGCTGCGCCAGACGGCCTCACCGGTTTCGCGATCAAGTGCCTGAATCGCGTTCAGCTGAAGCGGCACGTACACGCGCTCGCGGTCCATAGCGGCTCCTGCCGAAGGCGGCGACTCGAGCGGTACGATCCAAGCGGGTTCGGCGGGCAGGATGGGGAGCGGAATCGGCTCAGGCTTTCGTGCGCGCCGGACGCTCTGCGAGCTTTTTGGCTCAGCGCCCAAAGATGCGCCGCACGTCAGGATCGCAACGTGGAGCGCAAGCGCAAGTATCGTGGTGGCGCGCTGTCGAGGCACTATTCCTTGTGGGATAATAACGCGTTCGTGTCCCACCAAACTATTCTCGTCCTCGACTTTGGATCGCAGTACACGCAATTGATCGCTCGCCGGCTGCGCGAGCTCTCGGTCTATTCGGAGATCCTTCCGTTCAATACGTCGGTCGAGGCGCTGCGTGCGAAGAACCCGGTCGGAATCATCCTGTCTGGCGGGCCGAAGAGCGTCTCGGACGTCGGCGCTCCTCGCTGTGCTCCCGATGTGTTCACGTTCGGTCCCCCCGTGCTCGGCATCTGCTACGGGATGCAGTTGATGACCGACGTCCTCGGCGGGGAAGTCCGCCGCTCGGGTCAGCGCGAGTTTGGTCACGCGCACGTGCGCGTCACGGGCAATGGGTCACCCCCTCACCTGTTCCGGGAAATCCCGGCCGATTTTCGAGTCTGGGCCAGTCATGGCGACGACGTCTCGAGCGTGCCGCCGGGTTTTTCCGTAGCGGCCACCAGCGCCACCGCCCCGATCGCCGCGATGGAAGCGCCCGACCGCCAGCTCTACGCCCTGTTGTTTCATCCCGAGGTCGTGCATACCGACTACGGCGCCGAGATTCTCAGGAATTTCGCCTACGGCGTGTGCGGGTGCACGGGCGACTGGACCATTGCGTCGTTCATCGACGAAGCCACTGAGCGCATTCGACGCCAGGTCGGCGACGGCCGCGTCGTCTGCGGGCTGTCGGGCGGAGTGGATTCCACGGTGGCAGCGATGCTCGTGCATCGCGCGATCGGTGCCCGCCTGACGTGCATCTTCGTTGACAACGGCCTGCTTCGGTACGACGAGGCCAAGCAGATCGTCGCCAGGTTTACCGAGAAGATGCGCCTCCCACTCGATTTCGTCGATGCCGCCGGCATCTTCCTCGAGCGTCTGGCCGGGGTGACCGAACCCGAGACCAAGCGGAAGATCATTGGTGCCACCTTCATCGACGTATTCGAGAGTCGGGCGAAGGAGTTGGGCGACTTCGACTTCCTGGCGCAGGGAACGCTCTATCCGGACGTCATCGAATCGGCGTCGGTCGGCGGCCCGGCCGTTGTCATCAAGAGCCATCACAACGTCGGCGGGCTCCCTGAAGGGATGCGGTTCAAGCTGGTGGAGCCGTTGCGCGATCTCTTCAAGGACGAAGTTCGGCGGGTCGGCCGCGATCTGGGGCTGGATGACGAGTTCGTGGTTCGACAGCCGTTTCCGGGCCCAGGCCTGGCGGTGCGCGTGCTGGGCGACATCACGAAGGATCGTCTCGATCTGCTCCGCCTGGCCGATCGGATTGTGGCCGAGGAGGTTCGTGCGGCGGGATGGTACCGACGGCTCTGGCAGAGTTTCGCCGTGCTGCTTCCGGTCCGCAGCGTCGGCGTCATGGGAGATGCACGGACCTACGAGTACACAATCGCGATTCGCGCCGTCGAGAGCCTCGACGGTATGACCGCCGACTGGGCGCGGCTCCCGCACGAGCTGCTGGCGCGGATGTCATCGCGCATCGTCAACGAGGTTCGAGGGATCAATCGCGTGGTGTACGACATCAGCTCGAAGCCACCGTCCACCATCGAGTGGGAGTAGATGGGCGTGGCTGAATTCGTCCATCTCCATCTTCACACGGAGTTTTCGCTGCTCGACGGCGCCTGCCGTATCGACGAGCTGCTGGACGAAGCGGTCAAGCTGAAGATGCCGTCGCTCGCGGTCACGGAGCACGGCAATCTGTTCTCGTCGGTGGTGTTTCACGATCACGCCCGCGACCGGGGTGTGAAGCCGATTCTGGGTTGCGAAGTCTATGTGGCCCAGGGCAGCCGCTTCGAGAAGTCGGGGCCGCAGACCGAGACCAACCATCTCGTGCTGCTGGCCGAAACCGACGAAGGCTACAAGAACCTGATCAAGCTGGTGTCGGCCGGCTATACCGAGGGGTTCTACTATCGGCCGCGGATTGACAAGGATCTGCTGGCGAAGCACGCCAAAGGACTGATCGGGCTCAGCAGCTGCCTCAAGGGAGAGGTGGCCAGTGCGCTCAAGGTGGAGCAGACGCGCGCGGCTCTCGAGGCCGCCGGTCGTCTGCGTGACATCCTCGGACCAGACAACTTCTTCCTCGAAATGCAGTACCAGGGCATCGAGGAGCAGAAGGTGGTCAACCGAGGGTTGCTGCCGCTCGCCCGCGATCTCGAGTTGCCGCTCGTCGCGACCAACGACGTGCACTACCTCCGCCAGGGCGATCACCATCCGCACGACATCCTGCTGTGCATCGGCACGGGCAAGACCGTCACCGACACTCAGCGCCTCCGGTACACCGGCGATCAGTTCTTCCTGAAGACGGCCGAGCAGATGGCCTCGGTGTTTCGCGATCACCCCGATGCGCTGAAGAACACGCTGCGCGTCGCCGAACGCTGCGACGTCGTGATCCCGACGGGGCAGAACCACCTGCCCTCGTTCGAGGTGCCGGCCGGAGGCACGATCGACGACTACTTCGAGGAGATCGCGCGCGAGGGCTTCGCGTACCGCCTCCCGCGGCTGCGCCAGTTGGCCGCGGAGGGGCGCCTCCGCCACACGATCGACGAGTACGAGCGGCGTCTCGATTACGAGATCGCCATGATCAAGCAGATGGGCTTCCCGGGTTATCTGCTGATCGTCTGGGATTTCATCCGATACGCCCGCGAGCAACGTATCCCCGTGGGGCCCGGCCGAGGGTCGGCGGCGGGGTCGCTCGTCGCGTGGTGCATGCGGATCACGGATGTCGATCCGATCGACTTCGACCTGATCTTCGAGCGGTTCCTCAACCCCGAGCGCATCTCCATGCCCGACATCGACGTGGACTTCTGCGAGCGCCGGCGGGGCGAGGTCATCGAGTACGTCACCCGCAAGTACGGCCGTGAAAACGTGGCGCAGATCATCACCTTCGGCACGATGAAGGCGAAGGCCGTGGTGCGCGACGTAGGACGCGTGCTCGAGATGCCCTACGCGGATGTCGATCGCATCGCCAAGCAGATACCGGCGGCGCTCGACATGACGCTCGACAAAGCGCTGGCGGAGAATCCGGTGCTCAGGGACATGGCGGCGAAAGACCCCAAAGTGCAGGAGGTCATCGACATCGGCCGGCGGCTCGAAGGCATGTCGCGTCATGCGTCGGTCCACGCGGCGGGAGTCGTCATCGCGCCGGGGCCGATCACCGACTACGCCCCACTCTACAAGGGCACGCGCGACGAAATCACGACGCAGTGGAACATGAAGGAGGTCGATCGCGTCGGCCTTCTCAAGATGGACTTCCTCGGGTTGAGCACGCTGACCCTCATCCGCGACTGCCTGACCGAGATCGAGCGGACCGAGGGAATCGCGCTCGACATCGACGCCATTCCGCTCGATGACGCGAAAACGTACCGGGTGTTCAGCGAGGCCGCCACGTTCGGGATTTTTCAGTTCGAGAGCTCGGGGATGCGGGACCTGCTGCGAAAAGCCAGACCCGAACGGCTCGAGGATCTCATCGCCCTCAACGCGCTGTATCGCCCGGGTCCGCTGAAGTCGGGCATGGTGGACGACTTCGTCGCTCGCAAGCAGGGCCGGACGCCGATTACGTACGAACTGCCAGCGCTCGAGCCGATTCTCGCCGAGACTTACGGCGTCATCGCGTATCAGGAGCAGGTCATGCGCATCGCGCAGGCGCTGGCCGGGTTCACCCTCGGTCAGGCCGACGTGCTCCGGAAGGCGATGGGCAAGAAGGATCCCAAGGTCATGGCCAAGCAGCGCGAGGCGTTCATGACCGGCGCGAAGGCACAGGGGGTGTCGCAGAAGAAGGCGACGAAGATCTTCGATCTGATGGAGTTTTTCGCCGGGTACGGCTTCAACAAGTCACATTCGACGGCCTACGCCTATCTTGCGTACCAGACGGCGTACCTGAAAGCCAATTACCCGTGGCACTTCGCGGCGGCCTTGTTCACCATCGAAGCGCAGAACACCGACAAGCTCGCGACCTACCTGGCCGAGGCGCGCGAGCGTGGCATTCCCGTCCTCCAGCCCGACATCAACCAGAGCCAGCTCGCCTTCTCGGTGGAACGTGGCAAGGGCGTGCGCTTCGGCCTGACGGCGATCAAGGGACTGGGCGATGCCGCAGTGGGATCGATTCTCGCCGTGCGCGGTGCGATGGGCGGCCGAATCTCCACGCTGCACGCGCTGTGCGAAGACCTCGATCTCCGTCTCGTCAACAAACGGGTGTTCGAAGCGCTCGTGAAAGCGGGTGCCTGTGATTCGCTCGCCGGCGAGGTGGACCTTCCGCTGCGCGCCATTCGGGCGCGGCTGCTGGCTTCGGTGGACGCCGCGTGCGAGCACGGCAACCGCGTGCGGCGCGACAAGGACCTGGGGCAGTCGGATTTATTTGGCGGCGGCGACGGATCGACGGAGGCAGCGGCGCAGCGGTCGCTCCCAGAGGCGCCGTCCTGGACCGAGATCGAACAGCTGAACTTCGAGAAGGAGGCCCTCGGCCTGTACTGGTCGGGCCATCCCATGGATCGCTACGCTGACGACCTGCGAGAGTACGGAGCGAAAACGACATCCGACCTGAGCATCCGGAAGGCCGACGACGATGGAGAGAGTGTCGCCGCCGCCGCTGAGCCGCCGCCCGCGCCTGCCACCGGCGGCCGCAATGGTCGCGACCGCGGCGAGGAGGTGTCGATCGGAGGGATCGTCTCGGGGTTGCGTCCACTCAAGACGCGCAAGGGCGACCGGATGTGCGTGTTCGCCCTCGAGGACGCAGCCGGGAGCGTGGAGGTGGTCGTTTTTCCCGAAACGTTCAAGCAGTGCGGGCACCTGGCCGAGAACGGACAGAGCGTGCTCGTTCGTGGCAAGTTCGAACGGGATGACGAATCGGCGAGAGTGCTGGCGACCGAAATCGTCCCGATCGGCATCGTGCGCGAGCGCCTCGCACGGTCTGTAGCCATTCGGCTGTCGACCCCGCCAGCCGATCGCGCGACGTTCGAGCGGCTCTGGGATCTATTTGCACGCCACAAGGGCGATCGGCGCGTCGCCATCGTGCTGCACGAGCGCGATCGCAACATCCGCGTCACCGTGGATGTGAATGGCATTCGGGTCCGGCCATCCGAGGCGCTCGTCTCGGAGGTGGAACAGATCTGCGGTTCGGGCTCGGTCACCCTCCGGTAAGGACGCCCACGTGATCGCTCGCATCTGGGAATCGGCGGGCTGCAACGAGGCGTCGGCCCTGCGGCTGGCGTCGGAGTTGGGCGTGTCGCCCGTGACAGCGCGGCTGCTGTGCATCCGAGGCCTGAGCGAACCGGAGGCCGCGCGCCGGTTTCTGACCCCGCGACTCGAGGATCTGCTGGATCCGTTCGCGCTGGCCGACATGACGCCGGCCGTGGATCGAATCCTCGCGGCGATCGCGGCGCGCGAGCGGATCGCCATCCATGGCGACTACGACGTGGATGGGGTGACATCGACCGTCATTCTGCGACGCGCCCTGGAGTTACTGGGCGCCGACGTGGTGCACTTCATTCCCGAGCGCTTGCGCGACGGCTACGGCCTGCAGCCGGCGACGATCGATCGACTACACGCCAATGGCGCGCGGCTGATCATTTCCGTGGACTGCGGCATCCGAGCGACTGACGCCGCGTTGCGCGCACGCGCACTGGGCGTCGATCTGATCATCACCGATCATCACGAGCCCGACATCGCGTTGCCACCGGCGCTCGCCGTCATCAATCCCAAGCGCCACGACTGCGTCTATCCCGACAAGCACCTGGCTGGGGTCGGCGTGGCCTTGAAAGTCGTGCAGGCCCTCTGCGCTCGGTCGGGACGCTCAGAGTGGTTGCCGGCGTTCGTCAAGATTGCCGCGATCGGAACGCTCGCAGATGTCGTGCCGCTGACCGGGGAGAACCGGGTCATCGCGAAGCTGGGGCTGCGCCTGCTCTCGACCGGGCCGCACAAGGTGGGCCTGCGGTCGCTGCTCGAGGTCTGCGGTCTGCTGGGTAAGGAGATCGACAGCTACCAGATCGGGTTTGTCATCGCGCCCCGCGTGAACGCGGCCGGGCGCATGAGCACGCCCGACATCGCCGCGCGGCTGTTGCTGGCATCGGACGAGGCGATGGCGGAGGAGGCGCGCGGGCTGGCCGAGCAGCTCAACTCTGAAAATCTGCGGCGACAGCAGGAAGAGGCCGACATCGTGACCCGCGCGAAGACGGTCGTCGAGTCGGACCCCGACGTCGGGTCGCGCACGGTGATTGTCGTCGCCGGGGAGGGATGGCACCGCGGCGTCATCGGCATCGTCGCATCGAAGCTCGTGGACGCCTTTCACCGTCCGGCTGTCGTGATCTCCATCGACGGGGACGTGGCCCACGGATCGTGCCGCAGCATTCCGTCCTTCAACATGCTCGCGGCCCTCGAATCGTGTGGCGAGGTCATGCTCAAGTTTGGCGGTCACCAGCAGGCCGCGGGCTTGACCGTTGAGAGTTCCAGAATCCGAGAGCTGCGTGGCCGGATCAACGACCACGCGGACAGCCGTCTTGGTCCAGACGATCTGAGACCGCGACTCTGGATCGACGGCCCCCTGACGTTCCGGTCGATTGACGACCAGGTGATGGCCGAGCTCGCCACGTTGGCGCCCTTTGGCGCCGGCAACCCGCGTCCGGTATTTCGCAGCAGTCGCGTCGAGATCGTGGACGGCCCACGGCGCCTGAAAGACCGGCATCTCAAGATGTCGTTCAGACAAGACGGGCGAGTCCTCAGGGGCGTCGCCTGGCGGGCGTCCGAGCGGGAGAGCTTCGTGACCGCCCACCGTGCCGGCATCGATCTCGCGTTTTCCGTCGAGCAGGACCTCTGGAACGGCGAGCGGCACGTGCAGCTCACCGTGGCGGACTTCCGCGCGCCCGAGTGACCGGACGTTCGGCTATCCTGTAGCAACGACATGAGATGGCAGAGGCGCGCTCGCGTCGCCGTGGCGACTTTCGGGATCGCCGCGGCGGTAGCCATGTACGCCGCTATGGGGCACAGGACCGAGCCCGTGGCCGTCGCTCCGCTCGCCCGCACCGACCCCAAGGCCATGATCGAGAGCGCGGGCAACGTCCTGCAACAGGTGCGCGGCACGAAGCAGGACTACCTCATCGAGGCCGAGCGTCAGCTGACGTACAAAGGGGGCGCGACGACGCTGGTTGGCGTCCGGATCACCCTCCGCAACCGGGGCGGGCACGACTACATCGTGACGGGTCGCGAGGCGCGGACGAATGAGAATCAGCGGGATCTGGGCCTGTCGGGCGGTGTGACGCTCGCGGCCAACGACGGCTTCGTCGTTCGCGCCGACGTTGCGACATTCAATCAAGACAGCGGCCTGCTGACGGCGCCTGGCGCCGTCACCTTCGAGCGCGGCCGGATGACCGGGTCCGGCGACGGTATGTCGTACGACAAGAACGGAGACGTGCTGACGCTGCTCGATCGATCACACGTGGTCCTGACCAATGGAGAGGGCCACGCGACCACCGAGTTCACCGCTGGCCGTACGACCTTCGCCAGGCCCGAACACCGATTGACCCTCGAAGGCACGATGCACGCGCTGCACGACGGCCGGATGATCGAAGCAGCCGTGGGCGTTGTCCATCTGACAGAAGACGAGCAGCACGTCACCGACGTCGATCTCACCGGGGGCTCGCGCGTGAGCGGCGGCGCCGGAATCGAGTCGATGGCCGCGCGCGACATCATTCTCCATTACGGCGCCGAGGACGATGCCCTCGAGAGTGCGGAGCTGCATCGCGAGGGGATGGTCGCATTGCTGGCTAGAGATGGCTCGTCCGGGCTCCATCTGGCCGGCGACTTGCTCGAGGTCGCGCTCGGCCCTGACGGATCGCTGACGCGTACGTCCGGAACCGGCAACGTTCGGCTGGACGTTCCCGCCTCGTCGTCGTCGGCCAAGGCTATTCGCGCCCAGTCGCTCGAAGGGTCTGGGGCGCCGGGCCAGGGATTGACGAACGCGACGCTTGCCGGGGGCGTTGAGTATCGCGAGGATGGCGATGGGCGCATCGCATCGCGCCTGGTGCGATCCCGCACGCTGTCGCTCGCGCTCGCTGGCGAGACGGTCGGCGAGGCCCGCTTTGTAGGCGGCGTGACCTTCGAGGAGCAGGACTTTCGCGCGGCGTCGGCCGAGGCGCGCTACGACCCCAGCCGCGGTGCACTTCGCCTGACGGGTGTCGAGGCGGGAAAGGTACCGCAGGTGAGCGATGCGCGTGCGACGATCGACGCGGGATCGATCGACGTCGTGTTGCAGGGACGCGTGATGAAGGCTATGGGCGCCGTGAAGACCGTTCTTCGGGCGTCGCCGCCTGCCGCCGGTCGAAGCGGGGCGCGCCTGCCCAGCCTGCTGCGACAGGAAGAGGCGGCCAACGTCAGCGCCGACGCGCTCGACTATCGTGGCGAGGAGGGCACCGCCACCTATACCGGGAACACGACGCTATGGCAGGGCGAGACGGCCATTCGCGCCGAAGTCATCGTGATGGATCAGAGTCGCGGCGACC
>Ga0184628_10001399_pt1 | contig 11914 bp, 7 predicted proteins | sample PLM4_5_b1_FD_133149 | JGI IMG/M metagenome (GOLD analysis project Ga0184628, IMG submission 133149) | Groundwater sediment microbial communities from an aquifer in East River, Colorado, USA - PLM4_5_b1 | ecosystem: Environmental > Terrestrial > Soil > Riparian zone | place: USA: East River...
ACGGTACGGAGAAACCCGAGATTCTTCGATCCGTCCCGCGCCCCATACGCCTTGACCGTGACGACTTTTCCGATGCCGAAGGTCTGCTTGCTCATCCCCTCGGCGCGCATGCGGCCCGGGCCGAGCGTTTCGAACGCCCACTTCTGCACCGTGCCTCGCTCGTCTTTCGCGTCGAGATGCACGTAGACGTGCGGGTTGATCCATTCCACCTTCGTCACGACGCCTGTGAGCGTCATGGGCTTCTCGATGTCGAACTCCGCCTGAAACGAGTGGTGCGCCCACGCGGGAGCGCTCGCCGCGATGAGTGCCGCCGCGGCGACGACGGCGAGGATTGGGTATCGCATGGGGCTCATGGCGCACTTTTCCGGGCGAATTTGCACCTTGCGCGTGCTAGATTTAACTGTTTGGGACCAGACGAACCTCCATCATGGCGGCGCAGCGAAGAATTGATCTCGTCCTCGATTCAGCCAAGCGGCTGCTGCGCATCGGTGCGTCCGCTAACCTACTGAACCTGCTGCAGAAGCAGCATCCCGCGGACCTGGCCCAGGTTTTCAGCGAACTGCCCGACAAGGAGCGCGAAGCGGCCTTCAGCCTGCTGGCCGAACGAAACGGCCGCCTGGCGATGGAAGCGATTTCCGAGCTCGGCCCTGTCGCGGGCGCAGGCTTGCTGGCTACGCGTGCCGCCGAAGAGATCGCGAAACTCGCGCAGGAAATCCCTTCAGACGACGCCGCCGCGTTGATCGATCACCTGCCGGAAGAGCTATCGGCCGCGGTGCTCGACCTGATGCGCCCGAAGGAGTCGGGTGTCGTCGAGAACCTGCTCGAGTACGACGAGCAGACCGCGGGCCGCATCATGAACCCGCATGTCTTCGCGCTCAGCGAAGACATGACGGTCGGCGAGGCCATCACCGAGCTACAGACGAACCGCGACGTCGAGATGGTGTTCTATCTCTACGTTGTGGACGAGCGGCGGCATCTCGTGGGCGTCGTGTCGCTGCGGCGTCTCCTGCTCGTCTCGCCAGAAACGCCGCTGAAGCGGATCATGACCGCCGATCTGATCAGCGCGCGCGTGGACATGGACCAGGAGGAGGTCGCGCGCCAGGTCGCGTCGTACAACATCCTGGCGATCCCCGTCGTGGACGAGGAGAACAAGCTGGTTGGCGTCATCACGGTCGACGACGTCATCGACGTCATCAAGGACGAGGCCACCGAAGACATCTACCGTCTGGCCGGCGTCGTGGGCGACGAGAAAGTGTTCACGCCTGCCGGCGAGTCACTGCGGAAGCGTCTACCGTGGCTCGGCGTCAATCTGGCCACGGCGTTTCTGGCGGCGGCGGTCGTCGGGCTCTTCACGAACACGATCGATGCGCTTCCGATTCTTGCGGTGTTCATGCCCATCGTCGCCGGTATGGGCGGCAACGCCGCGACGCAGACGCTGACAGTCATCGTGCGCGGGATCGCGCTCGGTGAGTTGAGCTGGAGCAATTCCCGGAAAGCGCTGCTGAAGGAGGCCGCGGTCGGTATCGGCAATGGCGTGACGCTGGGGCTCGTTGCGGCCGGGGTGGCGTGGATCACACGGGGCGATTCGGTGCTCGGCCTCGTCCTGGGGGCTGCCATGGTGATCAACATGTTTGTCGCGGCCACCGCGGGGGTGCTCGTCCCGCTCGGCCTGCGCGCCGCCGGTATTGACCCGGCCCTGGCGTCGTCGGTGTTCATCACGACGATGACGGACGTATTCGGCTTCTTCTCGTTCCTGGGTCTGGCGACGGTCTTTGCGCGATTCCTGACGCCCGCTGGGTGAGCCTGCGTATTCGACGTAAAATACGAGCGCTCGTGCCGCTGCACACCGCCGACGCGCTGATTCTCCGCACCTACAAGCTAGGCGAAGCCGATCGCATTGTTGTGTTCCTGACGCGTGACCGGGGCAAGAAGCGGGGCGTAGCCAAGGGCGCCCGGCGGTCGCGCTCGCGGTTCGCGGCGGCGCTCGAGCCGCTGACCGAGGCGCGCGTGGCGTATTTCGAGCGCGAGGGACGTGACCTCGTCGGGTTGAACTACGCCGAGCCGGTGCGGTCGCCGCTGATGCTGGCGATGGATGCGGGCTCGCGTGCGGGCATGCTCGACGCGGGCGAGGAACCGTGCGACGCGCTCGGGTATCTGGGGTATTTTGCTGAGTTGATCGACGAGTGGGCGCAGGAGGCCGATGCCGACGACCGCCTGTACCGGCTGGGCGTCTCGATGCTCGACGCGCTGAGCGCAGGTGCCCCGGTCGAGCCGCTGGCGCGGTACTTCGAGTACTGGCTGCTGCGGCTGCAGGGGGTGTATCCAGAGACCCGGGATGCATTCTCCGACGAGGCGAGAGCGTTCCTGACAGCGTCCGCGCGTGCCACGCCGCGCGAGATCAGCAGGCTACCCCAACCGTCCGGCGTGATGCGAGAACTGGAACACGTCCACCGGACGCTGATTACGATGCACCTGGAAAAGACGTTGAAGTCGGATCGCGTGCTGCGCGAGATCCGACGCCACCACTAGCCCCTGAAACTGTTGCTCGCGTGACCCTGCAGGATCTCATCCTCAAACTCTCGGCGTTCTGGGCGTCGCATGGCTGCCTGCTGCAGCAGCCGCTCGACCTCGAGGTCGGCGCCGGGACGTCGCATCCCGAGACCCTGTTTCGCGTCCTCGGACCCAAGCCCTGGAGCGTGGCCTACGTGCAGCCGTCGCGCCGCCCTGACGACGGTCGCTTTGGGCAGAATCCGAATCGCCTCTTCAAACACCATCAGTACCAGGTCATTCTCAAGCCCTCGCCCGACGAAGTGCAGCAGCTCTATCTGGACAGCCTCGAATCGTGCGGCATCAACCCGCGCCAGCACGACATCCGCTTCGAGGAGGACAACTGGGAGTCGCCCACGCTGGGGGCCTGGGGGATTGGCTGGCAGGTGATGCTCGACGGGATGGAGATTACGCAGTTCACCTATTTCCAGCAGGTCGGCGGCATTGATCTCGCGCCCATCTCCTGCGAGATCACCTACGGCCTCGAGCGGATCGCGATGTTCCTGCAGCGGGTGGACAACGTCTTCGATCTCGAGTGGGGCGGTCACGTCAGGTACCGCGAAGTCCGCCTCCAAGAGGAGGTCGAGCAGTCCAAGTACGCCTTCGGCCAGGTCACGATGCCGCTCGAGGCGTTCTCGGCGGCGCATCGCGATATCTTCGACCGAAACTACGCGCTCGGCGAGATGCTGCTCGACTCGAAACTGGTCTGGCCGGCGCTCGAGCACTGCCTCAAGTGTTCGCACCTATTCAACATCCTCGACTCGAGCGGCAGCATCGGCGTCACCGAACGGACGGCGTATGTCCTGCGCGTCCGGCAGCTCGCGGTGAAGATCGCGAAGGCGTACGTCGATGGCGCGGCCGCCCTCGAACAGAAGGAGCCGGCGTAAGCGGATGGATCGCGAGCTGCTCATCGAGATCGGGTGCGAAGAGATTCCGGCCGGGTGGCTGCCGGGGCTCACGTCGCAGTTGGCCACGCAGCTCGATGCGCGCCTCAAGGATGCACGCCTGACCAGCGATGCGCCTGCCGAAAGCTACAGCACGCCCCGGCGATTGACCGCTCGCGTGATGCGCCTGGCCGAGCGGCAGACCGACCACGAGGAACTGGTGACCGGCCCGCCGGTGGCCGCAGCCTTCAAGCCCGACGGCGAGCCGACGCCTGCCGCAACCGGCTTTGCGAAAAAGTACGGCGTCGAGTTGGCGGCGCTCGAGCGCCACGACACACCGAAGGGCGCCTATCTCGCCTATCGCGTGCGGCAACGCGGGAAGTCCACGGTCGATGTGCTCGGCGACGTGCTCACCGGGCTGCTCCGCGGACTGATCTTTCCCAAGCAGATGCGCTGGGACGCGTACCTCGAGGACGGCAAGGGGGACTTCGTCTTCGCGCGCCCGGTACGCTGGCTGATCCTGCTCTACGGCGGACGCGTGGTTCCGTTCGTGATCCGGCGCACGGAGTCGGCACAGGGGCCGCTCGTCCAGGACGTCGCGTCCGGCGCCAACACGTATGGCCATCGATTTCTGACCACCAGCGGCCGGGCTGGCCGCGCCATCAAGGTCAAAACGTTCGAGGATTACGAGGCGCGCCTGCTCGAAAACTTCGTGATCCTCAATCGGAGCGCGCGCGAGTCCAAGATCCGGCGCGAGCTCGAGACGCACGCGCGGCGGCTCGGCGGACGCGTGAGCGGCGCGGTCGCGGCGCACTCGACGCTGCTGCAGGAGGTTCCGGATCTGGTCGAGTATCCGTCGGTCGTCGCGGGGCACTTTCCCGTCGAGTTTCTCGAGCTTCCCGAAGAAGTGCTCACCACGACGATGGTGCATCACCAGCACTACTTTCCGGTGGTGGACGACGAGGGCCGGCTCAAGCCGGCGTTTCTGGCGGTGACGAATACCGAGGTGGAGAAGCCCGAGGTAATCGCGCGTAATTCCGAGCGCGTCCTGACCGCGCGGTTGCGTGACGCGCGTTTCTTCTGGGACGAGGACCGCGCGGCGACCCTCGAGTCGCGGATCGATCGCCTGTCCACCATCCTGTTCCACAAGAAGCTGGGGTCGTACCGCGAAAAAGCCGAGCGCGTCGCTGGGCTGGCGGCGTGGATCGCTCGCGAGGCCTTCCAGCGTCCCGACGTTGCCGCCGACGCCGAGCGGGCGGGCCGGTTGGCGAAGGCCGACCTGGCGACCGGCATGGTGCGCGAGCTCACCGAGCTGCAGGGCACGATGGGCGGCATCTACGCGCGCGAAGAGGGTCAGCCGCCGGCAGTGTGGAAGGCGATCTACTTCCACTATCTTCCGATTGGCGTCGAAGCCGAGGCTGCGCCCACGAAGGATCAACTGGGATCAGCGGCGGTCGCATGGGCGGCAGTGGCACTGGCCGACAAGCTCGATTCGGTGGCAGGCATGTTCGCGGCTGGCGAACGGCCGACGGGTTCGCGCGATCCGCTGGGCCTGCGGCGGCTGACGCAGGGTGCCGTCAAGATTCTCGCGGACCTGCCCGAGGTAACGGGTGTCACCGCGCGCAACCTTCTCGGCGCGCTGCTCACGCGGGCCGCGGAGCCGTGGGGCCTTGATGCCGACGCGCAGCAGGCGCTCTACGCGTTTGCCCGTGAGCGCGTGCTGTACCTCTTCGAGCAGCGCGGGTTCGAAGTGCGGATGGTCCGGGCGGTGGTGGGCGATCTCGACCGGCTCGACGTCCACGAGGCCCGACGCAAGCTCGAAGCCCTCTCGAACATGACGGGCTCGGTCTCGCTGCTCGCCGTGGCCGAGCTGATGAAACGAGTAAAGAACATTACCAAGGGCGTCACGCTGATGGTGACACCCTCGAGCAGGGCGTTGCTGACAAGTCCTGAAGAGCTTGCGCTTCTGCGGATTCTCGACGAGGCACGTCCAGAAATCGCCAATGCTCTGAAGGGATCCGACTATGCTGGCGCGTTTCACACGATCGGCGCACTGCGTCCCGTCGTGGCGGCGTTCTTTGACAAGGTAATGGTGATGGTCGATGACACGCAGCTGCGAGAGGCACGGCTCGGCCTCGTCGCAACGCTGCGCGACCTCATCCTCGACATCGCGGATATTTCCGAAATTGTGACGGAGTCATAACGACACGGCGGGTCCGAAAGACCTCGCCCTACTGGAGTACAAAACTCGATGGCGAAGACGAAGGCGGCGAAAGCCGTGGCGACGAAGGGCAAGTACGTGTATCAGTTCGGCAAGAAGACCGACGGCAACGGCAGCATGAAGCCGCTGCTCGGCGGCAAGGGTGCGAACCTCGCCGAGATGTGTCGCATCGGCCTGCCGGTTCCCCCCGGCTTCACCATCACCACCGAGGTGTGCACGTATTACTACGACCATAAGCGCACGTATCCCAGCGCCCTGCGGGCGCAGATGGAAGCCGGGATCACGGCGCTCGAGCGGCAGACCGGCAAGAAGTTCGACGACCTCAAGAACCCGCTGCTCGTGTCGGTGCGCTCGGGCGCGCGCGACTCGATGCCGGGCATGATGGACACGATTCTCAACCTCGGCCTCAACGATCAGACCGTCGAGGCGCTGGCCCGCAAGACGGGCAATCCGCGCTTTGCCTGGGATTGCTATCGTCGCTTCGTCCAGATGTACGGCGACGTCGTGCTGGGCGTGCAGAAGCGTCCCGACGAAGACCACGAACCGTTCGAGATGGTCATCGAAGCGCTCAAGCACGAGCGATATCACCAGGACATCGAGGACACCAAGCTCACGGTGGACGATCTGAAGGAGCTCGTCGCCCGATTCAAGGCGCTGGTCAAGGATCGCGTCGGCCGCAAGTTTCCGGCCTCGCCCTGGGACCAGCTCCTGGGCGCCGTCGGCGCGGTCTTCGGCTCCTGGATGAACGATCGCGCCATCGTCTACCGGCGGAAATACAACATCCCCACCGAGTGGGGAACGGCCGTCAACGTGCAGGCGATGGTCTATGGCAACACCGGCGACCAGTCAGGATCAGGCGTGGCCTTCACGCGCAATCCCGCCAATGGCGTGAAGGAGTTCTATGGAGAATTCCTGATCAACGCGCAGGGCGAGGACGTCGTCGCGGGCGTGCGGACGCCGGAGCCGGTGGCCGAGCTGAAGAAGCACCTGCCGAAGGCGTACCACGAGCTCGAGCGGATTCGCCAGAATCTCGAGCGCCACTTCAAGGACGTACAGGACTTCGAGTTCACCATTGAAAACGGCGTCGTCTACATGCTGCAGACGAGGAACGGCAAGCGCACCGCGATGGCCGCGCTGAAGTTCTCGATGGACATGCAGAAAGAGAAGTTGATCGACTGGAAGACCGCGATTGGACGGAACCCCGCCGATCAGCTCGACCAACTACTGGCGCCGGTGTTCGACGCGGCGACGCTGGGCAAGATGACGCCCATCGCGACAGGGCTGCCGGCGGGACCAGGCGCGGCGTCTGGCCGCATTTACCTGAACGCGGATCGGGCCGTCGCGGCGGCGGCCAAGGGCGAGCAGGTGCTGCTCGTCCGCCTCGAGACGTCGCCGGAGGACCTGCGAGGGATGATCGCGGCCGAAGGCATCCTGACGGCGCGCGGCGGTGTCTCGTCGCACGCCGCCCTCGTGGCGCGCCAGATGGGTAAGGTCTGTGTGTGCGGTGCGGCCGCCGTGGAGGTGGACTACCAGGCGCGCACCGTGTCGGTGGACCGCCGGTCGTTCAAGGAAGGCGACTGGATGTCGATCGATGGCACGGCCGGAAAGGTCTATGCGGGTCAGGTCAAGACCGCGCCGTCCGAGATCGTGGCGGGGCTCGTCGACGGCGATGCGGCGGCCAGGAAGACTGAAAAATTCAAGAACTTCCAGCAGCTGATGAAGTGGTGCGACGCGGCGACCAGGATGACGGTGCGCACCAATGCCGACACGCCCGAGCAGACGAAGGCCGCGATCGCCTTCGGTGCCGTCGGCATCGGCCTGTGCCGCACCGAGCACATGTTCTTCGAAGGCGACCGCATCGACGCGATGCGCGAGATGATCCTCGCCGAGACGCTGGAGGCGCGCAAAGCGGCGCTCGCCAAGCTGCTGCCATACCAGCGCGACGATTTCGCCGGCATCTTCCGCGCGCTCAAGGGATTCCCGGCGACGATTCGCTTCCTCGATCCGCCGCTGCACGAGTTCCTTCCGCAGACGCCCGAGCAGCAGGCCGATCTGGCCAAGAAGCTGCGCGTGCCCGTGGACCGGATCCAGTCGCGGGTCAACCAGCTGCACGAATTCAACCCGATGCTCGGCCTTCGCGGCTGCCGGCTCGGCATCGACTACCCCGAGATCTCGGCGATGCAGGCGCGCGCCGTCTTCGAAGCGGCGGCCATCGTGCAGAAAGAGGGGATCAAGGTCCGTCCCGAGATCATGATTCCGCTGGTAGGGTTCAAGAAGGAGCTCGACCTGCAGCTCGACGTCGTGCACCAGGCCGCCCGCGACGTGCAGGCGGAGCGCAAGGTGAAGCTCAACTACATGGTCGGCACGATGATCGAGATCCCCCGCGGGGCGCTCACGGCCGATGAAATCGCGCGCTCGGCGGAATTCTTCAGCTTCGGCACCAACGACCTCACGCAGACGGCGCTGGGGATGTCGAGAGACGACTCGGGCTCGTTCCTGCCACACTACGCCGAGCTCGAGATCGTGAAGAAGAACCCGTTCGCGACGATTGATGCGAGCGGGGTGGGTCAGCTCGTGGAAGTGGCCGTCGAGAAGGGACGCCAGACACGGCCCAACATCAAGCTCGGGATCTGCGGCGAGCACGGCGGCGATCCCGCGTCGATTCACTTCTTCGAGAAGGTCGGCCTCGACTACGTGAGTTGTTCGCCCTATCGCGTGCCTGTCGCGCGGCTGGCGGCTGCGCAGGCGGCGCTCTCGACCAAAGCGGGGGACTGATCGGGTCTCCCCACGTCCGGCCGTTGGTCCGCCGGCGGAAGGCCACATGGTAACTGTCTACCGGCACCAGGACGGCAAGACGACGACGTCGGACCAGGTGGATCCGCGCTGGCTCGCGGCGGGGTCGGGCGCGACGTTGTGGGTGGACGTCGAGAAGGGCGATCCGGCGGAGGTGCAGGCGGTGCTCGCAGGCACGTTCGGCTTTCACCCGCTGTCGGTCGAGGATGCGCTGGACGACGCCCATCACCCGAAGGCCGAGAGCTACGACCGCTATCTCTATCTCATCCTGCACCGCATCGATTTCCGCGCGGGCGAACACGAGTTCGCCACGCGCGACGTCGATTTCTTCCTCGGCCCCAACTACCTGGTCACCGTGCACGACGGCGGCTCTCGCAGCATCGAGCGGTTGCGCGCCCAGTGCGGCCTTCATGCCCACCTGCTCGAGGAGGGACCGGTTGCCCTGCTGCACCGGATCGTCGATTCGATCATCGACAACTACGCGCCCGAGCTCGGTGAGATCGAGGCGCAGATGGAGACGCTCGAAGAGGAGGCCATTCTCGGCGCCGACGACAATCTGGTCCGCCCGATTCTGGCGGTGAAGCGCGACCTGGCCAAGCTGCGCCGCGTCCTGATTCCGCAACGCGATGTCGTCGGGCGTCTGGCGAGGCGCGAGTTCCCGCAGATCACAAACGAAATGGCGTATCGCTTCCGCGATGTCCACGACCACCTCGTCCGGTACTCGGACGAGGCGGCGATGTTCCAGGACCGCGTCACCGGCATTCTCGAAGGGTACCTGTCGGCCATCTCGAACCGCCTGAACCGTGTGATGAAGGTCCTGACAATCATGTCCACGATCTTCCTGCCGCTCACGGTGCTGACCAGCATGTGGGGCATGAACATCCGGCTGCCGATGCTGCCGGGCGGCGAGGGCGCGCAGTTCTTGTGGATTGCGGCGATCATGGTCGCGGTGAGCGGCGCGATGCTCGTCGCGTTCGGCCGGAAGCACTGGCTCTGAGGTCATGGGACGGATTCAGCAGCTTCCCGCGAGCCTCGCGAACCAGATCGCCGCCGGAGAGGTCGTCGAGCGCCCGGCGTCGGTCGTGAAAGAGCTCGTGGAGAACGCGATCGACGCGGGGGCCAGGCGCATCGCCGTGGCCGTCGAGGCGGGCGGCAAGCAGCGGATCCGGGTCGTTGACGACGGGTTCGGGATGGACCCCGACGACGCGAGGCTGGCGATCGAGCGCCACGCGACGAGCAAGATCCGCCAGGCCGAGGATCTCGCGCGCATCGACACGCTCGGGTTCCGCGGCGAGGCGCTGCCAAGCATCGCGTCGGTGTGCCGCTTCACGCTGCGAACGCGCGCGCGGGGGGCCGACTTCGGCACGGAGGTCGTGGTCGAGGGCGGGACGCTCGGCGCCGTGAACGACGTGGGAACGCCCGAAGGCACGTCGATCGAGATCGCAGACCTCTTCTACAACCTGCCCGCGCGCCGGAAGTTCCTCAAGTCGGACTCGGCGGAGTCGGCGCAGATCTCGCGCATCGTCACGCAGCTTGCGCTGTGCTATCCCGAGGTCGGTTTCACCCTGACGAGCGTCGGCCGAAACCTGCTGCAGTGCCCGCCGGTGCAGACGGTGAAGGATCGGCTGTATCAGATTTACGGCGAGCGCGGCGATCTCGTGGAGATGCGCCGCGCAGGCGACGTAACGATCAGCGGGTTCGTGGCGGCCCTGGCCGAGCAGGGGCCGACGCGCGGCCCACAGAACATCTTCATCAACCGTCGCGTCGTCAAGGACAAGACCATCGCGCACGCGATCATCGACGCCTACAGCGTTGCCTCGATCAAGGAGCGCAGTCCGGAAGTACACCTCTTCATCGAGATGCCGCTCGACGCGGTGGACGTCAACGTGCATCCGACGAAGGCCGAAGTCCGGTTTCGCGATCAGTCCTACATTCACGAGCTGATTCGCCGCACGCTCGGTGACGCGCTCGGCCGGGGCCCGGCGCCGGAACTGAGACTCGAAGCACCGGTCGCGAGCGCCGGGATGCCGTCGACGCTGCCACTGCCGCACGCCTATCCCTCGACGTTTCCGAGCCGATGGACGGTTGGCGCCGGTGCGGCACCGTCGCACCCCGCGCCGTCGGACGCACCGCCGCACGTCCGCACCGTCGCACCCCCGCACGAGAGTCCGGGTTCGATCCGTCCGCTGACCGCCTTGGGTCAGTTCAGGAATACGTTCATCATCGCCATCGACGACGAGGGGATTGCGATCATCGACCAGCACGTGGCGCACGAGCGCGTGCTGTTCGAGCGCATGATCGCGCGATTGACCGAGGGCACCCTCGAGAGTCAGCGGCTGCTCGTGCCGATGCTCGTGGCGCTATCGGCCGCGAGCCGGCAGGCGCTGCTGGCCCACGCCGGCGACCTGGCGCGCCTCGGGTTCGAAGTCGAAGACTTCGGCGGTGATGCCTTGCGCGTGACTGCCATTCCGGCGTTACTCGGGACGGGCGACTGCGACGCCGCGCTGCGGGCGCTGGCCGACGATCTCGACGGTCTCGACCGTGGCGCGGGCGTCGACGCGGCGATCAAGCGCATCGCTGCCACCATGGCGTGCCATGCGGCGGTCAAGGCCAACGACGCCCTCACCCCCGAGAAGATGGCGCACATTCTCGACGAGCTGCGGCAGACCGCGTATTCGACGATCTGCCCCCACGGCCGCCCGGTGATGCTGCGGCTCACGCGCCGCGAGGTCGAGAAGAACTTTCAGCGCATCTGAGGCACGTCACGTGTCCTGGCGCCGGGCCCGCTTGATCTGCTCCCACCCGTCGAGGCGCCGCTTGATCTCCTTCTCGAACCCGCGATCGGACGGACGGTAGTAGCGCGTGCCGCTCAGGGACGGCGGCAGGCAGTCCATCGCCGCGATCGCGTCGGGCTGCTCGTGCGCGTACTGGTAGTCCTTGCCGTAGTCGAGCTCTTTCATCAACCCCGTCGGCGCGTTCCGAAGATGGAGCGGCACAGGCTCGGCAGCCTCGCGGTGCGCGTCCGCCGCGGCGGCACCGTAGGCCGAGTAGACAGCGTTGCTCTTCGGGGCCGTGGCCAGATAGATGGCGGCCTGCGCGAGCGCTGTGTTCCCCTCGGGCATGCCGGTGAAGTGTGCGGCGTCCTTGGCGGCAACGGCGACGATCAGGGCCTGCGGGTCGGCGATCCCGATGTCTTCCGACGCGAAGCGAATCATCCGGCGGGCGATGTACAGCGGATCCTCACCGGCCTCCAGCATCCGCGCCAGCCAGTAGATCGCCGCATCGGGGTCGCTGTTGCGCATCGACTTGTGGAGCGCCGACATGAGGTTGTAGTGCTCTTCCCCGGACTTGTCGTACAGCAGGGCGCGCCGCTGGATGGAGTGCTCCAGTTGCGGCAGGTCGAGCTGCCGGATACACGTCTCGGGGTTCATCGGCGCAGAGGCCGCCGCGAACTCGAGCAGGTTGAGCG
>Ga0184628_10001400_pt1 | contig 11913 bp, 11 predicted proteins | sample PLM4_5_b1_FD_133149 | JGI IMG/M metagenome (GOLD analysis project Ga0184628, IMG submission 133149) | Groundwater sediment microbial communities from an aquifer in East River, Colorado, USA - PLM4_5_b1 | ecosystem: Environmental > Terrestrial > Soil > Riparian zone | place: USA: East River...
CCAGCGACGATCTGCCAGCGGTTGTTCTTCTTGACCCACACGCGCATGAATTTCAGCGTGACGCTGGCCTGCGCGCTCTCGTAGGTTCCCGTGCACGTGACGACGGCCGCCGTCCGTGGTCGACCACCTGCAGGTCGCTCACCTCGACGCGGGAATTTTCGAAGTCGATCCTCGTCCAACTCAAGTTGAAGAAAGTGAACTGACCGCGTCAACGTGGCCCTGTCTTCATTGACTCGCGGGATGGCACGTGTTAGGTTCGCCCCGCTTCTTCCCAATTCGTTTTCCTGATTCGTTGGTTGCGTCGCAGGTTTGTCTTTCCGGTCCCAGAGCGAGGTTTCTATGAGGCAGTGGACTTGGACCGCGTCGATTGGTGCTGTCGTCGCGCTGGTGGCCGCGATCGAGGTCGGGCACGCGCAACAGCCCTCCGCGGATCTGATTCTCACCAACGGCAAAATCATCACGGTCGACGAGAAATTCACGATCGCCCAGGCGGTCGCCGTGAAGGGCGATCGGATCGTCGCGGTCGGCACCAATCAGCAGATCGTCCAGATGGCGGGTCCGAACACCCGGCGGATCGATCTGCGGGGCAAGGCTGCTATCCCGGGGTTGATCGACAACCACATGCACCTGCTGCGTGCGGGCACGACGTGGGCGCACGAAGTACGGCTGGACGGAGTCGAGTCGCGAAAGCAGGCACTCGACATGTTCGCGGCACGGGCAAAGGCGATTGCTCCTGGCGACTGGGTCTACACGATTGGCGGGTGGTCGGTCGATCAGTTTGCGGACAGTCGCAAGCCGTTCACGCGGGCGGAGCTCGATCAAATCGTCCCGAACCATCCGGTCGCGATTCAGGAGTCGTACTACCGCACGTATCTCAATAGCCGCGGTCTCGAGGCGGTTGGCATCCGGGACGACGCGCCCAATCCGGAGGGATTCCCGTCGAACACGGTCCTTCGCGACGTCGCTGGACGGGCAACTGGGGTCGTGGAAGGTGGCATGGGAGCCGTGCGCACGATCGCCGCAAGAATGCCGCGCGTGCCCGACAACGAGATCGAGGCGAGCACGCGCGCGATGATCAGGGACATGAACCGTGCCGGGCTGACGACGTTCGGCGTTGCGGGCTGCGCTCCGAATCTCGTCGCGATGTATCGCAAGTGGGAGGCCGAGAACCGGCTGAACGTCCGCATCTTCTGCATCGACGGCGAGGGAGCAGGCACGCCGGAACAGGTGGACCGCGCGCTTCCGCGCATCGCGGAGATGAAATTGTTCCAGGGCGACCATTACATCGACCAGGTCCTGTACGGCGAGAGCGTCTACGGGCCGCTGCACGACCCGATGTTCGACTCCGCGTCGGATCCGAAGCCCGAGCAGCTCGCCCAGTGGCGTCGCCTGGCGACGGAGATCGCGAAGAACGGCCTGCCGCTGCACGTCCACGCGGAGCTGACCAACACCATCGACGCGTTCCTCGATCAGATCGAGGCGGTCAACAAGGTCTATCCCATCAAAAACCTTCGCTGGATGCTCGCGCACTTCAACCAATCCAATGCCGCCCAGCTCGAACGAATGAAAAAGCTTGGGATGTACGCCGCCGTTCACCCGTGGAACGTCATCAACGGCGGCATCATGCACGAGATCTTCGGGGACGATTCGTACGATCAACCGCCCCTGGCCACGATACAGAACAGCGGCATCATGTGGGGCTTTGGAACGGACGGCAGCGCCGCCAATCAGTACATGCCGTTCATCACGCTGGGCTGGGCAGTGACGGGCAAGATGACGAGCGGACTGAAGGTGATGCGTCAGACGATCAGCCGGGAAGACGCGCTGATTGCCCATACGCGACGCAATGCCTTCCTCGTCTTTCAAGAAAACAATATCGGCGCGATCCAATCCGGGAAGCTCGCGGACCTGCTCGTGCTCGATCGCGACTACCTCACGATCCCTGCGGATCAAATCAAGGACATCAAGCCGGTACTGACGATGATAGGCGGCAGGATCGTCTACGACGAAACAAGTTCGAAGACTGAAGTGCGAAGTTCAAAGTAAGTGGGCCCAGAGGAGGGTCGATGACTGCAGGACTCATTCGTCGGGTACTTCTGATTGCCGCAATCCTCGCCATGCCGATGGCGGCGCTCGCTCAGGAAGCGGTGTTGATCGGGACCGTGAGCGATTCCACAGGTTATTGACCTAACGTGCAAGCGATTCAAAAGCTTTCAGCCCCGCCGGGCGGCGCCATTTCAGCCCGACCCGAAAAATCCGGTACAATTCGCGCCGCCCAGACTGCGACACTCGCGCTACCACGCAAATTGAAAATCGTGACGTGATCGACCGGAGGCCCCGTGAGGAATCAATTTCTCTCTCGCATGATTCGGCTCGCGATCGTGGTGGTCTTGTCGCTGCTGGCGGCACCCGCACGGGGCCAGGCCCTGTTTTCGCGAGACGCGCCGAAGGAGCCAGGCGCCAAGAGTTGGGCGCTGGAACGCGCGAAACTGCCACCGTTCGTTCCGCCACGGACCGACGATGGCACGCCTGACTTGCGAGGCCGATGGGGAGGCACGCCCGGCGGCGACGACCTCGAAGAGCATCCCTACGTGGATATCAGCTCGCCGCCCGAGGAAAGCTTTGTCTCTGATCCACCCGATGGGAAGATCCCCTACCAGCCGTGGGCGTTGGCGACGCGCGCTGAGCATCGCGCGGGCCTCGCGCGGGGATGGCCGGGCGAGAAAGAGCGGTTATACACAGATCCGCAAACCTACTGCCTATACACCGTCCCACGCGCTATCTACCGTGGCGGGTTTGAGATCATGCAGGGCGCGGGCTATGTGCTCATCGCGTTCAACTTCGGCCACTACTATCGCTTCATTCCGACGGACGGCCGTCCGCACGCGGTGGGACCGGACGTCAAACTGTGGATGGGGGACTCGCGGGGTTCCTGGGACGGCAATACGCTGGTGGTCGATGTCACCAACCTGAACGCCAAGAACTGGCTCGACCAGGTCGGGAATTTCTTCAGCGACAACGTGCACGTGGTCGAGCGCTTCACGCTGGTCGCCGCGAACATCCTCGACTACGAAGTGACGATCGACGACCCGACGGTGTTTACCAGACCGTGGAAGATCCGTCTGCCCATCAGACGCGCTCGCGCCGACGCCGGCGATCCGTATTCGAACGAAACCTGGGAGAACTCGTGCCACGAGGGCAATCAGGCCGGAGAGCACTCACGCGGACTTGGGTTCAAGTGGTTCAGCGGAGTCGTGCCTCCGAAGTAACAGCCGATACGCCTGGCGGTCCTACTTCTTAGCAGCGCCCCAGAACTCTTGCGGCAGCCCTCCCAGCATGTTGCCTTCCCAGACGGCGTTCTCCCACTGCTCTTCCGCCTTCTGGCGTCGGAAGTCGACCCGTAGCTTCCATGGCCGTGTGTACACCTTCGGATCTTCAATGGTCACGATGTACACGATATGGTCCGGTGCGGTGGCGGTCCACCGTTCGACCAGGTGCAGTGCGTCGGAGTGAAAGGAGCCGACGATGGCGAACCAGGTCTGGCCGTTGTTGTTGGCGACATCAACAACTAACGTGTTTCCCTCCCAGTGCCCACGCGAGTCGCCCATCCACAGCTTGACGTCTCCTCCGGGGTGCGGACGACCATCGAGCGGGATGACGCGATAGGTGTGATGGTAGTCGTAGGTGATCACCACCGTTCCCGGAAGTTGCTGGATTTGAAACGCCCCCTGGTAGTTGATCCGCGGAAGGCCTTCCTGGAACCCGCGGCTTACCGGGTCGAGGTACTCGGGTTTCGAGGGCTTCCTGTGCTGCTCGTGCAGGAAGTCAGCGAACTTCATCGCCCAGGGCTGATACGGGATCTTCCCGTCGGGCGGATCGATGATGGGCCGCCCGACCATCGGCCGCTGGCCGCTGATCGCCGTATGCTCGGCACGTTCCAATTCGGGATCTTCGATGCTGTACGTGATGATGTCGCTGGCCTGGCCCCATTGGCCTTCGATATTTGGCTGACCGTCGGGGGTGCGGGCCGGGCTCCAGTTCGGATCTGCCTTCGGTGGATTCCTCGGGTCGATCCAGTTCGGCGGGGGCGGGGCCTTCGGCGGAGGGGGTGCCTGCGCCGCAACGCGTACCGCGGCGGTGGATAGGATCATCCCCGCAAGGATTGCAATCACGGCACCGAGGAACCGATTGGTCATAAGCGCTTCCTCCACGACAACCGCCGAACCCCGCCTACTCTAGCATTCACACCGCCTCCTGCGCGAGGCTCTCAGTTGGGCACCGGGGCATGAAATTCGTTGTCAAACGCATAGCACTCGTATTCCAGAAGCTGCACGTTTTTTTCCTTGTGACGATAAAGAATCATGCTCATGCGCCATGGCCTCGTGAACACCTGCGGATCCTCGACCGTCACTTCATACGTGATGTGATCGGGGTCCGTGAGCGTATAGCGTTCGACGAGGTGCAGTTGATCGCTGTGGAAGTTTCCGGCCCGGTCGAACCATGTCTGATCGTTGAAATCGACGACGTCCACGACCAGCGTATCTCCCTCCCACCGGCCACGTGAGTCGCCCATCCACCAATCGATGTGACCCGGCGGATGCGGCGTCCCGTTCGTGTGGATGAAACGGGTCGCGTGCACGTACTCGAAGAGCATGGTCAATTTCGCCGGGGTCTGAAAAATCTGAAATGGAAACGGCATGTACATGAGCCGCGGAACGCCCGGCAGATAACACTTCGCTTCAGGATCAGCGGTCTCGCGGTTCTGAAAGTTCTCGCGCTTCTTGGCCAGGGCCGCCGGCTGATACGGGATCTCGTTGCCTTCGACCACACCCATCCCGGCGGGCACTCCCTTTCGGGCTTGATGGTCCTGAATATCCCAGGCTGCCGAATTCATCACCCGCCAGATGCCGGTGAAATCGGGCTTGCCGTCTTGTGTGCGGGGTACGTCCGTTGCCCGAGGCGAGGCCGGGACCTGTGCCGCCCCTCGAATCAGCACGAACGACAAGACAGCCCCCACGATTATCGACATCGAAACCATGGACCGGAGACCCATCTGACGAACCTCCTATATCTGCGGCGCGCCAGCATGCCTCAACCGAGGTTTCGGTGTCCAGAACTTGTTCGGCGAGTCGACTATTCGATGAGCCTGCGCGCGCCGCGCTCGAGCGCGAGGAGTCGCTCCTTGATCGGAAGCCCACCGCCGTAGCCGGTGAGCGTGCCGTTCGCACCAATGACGCGATGACAGGGAATCACGATTGCCAGCGGGTTGCTCCCGTTGGCAAGGCCGACGGCACGTGAGGCTGTCGGTTGCCCGATCCGCGCGGCGAGCTGCCCGTACGAGATCGTGACACCGTAGGGAATGGCCTGAAGCTCACGCCAGACCCGCTGCTGAAACGGCGTCCCCTCAGGAGCTAAAGGCAGCTCGAACCGCTGCCGTTCGCCGGCGAAGTACTCTGTCAGCTGCGACACCACATCGTCGAACGCGTCCGTGCTCTCGCGCCAGCGCGGATCAAGCCGCGGACGTGGACCGCGCTGAAAATTGATCAGACGGAGCTCCCGTCCCTCGCGTGCGAGGAGCAGCCGTCCCACGGGTGTGTCGAGATAGCGATAGTCCACGTCAGTCGCGTTTCAACTTGCCGCCTTTCGGCGGCCGTACCTTTACGTGCCCTTTCTTCACGATCTCGGCGGTGCCGTTCTCGAGCGATCGTTCGAGCGCCCCATCCCGCGCTGCGGATCGAAGTCGTCTCAGCATTCGGACAAGAATCTTTATTAGACACCCTTGACGATGGGATCCGTGTCTTGACTCCCGTACGCCAACTCTGTATACATCCGGCCACCCCAATCGCGACTCAGTGAGGAGAACGTCATGACCCGTTTCCTTCGGGATCTTTCGGTCGGCGCGGCGCTGATTCCGTGACCCGCGTGACGCCTGCCGATCAAATCGCCCACGTGCCGAGCGCCGCCATGCTGGCCGGCGACTTCACGGCCTTCGCCTCACCAGCCTGCAACGCCGGGCGCCAGATCAATCTCGGAGCAGGATTCGCGAACAACCGGATCGACCCGGCCCGCTTCAGTCCCGCCGCGCTGAACCTTGCGAAGAAGCTGCCCACCACGACCGATCCCTGCGGTGAAACGCTTTTCAGCCTGCCGGACGATCGCGACGAAGGGCAGTACGTCGGCCGCGTCGACTATCAGCTGAATGCCAATCACTCGATATTCGGGCGCTACATGGCCACGCGGGACAAGAAGCCGTCCGCTTTTGCGAAGACCGGCAAGGTGCTGACGACGGTGAACCCGCACATCAACAATCTCGCGCAGTCGTTTACCGCCGGCGCGACGCAGGTCGTCGGTTCAAACGCGGTCAACAACGTACGTTTTGCGTTCAATCGAACGGCTGTGAATCGCGACAACGATCCGTACTTCGATCCCCACGACCTGGGCATCAACGTCAACAGTTACGTGCCGCACCAGATGATCGTGGTCGTGACCGGCGGGTTCAACATCGCGGCGGCGACCGCGACCAGAGGCATCGCCCAGAACAACTCCTTCCAGGTGAACGATGACGTCGCGCTGGTTCGCGGAAATCACCAGCTTGCATTCGGCGGGAACGTGACGCGCTTCACCGTTGACCAGAAGACGTGGGCGCGCGGAGGCGGCCAGTGGAACTTCACCGGCCAGGCATCGGGGGCGGGCCTGGGAGACTTTCTTCTCGGGCGCGTCGCCACGCTCGATCAGTCCGGGCTCGCCGGCGTCGCGTTTTACCAGTGGTATCAGGGTGTGTATGCCCAGGACACCTGGAGAGCGACGAGCCGGGTGACCGTGAACGCCGGCCTGCGATGGGAACCGTTCTTCAGCCAGAACCTGACCCGAGGCGCCAACTCGATCTTTATCCGCGACAACTTCCAGAAGAACGTGAAGAGCACGGTGTTTCACAACGCGCCGGCCGGGTTGATTTATCCCGGCGATCCCGGATTTCCGTCAGGCACATCAGGCTTGAACAAGAAGTGGTGGAATTTTTCGCCGCGCGCCGGCGTGGCGTGGGATGTCCGCGGCGACGGCCGCATGGCGGTGCGGTCCTCCTACGCATTGATGTATGACTTCCCGACCGGCGAGTTCTTCTCCAACCTGGCGGCCGCGCCGCCGTACGGCAACCGCTCGCTCGTCACCGATCCCGCGGGCCTGTTCGACAATCCGTATCGAGACGTTGGTGGCGATCCGCACCCGATTATCACCGGCCCCGACACGCTCTTTCCGGTGGCCGGGACGCTGTCGACCATGAATCCTGACATCAACGCGCCGCGTATCCAGTCGTGGAATGTCAGCCTCGAGAAGCAGATCGGAACGAACTGGGGAACGTCGGTCAGCTATCTGGGCAGCTACTCGGATCGCTTGTGGGGTCTCGTCGAGCTCAATCCAGGCGTGTTCCTGGGGCTCGGTCCCTGCACGTTACAGGGAGTCGCGATTTCCGTGTGCACCACGAACGGCAATCTGAATCAGCGGCGCGTGTTATCGCGGTCCGGTGAGAACCCCGCATCGGCGGCGCTGATTGGCAATCTGGACAGTCATGCCGCTGTCGGCACCCAGACGTATCGCGGCCTCAAGCTGTCAATGCAGCGTCGTGCGGGGAGCGGCGTCAGTCTCAACGGGAATTACACGTGGTCCCGTTGCTTTGGCCTGGAAATGCCGACCGGTGCCCAGTTTGGTATCGGCTTCACCGATCCCTCCAATCCTGATTACGATCGCGGCCATTGCGACGCAGACCGCACCCATCTCGCCAACTTTACGGTGGGAGCCCAGACGCCACAGTTCGGTAGCCCGGCGCTGCGCGCACTCGCCTCGGACTGGCGCGTGTCGGGTATCCTCAACGCACGCTCGGGGAGCTGGCTTACGGTAGTGAGCGGCCGCGACAACGCGTTCAACGGCATGGCCAATCAGCGTGTCGACGAGGTGTCCGGCGATGTATATGGCGCCAAGACGCTGACAAACTACCTGACCCCCGCGGCGTTCGCTCAGCCGGCATCGGGCACATTCGGCACCCACGTGCGCAACAGCATCAAGGGCCCGGGCTTCTGGAAGGTCGACTTGGCCCTGTCGAGACTCGTATCATTGGCTTCGACCAGCAATCTGGAGTTCCGCGTGGAGGTATTCAACCTCTTCAACCGTTTCAACTGGGGACTCCCGAATGTGAATCTCGGTGCGGGAACCTTCGGCCGGATCACGACGATGACCGGCGATCCGCGCATCCTGCAGTTCGGCATCAAGTACGGTTTCTAAGGAAACACCTGGGAGGATTGACGTGAGAAAAGTTCTTGTCATCTCGATAACGCTCGCGGGGCTGTGCGCGATTTTGCTGACGAACCTGCACGCGCAGGGACGCGGCGATGGGCGTGGCGCGAACAGTCAGCCAGGCCGCGGAGACGGCACCGAGACGAACAATCGGCAGGGAGTGCTGACCGACAACGGGGGCGTGCGCTACATCAACCCCGGTAGTCCGACCGTGCCCGACTCCGAGGTCAACAGCCAGCCGATTCCCCGGCTGCCCGACGGTCACGTCGACCTGACCGGGCCCTGGGTCGGTGGCGGTTCCAATGGCGACATCGAGCGCGATGGCGGACTCAAGCCCGGCGAGCTTCCGCTCCTGCCCTGGGCGAAAGAGCTGAGAGACAGGCGGCTGTCGAAGGACGAACCGTATACGGCCTGCCTGCCGATGAGCGTGCCGCGCGTCAACCCCTATCCGTGGAAGTTTGCCTTCTCCTACACGTCGAAGGGCCTGTCGCATATTTATGTGCTGCATGAGACCGGCGACGCCGGCGCGCATCGCGTCGTCTACATGGATGGCCGCAAGCACCCGGACGATCTGATTCCGTCCTGGTGGGGGCACTCGATCGGGCGGTGGGAAGGCGACACGCTCGTCATCGACACCGTCGGCTACAACGACAAGTTCTGGTTCGACAGCCGCGGCACACCGCACACCGAGAAGCTGCACACGATCGAGCGGTGGACGCGCCTCAACTACGGCCGAATCGTCAACGAATTCACGCTCGAGGATCCGGGAGCGCTCTCGAAGCCAGTCCAGTTAAAGTTCACCGGCAGGCTGCTGCGTCCGAACTTGAAGACCGGTGGCGGCGAGCTGATGGAGTTCATCTGCCTCGAGGACAACGAGTACGGCGCCGCTGCTCAGATCAAAGTGGGCACGGGCACCAGTAATAAGTAGAGGCGGACACGGGCGCGTTGACGCGACCGATCTTCCTGGGAGTTGAAAGTTGGCGTTGTTCCGGTCCGTCCCGGATGCATTCATATATTGGAGGTCCCGCAATGAAACGGAAGCTCGGAGTCCTGGTAGTCGCTCTCGGCCTCTTGTCTGTAACGGTGCCGGTGCTGGCTCACCACGGATTCGACACGGAGTACGACGCGAAGAAGAAGGTCAAGCTGACGGGCGTGGTAACAGAGGTCGCGTGGAGCAACCCGCACATGCGGATCTACATCGACGTCACCGGTCCGGACGGCAAGGTCACCAACTGGAACATGGAGCTCACCAGCCCGAATACGATCCGGCGGCAGGGGTGGGGCCCGACCGATCTCAAGGCCGGCGACAAGGTGGTCTTCGAAGGCTTCGGCGGCAAGGTGGTCGAGAGCCGCGGCTCGCTGCAGACGATCATGAAGGTGAGCGACATGAAGCCACTCTTCGGCCCAGGTGGACCTGACGCCGCGCAGGCGCAATAGATCCTGACATGCGTACGATTTCAGCGGCCATCGGATTCGGGATCGTGTGCTGGCTTGGGATTGCCGTCTCGGCAGCCAGCTTGCGCGCGGACGCGGTTGCGCGGGCGGGTTTAGGCGCCGAAGCCTTGGCGGAGGCGGCCCAGGCCGCGCCAGCACAGACCCCACAGATGTCGGACGCCGTGTTCAAGAACATTCAGGTGCTCAAAGGGATTCCCGTCGATGAATTCATGGACGCGATGGGGATGTTTTCCGCCTCCCTTGGCTATGACTGTTCCAGCTGCCATTCACCCGAAATCCGCACGGACCGGGCGGCGTTCGCGGTCACGACCCCGCTGATCACGAAGGCGCGCCAGATGCTCGCGATGATGAACGGCCTCAACGAGGCGAACTTCGGTGGCCGGCCGCGGGTGACCTGCTTCACCTGCCATCGCGGGAGCCCCAGCCCCGAAGACGTTCCCAGTCTCGCGCTGCAGTACAGCGAGCTGATCGACGATCCCAATGCGATGACGATCTCTCGTGATCGCAACACAACGGCGGACCAGGTCTTCAGCAAGTACATCCAGGCGCTTGGCGGGGCGCAGCGGCTCGCGAACCTCGCGAGCTTTGTCGCGAGCGGCACGTATGGCGGCTTCAACACCGGCGGCAGCGACGTCCCCATTGAGATCGCAGCCAAAGCTCCGAATCAGCGGACCCAAATCGTCCGTGCGCCGGATGGAGATGCCGTCAAGACGTACGACGGTCGCAACGGGTGGGTCGCGGAAGGTTGGCGGCCGCTACCGTTGATGACACTGACCGCGGGGAATCTGGAAGGCGCCAGGCTCGATGCGTTGACGTCGTTCCCGGCAGGCATCAAGGACGCCTTCAGTCGATGGCAGGTCGGGGCCACGACCATCGACGATCGCCCTGTGAAGATCCTCCAGGGCACCAGCGCCGGGCTTCCCGTGAACTTTTATTTCGACGAGTCGGGTCTGCTCGTGCGGACGCTGCGGTGGAACAGAACGGCGGTCGGCACCGTGCCAACGCAAATCGACTACGCGGACTACCGCGACGTTGCCGGGGTCAAAATGCCGTTCAAGACCGTCGTCACCTGGACGGACGGACAGAACACCATCACATTGAGTGACGTCCGGCCAAACGTCGCGATCGACGCCGCACGGTTCTCCAGGCCAACCCCCTTCCAGAAGAAGTAGGCGCCACAGCACACATTTTTGGTTGCGCTGGACGAGGGCCCAAGCCGGCCGCTCATGTCGGTATCACTCGGGAGGAGTCAAATGAGACGCTTTCTCCGCGACGTCACCATCGGCGGGCTCGTTCTTCTCCTCACCAGCTCAATCGTCTCGGCGCAGGCGACCGCGCAACTCGGAGGCCGCGTCACGGATGAAAGCGGGGCCGTACTCCCTGGAGTCACGGTGACCGTCACGCAAACAGGCACCGGCTTCACGCGAACCGTGGTGACCGATGAGACCGGTACCTACGTGATGCCCAACCTGCCAACCGGTCCCTATCGGCTGGAAGCGTCGCTGCAGGGATTTCGCAGCTACGTCCAGACCGGAATCGTGCTGCAGGTCGCCGCCACGCCGACGATCAACGTGTCCCTCGCGCTTGGTGATGTCGCGGAGACGATCACTGTCGAAGGCGCCACCCCGCTCATCGACGTGAAGAGCGCTGGCATCAAGGACGTCGTCGAGAACGAGCGCATCCTCGAGCTGCCGCTCCAGGCGCGCCAGGTCACCGACCTGATCGTGCTGGCGGGCGCAGCCATCCAGACGGCCACCGCAGACAGCCGGAGCATGCAGGGCGGCGTGAGCATCTCTGTCGCCGGCGGGCTGTCGTTCGGCGTGGCGTACCTCCTCGACGGAGCGATGCACAACAATCCGCAGAACAACGCCAACCTGCCGCTGCCGTTCCCCGACGCGCTCCAGGAGTTCAGCGTCGCCACGAGCGGCCTGTCCGCCCAGAACGGCATGCACTCGGCTGCGTCGGTCAACGCCGTGACGAAATCGGGCAGCAACAGTTATCACGGCAACCTGTTCGAGTTCCTCCGGGACCATCGGTTCAACGCGACGAATCCGTTTGCAGCGATCGGACCCGACGGCAAACGCCTGGACGATGGCTTGAAGCGCAACCAGTTCGGCGGGACGCTGGGCGGGCCGATCGTGAGGGACAAGCTCTTCTTCTTCGGTGCCTACC
>Ga0184628_10001401_pt1 | contig 11911 bp, 20 predicted proteins | sample PLM4_5_b1_FD_133149 | JGI IMG/M metagenome (GOLD analysis project Ga0184628, IMG submission 133149) | Groundwater sediment microbial communities from an aquifer in East River, Colorado, USA - PLM4_5_b1 | ecosystem: Environmental > Terrestrial > Soil > Riparian zone | place: USA: East River...
ACGAGCGCTTTCACAAGAAGTTTACGCTCGTTGAAGTCCCGGTTTGTACAAGGCGTTACGGCCACCCCACGCCGAACAGGTTGGAGTGGACGATGCGCTCCAGGACCAAGGATCTGGTGACCGTGGCGCAGGCGCTGAAGCTCTACACGCCCGAAGCTGGACACGAGTGGGAATTGCGTGTCTACTGCTCGTCTGAGCCCTACTTGGCGCGTCCAAAGGCTGGAGGCCACGAGTGGCGAACCAACCCCTACGCCAAGTACCTTGGCACGTTGCGATTGGTGTGGGGCGAAAATCAAGAATTCGAGCTAGCGCAGCGGCTTTGATGCTGCGACAAGTCGATTCGTGACCCTCGACAGCTTTTCTCGGTTTCCCCCGTTGACTTCTCCGTCGTCGTGGCTACTGTGCTCCGGTGATCGCAACGATTGACGATGCGGAGGTGTCTATGACTAGCCCTTTTGTCTGCCCCCAGTGCCGGCGCCCGATCGGTCCTACGGACCTGTCGCTCAACGGCCTGCACGCGGAGTGCGCGCGGGAGCGGGAGCAGCGTCGGATCCTCCAGGAGAATCAGGAGCTAGCGCGGAAGCTTCGTGACCGCGACCAAGGCCCGAACATCGTTCGCAACGGCTACAGCGTCTACCACGGCTAGCTCAATGCTGTTGGCCGTGGATTTCGACGGGACGGTTGTCGAGCACCGGTACCCGGACATCGGGTTGCCGGTGCCGGGAGCCATAGAAAGCCTGCGCGAAGCCCAGAACCTAGGAGCCCGGATCATGCTCTGGACCATGCGCGATGGCTCCGAACTCGCTGCTGCCGTGGCCTACATGATCGACAACGGCATCAAGCTCTTTGGCGTCAACAAGAACCCCGAGACCGACTGGACTACATCTCCGAAGCTCTACGCGCACTGCTACATCGACGACGCAGCGCTGGGATGCCCACTGCGTGCGTCAATCGGCACCGATCGACCATCCGCCGACTGGAACGAGATCCGGCCCATGCTGCTTGCTCGGCTGAATCCTCTGTACTGCCCGTGAGGCAGCGAAATTTCTTGCGTTCCGCCGTGACGTAGAGCAAGATCGTTTTCGGTAGGTAGCAGACGCATGGGGGACCTGAATGGTTGGTCCCCGATGGGTGCAGAGAGATGTGCAAGGGATCTTTGGAGTCACCGTTCGACGGGAGCGGTGGCTCCATTTTTTCGTAACCGGAGCTAGCGCAGCGGCTTGACGCTGCGACCGACCGACGACGGGAGCACGGCTCTATTTTTCTTGCAAAATCCTGACCCCGCGGTAATATGCGGTCTTGGCTGCCGAACGACCGTACCGCAATGGTACGCGGCCATAATAATCTACACCGAGTTAGCGCAGCGACTTTGAAGCTGCGACGGATGTGCCATGGATAGCGCTAATCGTGATTTCGATTCAATGATTTCTCAGGTCAAGGCTGACGCTGAGTATGAAAGGAAGTTCATAACCATAGCGCGAACTGGTGAAGCTGCCCTAGTTGCGATTGCGCAGCGACTCGCCAACTCCGACCTGTTCTACCGTAGGCAGACTGCTGAGCTTGCGATCGACCTGTGCGAAGCTCTTCATCCATACTCCATCAAGATCATGGAGTGGCAGAAGAAGCAGATTGACGCTATGCACGGCGAAGGCAAGACTATGAAGCAGATCAACGAAGATACTCCGAAGTGAACGACGGTTGCAGACCTAGATTCGATCTGTGCAAGATTTCCGAAGACGGACACATGTGGCTTTGCCACATGTGCGAGGAAAAGCATGCTGCTGTCGTCAAGATCAGATACAATATGGTATGGATCTGTCTTGGTTGCCTGAAAAAAGGCATCACGATGCTAGAGGATCACTACAAGGAAAATCAAGATGGCATACCCGAAGGATCTTGACGAGTACACCAACGCAGAGATCGAGACCGAGCACAATCGTCGGATCGTTTGCAGGAACAAGAACATCTGTTTCTACTGCGGCAAACCATTGTCGAATGGTATCCAATGCAGGTTGGCCTCACACAATCTCAGCGAATCGACGGATCCAAAGTCTCGCCTCCTGAATCTCGACGAATAAACATCGAGGGTCTGATCCATCTTCGCTATGGTCACGACAAGGGATGGATGACGGTCAGCGAAGTCGCCGACACGCCGGGATTCGGATATAGCCGCAGACTCGACATGGTGTCGATTGGATGTTGGGGCAGCAACTCGCTGCACACGGTTGGCTTCGAGATCAAGCGCAGTGTCTCTGATTGGCGCAAGGAACTCGAAGATCCTAGCAAGCGCGAACCGTTCGTCAACGAAGTGAACGAGTTCTTCTACGTAGCGCCGTGGCACATCATCGATCCGAAGGACGTGCCTGAAGAGTGCGGGCTGCTCTCGATCAACGAAGGCGATGAACTCGTTCGACGCAAGCATCCAAAGCAGAAGCAAACCACACCATCTCCAGCTTTCATGACTGCATTGTTGAAAGCTGCACTGCGAACGATGGTGGACACCAAGCTATCACAGCGTCAGTTCGCAAGCTATCGTGGCAAGACGCTGAGCGTTCAGGATCTTGTCGATGTAGCAGACAACGTATCTGGCTACAAGCTCAAACACGCTAAGGCAGCCGTCGAGCGCTATGAACGTGACGCAGTGAATCGTCGCCAGACGAATCAGAAGTGGGGTCAGGTAGTAGCACAGTGTGTCCAGCTTGGTCGAAGGTTGACTGGCAAGTGGGGTAGTAGCGAAGACGAGATGACAGCGCACGTGAAGCGTGCGTTGAGTCTTGCAGAAGCATGTAGCAACGAGAAGGTAGAGAGCTTGCGCACGTTGGCGCAACGGATGCGCGACGTTGCGAATGAACTTGATCCACCAAAGAGCTAGCGCAGCGGCTTTGATGCTGCGAAGTCGAATGCGTGACGTTTCTTCGGAAACTTCTTGCCTTAGTTGTCAGATGAGGTAGCGTCAGACCGATGGCTGAACCACGACGCGCGGGTCTCGAAGAGGCCGAACATGCTGCGCGCGAGCTTGCGCGCACGCTGAAGTCGCAAACCCCGGAGGGTTGGGCCTTCATCGTTCTGTTGTGCGCGCTCGGCAACAAAGACGGCAGGATGACATACATTTCAACCGTCGAGCGTAGCCATGCAATCCGAGTGATGGAAGAGTGGATTTCGCTTCAGAAGCACGGTCCAGATACCAGCGAGTTCGTTGACACTACCGACAAGAATGAATGTTGGTGCTGTGGAACAGACATCAAGCTGATGTTGCGGGAAATCACAGGGCCGCACAGGTCAGTTTCCATTTGCACCGATTGTTTGGGGGAGACGTGAGGTTAGTAGCGGATCAGACGTTGGATGTCCCTGCTTACTTTCCGTGTTGCGGAATCTTGGTTGTGGTAGCGTTGCTGTGGATTGGCGTAGCGCTCTCGGATATTTCGGTGCATCTCAGGAAGCTAGCGGAGAAGAAGACGAAATGAATCAGAAAGGTGAGATCGTCTGCGGTCCGCACGGCAACGCATGGTGCGAGATCTGCGGTGACGAGTTGCGTAGGCGATTCGCTAAGGATAATCCGAACAGTTCCGCCATCCCCGAGACCGAAGCAGAACGGGAACTACGGGAGTTCGTGAACGGACAGCAAGGATATGGACAAACACAAGCAGAGACGGCAGCGGCGAAACTATTCGCGATACGAGCACGCGAAGAAGCCATCTACAACGCCAAGTTCTTCGACGAAGAGCGCGCCGCCAAAGAACAGCGACACAGCAACGACCCGTGGCGGCGAAAGAATCGATACGCCGACAAGTTTCGTCGATAGACGCAACTTCAAGCGGTTCTGGGTCACGACCGAAGTATTAACTGATCTCACCCTCGATCAACTACTCCGTGTCGAGCGCGTGATAGTGCGCAGGAACGATCCGTCGGCAAGGAACTCGGTGTGCGCTATTCTCGCCCGGCCGCAGGATGGCATGCCGCGTGGCGAGATCGTGGGCGTGACTGTTCAGGATGAGACCCAACGTCTCGAAGCGAGCAAGTGGAAGCTGAATCCACCGCCACCGGAAGAGAAAAAGGACTCAATTCCGGTGAAGTCCACGACGATAAAGATCTTGAGGCACAACAGGCAAGGCAACTGCTACGCGATTCCAAAAGACAAGGACAACGAACTAGTAGACGTGTGTCTCAAGCACGACGAAGTGCGTGGTGATTGCTCCGAGTGCCCGCGTTGTTCAGCTTGCGAGCACGACGCGATCAACAACGAAAGCTGAACCGCTATGCTCACCAAGTTTCTGTTCACGGCTATCATCTCTGCCTGCACTGTCCAGCCCAACAGCTACCAACTCCAGATCGAGGCCACTTTGAAGCAAGTGACTGGCTCGATGAGTGAGCTATACGCGCACATCGACAAGATGGAAGATCTCGCGCTCATTGATGCCTACCGCGCGAGAGTGCGCGAACTGCTCGATGCTCTGATCCAGATCGAGTCATCCGGCAACGACAAGGCTGTTGGCGACAAGGGCAAGGCTCTCGGTGCGCTCCAGATCCACAAGGTGTATTGGCAAGATGCAGTGGAACGTTTTCAAGTACTCAGAGATCACGACTACGAGTTCGTTCTGAACCGCGAGTATGCGGAACGAATCACAGTCGCGTACTGGATGCGCTATGCTTCGCAGGCACTTGCAGATCGAGACTTCGAAACGCTCGCACGTATGCATAACGGGGGTGTTACTGGCCCCAAGAAGAAAGCAACTCTACGCTATTGGAAGCGGGTTGACGCATGGCTGAAGAAAAACTGATGGCTATTCGCGGCGACACCGTGGAGTATGACTTCGCGGCTCGCAGAAAAGACAACAGCATCATCAATCTGACTGACGCAGAGGAGATCAAGTTCACCATTCGTCCTTCGGTAGCCGGCGGCGCACTGATCACCAAGCGACTGAACGTTGGTGTCGAAGTGGAGAACGCTGAGCTAGGTTTGTTCACGGTGACGCTATTCCCGCCGGATACTCAGTTGTTCGGCGACTACAAGATCTTGGTGTACGACGCTGAAGTCACTGACGTGGATGGCACGGTTGTGACCGTGCAACACGGCTACATCACCGTGATTGGTGATGTGTCGAGAGGATAGCAGATGGACCAACAGCTTCCTGCGTGGTTTATACGGATCCTTCTTGGTGAAGCTAGGCTGCGCCAAATCACCGACTTCTACGTCGATTGTGGTCTCACATTCGGCAGCGCTGTTAGCAACCTCTACAAGGGTGTTCCAACCACTCTAGACTTCTTGCTCCAGCAGTGGATTCAGAATGAGCAGTGCGTAGCTGATCTTGGCTACATCACTATCTCGCTTCTCGATTTCACCAACGCGACTACCGATGCGCAGAAGCTTGCGCTCAAGAACAGCATGGTGCTGCGAACAGGAGATCCTGTTTACTACGGTGCAATGTGGAAGGCGACGAGAACCTACTTCAAGGATCTGCCTGGATTACTGGAGATCGTTCTTGCTGATGGCCACACGTTCAATGGAACGTGGCTTGACGCGAACACGCAAACAGTGATGCCAGTCACGCTGCGGCAAGATCCTGCATACCCGTCTTCAGATGGTTTGCCGGTCGCTCCTGCATTGGATCTGGATCCTGCATCGCCGCAGAGCGTTGCAACGGATGTCGCACCGCCGCTGACGTGATATCTTGATGAAGCCCGCGTGAGGGCGACGAAGTTCCCAAAATCCCTTGTGTTTAGTCCTCGGATGAAGTAGATTGTCGGTCCAAATGCGACAAATCACTTCACTAGTTCTTATTCTCTCTTCTTTCGCCGTTGCACAGAATCCGTGCACGCAGGCTTCTACTGCGCTTGAGACGGTGTACGACTGCCCGTGCGGACCCAACTACCCGATCCTGAACTGGGCGCTGAGCACTGCGATCGGAACGACTGGTGGGTTGGTCATGTCGGACACGACGACTACGCAGCCCGGTTCCGGCTGGTATTTCCTGGGTAACGCCAGTGGTGCGAACATTCCTAGTGGCATCATCCAGTGTCCTGATTCGACGTGGGTCACGACTACGTGGGTCAACGTGACGGCTTCGCAGCCGATCACGTTCACGGGGCCGCTCGCCGGGATGTGGCCAGCCAGTAGTTGGTTGATCGCCATCCCGAACAACACTGCCTTGCGAGGCACGCGGATCTACTGCGTTGCGCTCACAGAGATCGGAACCTCGGGCGTGTACCGCTCGACGCCGACGATCTACATCACGATCACCTGAAGTTTCTGCCGGAACTTCTTGACCGCTGCGGGATCCGTGGTAGTATCCGGGCGTCGTGAGCCGGACAGACGGCCCTCGCATTTGCAACTGCGAGACTGCTTTGTGCCGATTCGCTATCGGTAGCATCGCAGCGGTCGCACAACTGCAAGCGTCGATGGAGAAATCCATAGGACAAAACGGTTGTGCAGCATAACACTCGGGCCGTAGTGTACGGTTCAAGTCCGTGCCGCGGGCGCCATTATTCTTGAGCAAGTGTTGGTGTGGTGTATGATGCACGTCACCGATGCTAAAGCAATGCGATGCCGCAGAAGTACGGTGAGCACGGTGAAAGTTCACTGGTTCGAATCCTGTCGCTAGCACTTGCTCATTCAGACTAGCGTAGCGGTCTTGAGGCTACGACGTTTAGAGAATCTTCGCATGGACACGCAAATCAAGTTCGACGACACGACGCTCGGGTTCGTGTTCTGGTACCGCAACCTCAACGACGCGGTTACGGAAGTTCATCAGCGCGAAGACGGCGAGTGGTATCAAGCTCCGATCAGCAACGCGATCGACTGCATCACGCACTATCGGATAGGTAGATGGTTAGGTCCCGCAAGGTGGACAACCAAAGATGTGCTGTTGTATCTCGGTTTGAAGACCGAGGAAGCACATTTTCTACCATTCAAGAGTTAGCACAACAACTTCAAAGTTGTGACGAAGGGGTATGTCGCCATGCGACAGCGCGGTGCAGCAGTCATTCGGCACGATCTGATCGAACCTGCGCGTAGTGGAGGTTACAACGTCCGCACGCGAGAAGAGGACCGTAATCTGCTTCGTGACTTGGACGAGCAGGATGGCGGACCGGATCGCGCTCCGATGCGAGTTCGTGGCTACGATCGGAAGGAGCAGACGGACAGCTTCTCGCATCTCCGTCGCTTCATGCGCGCTAACATTGGTCGTCCGTGGGACAAGGTGTACTCGGAGCTGTGCGCGGTCAACGATCCGCGCAACATCCGTGGTTACCACGTGCGTCAGCACATCCCCGACGTTGTGAACATCGGAAACGTTGGCCAAGACGCGAAGGGCGTGTACATCGTCAACCCACATTCCATCTTCGGCTACCCTCGCTACCTTCGTCGTGGCGAGTTCTACGTCGATGGCAAGGGACTTCTGCGCGAGTCCAAGGGGCAGCGCAACGAGAACAAGAGCGAGTCGCGCAAGGAACGCGACAAGAAGCTCGCCACGATCTTCAGCGAGAGCGGCAAGTTCACCAACGTCTTGACCGAAGCCGGTTGGTTCGAAGTCGTGCGACGCAAGCCCTACATGATCCGCGACGGCTTGGTGGAGTGGGAGAAGGGCAAGCCTAACTTCACTCTCGCCAACCGCAACTCGCCCGAGCGTTGGAAGACCCAGAAGGACACGACCTACTTCCAGTTCGTTCCGCACTTCTACTGGCGACTCGGCATGGATCGTTTCATGCTGGTGAAGTCCCAGGAACAAGCGAAGTCGATGGAATCTCGGTCCGGGTGGGATGCGCACTACTCCGTGAGCATCTACGCTACGAAGTGGCGCGCGATGTCCCGCAGCGAGATCAAGCGTCTGAATCGAGCGAGCTAGCGCAGAAGCTTTTAGTCTGCGATCAGCCGGCGAAACCGCTAAGTTTCGCTGAAAACTTCTGTAGTCTGCGGACGCCTGTGCTAAGATTCGTGGCATGGCCAAGAAAGAAAAACCGAGCAAGGCGATCCGCTTGCCTGTGCCGCGGACGTACTACGCGAGCGGAACCAGCCGTGACCATCTCCAGGAGGTGATCAGGGGCGCTATGGACAAGACGCGCGACGCCATCACTGGGGTTTCGCTCACAGCGCCCCACGGACGCGATTACGCGCCGGAACTATTCCGCTTGGCCTTGGACGCCCACGACGATCGCATGCTGCGATTGGAGAGCGTCCTGGCTGAGCTGGAGGCGATGTGGATCGCACTAGATACCGAGGGCGCAGCGACGCCCCCGAAGTCCAAGTGAACATTTTTCGATTTTTCGTTGCGTTGTTTGGCTGCGGGGTTACTGTTCATTCTCATCGGTCCACGAGACCCAATCATACTACCCCCGATCGAAAGCAGGTGATTCTATGGCGACAGATATGAAGTTCCGTCAAGTTCCCGATGTGGTTTACGCCCGTCGGATTTCCACTATCAACCTGGGCGAACCGATCCAGGGTGCATGGTTCGTCGTTCGGATGGACAAGACGGAGATCGTCATGTCCAACCAAGACTTCGTGGAGCGCTACAAGCCCACGGCACGTGCCAAGGAACTCTTCGCCGCTGCGGCCAAGGATGCTGGCGTTGCGCTGCCGGAGCCCAAGCAGCGGAAGCCGCGCGTCAAGAAGGACGGCACTGTTGCCCCGCCCAAGGCGCCGTCAACTCGCAAGCGCTCGGAGACGCCGGTTCTCTACAAGTTCCGCACCGACACGGCGACTGTCTCTGCGTTCCGCATCACCAACGATCTGCTCGGCGCGGAACACCGCGGCAAGTGGCTCGTGAATCAGGGCACGCTCGTCGAGAACGCCGACTTCGTGCGTCAGTATCTCCCCACGGCGAAGGACAACGCTCGCCAGATGTTCGCGCAAGCCGCCCGAGACGCCAACATCGTGCTGCCGGAGCCCAAGCAGCGGAAGCCGCGCGTCAAGAAGGCCGAGAAGGCCACCGCTGGCGCGTCGGCGTAGCCCACCGCTCGTCCTTGCCCGCAGGGCCGTCTCTGATGCTGAATCGGGGCGGCCCTGCTTTTTCGTTTTGCACGTGTATTCGCGGCAATATCTTGCGATCGAACCGTGTCTACATTGGCGCTGATGGCGACGACATGGGAAGTCGTGTTGCTGCGTATATTCTTGCTTCCGATATCGATGGTGCACGGAAGCTGAGCAAGACGATTCATCGAGGAGAGGAAGCGATCAAGGCATTCGCAAAGCGAACTTGGGGTGGAATACCAATCATTGCAGGGGGAGACGATCTCCTGATGGGAGTTCCAGCTAGTAGGTTTCGCCAAGATCAAGTAGATGAGATGCGGGAACTCTACGCCAAGACCACGGGTTCAACGCTCTCTGTTGGCATTGGCGAGACCATGCCGAACGCATCCAAGGCTCTGATCATCGCGAAAAACACAGGCAAAGACAAGGCTGTGGTGTGGTCAGAAGACAAGGCTGCGCTGTATCGCAAGGTGATAACTGCGCGTTGGGGGAACTCTGAGAAGACCAAGGCGCGTTCACAAGGTGTAGATATCGGCGAGTCAAAAGCCGATCGTCTTGCAGCTAAGCACGCGCGGTTCTCTCGCTACGGGCAAGCTGCACTTGATCGCGGCGACAGCAAAGCTGCGCGCATCATGTACAAGTATGCGCGTGCTGCCCACATCAAGCAGGTTCAAGCGGGAAAGGTGTCGGAGCCGAAGAATAAGTCTCCTCTGAAGAGTTTGTTCAAGAAGATTGGTGTTCGACTTTCACATCGGAGGCTTGTCCGTGCGCTCTCGAAAAAGCGTAAATAGAGTGCAGTCACGTATCTATCTCATCCCGCGATTCGAATCCGAGTCGCCGCTTGAGAAGTTTCGTGCATCGCCAATCTATCAGCGCATGATTGCGAAGAAGCGATCTAGACTTCTGGGTGGTATGCGTGCTGAGTCGCTAGTCCCGCTACGAGGTGAGGACCGTGCTCAGTGCATGATCGAGTACGTTGCCGCCGGTGGTGACGTAGCGGATCTGGACAAGTTCTCATCCGACGAAGCTCCCACGGTCACGGATGCTATCTGTGCAACGCTCGTCAAGGCGGGTTTCGATCAACATCTCGTAGAGGTGTTGGTCAGAGGCGACTCCGTGGTCATATACATTGATGGTCGCGCGAAGAACAAGCTGAAGGCATTTCAGCAATCACTTTCATCGATCGGAGAGGTGACGCTGCTTCGCCACCCAGACGAAGTGCCGGAACTTGGCACCTTCATCTACGCGATCAAGCCGCATGGTGACCTCGATCCGCAAGCGATGATGGCTTCTATCAGTAGCATGAAGGAGAGCGTTGAATCTCCTAAGCTGCGTGCTGGTGACATCGTGTTGGATAGGAAGTCAAGGTCTTCCATCCGTGTGATTCGTGTTCTGAGTAACAATCGAACTGAAGTTCAGGATGTTACTAGCGGTAAGTTGCAGACTGTAGATTCTGTACCGTATGAGAATGGTCTTCTTTCGGGGAGACTAATCCGACTCGTCCGCGAGAGCGACGATGACGTGTTTTCTGTTACATGATTCTCTCTCATCGTAGCACACTAGATCCAACAGTCAAGCAACGCGAGCAATTAGCTCGTGCTTGTGGCGTTGCGCGCTTTGCCTACAATTGGGCGCTGGCTGAGTGGAAGCGTCAGTATGAAGCTGGAGAGAAACCAACTGCATACAAGCTAGATGCACTGTTCAACTCTATCAAGCGAGCGCAGTTTCCTTTTGTATGTGAAGTAGCGTCGAGGGCTTCGCAGAACGCAATCCTGGATCTTGGAACAGCATTCTCCAACTTCTTCCGTAGAGTGAAGAACGGTGAGAAGCCTGGATACCCCAGATTCAAGAAGCGTGGGGTGCACGATGCTTTCTTGATCAACAATCAAGACTTTAGATTCATTGGTAAGAAAGTCAAGCTACCGAAGCTTGGCTTGGTGAAGTGTCACGAGGAACTTCGCTTCAATGGCAAGATCATGAGCGCTACGATCTCCCGAGAAGCAGATCGTTGGTTCATTAGCGTTGCTGTCGATCTAGGTAGTGTAGAAGCTACACTGAGGCTCGAAGGTTCGAAGGTAGGCGTTGATCTTGGGCTTATTACCTTTGCAACCGCATTTGATGGCAGTGTAGTCGAGAAGATAGCTGCACCGAAACCGTTGAAGGCTAGTCTCCGCAAGTTGCAACGGCTTAGCAGAGTTAGAAGCCGAAGGTTTTGCAAGACTGTCAAGCAGCAATCTAAGCGCTATTACAAAGCCAAGCTACGTGTTGCAAAACAACACGTTCGCATCAAAAATATTCGCTCTGACTTTCTTCACAAGCTGACAACTCGTCTTGCAAGAACCACGAAGACGATTGTCATAGAAGATTTGAACGTGAAAGGGATGCTAAGCAACCATTGTTTAGCACGGAGCATCGCAGACGTTTCGTTCTATGAATTCCGACGGCAACTAACTTACAAGGCTAAGTTGTACGGCTCTGATCTTGTAGTAGCTGACCGTTGGTTTCCTTCAACGAAGCGTTGTTCGCATTGTGGGACAGTAAGAGATTCCATCTCTCTTGATGAGAGAGTCTTTCACTGTTCCTCTTGTGGTTTCTCCATCTGTAGAGATGAGAACGCTGCAAGGAATCTTCGTACCGTCAGTTCGACGGGAATTTACGCTCGCAGACAAGAAGGCTCTGACGATGGCAGCAATGTCATCGTGAAACCATGCTTGGTTGAAGCGAGAACTACACCGCGAATGCTGAAGGTAACTTTGGCAGGAACAAAGTAGAGAACGGGACGTGTTTTCTCCGTTTTCAATCGAAGGCTAAAACAAATGGGTCGTACACAAGCACTTGCATTTCCCTCTTCGGAAATCACCACTGAACTGGCGTTGGAAGACTCGTTCGCGCGAGCGATGGAGTTTGGCGCCAAGCACAAGCTCGGCAAGCCAGTTCCTGTCTGGC
>Ga0184628_10001404_pt1 | contig 11899 bp, 9 predicted proteins | sample PLM4_5_b1_FD_133149 | JGI IMG/M metagenome (GOLD analysis project Ga0184628, IMG submission 133149) | Groundwater sediment microbial communities from an aquifer in East River, Colorado, USA - PLM4_5_b1 | ecosystem: Environmental > Terrestrial > Soil > Riparian zone | place: USA: East River...
GGGTGGCAGCATTTCGGCTTCGGCGTCGGGTGCATGGACGGCGACGCCGACAGTTGTTCCTGAACCGGCAACATTGCTGCTCCTCGGAACCGGAACGGCGATTGCCGCGCTGCGTAGACGGCGGAACAGCCGGGCGCAGGCACGCAGCTAGCTTCTCACTCGAACGAGTGATCAAGACGCCCGCCACCACGAGGTGGCGGGCGTCTTTCTTTTTGCCCCGTCAGCCTCTTTCCAGGTCAGCCTTGACGGACGCCATGAACCGCGCGGCCGCGCGGCCGTCCCAGACTCCGTGATCACCAGAGAGCGTGATGGTCATCACCGGTCGAACCGCCGGCTGGCCGTCGATGGCCACGACCCTCGACCAGATCTGTCCACCCACCAGCACGCCGGCGGTGGCAAACGACGATGTCAGAGCCCAGTCGCCAGGGACGGTGGACACCTGAAACGTGCCAGCCCCCTTTTTCCGAAAATTGATGCTGGTAAAGAGCAGTCGCAGGATCATCCGTCGGAGAAACCCGAAGGGCACCAGCCATCCCACGCGCCTGAGGACATTGAGCAGCTTCTGATCCGCCTCTCGGGCGGCCGGCGCACGCGCGGCGATCTCGGCGACGATTTCCGGGACGGTCTTCTGGTCGGCCCCCTCGATGACCAGCACCGGCGCGACGAATGTTTCTCCCGTGACCGACAGCCCGATGTCAACGTGCTCGGGTCGGTAGCGTCTCGTGCCGGCGATCAACTGGTGCAGCCCGCGATTGCTCGCCAGCGCGTGCGCAGCGGCATGGACCAAGAGGTGCGTGGAGGTCGCCGCGACGCCGGAGCGGCGGAACTCTTCGATCCGATGCGTCGCGTTCGTCATGTCCACGGTCATCTGAAGGACGGACAGCGCCGGGTGCAGCACTCGCAGGCCGTCGCGAAGCCAGCGCTCGGCGTAGTCGAGCGGCTCGCCGGGCGCATCCGTCACCGTCGGCCCCCCGCAGGAATCGCCTGGGTACTCGACACCGCCAGTTCGCCCTTGAGAACTTGATAGTCCATCTTCCCCGTGGACGTCTTCGGAAGCCGGTCGCGAAGGATGAACCGATCGGGGCTCATATAGGTGGGCAGCTTGGTCGCGCAAAACGTCTTCAGCTCGACGATCGAAGGCGCGTCGCCGTCGACACACGAGAGGAAGGCGACAATCTGAGTGCCGGTGTTTCTGTCGGACAACGACACCACCGCTGCTTCGCGCACGCGCGGATGCTGATAGAGTGCCCGCTCGATCTCTCCCAGCTCGATCCGGAAGCCGCGACGTTTGACCATTCCGTCCTTGCGGCCCACAAAGGTAAACCCCTCGCCCGGGTTCCAGCGCACCAGGTCGCCGGTGTTGTACCAGCGCGCGCCGTCGCGGTCATGGAGGGCCGCCGTGGTCTCCGCCGGTCGCCTCCAGTAACCGGCAAACACGGACGGCCCGCTGATATGCAAGAGGCCCTCCTCGCCCTCGCCCACCTCGCGGCCGGCGTCGTCCAGGACGAGTGTGCGGCAATGCGAGCACGCAAAGCCGATGGGGTACGGATCCTCCCGGTCGGCGGGGATCGTCGACGGGATCCTGCCGAACGTACACGTGGTGGTCGTTTCGGTGGGGCCGTACATGTTGAAATAGGCCGGTGCCGGCCAGTGTCGCTGGAGCGCGCGGAGGTGCTTCACGGGGAAGACCTCGCCGCCGAACGACACGATCCGGATGGCCGAGCAGTCGTGCGTCTGCAGGTTTCCAAACTGCAGGAGCAGCATCAGGGCAGAGGGCGTCGACGTCCAGACCGTGAGACGACGATCGGCGATGAACCGGGCCAGCTCCCGCGGATTCTTGCCCAGATCGTCCGAGATCAGATGCAGCGAGGCTCCGTGCTTCAGGGCGGGATAAATGTCTTGCACCGACGCATCGAAGTGAAATGGCGTGTGGCTGCTGAACCGATCGTGCTCGCCCGGTTCGAGCAGCGACGAACACCACTCGACAAAGCTGACCGCATTGCCGTGCGTGATCATGGCGCCCTTGGGTGTTCCCGTCGACCCAGACGTGTAGATGATGTAGGCGAGGTCGGACGGACGTCTGTCGTGGCTGACCGCACCGCCACCGCCGTCGAGCGCCGATTCGAACAGAGTAACGTGCGGCGCGTGCGAAGCACAATCGTCTCCGATCGGTCCGACGACAACGACCGCGCACAGTGTCGGGCCCTCTCCGTCTGCTGGCAGCAGACGAAGAGAGCGGCTATCGCCGATGAGCGCGCTGACCTGGCAATCTGACAGAATCTGCCGGCTTCGCTCGACTGGCGCGCCGTGATCGACCGGCACATAGGCGGCTCCCGCCTTCATGATTCCAAACAACGCGACGACGGCCTCAATCCCCTTCGGGAGCGCGACGCCCACGCGGTTGCCCGGCGTGACCCCACGCGCGGCGAGAAACGACGCGAGCGCCTCGGCTTGACGATTCAGCTCCCCGTACGTCAGCGAGAGGCCGGCCGTGTCGACCAGCGCCGGCCGCGTGGGACAGCGGAGGGCGCTCGCCTCGAGATAGTCGGCCAGGTGTCGCGCCGTCATGAACGAGCGCCCTCAGGAGGGCTGGACTTCTGGGCGGTTTTCCGGCCGATGAGCGTGGCAATATCGTCGAGCCGGTCGAAACGTTCGACGCTCGTGTCTAGCACGTCGAGGGCAATCCCGAACCGCTGTTCGATGAAGGCCACCAGACCGAGCGTCGCAAGCGAGTCCAGAATGCCGCTCGTCTGCAAGGGCGTGTCGTTGCGGAGATTGTCCGGAGTTTCATCCGGCAGATACGTGGACAGGATGAACTCGCGCAGGATGTCTTCGACGGGGTTCTCCGGGTTCATCGGGCCCTCAGGTACTCTAGGTTATCGGGGCGGTGGGTACGACTCAACAGGTCAAGCGTCTGCTCTATCAGGTCGGCGGCCCGGCGCTCGCCGCCGGCACGGTCCAGCGACTCGCAGATGGCCCTGGCCCGCTGCGCGTACGACGGCTGCGACAGAACCTTGGCGATACGCTCACGAAGACGCGGCGCGTCGAGCTGACCAAGACTGATTCGCTCACCTGCGCCACACTGAACGAGCCTCGCCGCGACCCCATACTGGTCTGTGTTGAGTGGCACCGCAACGACGGGCACGCCACAAGCCATGGACTCCAGCACGGTGTTGTTGCCGGCGTGGCAGACCGTCACGGCAGCTCGTCCGAGGATCGTCAGCTGTGGTGCGTAGTTCACCACGATCGGGTCTCCAGGGAGGTCGGCGTACTGGTCCGCGTCGCCGGTTCCGCCGAGACTGATGACGAGCTGAACAGGGAGCGGAGCGCAGGCGTCGGCCAGCATGCGAAAGATCCCCTTGGTATCCCCTGCGACTGTGCCCAACGATCCATATACGAGCGGTCGGCCATCGAGGCGGTCAAACGGAAAAGCGATGTCCAGCGACCCCGCGCGACGGATGAGGCCGATGTAGTGGAACTGCCGCGGGGGCGACTGCCGTGGAAAATCGAACTCGCTGGTTTCCTGTGCAAGTTCGAGAATCGGGGAGAATGTCTCGTACAGCGACCGGAGCGGCTTCAGCGACCACTTCGTGCGATACGAGTTGATCCGACGGCGTATCGGCGACACGGCCATATCGATGAAGCGGTAGGAAGCCCAGATGCGAGCCCGGTCCGACCACGAGGTGGCGGGTCCCCAGGGTGTGACAGCTGGCGGTACCCGAGGGTCGGGGTCGCTCGGCACGGCGTTGCAGATCGTGACGAATGGCAGGCCCAGACGCTCGGCGATGGTCGAGCCCGCGGGCTGGCCCTGGTCGACAATGAGCGTCGTTACGCCGGCGGCCCGCAGGGCGTCTGGCGCTTCTTCGAGGAGCATCGTGATCTCGCCAAGCGCGGCCTTCAGCCCGAAGCGCAAGGCGTCGAGGCCATGGAGTTGGCGAAATTCGTCGGAAAATTGTCTGAAGAATCCCTTCGGGTGGGCCGCTACTCCGAGAGGATGGAAGCCGACTGCTTCCTTGTGAGCGAGCTCTTCCACGTCGAGAATGTTGAACACGGTTGCACGGTGCCCACGTTGGCACAGCTCTCGGGCGACTGTGGTCAGTCCAGTCACATGACTGGTCCCTGGTGGGCAGATCAAACCGAAGTGGTGCATAACAAGGTCTCATTTGAACACAGCCGTACGCGATGACCGCCTGGGCAGAGACTTCTGGGTGTTCCAAGCCGGACAGATGATCTCGACCGTGGGCGACGCGTGCGGAAACATCGCGCTCGCCTGGTGGGTTCTCGACGTCACCCAGTCGCCCGTGAACATGTCTGCGGTACTGGCACCCGCGATCGTGGTGCAGTCCGTCCTGACGCCGGTGCTGGGCCCTTTGGGGGATCGCTTCTCTCGCAGGCGGCTCATTGTTGGCTCAGACCTGCTCCGGGCTGTGGCCATCGCCGCACTGGCCATCTCGTCGACGCGCGGTGTGTTCTCGGTCCCTCTGGTGCTCGCCATCTACATACCCTTCGTGGCGGGCTCGGCGCTCTTCAATTCGAACAACATGAGCATCGTGCCGCAGCTCGTGCCACCCGACGCGCTGCAGAAGGCGGTACGAACAAGCGAATCGCTTCGTGCCATTGGACGAGTGATGGGCGGAATCGTGGCGGGACTTCTGATCAGCTGGAGTGGCGTTGGCGCCGCCTTCGCGCTCGATGCCGTCTCCTTCGGCATTGCAGCGATCGCGACGGCGTCGATTGTCGAGCCCCGACGACACCCGAGGCAGTCCTCGGAAGGGCTCGGCTCCCGCCGCCCCGTACGGGCGTTCGTCCAGGAGCTCCGAGGTGGATTTCAAGTCGTCCATCGCATTCCCGTGCTGTTCTACCTGTGCATCGCCATCGTTGCGTTCAACCTGGTCTTGAGCCCGATGCAGATCTTGGTACCCACGTACGCCAAGCTGTCCAAAGCCATGCCGGCATGGTTCCTTGGCGGTCTCGAGTCATGTCTGGGCACGGGCATCATCATTGGGGCCGTCACCGTTGGCACGCTCGAGCGGATGCGGTCATGGGCGCCTAGCGTCATCCTTGGATTGATTCTGGTCGGCGGGTCGATGGCGATGCTTCCCCACGTGCCGGGCGTCGTGGCTCCGATGGGGGTAATGTTTCTCTTCGGTGTTGGGGCGGCCTGGACGAATATCCCGATCGGCACGCGAGTCTCGGTCGCGCTGCCGGATCACTTCCGGTCGCGCGTAAACGCGATCATCGCCTTCCTCTTCGAGAGCGCCGGGCCCATCGGCGTCACCGCCGGAGGAGTCTTGGTAGCCGCCTTCGGCGTCGCACCGACGATCACCGCGCTGGGCGTTGTCGTCTTGCTGCTGGCGCCCGGTCTCTACTGGGTAGGGGGCTTCGTGGAGTTCTTCCGCCGCCAACCGTCCCAGCTGACCGACCATTTCGCCAGAACCTACCCGGAGGCCTTCGACGGCCCGGCGTCGATGGTGTTGTCCGAGCCCAGACGCGCAGAGGCTGACGAAGGCGGCTGACGCGACAGGCCAGCGTCTTGCGCTCGTGCCTTTCCATAGAGTGCCTTCAGCGAGTGCCGGAGACTGGGACTCGTCGACTCGATGTATGTCGAATCGTCGACCAGCGCGCGGACGATGCGGCGATAAGCCGTGCCTAGGTTGTGATACGGAATGCCCGGGTAGTAGTGATGGAGGGCATGGTAGCGAAGCCCGACCGGGGCCCAGAGCTCGGTCCACGGTCCGCCGGGCGTGTCGATCGAATCACGCAGTTGTTCGATTCGGTCCCTTGGAGCGCCATCGGTTTCGTACTCGTGCGCGCCCAGGACGCGCAACATGTTGACGAAACTGACCAGGACGAGCACAAGGTACCAAACGATCAACGCGTGAAATGGCAATTCTCCGACCGCGATCAAGGCACACGCTGCTCCCCATGCGATGAGAATCCCCACCTCCCACCGGCGCATCTTCTGCGCCATCGCCACCGACACCACCCTTCGGTACGCCGGATTCATCGCAAACGCAGAGGCGTAGACTTCCAGCCAGCGATGAAACCGTGGCCAAACGAGGCCGACGGGCGCCAGGATGAGGAAGCGAAGCATCAACAGCGCCGGGATCACGAGAGAGGACTGCACAGCGAACACAAGAATCAATCGACGAGAACTCGCGAACGGCAGGTACTCGGGGTCATCCTTCGTACCGTAGGTGGACAGGCTGTGGTGAGCCTGGTGGACGCCCAGATACGTACATGACGGCAGCAGCAGTGGCATACCGAACAAGACGTTCCAGGCCGTTTCGAACCCGGGCACGGAGCGCTGCCGAAGGTGCGTGAGTTCGTGTGTAAAACACAGTCCGCGATAGAGCGCCACTGCCGACAGCGCGCACGCCGCGCCGGACAGGGGAGAAGGCCATGCGGCAAGCGCCACCGCAAATGAGCCCCAGCCTATGAGCGCGCAGGCGGTGAGGTCGGTCCAAAAGATAACAGCGCGAGGAGCGTGGAGGTCGCCGACCAGACGCCGCGTCGCTGTGTCGAGGTCCTCACTGTCGTCCAGCGCGACTGCCGTCTTCGTCACAGTTCCTCCTGCAGGCTCGGGCACCCCATTCTAGACGGTCGTATCGGCTTGAACGCCTTGGCGCAACAGGGTTGGGCACCGGAGGCAGGCGGACGGCGATGCTGAAATCGGTCATGATCTTTCCCAGGTGTCAAACGTCTTGTTGAACAGGGTGCGACTGTCCGTGTCCACCCCGGGAGGCGCGGGCGCGCGCACGAACGAACCGATTACCGTCGGCATCCCGTTTCCCCGAGGATGGTGTGCCAAGGCTGCCGAACTGTCGCTGACGACAGAGGACGGCGAGCCGGTGCCGCTCCAGGTCCGCCAGCTCGAGCACTGGAGCGACGGCTCGCTCCGGTGGGCGCTCCTCGATTTCTGCGCTACGACACAGAACGGTCGCCATGTGTATCACATCGAACGAAGCGCTACACCTGGCGGGCCGCGATCAGGCATCACGGTTGAGGTTGATGGCGTCGGTGCCGTGGTCGACACCGGAGCAGCGAGATTCGCGCTCTCAGCGGATGGCGCTCTGGTCGCACGGCAGCCTGGTTCTGCGGCGCCGATCGCGGCCACCTTTCGGCTCGTTGACAGCGCCGGCGTACCGATGCCCATCCGGGATGTACGCCTCGAGTGCGACGAGGCCGGTCCCCTGCGGTCGTCCGTGCTGGTGCAGGGCGTCGTCACGAACCAGGGAACGGCGATGCCGCTTTTCATGCGGTACCACTTCTACGCCGGCCTCACCGCTGTTCGCGTTCAGGCAACCCTCAGAAATCCCTCGCGCGCGGCGCACCCCGGAGGCTTCTGGGAGCTGGGCGATGCTGGTTCCCGATACGTCAAGGATTTCTCCTTCCAGATCAGCCAGCCGGCTGGCGCGCTGCCTGGGCAGGCCTCCTGTTCCGTCGACCCAGCGGCTCCGCTTGCACCGATGGCGTTGCCGCTCGAGCTGTACCAAGACTCGAGCGGTGGCGAGAATTGGCAATCGCCGAATCATCTGAATCGCAATCGCGTCGTGCCGACCCGTTTCCGGGGCTACCGAATGCGATCTGGAGTGGACGAACACCACGGCCTGCGCGCAACCCCGATCGTCGCCGTGCGATACGGAACGACCGACATCGCCGTGGCGCATCCGTTCTTCTGGCAGCGGTTTCCCAAGGCCGTCGAGGCGACCGACGGTGATCTCGTGCTGCGGCTTCTACCGTCCCAGTCCACCGACGTGAACGAGATCCAGGGGGGCGAGCAGATCTCCGAAGAGTTCGTGGTCGCATTCGGGCGAGACACGGTCGCCGAGATCCCGCTCGAATGGGTGCGCGATCCGCTTCTGGTTCGCGCGGAGCCGGAGTGGTATTGCGCGGCTCAGGCGCTCCCACATCTGACCCCCCTTGGGCCCGATGAACACCCCGACTACCGGGCCATCGTCGCGGCGGCAATCGAAGGCGACAACACGTTCGAATCGAAGCGCGAGCGCATCGATGAATACGGCTGGCGCCACTTCGGTGATCTGTACGGTGACCACGAGAACGCCCACAACAGTGGTTCAGCGCCGCTTATTTCGCACTACAACAATCAGTACGATGCCGTCGCCGGCTTTCTGTGTCATTTCTTCAGAAGCGGCGACGAGCGGTGGCGGTCGCTTGCGACCGATCTCGCGCGCCACGTCGTCGACATCGACATCTACCACACGACTGAAGACAAGGCCGCGTACAACAACGGACTGTTCTGGCACACCTCCCACTACGTGGATGCCGATCTGTCGACGCATCGGACGTATGCCAGACGCAGCAGCGGCGGCAGCGGAGGGCCGTCGGCCGAGCACAACTACAGCACCGGCCTGATGCTCCACTACTTCCTCACCGGTGACACTCGGTCCCGAGATGCGGCGGTTGGGCTGGCCGAGTGGGTTATCGCGATGGATGACGGTGCGAGGAACGTGCTGCGGTGGCTATCGCGCGCCCGGACCGGTTTCGCCAGCGCCACGGGCTCGGCGCTGTACCACGGTCCCGGTCGTGGCCCTGGCAATTCCATCGTGGCGTTGATGAATGCGTGCCGATTGACTGGCGAAGAGAAGTACCTCCGCAAGGCCGAGGAGCTGATCCGCCGGTGTGTGCACCCGGAAGACGACCTCCCGGGCCTGAACCTGCTCGACACTGAACGTCGGTGGTACTACACCGTGTTCCTGCAGGCGCTTGGTAGCTATCTCGATTTCAAAGCGGAGCGTGGCGAGCTCGACGCACCCTACGTGTACGCGCAGGCTGCGCTCCTGCATTACGCGCGATGGATGGCTGAACGCGAGTATCCGTACCTGGACAAGCCCGACATCCTCGAGTTCCCGAACGAAACGTGGGTTGCCCAGGACATGCGGAAGAGCGAGGTGTTCACGTACGCATGTAAGCACGCGAGAGAGGCGGAGCGCGCCCGCTTCCTCGAGCGCGCGGACTTCTTCTTCGACTATTCCGTGTCGACGCTGCGGCAGACCAAGAAGTACGCGCTGACGCGGCCCCTCGTGCTGATGCTCACCAACGGGTTCGCCCACGCCTATTTCAAGCGCGTCCCTGATCTCGCGGCACCGCCCGGCGTGGCGCGCCCCGACTTTGGAAGGCCGACACGCTTCCGGCCTCAACGACAGATCGCGAAGGAGCGGCTCGTCGCCGCGGGAGCCGTTGCGGCCGTCGGCGCGGCGGCGTTTCTTCTCCGGCTGATCTACTAACGAGACCCGGGATGGCGGCTCGCTTGCCGGAGCAAATCGCTGAGAGGCGACAGTTGCGCCTCCCAGCTCATCGAATCCAGCCTCGCCCGCGCCGCCACCGCGCGCCTCTCGGACCCGCTCATCATCAGGAGCTCGAGAATTTCGTCCGCGAACGCCTGGCGCGAGTCGGCGACGCGACAGGCAGTGTGAACCTCTGTCGGAAGACCCTTCATCACCGCGGTAGTGACTACGGTCGGCAGCCCGGCCGCCAGTGCCTCGAGCACCTTGTTTTGTACGCCCCGCGCCGTGAGCAACGGTGCGATCGAGATGGCCGATCGCCAGAGATACTCTCGAACGTCTGGGACGGTGCCCGTAATTTCAATGCCATGGTCGTCGGACGCTAGGCGTCTGATCGCCTTGGTTGGATGGGAGCCCACGATCGTGACCAGCGCGTCGGGCCTTCGCGCACGTACGAGCGGCCAGACATCGCGGACGAACCACAGCAACCCCTGCACATTCGGCTCGTAGTCCATCACACCGCAGAAGACGACCTGTGGTGCCTCGATCGGTGGCCCAGGTGGTCGCAACCCGTCCAGGTCCACCCCGACCCCAATCACGTGAATGTCGGACGACGGTGCCATGCTTGCGAGTGTGGCTCGCTCGCGCTCATTGATCACGACGCTGACGACTCGGCGTGCGGCAGCCGCCTCGAAGCGACCGAGACACCGGGCTTCACGTCGGTAGATCCATCCCTTCGGCCAGGCCGTCGTCGTGGCAAGCGCCGCCCACTTCGCCGAGTCGACGTCGAGGAAGTCGATCACTGTTGGAAACTGGCGCAGCGGGTCGTCGAGGGCGAAGCGAGCCATGCCAGAGCAGTAGGCCAGCACCACGTCCGGCGGACGGGCATCCACAATGCCGCGCAGCACCGTTGTGAAGCCCGTCGCGTCGAGCAGACAGTGTGTGAGCGGGCGTGTGCCTAGGAGTGCTGCCCCAGCCCGCATGTAGTTACGGATAGGAGTCGTCCGCAACGCCGTGACCGGGATCTGCATCAGCCGTTGCAGCGCGTCCGCCTGCGCGAGTTCCTGCGAGTCGTGCGCCAGCGACACAAGTTCGACCTCTGCGGCCGTGGTGAGCGTGCGGAGGATATGGAACGCCCGGAGTCGGTCGCCTCTGTTGGGCGGATACGGCACCCTGTGGGTCAGGAAGAGAACTCTCACACGGAAACAGCGATCGTCGGTTCGCGATGACGAACGACTCGCGCTGGCACGCCAGCCGCGATCACTCCGTCAGGGACAGGCTGCGTCACCACAGCGCCTGCGGCGACGATGCTGTTGCGTCCGACATCGGCGAGCACCACGGCGTTGCTGCCGATCCACGATCCGGCGCCGATACGGACCATTCGGCGTTGTCCAGGCTGTTCGCGGATTGGCAGTGACGGATCCGTTCCATGCGTATGCGGTCCGCTCGGAATGTGGACCGCCGCGGCGATGAGTACACCTCGTTCCACGTGGATGAGCCCGAGATGACACCGAGGGCCGATGTAGACATCGTCGTCGATGCGCGCTCCCGTCTTCGAAAAGATGGTTCCAAATTCGATGGTCGCCGATGACGCACAGCCGCCTCGCAGGACTCGCGCCAGGAACGCGCGCCGTAAGTACTGCCCGGTGATTCCGGGGATGAGGGACAGCGCCTGCGTGGATCCCTCGAGCGCGCGGTCTCCGCCAACGACGGCCGATCGCAGCACGTAGGAGACCAGGGCCGGAAGGACGAGCACCGTTGCGGCAGCATGGGCGGCCGACTTCAGCACCTGCCTCACGCGCCTGCCGGAACCACTTCCGCCTCGGAACCCTTGTGTCGAGCGCTCAGTTCAGAATAGATCGACTCCACCGCCGCCATGCGCGTCTCGAACGACAGGTCAGTCTCCACACGGCGTCGGGCTGAAGCCACTCGCACGGCGGTCAGTCGAGGTTCAGAGAGCGTGCGTCTGATGGCATCGGCGAGCACGTCGGCCCCGCCTGGCCGGACTAGGAGTCCGTCGACACCGTCGCGAACCAATTGCCCGGTTCCTCCGACTGCCGTGGCCACGACGGGGGTTTCGAGCGCCATTGCTTCGAGCACCGCGTTCGGCGCACCTTCGTTCGAAGACGACTGGACGAAGACGTTGAACGCGTGGTGCAGGTCGATGACGTCACCCCGCAGTCCAAGGAACTGGCATACGTCGCCGAGTCCGAGACGTTGAACCTGTCCTGCGAGTGCGCCCCGTAAACCGCCTTCGCCGACGACAACCAGCTTGAGCCGGGGCCACGTCGGTCGAAGCGAGGCGAAGGCCTCTACGAGCAGGTCGTAACGCTTTTCAGTTTCGAGTCGTCCAACCGATGCCACGACGACGTCGTCGTCAGCGAAGCCGAGGCGCCGTCGAATGTCGGCCTCACGCGAGCGGTCGCGGACGAAGTCGGCCGGCTCGATTCCGTTGAGCACGGTGCGGACGGCGTCGGATCTCGCGCCGCACCGGATGAGCTCTTGCCGGATGTCGTCGGAGACGGCGATGACAAGAGGAAAGTGCCGGAGCAGCCGTTTTTCGAGCGGATAGTACAGAAGGCGTTCCCGGCGGCTGTGTCCTGACCATCCGTGGGCCGTCGAGAGCGGAATGACACTCTCGCATCGGCTGAGTA